>Ga0224526_1000086_pt1 | contig 45562 bp, 42 predicted proteins | sample CBST25metaG_FD_179878 | JGI IMG/M metagenome (GOLD analysis project Ga0224526, IMG submission 179878) | Peat soil microbial communities from Stordalen Mire, Sweden - C.B.S.T-25 | ecosystem: Environmental > Terrestrial > Soil > Wetlands > Peat | place: Sweden: Norrbotten County, Stordalen Mire...
CAATCGCATCGGGCCGCTCTTTGAGAATCGCTTCCAGCACGGGCAACAAACGCGCCTGCTCTTCCTCCGCGCTTACCGCAGGGGTTGAGTCGCCCGCCCGCGATCCCGGCCGTGTGCTCTCCGCGCCCAGATCCAAAATGTCGGCCCCCTCGTCCAGCAATTGCATCGAGCGGCCCAACGCTAATCGCGAGTCGAGGTAAAGCCCGCCGTCGCTGAACGAGTCCGGCGTCACATTCACGATGCCCATCACCAGCGTCCGCCGGCCCAATTCCAGCACGCGCGTGCGCAGTCGCCAGGATGCCACGCAACGAGTCGAAGCAGTTGTCATCGGGCTACCGGGCACTCTGTTGAACAGCAGCGGCGCGGCCTGTGCGTGACGCCGCAACCAGCGGCTTTCTCCTGTTGTGATGGGTGGTTCGATGCGGAACCTTCCCTGAGCCGATCAGCAATTCCACCGGGATGCCAAGATCTGCGTGCAGACGGCGAATCATCGGCAAAGTCAACGCACGTTTGCCTGTCAGTATCTCCGAGACGCGCGCGCGGCTGCCGATCATCGGCTCAAGGTCTTTGCGCGTCAATCCCTGCTGTTCCATCTGGAACTTGATCATGGTCAACGGGTCGGGCGTATTCATGGGAAACTGCTTTGCCTCGTAGGCGTCTACCAGCGTGGCAAGAATCTCCAGTTCATCGCTTGCCGCCGTGCCCACCTCCACGCCCAACAATCGAGTAATGCGGGCTACCGCCGCATCATGCTCTGCTTCAGTTCGAACCGGCTGGATCCGCATAGCGCTCCTTCTCAAACTTCACCTTTTTCACATCAATTCGATCGTATTCACGATGCGTTCCCACCCACACCACCAAAACGACCGCATGGTTGTAGTCAACCGCAACCACCAGCCTGTACTCGTTTCCCTTGATGTTGAAGACCACGCGCTCTGACGATACGACGCTGGCGCTCCGGTGGCTCTGCTTCAGTTCCGCCGGGTTCTTCCACGCGGCGCGTGAGACCAATGCAAACCAGGCATCGAGCTGATCGCGCACGACCCTTTGCAGTCGAGGTTCTACCCTGTTCCGGACAAAACCGATCAGCGTGCCACGCGAGATGATTCTCACCTGTTCAGCATACGCCGCTCCCGCCATGGGAGCAAGCTCGCCTTCATTGCGCCCTGGAAAACCCTCCAGGGTGGTTATCGCGAAATGTCGTAAACTTCATCCATGACTTTTTCCCGGCCATCTTTCATCCTTTCATCCGCCCTGGTTTTGCTTTCTTCTGCCGGCCTCGCCGCCCAATCCGCGCCGCAATCCGCCCCGGCCAACACCCCGCTGGCAGACCGCATTCAAGCCATCCTGGCCGAGCCAGAACTGAGCCATGCGGAATTCGGCATCAGCGTCACGACCCTCGACAGCCAGCCACTTTACGGCTTCAATGAAAGCCGCCTCTTTATTCCCGCCTCGAACGCCAAGCTCACCACCACCGCAGCAGCCTATGCCCTGCTGCCCGTGGAAACGCTCACCTGGACCACCAATGTCGTTGCCGGCGGCAAGGTCAGCAAACGCGGAGTCCTCAAAGGCGACCTGATCCTGCTGGGCGCGGGCGACCCCACGCTGAGCGCGCGTCGCTATCCCTACCGCTCTCCTGAGCCAACCCCCGCCGCGCCCCAAGCCGCAGAACCCGCGCGCAACCCCATGGCCCCCATCGAACTCCTCGCCGATCAGGTCAAGCTCACGGGCTTGCGCACTGTCAAAGGCAACATTGTCGGCGACGACAGTTTCTATCTCGACGAGCCCTGGGGCGTGGACTGGGGCTGGGACGACCTCCAATGGGACTACGGCGCGCCCATCTCCGCGCTCACCTTCAACGAAAACACTGTCGAGCTTGCGGTAACCGCCAGCCCAGCTTCAAGCGGCGAGCCCAACCCCGCCAAAACCACTGCCCAGTGGACACCGGACGTGGACTACTACGCGCTCGACAACTCCATGACGCCGGCAGTTGCAGGCCAGCCCGCCCACCCCGAACTCGAACGGCGTCCCGGCGACCGCACGCTCCGCACATGGGGCACTGTGGGCCCTGATGGCTTCCATACCGATATGGCCGTGGAAGACCCCGCCGCGTTTACCGCCGCGGCCTTCAAGCAAGCGCTCTTGAGCCGCGGCATCAAGGTCAAAGGCAGCGCCGTCCCACGCCATCGCCTCTCCACCGACACTCAGGACTTTTCCGATGAGCGCGCCCAGCCCCTGACGCTCACCCGCTCCAGCCTGAACACCGTCGCCGCGCCGCTGCTCGATCACAAGGTGCTGGCCACGCGCGTTTCCGTCCCAGTTGCCCAGGACATTACCCTCACCAACAAGGTCAGCCAGAATCTTCACGCTGAACTGCTCCTGCGCCTGCTCGGTAAAGTGCATGGAACCGACGGCAGCTTCGAGCAAGGCACACGCGTAGTCCGCCAGTTTCTTTTGGACGCCGGGGTGGACGACAACGACTTCTTCTTTTATGACGGCTCCGGCATGAGCTCTGCCGACCGCATTGCCCCCCGCGCCTACACTCAACTGCTCTCCTACGCCTCGCGTCAGCCCTGGGGCGCCGCATGGCGAGGCACCTTTCCCGTAGCAGGCGTGGACGGCACTCTCGGCAACCGCTTCAAAAACTCGCCGCTCAAGGGCCGTCTCTGGGCTAAAACCGGCACGCTCAACGAGGTCAACACTCTCTCCGGCTACCTCGCAGCGGACAGCGGCAAGACCCTTGCGTTCTCCATCCTCGTCAACGGTCACCGTCCCGGCAGCCACGCCGAACTCAAGGCCATTAACCGCATCGCCGAAGCCATCGCCGCATCGGAATAACCCAGGATCATCTTCCGGGCAAGGGAAACCTCAAGGCTCGATAACTTCGGGTGCCCCATCCTTTCCGCTCGTTTTCTGCGGAAAGGGTGAGGATGCAATAGATAGAATCAGTCCATCATGCCAAGCAAAGACGATAAAACGAACCAGCCATTCCGCGATCTGCTGCCGCTGCCCGCGCTGGCCGCCATCAGCCTCTACCTGCTGGCGCTCGCCGTGGTCATCATCCTCGGCGTGGTCTCTGGCCATCACTATCCGCCGCCGTTTCTCCTCTTTGCCGCCGGATTCATCGCCTCCGCCGCCGGGCTGCTGCTGCTCTTTCGCTGGGCCTGGGCGCTGGCCCTCGGCGCGGTCTTCCTGCTGGCCGGCTACGACCTGTGGATCTTTGCGAGCCAGCATCAACCGCCCGCTCTGGTTCAGGGCCTGCTCAACCTGGTCTTCTTCCTCTACCTCGTCCGCCCCGAAGTGCGCGAGAAGCTGCGGTAGAGATTTAACAGACCGCTTCGCGGATGTTCACTTTGCGGATGCGGTCATAGGCAGCGCCGCTCCCTGGTTGACGGATTTCATGAAGTCAGACTCCGCCAGCCGCGACGAATGCACCTCGCCGCCCAGCCCAAAGAATCGGCAAAAACTCATGATGAGCGGCCGCCAGCGCACTGGATCGATGTGGGGACGATCTTCGTTGTCATCCAAAATCCCTTCGTCTACGTGCAGCCTTGTGATGTGCACCTCGAACACGTTGGCCTTTACGTTCTTGCCAAACGGGCGAACGTCATGAACGATGCCCTCCATTTGAACGGGACACTCCAGCACACGCGGAGCGCTCACCGATTTCGACTCCACAGCGGTCAGTCCTGAAACGCCAAACTTGTCCGGCTCAAACTGATAGCCCCAACCTAGCTTCTTCTCAGGCACCGGATCTTTGCCCGTGGTCAGCGCGAGTCGGTCGACCTGTGAAACCTGCTCATGCGAGGGCAGGTTGATGACACATTCGCGTGTGCGGATAAGGTTGTCGGAGGTCTGGCTCAATTGACCCAGGCCAAGCATGCAACTCCAGCCCAGCCACCACGCAGACGACATCGGCGCAAGATTTGGCGAGCCGTCCGGGTTCAAGGTGCTGATGAGGGCTACAGGCGTTCCGAAGTAGAGAATGGTTGGTTCAATCGTCTTGTGCATGAGTCAACAATATGGAAGCCGCACACTAAGAACATCCCGAATCTTGCGCGTAAATCGGAATTTGCAGAAGCCGAGGCAGCCCATCCTTCCCAGCTCATTGAGCCCCCGCCAGCCAGCCTTCCCGCTACAATAAAAACGTGATGGAACTGATCCAGATTGCCCCCGCCCTCAAAGTCCCCGCGCCCAAGCCCGACTGGCTCAAGGCCCGCGCACCCGTTGGCGAAAACTACCACTCCCTCAAACAACTGGCTCGCTCGCTTGCGCTCAACACCGTTTGCGAAAGCGCCCACTGCCCCAACATCGGCGAGTGCTGGCACCACAAAACCGCAACCTTCATGATGCTCGGCAACCTCTGCACACGCCGCTGCGGCTTCTGCGCCGTGCCCAAAGGCCGTCCCGAGCCTATTGATTTTGACGAGCCGCGCCGGGTCGCGGAGGCAGTGGCTAAGTTAGGGCTGCTCCACGCAGTGGTCACCAGCGTCAACCGCGACGACGACCTCCTCGGCGGCGCGCGCGCCTTCGCACTGGTCATCGAAGAAATTCGCCGCCAGGCCCCCGGCTGCCGCGTCGAGGTGCTTATTCCCGATTTCCAGGGGAATCAGGAAGCCATCCGCGCCGTCGTCGAAGCTCGCCCGGAAGTGCTCAATCACAACACCGAGTCCGTCCCGCGCCTTTATCGCGTGGTCCGCTCCGGCGCGCGCTATGAACGCACCCTTGAGTTATTGCGTTACTCCAAGGAATTGAACTCTGCAGGAGTCACTAAATCCGGCGTGATGGTCGGCCTGGGCGAAGAGACCGCCGAATTGCTTCAGGTCTTTCGCGACTTGGCCGCGGTTCACTGTGACATTCTCACCATCGGCCAATATCTGCGCCCTTCGCGCGATCACCTGCCCATGGCCCGCCTCTATGCGCCGCGCGAGTTTGCCGAACTGAAGACCGAAGCGCTCAAAATGGGCTTCCGCCACGTAGAATCCGGCCCGCTTGTCCGCTCCAGTTACCACGCACACGAGCAAGCCGCATCAACCGGGCTGTCTGTCACAGCCCCGATTCGTTAATATATTGTTTGGGTTGTAAGAAGCTGTCTAAGAATTCGTGGATGGTGAAGGGGACGGGCTTTAGCCCGTCCGTTAAGGGACCAAGAGATTTCCGGGTTTAGCCGCTGAGGGTCTGCAAATGATTGATAAATGCTCCCTCAGGGGCTAAAGCCCCGTTCCACTTCAGCCTCTGATGTACGGGCTAAACCCCGTACCCTTCGCCCAAGACTAAGTTTTTAGACACGCTCTAAGTGAGGAAGAACACTATGGCAGTCTCGATCATGGCCGGTATTCCGGCGCTCAAAGAACTCAACGCGGACCTCAGGCGTCGCATGGACGGCGCCGTAGCCACGTTCCAGGCCAACCTGGCCGCCACGCGCACAGGCCGCGCCAGCGTCCACATGCTCGATCAGGTCAAGGTGGACTACTACGGCACGAAAACCCCCATCAGCCAGCTCGCGCAGGTCTCCGCGCCCGAGGCGCAGATGATCCTGATTGCGCCCTGGGACCCGACCATTCTCAAGGAGATCGAAAAGGCCGTGCGCACCTCTGATCTCGGCTTCAATCCCATCTCCGACGGCAAGGTGCTGCGCATTCCCGTTCCGCCCATGACCGAGGAGCGCCGCCGCGATGTCTGCAAGCACCTCAGCAAGGTCCTCGAAGAGCACCGGACGGCAGCCAGGAATGTTCGCCGCGACGGCAACGACGCCCTCAAGAAACTCGCCAAGGAAAAGAAGATCAGCGAGGACGAGGAGAAGCGCTCTCTCGAAGAAATCCAGAAGATGACCGACGAAGAGATTCGCCGTATGGAAGAGCTCTCCCAGAAAAAGGAAGCCGAAGTCATGCAGGTGTGACGCATTCTCGTCCCACTAAATATTTAAGAAATCCGGGTGCCCCACCCTTCATGCTTTTTGTGAAGGGTGGGAATCACCCTATTTTTTCGCCCTCTTGTAAAATGGCGCCGGAATTTGTTTGGCCCGCACTCGATTCGCCCTCACCTGCACCAGCACATCAGCGCCCGAGGCAGCAACAGCCGTCGGCAGCAGCGCAAATGCAATGTTGGTTTTCAAAAACGGCGCTGGCGAACCGGAAGTGATCGCGCTAATCTCGTTTCCTTCCAGGTCAAGCACCGGGTACCCGTCGCGCGCGATGCCGCGTTCCACCATCTCCAATGCCACCAGCTTGCGCTTTGGCCCGCCCGCAGCCTGCACCGCAAGCAGCGCCTCGCGGCCAATGAATTCGCCCTTGTCGAGCTTCAGCCAACGCTCCAGTCCACCTTCAAACACATTCACCTGGTCGGTGATCTCGTGGCCGTAGAGCGGCATTCCCGCCTCCAGCCGCAGCGTATTGCGCGCGCCCAACCCGCACGGACGAATGTTGAATTCCCTGCCCGCTTCGAGCAGCGCGTTCCACAGCTTCTCCGTGGTCGCCACGTCTCCGGGCAGGTAAATCTCGAAGCCGTCTTCGCCCGTGTAGCCGGTGCGCGTAATCAGCACGTTGGGCACGCCCGCCACTTCGCCCCAGGTAAACCAATAATTTTTGATCGCCGCCAGATCAACCTTCGTGAGCTTTTGCAGCGTCTCCAACCCGCGCGGCCCCTGTACGGCCAGTTGCGAATAGTTGGCGGAATCGTCCGAGATGCGCACGTTTGGCATGGTTCCGGCGTGAGCCATAATCCACGCGTAGTCCTTGTCTTTGTTGCCCGCGTTCACCACCAGAAGGTAGTTGTTCTCGTTGTCGCGGTGCACCAGCAGATCGTCCACAAAGCAGCCCTCCGGCGTCAGCAGCGCGGAGTAATGCGCCTGGCCGTCCTTCAGCCGCGAGGCGTCGTTCATCGTCACGTGTTGCACCGCGGCCAGCGCGCCGGGTCCGCGAAACCAGACCTCGCCCATGTGGCTCACGTCAAACAAACCCACGCTGGTGCGCACGGCGATATGCTCTGCCATCAGTCCGCCGCCATTTTCGGGGTACTCCACTGGCATATCCCAGCCTCCAAAATCCACCATCTTGGCCTTCAAGGCGCGGTGGGCGGCGTTCAGGGCGGTCTTGTTCAACGGGGAGGCAACGCGCGAGGTCAGATCGGGCTGGGCTGGGAGTGTCAAGAGTCTTCCTTTCAATCGTGCTTTCGCACCCTGTTAACGATAGAGACGCACCGGCTCCGCGGTCAAACACGCCGTCACGACCGATGGCCGAGACCCCTAGATAGAAAGCCGCGCCGACCCTGGCGGGCACGGCACGGCGCTCTGCTGCTCGTTGTGACTTGGAGGAGTGTGACTATTACCGGCGAGGGGTCGCCCTAACACTGGCTCTGGCGTTCAAGCCACTCTCGCAACGGCATTCGAAACCTGGCCATCATGATTGTGCACAGACGCGATCTATAAAGAGTTGGCCAGAGTGGTGCTGATGGTGTTGAAGGCATCATTGATGCCCGAGGCAAGCGCGCTCATGCCGGCGGCCGCGACTAAAGCGATTAGAGCAAGCGCCAAGGCATACTCGACCAGGTCCTGCCCGTCTTCGCGGTTCATCAGGCTCTGGAACTTCACATACAGCTTGAGAAGCATGACGTTCATTGGTCTTTCTCCTTACGTTATTTCAGATTGACCGTGACGCCCTTGTGGGGACAAAGGTACATTTCCGTGGGAATAAAAGAATGGAATATCCAGCGAGGATTGAAGAAAAGGCGCATCTCCGCGCCTTTTCTTCGGGCGAACAGGAGGTTCAGGCTACTGCGCTACTAGCGTAGAGCTGGTTTCGACTTCCGGTACAGGGCGAATGCCATGCCCAGAAGTCCGGTGCCCAACAGCAGAAGGCTGCTCGGCTCGGGAGTTTCCGTAATCCGCGCCTCAATCGTAGTGACGCCAGGATCAAGGCCGACTATAGAATCCGCATTGAGCGAGTAAGTTTGCTCCGTCAAGGCATAAATCACGGATCCAATCTGAATGGACGATTCGTCGAAGGTTACCCAGGCAGTGCTGCTGTCCATTTTGATTTTGCCGGTGATCGAAGCCGAGAGATCCCCCGTTCCTACCGAGGGTATCCATTGAAAGATGTCAAGCGTGAAGGGCACATTCGTGAACGTGTCACTGCCTAAACTCCCAGTGATAACGAATGAACCCAGCGAGGCATTGGTTGGCTCATCCACTGAGTTAAGCAGCACCCCAGCGAAAGAGAGGACCATGTTGTTGGTCTTGATGATAGGAGTGTAGGTTTTGCTGGTAGGGGCGATGGATAGATCCGTACCTGTGGAATACAGTACGGTATCGGCCCTTGCGACAGTGCCCAAGGAACCGACCAACAGCAGGACGGTAAGAAGACCAAGTTTTCTCAAGGCGCACGCCTTCCTTTCGGTTTGAACAGCGTTGATGTTGGTTTTTTACTGAGAGGTAATGCTGTTCTTCAGTTATGTTGCCTCCCGAACAGTCCTCACCGGCGCTTGTGCTGTTCCCACCCTTTGCAGTCTTCCGGTCAAAGGATAGCCAGAGGTAGGAGTTGGAGTTCCGGGGCGTGCTCTAAGAATCCAATGCGCCGTGCATTGCCCGGGGAAGGCATTTGCGCAGAGATTCCCTTAATTTTCTAATTCGAGCATTTGCTCCGCCGACCTACCTTCCCCCCAATGGGGGGAAGGCGAGGGAGTCGGAAAATCGGAGCCTGACCTTAATACTCACGTCAAAGAATAAGTGATACAGGCGCAACTAACGCGGTGCCAGGCTGGTCGTCTTGTTCTTCCGGAATAAGGCGAATGCCATGCCAAGAAGTCCAGTGCCCAACAGCAGCAGGGATGAGGGTTCGGGGGCCGGTGCAGTTGGCCCACATGATGTGAAGGTCGCCTGGAAGTCGATGCCGGCGTCGGAGACAGTCTGCTCGTCGATGATGGTCAGCTTGTCTGAGCTGGAAAGCGAAATGCCGTTCAACCAAATTGTATCCAACACCGTGCAGTTCGGCTTTTTATCCGCGCATTTGCCGTCGCCGCCAAGGGCGCCAAAAGGCACGAGGACCTTGCCATTGAGCAATATCTCCTCTGTGTCATCAGCCTCTGCTTCAATCGTGGCATTGTAGGTTCCGGCAGCGGCGCTGAATGTCGTCTGATACTCGTAGTAGCCGTTAGGCACGGTAACACCGCCCGTGGGGCCGCTTTCCGTAAAAGAGACATAGCTTGAACTTCCGTATGGCTTAAGCCACACGCTGCCTGCGGAAATGTCTTCGGTCGCCCCTGTTGGCGCGCCTGCGGCGCCACTCAATTTGTATTGAGCGCCGCTGGTCAACTTATACGTGAGAGCCGCGGCATTGCTTGCGGTACCGGCGGCGGTTGAGTTGTATCCCAAATAGGTCAGCCCGGTATTGGCGTAGTCTGCCGGGGTCGAGTTAGTGCTGCCGTAGCTGCCTACGGTGATGGTGCCGGCGCTCGCACTTGCTGCCAGCACCATGAGTACTGCGGGGAAAATCGCAACTTTCAGAATCATTCTTATCTTTCCTCCTGAGGAAGCCCTCGCGGGCGCGTATGCTGCTCTCACCCTTTGCGGTCTCCCGGTCAAAGGGTAGTCAGGGAATGGGAATTGGAGTTCCGGGGCGTGCTCAAGGAATCCAAATGCGCCGTGCATTGCCCGGGGAAGGCACTCGCATCGGAATTCCATTTTCTACTCTTATGCGAGCTATCACTCCGCCGACTTGCTTCCCCAGTTAGAGGAAGGCAAGTCGGCAAATCGGAGCCTGACCTTAATACTCAGGTCAAAGAACAAGTGGTGCAAACTGCTACTAACGGAGTACCAAGCCGGCCGTCTTGTTCTTCCGGAACAAGGCAAACGCCAAGCCCAGAAGTCCGGTGCCGAGAAGCAGGAGGCTGCTGGGCTCAGGGGTGGCGGTGGCAGTGTTGAATGTGAAAGTCGATTGGCCTGTTTGGGTTTCTGATGCCGACCAGGTAGCAAGCGTCCACGCATTGAGAGCTGAACCGCTATCGGTGATTATGGCCTGACCATATCCCAGGTTAGCCAGAGTAGTTGTTCCATCAATGGAGGTAACTGTGAATGTGATCGTTTGGCCATCTGTGGTGCCAGCGGGAAGGATTGTGAAGGTATCGCCCACAATACCCGAAGTAAGGGTATATGTGGCAGTAGTCGGCGTAATGAACTCGTTGATGATGTCGCTGAAGGAGCCCGTGCCAGACGAGACAGCAACATTGGTCAGAGTGGGAGTAGTCGAGCTGGTGTCGCTGAGGGTTCCGCTGACAGCAAACGACGAGCCTGCCTGGATTGTGTCGGCCTTTGCGGCCGGGCTGATCGCAAGGGCCGTTGCCAATGCGACTAATGCGAATGCAAACTTTTTCATGTTTCCCTCCGGAGATTGAATTGCCTGCGTGAGTTTGTACTGCACCTACCCATTGCCCCATTGCTAAGTACTGACCGAAGGTAGGGTTATGGGTTCAACATTTGCTCGATGAATCTCGCTTACGATGAAATGCCGCGGGGAAAGGCATTCACACCGGGATTCGTCTCGCACTTTTTGGAAGAACTGGCTCCGCCGTCACGTTCTCCCCAAGGCGGGGAATTTCGGGCGAGAGCGGAAAATTCAAACCTGATTTCCCACCAAACAGAATGTCCGTGCTTAATATGGCTTCAGAGCCAGCCCGTTCGCCTTGTTCTTGCGAAACAAACCAAATGCCAAACCGAGAAGCCCAGTGCCAAGCAACATCAAGCTGCCAGGTTCCGGGGCAGGGACGATCTCAGTGATAAATGTTTGGGGTGTACACCCCGGGAGATAGTTACCAGTAGGGGTGTAGATCACGAAGTTAGCAGCATTGATGCTCTTATAGCCAAGCGCTGCCAAGTTCAACTGGTTTTGCACATAGGGAGCGTCGTCACCAATCAATGATTGGACCTCACTAGGCTTGGCAAACAGTGACCATGCTGCCAATTGGTCCGCAACATCATCTTTGGGATTGGCGATAGCGTCTTGTACAAGCCACGCTGCCTCCAACTGAAGCTTGCTCGTAGGAGTTGATTCGGTCGCCTGCCACGATTCTCCGATGTTTGTTACGTTATCGAAGCTGAGGCACATCATGGCCACGGACTTTGCGCCATTCACGCTGACGTAGTACGGATATGTGGTGACGTCGCCTTTCGACGTAATAACGTTATTGGAACCTGTGCCTGTGAATTTGAGGGTGTCGGCATAGGCGTTAAATGCGAGTGCGAGAAGCACCAAGGGCAAAATTACAACTTTGATCAGTCTCACTTTTCCTCCTAGGGGAAGTCCTCGCGGGCACTTGCGCCGCTGCCGCCCCTTACCAAGTGCAGGCCACTGGCCTGGAACCGGTTAAACGCTTGCTCGGCGAACCCGGAATCATACTGAATGCCTGGGGAAGGTATTCACTCCGGGATTCGCTTCGCACTTCCTGAAATTTGATTCGCCGTCACGTTCTCCCCGGCCGGGGAATTCGGGCGAGAGCGGATATCTTTGCCTGACCTTGGGGAACGGGAGGTACAGGCCGCTTACGAGTTCAGAACCAGGCCGCTCGCCTTGTTCTTCCGGAACAAGGCAAACGCCAGGCCCAGAAGTCCAGTGCCCAGGAGAATCAGGGATGAAGGCTCCGGAGTAGTGTCGAAGTTGGTTGAGCTGAGAACGGCAGGTCCGCCATTGACCTCAGCATAAATCAGCTCGAAGGAGTAAGTGCCGCCTGTGCCCACAGTGAAGCTCGAGTCTTCCGCGGCGGTGGCGCCGGGAGCGTTGATCGCTGTGACCCAGCCGCTGCCGTTGTTGAGGTAGAGGATCGCCCCGTCGTCGTGCGTAACATCGTAGGTTGCGCCAGCCGCCAAGGATACGTTGCCGGTGAACACGAGGACACCGTTGTTGATGTTGTCGGTCCCTGGGCCACTGACGTTGTTAATGCCAGTCACCGAGTCCCCGCCATAAGTCACGAAGTTATAGAGATCCCAATCGCCCGCGACTCCCGTTCCCGGCAACTTGAAATTGAAGATGGTTCCGAGAGAGTTGCTGTTCACCGTGAAGGTCGCAGTAGGGGCGACTCCGGGTGCGGTTGTAGGTGCGCTGCCGAGGCTCAGTGTGGTGTACGGCCCTAGATACTGGTCGTAGTAAGCGCCCGACAGAGTGTTAGCGCGGGCGATCCCTGTGAAAGACATGGACGCGGCGAGTACCGCTCCAACCATCGCAAGCTTGCTATATTTCATGTCGCCTCCTGGGACGCCCTCGCGGGCGTTTGTTCTGGGCCTGCCTCGTGCCACTGGGAAGTCGTAGCACAAAAGGCAGGGCTGGGGTCTAACGCTTGCTCGGCGAATCCCGTGCAACATGAAATGCCTCGGGGAAAGACATTCACACCGTGATTCGTCTCGCACTCCCTTAAAAATTGGCTCCGCCTTCACGTTCTCCCCCCAGCCGGGGGAATTCGGGCACGAGCGGGGACTTTTTGCCTGTCTTCGGGGAAACTGAAGGTACAGGCCGCTTACGAGTTGAGAACCAGGCCGCTCGCCTTGTTCTTCCGGAACAGACCGAACGCCAGTCCGAGAAGCCCTGTGCCCAGCAATAGAAGGGACGAGGGTTCAGGGGCCGGTGTGAGGCCGGCTGAAAAATCAACGCCGGCTCCGCTGCCGCCGGTCTGCGCGTCAATGATCTCCAGCGTGTTCGTGCCGGCATTCAATAGTGTGCCGTTCAACGAAATCGTATCAACGTAAGTGCAATTTGGTTCACCAATAGAGCAATGGCTATCGTTGCCAATGGCGCCAAAGGGCACGATAACTTTGCCGTTCAGCAAAACTTCCAACGTGTCATCCGCCATGACGCTGATGCTGCCGTTATATACCCCGCCTTTTGCCGTGAACGTCGTCTGGTAGTAGTAGAAGTCGTTCGCATCGCATTGGCCGCCAGAACAGTTGGGACCGGCCACCGTTGTATTGGTAACCCAGCTTGTGCCGGCAATCGCAGCCGTCCATATGTTGGAGGATGAGGTGTCATAGGTGCTATTCAAGCTGCTTCCCGTTGTGGGGCTCACTGGGGCTACAAGATTTGTCGCGTAGCCGGAATTCAGTGGGCTGGTTCCGAGAAATTGCAGCGCTGTGTTGTTGAGCCCCGATGCGGTGTAACCGGTACCGTTTGCGTTGGTACCGTAACTGCCTATGCTGATGTTATCGGCGTACGCTGCTGATGCCACCGCCAAAAGAACCAAGGGTAAAACCAAGACTTTCAAAGTCGTTCTCACTGTTCCTCCAAAACTCACTCTCGTTCGGGTCCCGGCCTGCAAATAGCGAACGGCAACCAGGGTTGATTCACGTACATGGTTGACAACGAAGAACGAGTCAACCCAACTTAGAGCTCCCAATCTCCTAAATACGCCTAGAGAAAGCCGGAGCCAAAAATCTCACAAACGGGCGCATTCTTCGCCGCGCTGCCACAGTGACAGTATGCACCTGTGTCCCAAAAAAGCGGGAAGAATTGCACCTTGGAAACTCTCTAACCGGAAATGGGGGAAGTCCAGTAGTCGAGAGACCCGTTTCGAAGTTTGGGGAAGCTTCTAGTACGGGTTCTGCGATATTAGGAAATCCGGACCCCTATGTCAAGCGGAATTTTGCGTACTTTCGCCATTGGATATAGGCCTCCGCCCACTCGTACCGCCCAGTAATAGAGGCCCATTATTTAAAGTAACAATACTATTGGTTACCGACGAGCACAACTATTGATTACTTACTCGCATCTTAGGCTGATTACTAACTCATCATGCCTTCTATGAGTACTACAGTTGCAGATCCTTATTATTGTTGAAATTGACAAGGGCTCAGGCCCAAAGTCCGTGTACTTTTGGCATACTTTCAGGAGCCTTCAGAATGCCTCTGCTTCCTCCGAAGGGATGATCCAGAGCTGTAGTTCAGAGTAGATTCTCCCGCATCATCGCCTTCGCGCCCGCCAGAACGAACTTATTCCCAGATAGAGAAACACCGCCATCATCGCCGCCGCGGACACGAACTCCCGGTGCTCCGGGCCGACAGCGTAGCTCGCCCGGTTCTTCCATAGAAACGACGCACTCACAGCAGCGAAAATCAAGAAAAAGGCTCCCGTCATCTCCAGCCAAAGGATGGCGCCCAGCCGGCGGAAGGGCCGCAGGAATCCGCCCACGCCGCGCGCCACGCCCTTCGCCGTTTGCCCGGCGGTTCGTCCCGCCACGTGCCTGGTTTGTCCGGCTTGTTCATTTAGTCCAGCGGGCGCGGATGCGGCAGTCTCCGCCCCGCCGGCCATGCGCTGGCTCGCGATCCGCCCGGCAACTCGCAGCCCGATACCCAGGGCGCGCCCAATGCTTTCAGGTCTCATTCCGACTATGATGGTAGCAGCGGCGGTTGCCAGGGCCGCATTTGACCGTGCTTTGGCCAATTCGCGCTTGCTCCCGCGCGGCTTCGGAAGTAATGTATATAAATCCGCGCCAGGGCCGACGCTCAAGCCCTCGCACCGGTCACAGCCACTGGAGGAAGATCATGACAAGCCGTCTGCGCGAACTCATTCAACAACTGGGTGAGGCTATCCATGAGTCGGTGATCGAAAGCGAGAAGATCTCCGGTGTGGTCCAGGACATCCGCAGACACGGCTTCGATGTGCTGCTGATGCTCGAGGCGACCGTCGCCCTCAACGACCTCGCCGCGAATGAGACTGAGCAGGTCGAAGTCCCCGTCGGCCACAGCGTCGACGAACTGCCTTTCACCCAGAACGATCTCAGCTTTCTCCGCTCCCTGCGCATCTCCGTCGCCGGCGAGACGGAGAACAACCCCAGCCACGGCACCGAATAGCCTATGGAAGCTCTGATCAGGTACCTTTTGCCAGACAGACATTCCCTCAGAGGCTAAGGCCCGCTTTAGTTTTGTGGCGTTTGCGGCAGTCAGGGCTAAAGCCCTGACCTACGAGTCGTGCCCTTTCGAAGCATCGAGAGATTCGCTAACGGCGTCCCAGCCCGCTTCTCTCGACACGGTGCAGCTTCTCGACCTACTCCCCGCGTGGGATACTCTGGTTGTCGAGGAGCCTGTTACCAAAGATGTCGATTCCGAACCGTTTCCCGCTCTCCCTGCTGGTCGTTCTCGCCTTTTCAGCCACCTTGCTCCACGCACAGCAGCCTGCGCCCGACGCCCCCAAAGACGATTACGTCCGCGCCCACTACACCAAGTACGAGCTGCGCATTCCCATGCGCGACGGCAAGCGGCTTTTCACTGCGGTCTATGTCCCCAAGGACACCGCCGCCGGCCCTTACCCGTTTCTTATGGACCGCACGCCTTATAACGTCGGCCCTTACGGAGAAGACGGGTATCCGCAACACCTCGGCCCCTCCGAGGAGTTCGAAAAGAGCGGATACATCTTTGTCTATCAAGACGTGCGCGGCCGCTGGATGAGCGAGGGCGACTATCTGGAGATGCGCCCGCACATTGACGACAAGAAATCGCCTCAGGACGTGGACGACGCCTCCGATACCCACGACACGATCGACTACCTGCTCAAGCACATTCCCAACAACAACGGAAAGGTGGGCATCTGGGGAATCTCATACCCTGGGTTCTACACCTCGGCGTCCATCATCGATTCGCACCCGGCGCTGGTGGCGGCCAGTCCGCAGGCGCCCATGACCGACCTCTTTCTGGGCGACGACACCTATCACGGCGGCGCATTCATGTTGAGCGCCACCTTCGGTTTCTACGCTTTCTTCCGTCCCCAAAACGCGCCGCAGACTCCCAAGCCAACCGTCCCCTTCAACTTCGGCACGCCCGACAGTTATCAGTTCTATCTTCAGGCCGGAAACATCGACAACCTCGACAAGCTTTATTTGAAAGGCTCTAACTGGCTCTTCAACGACCAGGCGAAGCACGACACATACGACGCTTACTGGCAGACTCGCGACCTGTCGCGCCACATGAAGAACGTGCGCTGCGCGGTGCTGGTGGTGGGGGGCTGGTATGACGCGGAAGATTTGAGCGGCCCCTACAAGACCTTCTATGCCATCAACAAATTCAACCCGCAAACGCCCGTCACGCTGGTCGAGGGACCATGGGTCCACGGCGGATGGGCACACACTGACGGCGACCGCCTCGGCGACATCGACTTCAACTCCAAAACCGCCGAGTACTTCCGCGTACACATTCAGTTCCCGTTCTTCGAGCATTACCTCAAAGGCAACGGCGAGGCGCAACCCAAGGCGGTGGTGTTTGAGACTGGTGCGAATGTCTGGCGCAATTTTGATGCCTGGCCGCCTCCGGCAGCGCAGCCCCGCACACTCTACTTCCGCGCCGGCGGCAAGCTGAGCTTCGATCCGCCTGCCGAGACCGCCGGCGTAGACGAGTACGTGAGCGACCCCAACCATCCGGTGCCGTTTGTGGGCTACACCACTGACACCGTGCCTCAGCGCTACATGGTGGACGATCAGCGCTTTGCCAGTTACCGGCCGGATGTGCTTGTCTACCAGACCGAACCGCTTGAAGAGGATGTGACCATCGCCGGGCCAATCTCGCCCCGGCTCAAGATCGCCAGCTCGGCGACGGATTCGGATTTCGACGTGAAACTGATCGATGTCTATCCCGACGAGTACCCGGACCCCGATCCCGGCTTCCACGGCAACAAGCGCATGCTCGGCACGCCACCGGTGCACATGGGCGGCTATCAGGAACTGCTCCGCGGGGAACCTTTCCGCGCCAAATTTCGTTCCAGTTGGGAGAAGCCCGAGCCGCTCGAGCCGGGCAAACAAACCGAAATCAACTTCACCATGCCTGATCTTTTCCACACTTTCCGCTGCGGCCACCGTATCCTGGTTCAGGTCGAGAGTTCCTGGTTCCCGCTGACGGATCGCAACCCGCAAACCTTCACCGACATTCCGGGCGCGCGGCCGGAGCAATTCCAGAAGGCCACTGAGCAGGTCTTCCGCCAGAAGGACGCTGCCAGCGGAGTGCAGGTGTTGGTGATGCCAAATTGAAGCGGCACTAACTCCGCAAGTTTATGAGGACCCACAATGTTTACCCAAAAAATTCGCACTTCCCTCATCCTGCCCGCCGCTCTGTTGCTTGCCGCGGGATCTGTGATTCACGCCGAAGAAGGCATGTGGACCTTTGACAACCCGCCTTTGAAGCACTTGGCGGCCAAATACAACTTCCATCCCACGCAGGCCTGGCTCGACCACATCCGCCTCTCCAGCGTGCGCCTCAACGACGGCGGATCAGGCTCGTTCATCAGCTCTGACGGCCTGCTGCTTACCAATCACCATGTGGCGCGCGGCCAGTTACAGAAGAACTCCACGGCCGACCACGACTATGTGCGCGACGGCTTCTATGCGCCCACGCTGGATGCCGAGATGAAGTCGCCTGATCTTGAAGTGAACGTGCTGGTCGGCATGACAGACGTTACGGCACGCGTGCAGGGCGCGGCTAAAGGTATTGCCGATGAGGCCAAGGCGCTCAAGGCCCGCGAAGCCGAGATTGCAGCCATTGAGGACGAGAGCACGAAGAAGACCGGCTGGCGCTCCGACGTGGTCTCGCTCTACCACGGCGGCGAATACTGGCTCTACCAATACGAGAAATACACCGACGTGCGCATCGTCTTTGCACCCGAGCAGCAAGCGGCCTTCTTCGGCGGCGACCCGGATAACTTCACCTATCCGCGCTACGACCTCGACATGGCCATCTTCCGCGTTTACAGAGACGGCAAGCCGCTGCACACCGACAACTATCTCAAGTGGAGCGCCAAGGGCGCGGCGCCCGGCGAACTGGTCTTTGTCTCCGGCAATCCCGGCGCGACGAGCCGCAATGACACCGTGGCCCAGTTGCTCGTCGAGCGCGACGTGAGAGGACCGGCCATCACGGAGTACATTCAGCGCCGCATTGAGTCCGCGCAGACCTTTGCCGCACAGGGGCCGGAGCAGGCGCGCCTCGTGGCCAGCACAATCTTTTTCATGCAAAACGGATTGAAGGTTTACCAGGGCCGCGCCCAGGCGCTGGCTGACCCCGCCATTCTGGACAAGAAAAAGGCCGAGGAGGCTGACTTCCGAGCCAAGGTGGACGCTAATCCCGAGTGGAAAAAGGAATACGGCGGCGCATGGTCCACCATCGCCAGCGCTGAAGAGAAGGTGAAGCCGGAGATCAAGACCGTTCTCTTCCACCGCATTGATAGCCAGCTCTTTAACACCGCGCTGCAAATCGTGCAGTACGTGACTGAAATCAAGAAGCCCGACGGCGAGCGCCTCGACCAGTTCCACGAGGCCGGCCTGGAATCGCTTCGCTATCGGATGTATTCGCCGGCGACGATTTATCCCTCCACGGAAAAGCTCTATATGTCCACGAATCTCAAACTTGCCGAGGAAAAGCTCGGCAAGGACGACGCCTACGTGCAAGCCATCCTGCAGGGCGGCGATGTAGACAAGACCGTCGATGCGTTGGTGGACGGAACTAAGCTGGCCGATCCCGCAGTGCGCAAAGCGCTCGTCGATGGCGGCGAAGCAGCCGTCGCCGCATCCACTGATCCCATGATCGTGGCCGCGCGCCGCGTTGACCCCATCGTCCGCGAAACCACTCGCCGCTTGAAAGACACCATCGAAAGCGTACTCACCCCGGCCGGAGAAAAGCTCGGCAAGGCCCGCTTCCTCATCTACGGCAAAGACGCTTATCCGGACGCCACCTTTACGCTCCGCCTGAGTTACGGCACGGTCAAGGGCTACCCCTACAACGGCACCATCGCGCCGCCCTTTACTACCTTCTACGGCCTCTACGATCGCGCAGCCAGCTTCAGCAATCAGCCACCCTTCGATCTCACGCCCAAAGAAGCCGCAGCCCTCACCAAGATGGACCTCACCACTCCCTTTGATTTCGTCTCCACCAACGACATCATCGGCGGCAACTCCGGCTCGCCCGTCATCAATCGCGACGGCGAACTGGTCGGCCTGGTCTTCGACGGTGACATCGAATCCATGGCCGGTGATTTTGAATATGACGGAACCAAAAACCGCACCGTCGCGGTTCACTCCTCCGGCATGATCGAGGGCCTGCGCAAGTTCTACGGCGCGAATGCCCTCGCCGACGAACTGGAAGGCAAGAAGTAGCGAGCTTGATCTTTCATCCCGTCAGTCACAAAAGCCCTCGGCAATTTGCCGAGGGCTTTTCTTCTGCCTAAGTGGTATTTTTAAAGTAGCGGAAGCGTGGCCGAGTGGTTGATGGCTCCGGTCTTGAAAACCGGCATACCTGAAAGGGTATCAGGGGTTCGAATCCCTTCGCTTCCGCCATCGCCAATGCAACTTGCGTGGAATCAACAGCGATCAGCCATTTGCATCCCACTCCTGGCTAATGTTCATCCCTGCCCGGCCGCATCATCAAATCCCTGATCGCTTCGCGCGGGTCCTTGCCTTCATCCAAAATCAGCTCCATCTGCTCGGTAATCGGCATTTCGATGCCGCGTTTTCGCGCCAGGCCGAGTGCGGCGCGCGTCGTCAAAACACCCTCCGCCACTTTGCCGCCCAATCCCGCAAGAATCTCATCGAGCTTGCGGCCGCGACCCAACTCCTGCCCCACTGTGCGATTGCGCGAGAGCGAGCCGGTGCAGGTGAGCACCAGGTCGCCCACACCGGAGAGTCCGGCAAGCGTCTCGCGGCGCGCGCCACATGCCACAGCGAGACGCGTAATCTCCGCAATGCCGCGCGTAATCAAGGCTGCGGCCGAGTTGTAGCCCAACCCCACGCCGGCAGCCACGCCAGCGGCGATGGCGATCACATTCTTCAGCGCGCCGCCCAGTTCCACTCCGATAACATCCGTTGATGTATACAGCCGCAGCGTCTCCGACGACAGATCGGCTTGGATGCGCTCGGCGATGGCCGCGTCTTTGAACGCCACGGTAACCGCGGTGGGCTGGCCCTGCGCAACTTCAAGCGCAAAACTCGGTCCGCTGAAAGCTCCGACGGCCAACTTCAGCCCGGACTCCGCAAGGCACGAAGCAATCACTTCGCTCATGCGCAAGTAGCTGCGATTCTCCACGCCTTTCGTAGCGCTCACAATAATCTGGCTGCGGTGCAGATAAGGCCCGATGCGTCCCAGCGTCGAGCGCAGAAACTCCGAGGGAACCACGGAGACGACAATCTCCGCGTCGCCCACGGCTGCGCAGTCGCCCGTCACGGCGAGCCCCGCGGGGATGGAAAAGCCGGGCAGAAAAAGCGTGTTCTCACCCGCTTCGACAATCTCTTCGGCGGCCTCGGGGCTGTGCGCCCACAGAGAAATCTCATGCCCCCCGCGCCGGTGAAGCGAGAGTGCAATGGCCGTTCCCCAGGCCCCGGAACCTAAAACGATGATGCGGCTCATGCGGTTTTCTTAGCTCCCAGACGGGATTCTGTGCCGGCCAGCAGGCGGCCGATATTCTGGTGATGTTTGACGATGAGGATCAGTGCGACGGCAAACTGAACGGCGATGAAAAACGGCGGCCGGTCGCCGTGGCCCAGGAACAAGGCAAACAGCGGAAAGCTGGCCGCACCCAGAATCGACGCGAGCGAAACGTAACGGCTGATCGCCAGCACCACGATGAAGACCGAGATGGCCGCCAGCGCGGCCCACGGCGCTGCCACCAGAAAGACACCAAAGCCGGTGGACACGCCCTTGCCGCCTTTGAAACCAAGCCAGACCGGGAAGATGTGCCCCAGCACGGCCACCAGCGCTGCCAGCGCCTTCATGTTGGCCGGCGCAACACTGGGAGCGAGCAATCCGCCTATCACTCCCCCAAGCCACACCGCGCACGAGCCTTTCAGCATATCCAGCAAAAATGTCGCCGCTGCCAGGCCCTTCCCGCCGGAGCGCAGAACGTTGGTCGCGCCAATGTTCCCGCTGCCCGATTGGCGAATATCCTGATGTCGAAAAAGGCGAATCAGCAAGTAACCGCTGGGCATTGAGCCGAGCAGGTATGCGATCACCACGATGAGCAAGCTTGCAAGGACCATATCGAGTCAGAGTTTAACAGGTTGCGGGTGCGGAAGAGTGAATGCGCAATGGCCGCGAACTTGCTAATTCGCCAACTCCGCAAAGCGGAGGCCAACTCGCCGCCATTTTCCGAGAACACTCAATCCAATTCCGCCGTTTTCATCCGGAGATCACCGATTCAGCTTTCTCGCGACTCACCCCGCGCAGCAGAAAAACCTTGCTCCGCGATAACTCGCCTGCCATCAGTTCCACCGCATTCCTCGGCACGCCAAATGTCTCAGCCAGAAATACAATAAGCGCCTGATTCGCGCGGCCTTCCAGCGGCGGCGCGTGAACGGCGATCTTCAGTTGCGCAGCCGCGCCCTCGCCATAGACGCCGGTGATGGCCGTCTTCTTCGCGCCGGGTTGAGCGCGAACAGCCAGAGTGACGCCGGCTGCGGTTGCGCGCAACATCACGCGAGCTCCGGAGTTGCCGCGCGCGTGCCAAACAAAGCCGTGCCCACGCGAATCTGGGTTGCGCCCTCTTCGATGGCCAGCGGAAAATCACCGCTCATGCCCATCGAAAGCACATCGAGCGATAGTGTCGGATAGTCCGCTGCCCAACGGTCGCGCCACTCGCGCAGGCTGCGGAAACAGGCGCGCGTCACAGCCTCGGAAACGCCCCATGGAGCAATGGTCATCAGCCCGCGCATCTGTAAATTTTCCAGATCTGCCAAGCGCTCCAGCAATCCGCCGGCCTCGGCTGATTCAGGCTCCAACCCGGCCTTGCTCTCCTCCGTACTGAGCTTTACCTCGACCAGAACGGGCAGCCGCTTGCCTCGCTTCCCCGCCGCCTCGTTCAACCGCTCGGCCAGCCGCAGCGAATCCAGTGAGTCAATCCCATCAAACAATTCGACGGCACGCTGAGCTTTATTCGATTGCAAATGCCCGATAAGATGCACGCGAATGAGACTCGTTCCCGCAACAGGCATGCGCAACGGCTCAAGCTCAGTCGCCTTCCCCGCAAACTCCTGCACGCGATTTTCGCCAAACAAAGTCAACCCTAGCGCAGCAGCTTCGGCAATCGTGGCCGCGGGATAAGTCTTCGCGACGGCCATCAGCTCAACCTCGGCACGCGTGCGGCCGGCCTTGCGACAAGCCTCCGCAATCGCTGCTTCCAGTCGTTCGAGGTTCTCAGCAAGCGCCGTCATAGCGCTTCCGCCCAGCCTGCTTCAGCAACAATGCCCGCGTTCAATACATATAATTCCGATATGTGGACCATCGTTCTGCTCACCATCTCCAATATCTTCATGACCTTCGCCTGGTATGGCCACCTGAAATACCGTCAGGATGTACTGTGGAAGGTCGTTCTCGTCAGTTGGGGCATCGCCTTCTTCGAGTACTGCTTCCAGGTGCCGGCCAACCGCATCGGCGCGGACCGTTTCTCGCCCGTCCAACTCAAAGTGATTCAGGAGATCATCACTCTGGTGGTCTTCGGCGTCTTCGTCACCTTCTACTTCGGTGAGCATCTGCGCTGGAACCACGCCGCTGCCGGAGTGTGCCTGGTGGCAGCGGCGTTCTTTACCTTCCACTCCTGGTAGCGGCTCACTCCCCTTGCGCTTCGAGAAATTTCTCCGCCTCCAGCGCCGCCATGCAGCCCGAACCCGCCGCGGTAATCGCCTGCCGGTAACGCCGGTCCTGCACGTCGCCGCACGCAAAAACGCCGGGCACAACCACCCCATTGCGCGTCGTCAAGACATTGCCGATGGTCTTGATGTAGCCGTCATCGTCCAGATCGATCTGGCCGCCGAACATCTTCGCGTTCGGCTCGTGGCCGATGCCGAGAAAGAGGCCGTCGATAGGCAGCGTCGAAATCTCACCGGTCGCCACGTCGCGCAGCCGCACGCCCTTCACTTCCTTCTCTTCCACGCCCAGTACTTCTTCAATCACCGTATTGGGGCGCAGCACAATCTTGGGGTGCGCAATGGCGCGCTCCAGCATGATCTTCGAGGCGCGGAAACTCTCGCGACGATGCAGCAGCGTCACCTTGTTCGCAAAGCGCGTAAGAAAAAGCGCCTCTTCCATCGCCGAATCGCCGCCGCCCACCACCGCAATCTCGCGCCCCCGGAAGAAAAATCCGTCGCACGTGGCGCAGCTTGAAACGCCGTGGCCGATCAGCGCCTGCTCGCTCTGCAATCCCAGCCACCGCGCACTGGCCCCACTCGCCACAATCAGCGTGCGCGTCAGAATCTCGCCCGTTGATGTTTCCAGCTTGAACGGATTTCCACTCAGGTCAATCTTGTTCAGGTGCGCAAGCTGAAGTGTCGCGCCGAAGCGCATCGCCTGCTTCTTCATGTTGTCAATCAGCTCCGGCCCCTGAATTCCCTCCGGCCAGCCGGGAAAGTTTTCCACCAGCGTGGTCATCGAGAGCTGTCCGCCGGGCTCGTGGCCCTCCAGAACTAGCGGGTTCAGCCCCGCGCGCGCGCTGTAGATGGCTGCGGTGAGTCCGGCGCAGCCGGAGCCGAGGATAACGGTCGAACGAATCTCTGTCATGGCTTTTCCTGAATTGATTTTAGACGCTTTGAGGCAGGCAACCGCGCGAGCGCTCACCAGCCTCAATTGATTTGATGAATTTCACGCCTGAATTGACTCTTGTTCCATGACCTGAGGTCAGGATTTTGCCGCAACCACAACGTGCGGCATCACATTGCGCGGATCGAGCGAGTCGTCCACGCGATGCATCAGCGCCGCCGCCAGCAGGAAGAAAACTCCGCCTGCGACCACCGCCGTGCTCCGGTTATTGCCCAACAGATGGCCCATCACCCAGCCGAATCCCAGCGCCGCCGTAATCTCCGGAATCACCACGAAGGAGTTGAATATCCCCATGTAAACTCCGGTCTTTCCTTCAGGCAGCGATCCGCCCAGAATCGAGTAGGGCATGGAAAGCGTACTCGCCCAACCCACTCCCACGCCGGTCATCGACAGCAACAGCAGCATCTTGTTATGAATCATGGCCACCGAAAGCAACCCCAGGCCGCCGCAGATCAGGCACAACGCATGGGTCGCCTTGCGCCCAAATTTCCGCGCCAGCGCGGGCAGCGCGAATGAAAATCCGAAGCACACCAGCGAGTACATTCCAAAGCAAACGCCCGCCCACTCCACCCCGGCCGAATAAAGAGGAGAGCTTGTGTCCGCTGCGCCGAAAACATTGCGCGCCACGGCCACCGGAAAATAGAGCCACATGCAGAACAACCCCAGCCACGTGCAGATCTGCACCCACGCCAGTTGCTTCATCACGCGCGGCATCTTGCGAATCGACGTCAAGATCTCGCGCGTCCCCGCCGCCACGCCCGCGCCCTCGGCCTTCTGTCTCCTGAATTCCTCCAGATTTTCCGGCGGATATTCCTTGGTTGTGAAAACCGTCCAGAGCACAGCGCCCAGAAACACCGCAGCGCCCATGTAAAAAGAAGCGCGCACCGTGAAGGGAATCGTCCCCGCAGCCCGCGTCTCCGCCAGATGAAAAACATTGGTCAGCAGAAAAGGCAGTGCCGAGGCAATCACAGTGGCCAGCCCTATGAACAGGCTCTGCATGGCGTACCCGCGCGTGCCCTGCGATTCCGGCAGCAGGTCGGTCACAAACGCGCGAAACGGCTGCATGCTGATGTTGATGCTCGCATCCAAAACCCACAGCAAGCCCGCCGCCATCCACAGCGCATTGCTGCGCGGCATCAGAATCAGCGCCATCGAACTGAGAATTGCGCCAGCCAGAAAATAGGGACGGCGACGGCCCAATCGGCCCCATGTGCGGTCGCTCGCCTGACCCACAATCGGCTGCACCAGCAACCCGGTCAGCGGCGCGGCCAGCCACAAAATCGGAATCTGATCGGCCCGCGCACCCAGGTATTCGTAGATGGCGCTCATGTTCGCCATCTGCAATCCCCAGGCAAACTGAATGCCGAAGAAACCGAAGTTCATATTCCAAATCTGCCAGAACGAACGCGGTGGCCTGTCCATGGATTCGGTTCTCCTGCCTTCCTGCCGCGGCCCACAATTTCGGGTGCCCCACCCTCGGCGCGTTTTTGTTTTTGCGCCTTCGGGGTCCCCAGCGACAGGTCTTCGTCGCTGGGGTGATCAAGGGTGGGATACCACAACACTCAACCGCACACACTATCAAATCTACCGATCGTACAGCGTTGCCATTTCCCACAGTCTCGCGCTCAACTCAGAGCGCAATGCGTCCTTGCGATACCGCCATTGCCAGTTCCCGCTCATCTTGCCGGGAAGATTCATCCGCGCCGCGCTGCCCAATCCCAGCACATCCTGCAACGGCACAATCGCAATCTCCGCCACCGAGGCCTGTACCGCGCGAATCATCACCCAGTTGATCTCCGCGTCGTCGTGGAAATCCAGATACGCCTTGGCCGTCTCGTGCTCCCGGCGAACATCATCCGGAGAGCGTGTGCTGTCGCCGGCGCCTGAACTTGTCCACCACCCCACCGTCGTGTCATTGTCGTGGCCGCCGGTATAGGCCACCACGTCGCGGCTGTAGTTATGCGGTCGAAACGATGAACCCTGCGAATCGTTCCCAAAGGCGAATTGCAAAAGACTCATCCCCGGCAATCCAAACTTGTGCCGCAGCTCTTCCACCGCCGGCGTAATCACGCCCAGGTTTTCCGCTACGATCGGCAGTCCACCAAATGCGTCTTGCAGCGCTGAGAGAAAGCTCTCTCCCGGCCCTTTCACCCAACGCCCGTGAATCGCCGTCGGCTCTCCGCCGGGAACCTCCCAGTACGCTTCAAAGCCGCGGAAGTGATCCAGCCGCACCATGTCAAAAAGCGCAAGCGAGGCGCGAAAGCGCTCGATCCACCACTTGTATCCGTCGGCAGCCATCAGCTCCCAGCGGTAAATCGGATTTCCCCAGAGCTGTCCCGTCGCGCTGAAATAATCCGGCGGCACGCCTGAAACCACGGTCGGTTTTCCTTGCTCATCCAGATAGAACAACTCGGGATTGGCCCACACATCCGCGCTGTCGTGCGCAACATAGATAGGAATGTCGCCCATGAAACGGATGCCGCGCTCCCGGCAATGCTTCTTCAGCTCTTCCCACTGGCGGAAAAATTCAAATTGCCAATACTTGTAGGCCATCAGTTGCGGCTCGAGCTTCTGCCGCCACTCGCTCATCGCGCCTGCATCCCGCTTGCGAATCGGCTCATCCCACGCGGTCCACGCCGTCCCCTGATGTGCGTCCTTCAGCGCCATGAAGAGCGCGTAATCATCCAGCCATGTGCTCTTCTCCTTGCAAAAATCCTCGAATGCCACGCGATCCGAATGTTTGCTGTCTGCAAGGAAAACCTGCGCCGCCCGCTGTAAAGCCGGCATCTTAAATTCAATCGCCCGCCCAAAGTCAATCGACTCCGCAGGAAACTCCGGCGCAGCATCCAGATCGCGCTGCTCCAGCAACCCCTGATCGCGCAGCCGTTCCAGGCTGAGCAGCATCGGGTTGCCCGCAAATGCCGAAAAGCATTGGTAAGGCGAATCGCCGTATCCAGTGGGATTTAACGGAAGCACCTGCCACAGCTTCTGTCCGGCAGCGGACAGGAAATCGGCAAATTCGTAAGCGCATGGCCCCAGGTCGCCGATGCCGAATCGACCGGGCAGGGAGGTGGGGTGCAGCAGAATCCCGCTACATCTTGATACTTTCACGCAGCAACAATATACTGGCGAGCGGCCTTCGAGCAATACCCGCCTGCTCACTCCTCATCCGCCGGTTGCCCCGCGATAGCGAAGAAGGCTTTGTCAAGGCACACTAAACCCGGACGATGCGCGACCACCGCTCATCTTTTCAGACGGGTTATCGATAAGTTTCGGGCGTCCCTCACCCTCTGGTCTGAATCTTCACCAGCACGGGCGTCTCCGCCCCTTGCCCGTCCGCGGACATCCCCGGCGAAACCGTGCTCGTCTGCGGCGCTCTCCAGTGGTCGATATAGCTGATTTTATGAACGCAGCCAATGGTGCAGTTAGGCGAGCAGCTCTTCGCGGTAAGGAACTCCCGCTTTATATCCGCTTTTGTGTACCCGGCCAGCGGTACGCCGGGAAACCCGCGCTGCTGCGAGCAGTAATGCACCAGCCCGTCCTCGCAGATATACAGATACCGCGACCCGGCACGGCAGCGCCAATCGTTCGGACGCCCCTCGGCAATCGCCTCTTGAAAGTGGTCGAAGCGCGAGTAGTTGATCTTCCTTCTATTGCTCATCGCGTAGTAGACCTTGGCCTCATCCCCTTGCAGCGGCTTCAGTTGCCCGTCCCCGTCGTGGATAATCCCAATGGTCGAAGTAAAGCCCAGCTCTATCGCGCGGTTGCCAATCACGAGCGCATCGTTGGGATTCTTGAAGCCCCCGCCGACCACTGAATTAATGTTCACGTGAAATTCGGCGTACTCGGAGAGCATCACCAGCTTCTTGTCAAGCACCTTGAGGCTTTTTTTCGACACCTCGTCCGGCTCAATGTTATCAATGGAAATCTGCATGTGGTCGAGGCCGGCCTTGTTCAGTTGCTTGATCCGGGCTTCATTCAAGAGGTAGCCGTTGGTAATCAATCCGGCAATCGCCCCGGTCCGCCGTATGCGCCGGATAATGTCATCCAAATCAGGATGCGTCAGCGGCTCGCCGCCACTGATGCCCACCATCGCTGTCCCCAACCGTCCCAGGTGGTCGATGCGCCGGAACATCTCTTCGAGCGGCACCGGCTCCGAAACCTTGTCGTACTCGTTGCAATACCCGCAACTCAAATTGCAAAACCGCGCCGGCACAATCTGCACCAGCACCGGGTGCCCCGTATGCAGCAGCGCGCTGGCCACCATCCTCAGCTCGCGAACCTTCCGCGTAACCGCAACCCACCGCCCGTGCAACGTCTTTTTTCGCGAAATTGCCATCTCTTTCATTGAATCACACACGGGTTCAATCCTGTCGGGGCGCGCCGTCATTTGCCGGTCATAGTATTCTGAAAGGTTACCCGCAACTCCGCGCAGATGAGATCCGCGCAGACGGAAACCTGCCTGCAAGACAGCCTTCGCTAAGAACACATTCACACAAAGGTGCAGAAACGAATGACAGTATCCGCAAGAAAAGTCGAGATATTTGACACGAGCCTCAGGGACGGGTTGCAACAGCCAAACCTGGAGATTTCCGTGCCCATCGCTCTAGGCCTTCTTCAGCGCATGGGGGCCTTCGGCGTGCACTATGCCGAAATCGGTTTTGCCGGCGCCAACCAGTTTGTCGGCGACCTGGCGACCGCTCTCGACACCGTTGACACCAAGGCGATGATGCTGGCGCTCTTTGGCAGAACGCGCGGGCGCGGAGCCAAGGTGCGCGAGTGGCCCGACGTGCAAGTCATTCTCAGCCACAAGAAGCGTGTTTCTGTCGCAGTGCTGGTGGTGAAATCGCGGCTGCTGGATGTGATGCTCTCTTTGGAGACGCCGCCGGAAGAGAACCTGCTCATGGCGTACGAAACCATCGCGTGCCTGCAGGACAATGGCCTTGAAGTGATTGTTGATCTGGAACACGCCATGGATGCCGCTTGCGGCCGGCGCGAAAACGGCAACCCATGCGACGCCGATTTCAAGCAGAAGAGCCTGGACTACTTTCACCAGATGACGGAGCAGTGCGCGCGACAGAAGGTGAGCCGCATTGTGGTTTGCGACACCACAGGCGGCGCCAGCCCGGAAGAAGTGACGCAGGTTATTGGCGACCTTACGTGGCGTTATCCCGACGCCAGCTTCGGATTTCATGGGCACACGGATCGCGGCCTGGGAATTGCCAATACTCGCGCAGCCATTCTTGCCGGCGCAGTTCAAATTCAGGGCACGCTATTGGGAACGGGCGAGCGTTGCGGCAATGTGAACCTGACGACAGTGATCGGCGGAATGCAACTGCGCGGCGAAGCGGAATTCGTCGCGCCTGAATCGCTCACGGGGCTTACCAGCCTGGCACATTCGGCCTACACGGCTTTTTCGCTGGAGCCGCCGCACGGCGCGCCGATTGTCGGCCCCGGCGCTTTTGGCACATGGGCCGGAATGCACGGCAGCAGCGAGCGAAAGAATCCGGGCGCGTATCTGTGGTGCGATCCGGCGAGGGTGGGCGCGAACCCGGTTATCGGCGTAAACGCGCAATCGGGAAGAGCGAATATTATTCTGCTCTCCAAATCGCTGGGCGTTGATCTCGATGCGGAACAGGCGCAGGCGTTGATGGACGCCAATCAAGGAATGATTGAGGGCGGCGGCTTCACGGCCAGCGAAGTATCATTCCGGCTGGCCTGCATGAAGGTGCTGAATACATTGCAGGATCGCTTCAGCGTGAAGGGCTGGCGAGTTCTGGATGAGTCCGATCAAACCGGCGAAAGGTATGTGCAGGCCTCGATGTTATTGTCCGTCGGCGACTCGACTGTGACCACGCGAGCGGAAGGCTCCGGTCCGGTGGATGCGTTGACCAAGGCGATGCGCCGCGAATTGGAAGGCTGGTACCCGACCCTTGCGCATATGCGGCTGGGCACGTTCAGCGTGACGGCGCTTGACGTTTCCGCACACGACACGGCGGCACACGTGCGCGTCACGGTGAGCTTTCATGCCGATGGTCACGAGCCGTGGATTACCGCCGGAGTTAGCAGCGATTTGAACCAGGCGGCTCTGATGGCTATAGTGGATGGATTCCATTATTGGCTACTCAGGAACCCCGACTAACTAAGAGCTTATCCGCAAATTGGTAGCGCCGACTCCTGGTCGGCTGTCCTGTGGGTCTCCAGACCCACAGGTGAGGTTTCTTTCTCAATCTACGGATAGGTTCTAAGTCGAGTTACTAACTGCGCATTGATTCTTTCAGACACGGCATAATGCAATACCAATAGAAAACCGAGTTATAAGCTGCGGTCAGTCTTGAACTAACAGCGCTATATCGCCTGCCGGAAAACCCTGCTCAAACTCCAGCTTGCCGCAGTGCTTCGAATCTACCTGAAGCGTGATCGTCTGCTGCCTCCTATCGCGCAGCACAGTCACCTGCACCTGCCTGCCGCGATGCGCATGAAGCGCGCGCTCCCAGTCTCCCAGCGTCGCGACGGCCTGCGGCCCCACCTTGAGAATCACGTCGAAAGCCCGCAGCCCGGCCACGGCGGCTTCGCTCTTGCGCGCCACCTGCCTGACCATCAGCCCGTTGGGCACGCCCAGGTACTCGGCCATCTGCGCGGTCAGCGGCTCCACCAGCGCGCCCACGTTCAGGCTGCCTAACAATGGCACATGAAAGCCGCCTGGCTGCGGCGCGGCGCCTTCGCCGGTGATTCCGCCTGTCTCTTGCTCTTGCGCAAATCCGTCTTCGCTTGTGCCGATCTTGTTCCACACGTCGCGCTCCATGGCACGGCGGTCGGCCAGTTGAACAGCCAGCGTTTGAATGTTTCCATCGCGGCTGATCTCGATACTCACCGAGCGGCCCGCGGGAATCTCCTTCAGCAGAAGCCGCAACCGCTCGGCGTTTGCCACCTTCTGCCCGTTCAGTTGGAGCACCACATCGTTGACCTTAAGCCCTATCTTCCCCGCCGGAGCGTCATGATCGATCAGCGTAATGACGGCCCCGCGCACTTCCCTGAGCTTGAGCGCCTGCGCCTTCTGCTGATCCACATCCGCCAGATCGACGCCCAGATAGCCTTGTGAGTTGGAGTGCAGCAGCGGAGTGTGATCTTTTAGCTGTTGGAATATTCTCTGCGTCTGCGCGGCTGTTCCCGGCGGCGCCATCGCGGCCCACGCGCCCAGCAATACTAAAACTCCAAGACTACGGTACGGCCTCAGAAAGCGCTTCATTTCTTCTTCCTCTGCAACTGCAATCGCTCGATCCCGCACTCTTATCTTTGCGATGCGGTCATCGACAGCACGGCAGCTTCTACTGAATCTCCGGCTCGCTGTTCAACACTTGCCGCGAAACATTGCGGATATAAGGATTCACATCCGTATTGGAAACATTATGCAACACCTGCCGTACGCTGGTATCGGCTTCCACCGGCTGCAAAATGTTGATGGCCGCGGTCCGAATGTGCGAGTCGCCGTCGCTCATCAGCGCCTCCAGAACAGCATCGCGCACCCGCGTGTCCTCGGACACATAAGGCTCCAGCCCATGCAGCGCCTTCTCGCGCACGCCCGCGTTCTTGTCGTAGCGCAGCGCCGTCAGCAGCGCATCGCGTATGCCTGCCGCCTTGCAACCGTGCCCGGCGCGGCACTCGTCCGCCAGCAGCCCCACCGAGTCGTCCCGCACCCTGGCCGAAGCCGAGTTCTCGCTGGCCAGCATCAGCAACTGCCGAATCGCCGGATCGTCCAGCGAGCCTTCCATGCGCTGCGGCACCAGCTGGTTGTAATGCACCTCTACTATGTGGCTATTCGGCTGCCGCACGATGCTGGAAATGTTGGCAACCTCCGCCGGCGCGTTAGCTTCTGCCGTCGGTGTGGTTGCCGGCGTCACCGTCGCGCTCAGCGCCTTTGCCGGTTGAGTCGCGGCTGTATGCGTCGCGCGAGTCTGCGCAAGCTCGTATCCGCTCAGCGACCCCGCACCCGCGCCAACCACCAGCAGCAAACAAGCCGCAACAGGCGCCGCCCACACGCTGGCAAAATCACTCACAATCCACTGACCCAGCCGGTTATACCAGCGCCGCGGCGGCAGCGCGTTCAGCGCCTCATCCAGTTTCAATCGCGCGCGCGCAACCAGGTTCGCGTCCGGCTCCAGCACGGGATGCGCGTCAGCCAGCGCCTTCAGCGACAGCAGTTGCTCGCGCTCCCCGGCGCACTCCGGGCACGCGGCCATGTGCCGCTCCAGTTCGTGCGCCTGTTCCTCGGCAAGCTCCCCATAAGCCGCCGCCACAATCTGCTCTTGTGCAATTTGACACTTCATCGCTACGTCCTTCCAGCCTCAAAAAACCTCATCCCGCAGCCGGCAAAAATCCGCATCCCCTCAGGGGATTGCCACCGGCATTTACCGCAACCCCGCCAACTGCGCTCTCAGCTTCTTCGTCGCTCTGAAGAGCGTATTCTTGGCGGTCTCTTCCGTGGTATTCAGCATCTCTCCGATAGCGCGCAATCGGAGACCCTGATAGTGTTTCAATTCAAAAACCATCCGCTCGCGCGGCGTCAGCTTGTCCAGCGCCAATCGAATCCGCTCACCCAGCACCTTGCGGTCCAACTCCTTGCCGGGGTTTGAAAACGACCGCGTATCCGGCACTGAAGCCAGCACATCGATCTCGCCGCCGGAGCGGTCCAGAACCACCGCTCGATCCTCGCGCCGCGTCTTGCGCCGCCGCAGTTGGTCCAGGCAAAGATTCGTCACAATCCGGTAAATCCACGTATAAAAAGAGCACTCGAAACGAAAATTCCCCAAATACCTGTAAGCCTTTAAGAATGCTTCCTGATAAATGTCCTCGGCATCGTGCTCGGAACCCGTCAGGTGATAAGCCAGCCGCAGAACCTGCTGCTCATACTGCCGCACCAGCGTGTCGAAGGCCGCCCGCGACCCCGCCTGCGCCTCGCGGATCAGCTCCATCTCCGGTGCGCGCGCCTGCTTCCGCTCCTCGGCGTTCATCGCCCCGCTTGTTGCCTTGGTCTCAGCCATGCCTTGCGAGGATTGTACCCTCCTGGCCGACGGCCAAGCCATGTAACCCGGAGCCCAAACCGCAGAACTCAAGTAAATCGCCGCATCCGTTGCCATCGTAACTGCTCCGGGAAGAGATATGTCCGCACTGCAATAGACGCGGAAAACCGCCGTTGGTAAGCTGCACGTTCAGTCTGCTTTGAAGGGGCGCGGTTTCAGCCGCGCCGTAAGCCGGAGGGAGGCGGGGGTTTTAACCCCCGCATTAAGCCCACAGAATCAACGTGGGCTTTAGCCCCGGATGGAATCTTTTCCTCGTGCAAACTCCCTTTTCTTGGATTTCGATCAAAGCTCACACTCGGATTTAACCCCGGCCCGCTACACTAGAACTCAATGAACGAATCCCTATTCCCAGACCCAACCCCCTCCGCCCCCGGCGCTCCCAGCCCACTGTTCACAGCCCACTGCGACGGCGGTTCCCGCGGCAATCCCGGACCCTCCGGCTATGGCGCCGTTATCGAAGACTCAAAAGGCCAAGTTGTCGCCGAACTGAGCGAATTCCTCGGCATCCGGACCAACAACTACGCCGAGTACTCCGGCCTGCTGGCCGTGCTCCGGTGGTCTGTTGAACACAACGTGAAGCACCTGCGCGTGGTCTCCGACTCCGAACTGATGGTCAAGCAGATGCAGGGCAAATACAAAGTCGCCAGCCCCATCCTGCGGCCTCTGTTTGAGGAAGCCAGAAAGCTCTCTCGCACCATTGCCAGCTTCGAGATCCGCCACACCCTGCGCGGCGGCAACAAGCAAGCCGACAAGCTGGCCAACGATGCAATGGACAAAGGCATGGGCCGGAACCGTCCAGCTTAGAGGAGAGTCTGGAAGTCTCGACAGGCAGGTGCCCCAACGCAACGGGTGCGGTGGGCGCGATTGAGATCGAGTCGGAGTGGACAGCACAGAGGAGAGAAGCAAACAAAATGCCGGCGAGCGGACAGTTGTGCAGCCCACCCTTCGCAAATCGGGCGAAGGATGGGACACCCGCTATGTTGGTAACGGAAAGGAAGTAAATATCGAAAGGACGGGCACCCGCCATAGAGTTCGAACCGATCAGGACCACTCAGAGAATACGCGCGGAGTAATATCTGAGTTGCCGCAGACCTCATGGAGACCATCCCGGAAGCCTTAATCCTCTGTTCTTTTCTTTGCCCCCTCGACTCCTTTGTCGCCAGTTTCCGAATCGTCTTTAGGGTCAGTATCCGTAGTATCAGCCGGATCGACGGTGCCCAGGGAATCGTTCACAATCTGTTTCTCAACTTCAGCTTTGGTAAACGCGGGCGGCTTCGTCTCAGGGGTCATGAATGTCCTCTTTAAGATTTGATTCCGAATACATCGTCCGCGCCGATCAAAACAACACCCTAAACATTCATCACGATTCAGCTCGCATCAGTTCCTCGCGAACGCTCCCACGAACTGGCCGGGTGCCCCATCCTTGCGCCTTTTTCCTGGCGCAAGGGTGGGAAGCGACAAACCTCCCCGCAACCGCCTGTTCCCTATTCCCTGTTTTTCTCAGGATTTCCCCAAAATTATTCCGCCACGCATGGTCTCCACACCGTCGCGGTGCCGGACAAGATTCTTTCTGCAGATAATTACCCTCGTGGGTCGCACAATCGTTTCACGGTGTCGTCCACAATCAGCGCCGAGGCGATGTGCCCAGGGCTTGGCGCAGGGAGGCTGGACTCCTGCAAGCGGAAAAAAACGCCGTAACTCCTTTAATAGGAGGATTTTGCGAATAACTCCTTTGTTTTGAAGATTTTGCAGCGATACCCATGCTGCATCTCATTGAAAACAAGGATTTTGTTTGCAGAATATGGGTGGGGGTATACCCGTGTAGCTAAACGTACACTGCGCCCTATCCCGTGGCGGACGAGGTCGCAGGGGCGGGAGACAAGGATGCCTGCACGGACTATTCCCTGTTCCCTATTCCCTATTCCCTGCTCTTACGCTTTCCGCCCCAGATTATTCCTCCACGCATGGCCGCCGCGCTCCAGCAGATGATCGGAGCACTCCGGACCCCACGACCCGGCAATGTAGTTGGGAAAGGCGCTAGGCGACTTGGCGGCCCACGCCTCCAGAATCGGCATGCACAGCGCCCATGTGGTTTCCACGCCGTCGCGGTGCGCAAAAAGCGTTTGGTCGCCCAGCATCGCGTCCAGCAGCAGCCGTTCATAACCGTTGGCGCTCGATTTGCCGAAGGCCTCCGCGTAATCGAAGTCCATATTCACCGGGCAGACGGCCATATCCGCCGACGTGGGCACCTTGGCTCCGAAGCGCAGTGCAATCCCCTCGTCCGGCTGGATGCGAATGGTGAGCAGGTTGGGCTGAATCTCGCGGCATGGCCCGCGCGTCTGCAGACGGTCGAAGATCAGCAGCGGCGGCTGCTTGAACTGAATGTTGATTTCCGTGGCCCGCTTCTTCAGCCGCTTGCCCGCGCGCAGGTAAAACGGAACGCCCGCCCATCGCCAGTTCTCGATCTCGACGCGCATCGCGGCATAAGTCTCCGTGCCCGACTCCGGATTGACGCGGTCCTCGTCGCGATAGCCCACCACGTGCTGGCCATCCACCGATCCCGGCCCGTACTGGCCGCGCACAGCATTCAAGATTGGAATTGAAGGAATCGCGCGCCAGACTTTCAGTTTCTCGCGGCGCACGCTGTCGGCCTCAAAGCTCGACGGCGGTTCCATCGCCACAAGACTCAGCAGTTGCATCACATGGTTCTGCACCACGTCGCGCAGCGCGCCCGCCTTCTCGTAGAACGGGCCGCGGCCCTCCACGCCCAGCGTCTCGGCCACGGTAATCTGCACGTGGTCAATGTAATTGCGGTTCCAGATTGGCTCGAAAATTCCGTTGGCAAAACGGAAGACCAAAAGATTCTGCACCGTCTCCTTGCCGAGATAGTGGTCGATGCGGAAGACCTGATCCTCGTGGAAGACGGCATTTACCTGGCGATTCAGTTCGCGGGCTGACTCCAGATCGTGGCCGAATGGCTTCTCGATCACGACCGCAACCTTGCCCTGGCCCGGCAACGCCATTCCCTGCGCGCCCAGGTTTTCAATGATTCCAGCAAAAAACTCTGGCGCGGTAGCCAGATAGAACAGCCGGCCGGCGCCGATATTTTTTTCCTTGCCGATACGGTCTAACTCAACCTTCAGCCCCGCATAATCTTTCGGGTCGTCGAAGTTAAGCGGAAAGTAACTTATGCGTTCGACAAAATCATTGAGTTTAGGATCGCTCGCTTCCGCGCTGCCATGCTCAATGATGCCCGCGCGCATATCCGCGGCAAACTCATCGCCCAGCGCGCGCCGCGCCACGCCGACAATGGCAAACTTCTCCGGCAGCAGCTTTGCCTGCTCCAGGTGAAAGAGCGCCGGAAGCAGCTTTCGCTTGGTTAAATCTCCCGACGCGCCGAAGATTACCAAAATCCCCGGCTCGGGAATTCTCTCGCTGCCCTGCGGGACCTGAGATAGATCTTCGGGTCGAACGCTCATCTGCATTGTTGCCATAACTAAGTCGCCTCCAGCGTACATTAAGCGCCACTTGAACCAGCTAACTCGCTAACTGGCCGAGTTACTCTTTCTTCACCGCATGGCCGCCAAACTCACTGCGCAAGATAGCCAGCATCCTGTCGGTAAAGTTATTCACTTCGCGGGAGCGAATGCGCCGCATCAGCGACTCAGTAATGACTGGCGCGGACACATTCAGGTCGATCGCCTCCATCACCGTCCAGCGGCCCTCGCCGGAGTCTTCCACAAAAGCCTCCAGCCCCTTCAACGTTGGATTCCTGCCTACCGCGTCCGCGATCAGATCCAGCAGCCAGCTTCGCACCACGCTGCCATAGCGCCATATCTCGGCTATCTGCGGCAGGTTTAACGCCATCTCCTTCTTCTGCTCCAGGATCGTAAACCCCTCCGCATAAGCCTGCATCATCCCGTATTCGATCCCGTTGTGAATCATCTTTACAAAGTGGCCTGCGCCGCCGGGACCTACGTGTCCCCAACCTTTGTCGGCCGCCGGAGCCAGCGTCTCGAAGATAGGCCGCAGATACTCGACCGGCTCCTTGTCTCCGCCGATCATCATGCTATAGCCTTCCTTAAGTCCCCACACTCCACCCGAAGTACCCACATCCACAAACTGGAAGCCTTTGGCTGTAACTTCCTTGTATCTGCGCATCGAGTCTTTGTAATTCGAGTTACCGCCGTCGATCAGTATGTCGCCGGGATTCAGCAGCGGCTCGAGCTTCGCAATTGTCTGGTCCACTGGATCGCCCTGCGGCACCATGATCCAGATGGCGCGCCGGCCTTTCAGGTTCCTGGCGAGATCTTCGAGACTGGAGACGCCCGCATTTCCAGTGGCTGTCAGCCGCGCCACCGCTTCAGCGCTGGAGTCGAAGCCCACTACACGGTGCCCGCCCAGCCGCAGCCGCTCCGCCATGCTACCGCCCATCTTGCCCAGGCCAATCAATCCGAGTTGCATTGTTCCCTCCTAGATAACTCCCAAACTTACTAACTCGCGTCGCAATGCTTCCGCACTTTCAAACCGGATAGCTTTGATCCCCACAGCCGCAGCCCCGGCCACATTCTCCGCGCGGTCGTCAATAAAGAGAATCCGCTCCGCCGGCCTGCCCAGAATATCCAGCGCCCGCCGGTAGATCGCAGGCTCCGGCTTGCGCAATCCAAGATAGCAGGAACTCAGAGTGACCTTGAACAATTTGCGAAGCCCGAATTGATCGAAACGGTATTCGTTCGTCTCTCGCGCCTCGTTGTTCAGCGCGCCCAGCAGATACTGATTCGATGCGGCAAGTTCGCTGAGGATTCCCAAAGCCCCATCCGGCTGCGGCTTCGATTGGGCGAGCATGAAAGCGAAGAACTCGTCGCGGGAGAAGCTGCGCGGCTCGTAAAAAACGGTTGCGTCCAGGTATTCCGTCAGAGAGATGGACGCGCGCTCCCACGCGTCGTAATAGTTTATGTGCAGCGCCTCAAAGTCCGCCAAATCGAGCTGAAAGTGCTCAATGACAGCGGCACGCTCGCGCTGGTCCCAGCCGTTGGTCAGCAGGACCCCACCCACATCAAAAAGGATTACGTCGAAGGGGAAGATCGGCGCCTCCAGTGCGCTCTCGCACTTTGCTTGGTTATGCCGGCTTTGTCGCGTCTCCGCGCTGATACTTCGCTTCAATGGCCAGCACCTTCTTGAAGCGCCGCACAAACCGCTCTTCCTTAGCGCAGAACTGTGCCCCAACAAACCGGTCCACAATCTCGAATGCCAGCGCAGAACCGATGATGCGCGCACCCAGCACAAGCACGTTCATATCGTCGTGCTCTACACCCTGGTGCGCCGAGTATGTGTCGTGGCACATTCCGGCGCGAATCCCCGGAATTTTGTTGGCAGCCACGCAGACGCCCACGCCCGAGCCGCAGATAAGAATCCCGCGCGGCGCATCGCCTCGCAGCAATGCCAAACCCACCTTCTCGGCAAAGTCAGGATAGTCCGACGGCTCCGTGTTATATGCGCCCAGATCCGCCACTTCGTGGCCGGCCTTGGCAAGATAGGCGCGGACTTCCTCTTTGAGAGGAAAGCCCGCATGATCCGAACCGATGACAAGTTTCACAATGCGTTCCTTTCGGAACAGTGGTAAGTGGTCAGTGAACAGTGGTCAGAAAAAGGCCGGGGAGCCTGGACACCTATTTCCCACGTGTGATTTCGCCTCATTCGTTTCTTCTCCGGCACACTGTCCACTGTTCACTGACCACTGATCACTGTTTCTCAACCAGCTTCCGCGACCGCGCCGCCACGCTCTCCGCGCTGAAACCCAGTTCCGCGAGCACCTTCGGCCCCGGTGCCGATGCCCCAAACCGGTCCAGCCCAATCACGTCGCCATCCTGGCCAACATACTTCCACCAGCCCAGCGTAGCTCCCGCCTCGACCGCCAGTTTCGGCACTCCGGCCGGCAACACGCTGGCCTTATATTCCGCCGATTGCTCCTCGAAGAGTTTCCAGCTCGGAAAGCTCACCACCCGCGCGGTAATTCCACCGGCGGCCAGCAGCTTCGCAGCCTCCATGCAGGGCCAAACCTCGCTGCCTGCGCCGATCAGCACAACCTGAGGTTTGGATGCATCTTCCAACACATAAGCGCCCTTGCTCACGCCAGCGTACACGTCGTGCGCCGCAGAGTCGATCACCGGCAAATCCTGCCGAGTAAGCGCAAAGAAGCTCGGCCCCTTGCGTTCCAGAGCCAGCTTCCATGCCGCTGCCGTCTCGTTGGCGTCCGCGGGCCGGAAATCCGTAAGACCCGGAAGCGCGCGGAAGCCCATCAGTTGCTCGACGGGCTGGTGGGTCGGCCCATCCTCGCCCAGCGCAACCGAATCGTGCGTAAAGACGAACAGTGAATGTACCTGCATCAGCGCAGCCAGCCGGATGGCGGGCTTCGCATAATCGGAGAAGACGAAGAAGGTCGATCCAAAGGGAATCAGCCCGCCGTGAGCGGCAATCCCGTTCACCGCCGCGCACATTCCAAATTCGCGCACGCCAAAAAAGATGTTGCGCCCGGCAGGATCCTCGTGGAAGTTCGCGCCCGGCTTGAAGATCGTCTTGGTGGATGAAGTGAGATCAGCCGCCCCGCCAAATAGCTCCGGCACCTGTTCGGCAATGGCGTTCATAATTATTCCGCCAGCGTTGCGGGTGGCAACCGCTTTGCCCACTGGGAAGCTGGGAATCGCCTTCTCCCAGCCGGCCTTGAGTTCGCCCTTCTGTGCGCGCTCAAACTGCTCCGCCAGTTCCGGGTTGGCCGTCCGGTAGCCCTCGAAGAGCTTCTTCCACGCGGCCTCAAGGCCCGCGCCGCGGTCCACCGCGTTGCGCCAGTTTGCGAGCGCCGCATCGGGAACCACAAAGCTCTGGTCTTCGGGGAAGCCGAAGAATTTCTTGGTCGCCGCCACAGCCTCGGCGCCCAGCGGCTCTCCGTGCGACTTGTTGCTGCCAGCCTTGGGACTGCCGTAACCGATCACTGTGCGCACGGCGATGATCGAGGGCTTGCCGGTCTCGGCCTTGGCCGCTTCAATCGCCGCCTCAATCGCAGCCAGGTCGTTGCCTTCGGCCACGCGCTGCACGTGCCAGTGGTATGCCGCGAAGCGCTCCAGCGGATCCTCGGTATAACTCAGGCTGGTCGGCCCATCCAGCGAGATCTGGTTGTCGTCGTAAAGAAAAATCAGCTTGCCCAGAGCCAGCGTTCCAGCCAGCGAGGCAGCCTCGTGCGAGACGCCTTCCATCAGGTCGCCGTCGCCCAACATCGCAAAGGTATGGTGATCCACCACATTAAAACCGGGACGGTTGTACACCGCGGCCAGGTGCTTTTCCGCAATGGCCATGCCGACAGCCATGGCGATGCCCTGTCCCAGCGGCCCGGTGGTCACCTCTACGCCGTCCAGGTGGCCGCGCTCCGGATGGCCCGGCGTCCGCGAACCCCACTGGCGGAAGCTCTGCAAATCTTCCATCGTCACGTTGTAGCCGGAAAGAAACAGCGTCGCATACAACATCGCCGAGGCGTGCCCATTCGACAGCACGAACCGGTCCCGGTCCACCCACGTCGAGTGCGCCGGGTTGTGCTTCATCAGCTTGTGAAACAGCAGGTAGGCCATGGGCGCGCAGCCCAGCGGCGCGCCGGGGTGGCCGCTATTGGCCTTTTGCACCTCGTCCACGGCCAGCAGGCGCAATGTGTTGATGGATAGTTGGTCGAGCGAGTGATCCGTGAGGCTGGAAGTCATGATTCTCCCCTTAAGAAAATCATACCTGTTCCGTTTCGTTCAAATGGGATAAAACAACTTTCCCGCACCCTGCCCGTACCCTCGTGCATCCATTAGATAAAGGCCAATTCCGGCAGGTGTGAAGCTTGAGCTTCCTCCAGCCGCGGCCAGAGTTTCCGGCTACTATTAGGCTCAACGCAGAACTCTGCACAACAAGCAAATTGCACGATGGAGGAGAATCCACATATGGCATATGAACTCGCGCCGCTTCCCTACGACTACGCCGCTCTCGAGCCGTTCATCGACACAGAGACGATGAAGATTCACCACGACAAGCACCACCAGGCTTATGTGAACAACCTGAATGCCGCCCTGGCCAACCACCCCGATTTGGCCGCGAAACCCGTCGACGACCTGCTCCGCGACCTGGCGAGTGTTCCCGAGGATATTCGCACCGCAGTCCGCAACAACGGCGGCGGCCACGCCAACCACACAGCCTTTTGGCCCCTGATGGGCAAGATCGGCTCTGCGGGCGTGGGCGGCGCACCCTCCGGCCCCATCGCCGCGCAGATCACCGCAGACTTCGGCGACTTTGAGGCCTTCAAGAAGACCTTTAACGAGACCACCGCCAAGCAGTTCGGCTCCGGCTGGGGCTGGCTGATCTTCCAGGCTGGCAAGCTGAAGATCGTTACCACGCCCAACCAGGATTCGCCGCTCTCGCAGGGCCTCTATCCCATCCTGCTCAACGACATTTGGGAGCACGCCTACTACCTCAAGTACCAGAATCGCCGCCCCGACTACCTCGCCGCATGGTGGAACGTGGTCAACTGGCACGAGGTCAATCGCCGCTTCGCCCTGGCCAAGGGCTGAGAAACAGCGGTCAGCAAGACTCGGGCCAGACGAAAGATGGGTGCCGCAGGTGCCTCGCATTTGGGCACCTGGGAATGGATCTTCATCTCACGCTGGGTGCCCCACCCTCGCCGCGCATTTGTTTTTGCGGTTAGGGTGGGAATCTGAGGAGTATTTCTGTTCCCTGTTCCCTGCCCACTGTCTCCCGCAACTTTTTCTCCCGTCGCGTGTCTAAACTCAGTGATTCGATGGAGAGACTTATGCGAAATCTCGTTCTTCTTTCGTTTGCCGCGGTTCTTGCCCTCGCTCCAGCCGCCTCCGCCCAGTCGGGCAACTTCACCATCGCGCAACACGGAACGCCGGTCGGCACGGCCAGCTTCACCGTCACTGCCCTACCCACCGGCTACGATTCCGAGGCGCAGGTCAGCATCAAGATGGATGGCTTCAGTTACACCCTCGCCAAAACCGAGCACCTATCCCAGGCTAACCATCTTCGCCGCGTACAGTTGAACGCCAGCGTCAATAGCAAGACAGTCAATGTCACCGCCGCTCCAGCGCCGAAAACTGATGCAACCCCGGGCCTGCTGCTGAACATTACGGCCGACGGCAAGACCGTCAACACGCGTCTGGATGCGCATCCCGGCGCTGTCTTTCTTCCGGACTTTGATCCCGGCGCCCTCGAGACCCTGCTAGCTCTCGGCGTTGCCCAAAACAACCGCGATCTCTGGGCCATCATCCCCAAGAAGGCTGGCTCCATTGAGGCTGTTCAGTTGGCCACGTACCCTGACGAACAGGGCACACTCGACGGTAAGCAGATCGTCGTCCACCATTTGGTAGCGACCATCGCCGGCTCGCCCACGGATCTCTTCTCCGGGCCCGAGAACCAGCTTCTTCAGGCCGAACTTCCGCAGAAGGGCTTCGCGCTGGTCCGCAAGAATTTCGTGCTAACTCCGCCCGCCAAGCCCATCGCGCCACCGGCAGATCCTGCTCAGGCTACGCCCGCAGCCCCGCCAGCCCAGTAGATTTCTTGCCGACTACGGACCGGGTGCCCCACACATCGGATGCCCATCCTTGCAGCGTCTTTGTTTTTGCCGCAAGGGCTTGATCGCACAAAGGCCGGCTTCCCCACACATCGGGTGCCCCACCTTCGGCACGTTTTTGTTTTTGTGCCTAAGGTGGGATATCTGTAGATTTTTATGCTTTTTGAGCAGCGTCGCTCAAACGTTCTTCCCCGCAGCGACTCCCGAAGCCCACGCCCACTGGAAGTTGTACCCTCCCAGTTGCCCGGTCACATCCACGGCTTCGCCAACGAAGAAAAGCCCCGGCACCGTTCTCGCCTCCATGGTCCGTGCCTGCAGTTCGCGCGTATCCACGCCACCCGCTGTCACTTCGGCCTTTTCAAACCCCTCGGTACCTACCGGATGAAACTCCCATCGGTGCAGCCGCCGCTCGCACTCTTCCAATGCCGTATTTGACCAGCCCCTGGGACCGCCAATCTCGGCCAGATAATTCGCCAGCCGCTGCGGTAGCAACTCACGCAGCGCCTGCCGAAACGCCACAATATCGCGCCGCGCCCCCGACTCCCGCATTGCCGACAGCAGCCCTGCCTCAACATCCGGGTGTCCCACCTTCGCCGCGTCCTTGTCTCTGCGGCCAGGGTGGAATGCACGACTGGAATTGTGAACTTGCTCAAGTCCCGGCGCAAAATCAAAGATCAGGGCCTCGCCCGGCCGCCAATACGACGATGCCTGCAACACCGCCGGCCCGCTCAACCCGCGATGCGTCACCAGCAGCTTTTCTCTGAACCGAACCGGCTTCGATGGTTTGAAGGGTACAGTCTCTAGCAATTTGAAAGGTACGGTTTCTAGCGGTTTGGAAGGTGCAGTCTTTAGCGGTTTGGAGGGTACGGGCTTTAGCCCGTACGTTAGATCAGCCGAATGAGCTTGGGCTTTAGCCCCTGAGGGATGCCTTTCTATAGTTGGCGCCGCCCAGGCCACAACTTCGGCTGCCACTCCGGCCAACTCTGTCCAGCCAGCCTCATCCCCGCCCAGCATCAGTGGAACCAACGCTGGGCGCGGCTCGATCACCTTCAGGCCAAACTGCGCGGCAAGCTCATACGCTAGCCCCGTTGCTCCCATTTTCGGAATAGACAATCCGCCGGTCGCCACCACCAGCGCATCGGCGCGAAACTCCCCCTGCGAGGAAGAAACGCAGAACTCGCCGAAGTTGCCACGCTCAATCGCAATCTCACGCGCATTCAGAACAATCTCCCCGCCGCCAAGCTCGCACTCCTCCAGCAACATCTCCAGAATCGCCCGCGCCGAGCCGTCGCAGAAGAGTTGTCCCAGCGTCTTCTCGTGCCATGGTATTCCATGCCTCTCGACCATCTCGAGAAAATGCCGCGGCTGGTAAAGCGCCAGAGCCGATTTCGCAAAATGCGGATTCTCCGAGATGAAATTTCCCGGCCCGCAATGCATATTTGTAAAGTTGCACCGGCCGCCACCAGAAATAAGGATCTTTCGCCCAGGGTGCCCATTGTGTTCGAGCACCACCACCCGCCGCCCACGCTGGCCCGCTACCGCCGCGCACATCAACCCAGCAGCTCCCGCGCCCAAAACAATCACATCGAATTGGCGAATGGCGGCATTCATGGGCTCTTATCCAGAATAGCCGCAGAGAGCGTCAGTCAGGTGACTCTACCGGGAGATCGTGAGCGAGCCAGGATCAAGCGCAACCTCATAATAGCCAGCATCGTTCCAGAGCAACTCCTTGCCGCCTAGCCTGAGCGTTCCGCCGGTTACGATCATGCGGAGGTATTTGCCCGGAGGAAAGTGACTCGGCAGCGTCCAGGTGACCGTCGTGTCTTTACCGGATTTCTTGCTGATTGCATTGGTGACGGCTTTTTGCCCAGCCCAGTAAGCGCCAACGTTGACCATGCGGTCAATCCATACGTCGCCCATCGACTGGGCGTGATGAATGCTCGCCAGCACGTCCGCAACATTTACGGAAGCATAGCCGTTGTCGCCACCGAGCGAGTGAAACAACAAAATCTGCCAGTTACCCGCCGCGTGCGCTGAGTCGATATATGAGTTGAACGTGCCCGCCGTTTCGCCCGCAGCCACGGCATGGACCGGAAGATTGTACGGATCGGTATTGTCGTTGGGCGCGATCTGCCCGGACCAGACACCTCGATTCAGGAAGAAGCGCGTCTTGGCGATGGAGTCGTAACCTGTGTCTCCGTAAGGTGCGGCCGTGGTCCACACGTTGCTTACGCCGAACGCCTGCTTAATGTGATCGGTGCAGAGATCGTATTCCGCCTCAAGACTTCCCGCGTAGCTTCCCCAAGCGCAGCCCGTGCCGTCGGCATGACAGTGGTGTTCGGTATGATTGCCAAGCTCGTGGCCGTCTTTGGCGGCCTGCGCCCATACCGGCGACTTACTGTCGCTGGCGCCGACGATGAAAAACGTCATGCGCACACCAGCGGCTTGAAGTTGTGGGTAGTTGGCGATCTGAGATTGGATCGAGTCATCAAAGGTATAAGTGATTGCCGCCTCGAAGCCGGCCCAATCCAGCACTTTCAAATTGCCCGCCGCGCCCGCAGGTTTGCGCACGTTGCTGTGCGGCGGAACAGGCAAGCCACTGCTTTCTGCGCTGTAACTCACGCGCGCACAGAGCGCTAAAGCTAACACTATGACGCTCAAGACTTGAATCCGTAATTTTCGCATCCGGCTCTCCATCCCTAACCAGCATAGGTCCGTTCTTCATCTGGACTCTATCTAGATGGAATCTATCGCGCACACGCAAAAAAGCCATGCCGTAGAGGCATGGCTTTTGCTTTGAATTAATTGCCGGCGATTACCTAATCTCCCACACAGTTGCCCGTGCAGTACCATCGGCCCAGCGAGGCTTAACTTCCGTGTTCGAGATGGGAACGGGTGATCCCTCGCAGTATAGTCACCGGCAAACTTTGATGGCGCTTGGCGGGTGGTTGCCCGCAGCCTGCCGCAGCGTCTGTTTTATTCCGGATGGTTTCTCCCGGAGGCCCACAGGAACGCGGATTGCAATCTGGCGCCAAAAATTTGCTGATACAAGAATTTGCAACGAAATTGATTGGTGTTACAAGGCTTTCCAAGAAGAGTATCCGCTTTAACTGCGCGGAGTTAATTCTATGGACAAGCCGAACGGGCGATTAGTACTGGTAAGCTTCACGCATTACTGCGCTTTCACGCCCAGCCTATCAACCAGATGGTCTTTCTGGGCCCTTCAGGGAGATCTCATCTTGGAGCGTGCTTCCCGCTTATATGCATTCAGCGGTTATCACAACCGAACTTCGCTACCCAGCCATGCCCTTGGCAGGACAACTGGAACACAAGAGGTTCGTC
>Ga0224526_1000087_pt1 | contig 45470 bp, 42 predicted proteins | sample CBST25metaG_FD_179878 | JGI IMG/M metagenome (GOLD analysis project Ga0224526, IMG submission 179878) | Peat soil microbial communities from Stordalen Mire, Sweden - C.B.S.T-25 | ecosystem: Environmental > Terrestrial > Soil > Wetlands > Peat | place: Sweden: Norrbotten County, Stordalen Mire...
GTCCTGATGTGTGGGAGTTTCGCTACTACGAAACGGACTCCCAGGGCGAGCGGAAACGGCAGAGTGTGATCCTTGGGGATCGCAACCTGTACGTGACGGAAACCCAGGCGCGGAAGGCTACGCAAGCACTTCTTCTTCGACTCAACGAAGAGTCTCCACGTGCGGAAGTGGAGGCGGCAACTTTCGGAGCCTTGCTCGACCGCTATGTCGAGAAGGAGCTCTCGGAACGCTACTCAACCCGGAAGTCGCATCTGTCGAATATCCGGGTTCACATCCGCCCACGTTGGGGGGAATACCCCGTGGACAAAATGAAGCCGATGGCAATGGAGCAGTGGCTGCACGATCTGCCATTGGCCCCAAAGTCAAAGACTCATGTGCGGGGAATCATGCACCTGGTTTTCAAGTGCGCAGAGCGTTGGGGCATTGTCGAACTCGGCAAGAACCCTGTCTCTCTTGTGCGCGTGAAAAACGCAAGCAAACGGCTGAAGCGGCCACGGGTTCTGGACGTGGCCGAGTACTTCAAACTGCTCAAGCATCTAGACGAACCACACCGCACGATGGTTTTGGTCGCACAGTGTTTGGGCCTTCGGGTCAGCGAGATTCTGGGCCTGCAATGGGGCGACTTCAGTTTCGAGAATCGCTCGGTTCTGGTTCAGAGAAGCGTGGTGGGCGGCAGGGTGGACGATGTGAAGACGGAATATTCAAAGGACGATGTTCCGCTCGATGCTCGTCTGGCCGAGGCGCTGTTGAGCTGGCGCGCTGCTTCATTCTTCCCGCGAGATACCGATTGGGTTTTTGCCAATCCGGTAACGGGAAGACCATACCACCAGGAGAGCTTGCGGAAAAGGCAGCTCCAGCGGGCTGCGAAGCTGGCCGGGTTGGGAGAGGACATTGGGTGGCACACATTCCGCCATACCTATCGCTCCTGCCTCGACGAAACGGGTGCTCCGATGAAGGTGCAACAGGAACTGATGCGTCACGCTTCGATCCAGACGACGATGAATGTCTACGGGCGGGCCATGACGGAAACCAAACGCCGCGCAAACAGTCAGGTTGTGGGACTGGTGTTCGGCCCAAACTCGCAGCATTCACCTGAAAACACGAGTGTTGCGACCGTCCAATAAATGGCAGTTGTTCCTAATGGGGGATAACGGGGACTTTCCGAAAGCGACCAATTTCTGTAAGTTATTGATTCTTTTGGTTGCGGGGGCCTGCAACGCTCCGAATTTGCTTATCATCCCGTTCCATCGTGCGATGGCAGCATAGCTCGGAGTAACCTAGTCTGACCTGCTCCTTGATAGTCAGCCCCATGGTCGTGCCTTGTTGATTCTAGGCGCATCGGTGGTACCGAAAAACATCTTTTAAGATTACCCAAACACAAAGTTCCGTACCGTTGCCCGTACCATCAAAATGCGCCCTCATACCTTTGTCCCGTATGTGTAGATCTCCGGCAGAGGTCACTGTTCCTCGCTGAGTCCGAATGCCCGGCAACTTATCAGAGCCGATGATACGTTCGCAGAAGGTTCCTTCGGGATGCTTTGAACATTCGCAGTCAAACACCCCAATCGAGTTCCTGTCCGCTGTTGCTCCAGCCTTCGCTGGCAACCACCACACGCCGGGGCCTGGGATCGGGATTCCTCGGTTTTTCTTTCTCTCCATCAAAGACCACTCTTCAGTGTGGTCTTTGATGGAGAGCGGTTCCGCACTTATTCGACGGGAACGGGCGAGAGATCTTCGTCCCAGTGTTCGGCGGTCACTTCCCAGCGGCGGGCTTCGCCCTTCTGATAATCGTCCCAGTCGGGGAAGAGGCGGTGGAGGAGTTCCGGTGAATCGCCAGTGACCTGAGCCACCTTATCGCGCCAGACAATCTGCAGTTCGAAATCCCACGCGGGAACCAGGTGATGCCGGTCGCGCTTGAGCAGAGTAATGCTCTGGATATAGCCCTGCTCCTTGAGTGCCTTCAGGATGGGGTAGTGATAGGTCTTGTAGAGTTTGACCCACTCTTCCTGATGACCGGCGGTGATCTTGTAATAGGCCTGCGAGGTGCGCGGACCGCCGTTGGATTCAGCAAAGACGCTACCGGCGGCGAAGACAGTAAACAGGACGGCGACGATTGAGAGACGGGTAATGAGTTTCATGTTTTTCTCCTTGAGATAGAGACCGGTTGTCGGGGACAGTCATACGGCATGATTGATCCGCCGAGGTGAATCCATGGTGGTCTCCGACCCTTTCCTCGGCTTTCGCGGAAAAGGGTCGGCATCCGAACACCATGGGAGAAGTTGCACTAGAAGATCAGCTTCAGAGAGAACTGGAGTTGGCGCGGATCGAAGGCCTGCGAGAGCTTGCCAAATGATCCAGAGCCAAAGGTGTCTGTCGTTGGGTTGGGGTTATAGAAGTTCGGGTGGTTTGCCAGATCATAGCTTTCGGCGCGGAACTGGAGTTGGGTCGCCTCGTGCAGAGCGAAGGTGCGCTCGACGGAGAAGTCCAGATCGGTGTAGCCTGGGCCTTCGATCGAGTTGCGTTTCTCATTGCCGAACGTGCCGGCCGTGGCCGACGCGAAGGCAGGATTGGTAGAAGTGTTGAACCACTGAGAAACGGTGTGCGGCGCGTTCTGGTTGGGGTTATGGGCTACGTTGGGACGATCGGCGTTTTCACCGGTGTAGCTGTTATCCGTACCGTAATAGACGGTGAAGGGGCGGCCAGTCTGCCACTGGAAGATTCCAGCCAGTCTCCAGCCGCCGGCCAGCGCCGCGCCTGTGCCGCTGGTGAGGAACTTCTTATTGTGTCCAAAAGGAAGGTCATAGACCGGGCTTATGACGAGGCGTTGACGTACATCGAAGTCTGAGAGGCCGCGCTCGGAGTGCGGCGCATAGGAGTTCTGCGGGAGCGCCTTGGAGGAGTCGCTGCTGGAGTCGGAGCCGCCGGGACCTTCATCGATGGAGCGTCCGTAGGTGTAGGCGACGAGGCTAGACAGTCCGTTCGAATAGTTTTTTTGCAGCTTGGCCTGTAGCGAGTGGAAGAAGGAGTTGGCTTCTGTTTGCAGATAAGTGACATTGCCGAAAGTCAGCCCGGCAAATGCGGACTGATAGGGACGACGTGAGTTTTCCGTAGCCGTCCCGCCGGAGCCGAGGATGGCCTGGTTGATGTTGGTTTCATTAGGCAGCTTGGTGCCTTTGGAACCGACGTAGGTGAGCTCGAAAAAAGCATTCTTCGAGATAGTCTGTTGTACGCCTAAGCTCCATTCGTCGACGTAAGGTGTGATGTAGTTAGGGTCGATGCCGGTGGCCGTACGCGACCCCGGAGCATTGGCCGAAGGGAACGGGTTAGCCAGCGTGAGCAAGGATGCGCTGGTAGCGGTATAGGTTTGGGGATTGCGCATCGGATACTGGCTGAGCACATTAACGAACTGCTGCAACAGGACCGGAACGTCGTAGAAGACGCCGAAACCGGCGCGCACGACCGTGGAACTCTTGCCATAGGGCTGCCAGGCGAGACCGACGCGAGGCGCGAAATTGTTCCAGTCTTCTTTGGAAAAGTGATTGGGAGCTCCGCTAATACCGGCTTGAACGATGGTGCCGGTGGAGGCGATGAAGCTGGAGAGATTGTCGGAGTAGTCGCGCAGGGGGGAGTCGTACTCCCAGCGCAGGCCGAGGTTGATGGTGAGGTCGGGGCGGAGCTTCCAGTCGTCCTGCAGGAAGAAGGCGACATCGTCGTGGAAGGGACGCATTACGGTTGAGTTGGTGGGTTCGCGCTGGGTTGTGTGCGGGAAGCCGAGAATAAGGTCGGCGAAGGAATAACCGCTGGCGCCGCCGGTAAAGGAGAGCGCGCCCCGCCCGTAGTAGACGGTGTTGTCGATGGAGTCGGCGCGGCGTAGATCGGCACCGAGCTTGATGGTCTGATGGCCGTACGTATAGGTGAGTGTGTCTATAACCTGGTAGGTGTTGTCGAAGCGCTGCTGCGGCATGTTGTAAGCGCCGCCGAGGGAACCGAAACCGGTCACCGAAGTCACGGGCAGCCCGGTGTTATTGGGAAAGTTTCCGGCCGATGCGCCGGGGATGCCGGTAAAGCTGTCGGCGGTGTCCTGCTGGATGCCGGACTGGCGGAAACGCTCGAAGTTCAGCCGGAGTTCATTGAGCAGGGTGGGATTGAAGACGTGCGTTTCAGAGATAGTGGCCAACTGCGTAGTCAGTCCGTCGGAGCAGCCGAAGCCGGGAATGTTGTTGCTGGGGTTGCACTGGTTGTTGGTGGGAACGAAGGTAGGATCGTCGAAATAGTTGTAGTTTACGAAGACGCTGTCTTGAGCGGAGAAGGTGTGATCAACCTTGACGGCAAACTCATTGAGCTGTTCGGTGCCGGCAGCAGAGAAATTGTAGTTATTGCCGGGGGCCGAGCCGGTCGCTGTGGCAAGAGTCGCTTTGGGATAGAAGCTGGCCAGAGAGGTGCCCAAGAGGCCGGAGGTTCCGGCCAGGACCGAGTTGCCGTTGGCGTCCAGGTCGGCGCCGGTGATGACGTTCGGAGTAATGAAGTCCTTGCCGGTATAGGGATTCTTGACGTGGACGGGCGTAGCCAAAGTGAGCAGGCTGCGGAAGTCATAGACGCCTGGAGTGGTGATGCCGGCCATTGCAGTTGTCGGCACGGTGGAGAGTGCGATGTATTGCTGGCGGAGGCGCAGGCCTTCATAGTTCACGAAAAAGAAGGTCTTGTCTTTCTGAATCGGCCCGCCGAGGATGCCGCCAAACTGGTTCCGATGGAAAGGCGGGGTGGTACCGATGGAGTTGAAATAGTTGCGGGCGTCGAAGGCCTGGTTGCGGAGGAATTCGAAGGCGTCGCCGTGGAAGGCGTTGCCGCCGGACTTGGTGACGACGACGACTTGGCCACCGGAGGTGCGCCCGTATTCGGCGGAGTAGATGCCCGTGAGCACCTTGAACTCCTGAATGGCGTCGATGCTGGGCCGATAGCCGGGGCCGTTGATGGCTTCGTCGTTGTCATCCACACCATTGAGGCTGAAGCTGTTCCAGGTTTCCTTGGAGCCGGCTACATCGAAGCCTCCGCGATAGCCAAGTGTGGAGTTCTGCGCAGGCAACGCAACGCCAGGGGCCAGCAGAGCGAGCGAGTAGAAGGTGCGCGCGTTGACAGGCAGTTCGAGAACCTTCTGGTTGTCGATGACCGAGCCGACTGCAGCCGATTCGGTGTCAGTGAGAGCGGCCTCGCTTTGCACCTCGACGCTTTCGGTTACCTTGCCTATCTTCAACTCAAAGTTGGTGCGCGCGTGCTCGGCAACCTCGAGAACCACGCCGGATTGAATCTCCGATTGGAAGCCGTCGGCGGAGGCGGTTACCTGGTAAACCGCTGGCGGAAGCTGCGGGAATTGGTATTCGCCGCTCGCGTCTGTGCGAGTTGCGTGCGTGATGCCTGTGGCCGTGCTGCGCACGGTGATGGAGGCGCTGCGGATAGCGGCGCCGGAGACATCGTGAACATATCCGGTCAACGAGGCCGTAGGAGTTTGCGCTAGCAGCGCCGTGGCGAAGAGCAGCAAGAAGACAACAAGTTTTTTCAAGAGGCACCCCATTGTCTGGCGATGTCAGCACAGTTCCTGAGCCGGAGCACTCGCAAATTACAAGTGCGCAGAAGGACCTGTGTGGGTCGTCAGCAGTTGGTAATTGAATTATGTGGAAGGAGAAGAATCAGCAGTAGAACGAGAGACTAGCGACAACAACAGCCAAGCCGGCAGGCGGGAGCCTGGGCGAGAACCAAGAGCTTTGTCAGATCGCTAACCATTTCTTAAAAATATCACAATGGTTTGCAGAACAGGGAGGCAGCGTCCCAGTAAAGTGAAGGCGCTGAAAGGCGGCTCGATGATGGCATTGCTTATTTCCACCACTTTCTCTGAAATTCCGTACGGATGGTTTTCCCGGCACGGTGTCAAGGCTGACATATATGAGGTAACGCCTTTGCGTGAGCTGACGGTGCGATTCGCACATAGCACATAGGGATATTTACAGCCGCGAAGTCTAAGTCGAAAGACTTGCCCTTCAGAAGAATCTGTGGTAAATTTCCTCCATGAGCTTCTTTATCTCCATGACCGCCAAAATGTGTTGTTGTGCAGCGATGTGCTGTACGCAGGAGCATTCTGGCGTGAGAAATTGTTGAGCTAAAGGCTTTTACAAGCTGCAGCCTCCAAAGGATCCACCGCCAGCAGACAAGCTGGCAGGTGGATTTTTTATTTGGACATGAACGCGAGGCGAATGCAGCAATCGGGGCGTCCGCCGAACCAATGCAAGGTGAGGGAATCGTGGACGTTGCTGGAATTCGTGCCGAAGAGTTGAAAAAGCGGTTGGATGCGGGCGAGGATCTTTTCCTTCTCGATGTACGCGACGAGAATGAATTTGAAATCTCCAATATTGGCGGGCAGTTGATTCCACTTCCGGAGCTGGCCAAGCGAGTGAATGAACTCGACGCGAACTCGAACATTGTGACGGTCTGCAAGATGGGGCCGCGCGGTGCCAAGGCGGCGCAGGTTTTGCAAAAGGCCGGGTTCTCCCACGTCTGGAACTTGACCGGCGGAATTCATGCCTGGTCGGATCGCGTGGATCACAGCGTTCGCAAGTATTGACTCAACTCAAAAAGCGCCGGTGGCGAAGCGGCTAACGCGCAGGTCTGCAAAACCTGTACTCGCGGGTTCAACTCCCGCCCGGCACTCCAGACATGCCTTGCAGTCATGATTTGATTGAAACCAACTGCCAGTGCTCGCTGACGATAACCCCACCCGCACCGGTGGCGAAGAGGTCAACGCGCAGGTCTGCAAAACCACGTATTCGCGGGTTCGAATCCCGCCCGGTGCGCCAAAGATCGTCGGCGCCGCAAGTCACTTCCACTCCCAGGAGAACCATCATGACAGAAGTCAAAAAGAAAGTGTTCAAGCCTGGTCTGTCGCTCGACCTCTATGCCGTGGCGCTCGCATTGCTGCTTGCTATTCTGGTTCGCTTCAACCTGATTCCTGCTGTCAAGTGGTAGGTCAAAACAAGAGCAGGCAGCATGGATTATTGCTGAGTGAGCACGATTGACATTTTGAAGGCAGGCTTGCCGCACCTTAACACTTGCTCGAAGTTGCATGGAGGAACTGATGGCTACTACTGTCATTGCACGGTCTCAGGCAGTATCTCTGGGGCGCATCGCCGTTAAGCTGATTCCCGGCCTGCTACTGCTGGCTGCTGTCGGGTATGCAGGCAAGTTCATTGAACAATCCATTGCCACCTATACCAAAGCGCACCATACGACATTTCCCAATATCGAATACGTATTATGGGCGATTGTAATCGGCCTGGTGATCGCCAACACAACAGGATTGCCGCGGATCTTCGCCGCCGGAGTTGCAACTTATGAGTTCTGGCTCAAGGCTGGCATTGTCTTGCTCGGATCGCGCTTCCTGCTCGGCGATATTCTTCATCTTGGCGGCATCTCCCTGCTGCTGGTCGCATTGGCGCTTTCGCTTTCACTAACCTTCATGCATCTGCTTGGTCGCGCATTCAGCCTCAAGCCGAAGCTGACGTCGCTGCTCGCGGTGGGTTCTTCCATCTGCGGCGTCTCGGCCATCATTGCGGCCAAGCCTTCGATTGACGCCGACGACGAAGATGCCTCCTATGCCATCGCCGCCATTCTCGCCCTGGGCGCCATCTCGCTCTTCACCTTTCCATTGATTGGTCACACTCTCCATTTAAGTGACAAGGCTTACGGACTTTGGGCTGGACTTGCCGTGGACAACACGGCCGAAGCCACCGCCGCGGGTGCGCTATATTCCGATGCTGCCGGCAAGGTTGCCGTGTTGGCCAAGACTACGCGCAATGCTCTGATTGGCTTTATTGTGCTTGGCTATGCGCTGTACTGGTCCTCGCGAGGACAGGCTGAAACTGTCACTAACAAGGCCGCATTTCTTTGGAAGAAGTTTCCCAAGTTTGTTCTCGGATTTCTGCTTATTTCGCTTCTGGCAACACTCGGCTTCTTCACCAAGCCACAACTGACCAGCCTGGCCAATCTCTCCCGTTGGGCCTTTCTGCTGACCTTTGCAGGGGTGGGATTACGCACCAGTCTGCGCGATCTTGGCAGGCAGGGATGGAAGCCGTTTGCGGTTGGTGCGATTGGCGAGGTTTTCATTGCACTGGTGACGCTGGGACTGGTCTACACAGCGGACCTTTATCTGCATCTTTGACCAACCTCTTTCGACGTTCTTGTTACAGCGACTTGCAGAGCATTTTGTGCTGGACAATTCATTTTGCATCTATATACTTGTCTTCATGAATCAGTCGCATCATGCCGCCCGGCATTTCGAACTCTGTATCTGTTGCCTCTAGCAACGGCGCAGCCCTGCGACTGAACATTCCGTTTTCTTCAACTTCGAATTGAGATTGTTGTATGTCTGTTCTGTGTTTGCAGAAGGACGCGCGCTCATTTCCGCATGTTGCTGCGAAAGCGAATTGTCTTCGTCGCATGAGTCGGATCGAATCACGACAAGCAAGGAGATAGCGTTATGCGTACACCTTTTGCAAATTCCTTTTCATCATGGATTTCCTCCAACCGGGAGACTGTTCTCTTCCTGCTCTTTGCGCTTCTTTTCACTGCTCACAACTCGCTGGCCCAGAGTCTGGGATACGAAGGTCCTACGGGGATCTTTGTCACACCACTGGCTTCTACTGCGGCCTCGCCGTCCAATGGTGCCGGACATCCGGTGATTGCCTACCACGTTCTGGCTGGTGGACCAGTGATCGGCACATGGAATACCGTTTCCATTACCGAAGGTTTTGCCAAGCGCATTGAAATTGGTTACACGCGTGAGGATCACGCGGCCGGGAACACCACCGGTCTGAGTCCGCTTTGGACGGATGGTCTGAATATCTTCCATGGCAAAGTCAACCTAATTCCAGAGAACGCCGACAAGACCAAGTGGGTTCCAGCGATCTCCGTGGGCGGTATCGCGCGTACCAACGACAGCAACGTCTATGACGGCACAAACGGTCAATCCAAAACCAATGGCGATCTCTATCTGGTAGCCACCAAGGTCGTCACACAAATTGAAAAGAAGGTTCCGATTCTTCTCAATGCCGGTGTTCGCGGCACCAATTCTTCCCTGTGGGGACTGGGAGGCAATGCTCCGGATTTTTCCGCGCGGGCCTTTGGCGCAGTGGCCTTTGTCTTCACCGGTCCGGGAAAGAGCGCGATTATTCTGGCGTCTGAAGCAGCACAACAGCCGCAGACGATCCGGGTGACTTCAACGGCTGGCGTCAGCAGCGGCGTCTTCGACATTCCCACCTCAATCGATTACGCCGTGCGCGTGGTACCTTCGCCCAAGCACAAGCTCAATGTGGATTTCGGCATTCTGCAAGCCGCCGGCATCATCAACAGCAGCCCCATAATCAATCTGAAGGCCCGTGCCCGCGCTGCGTTCGGTATCTCCTACGGCTTCTAACCGATCCTTGCGGCCAGCGCCGTCAGGATCTTATCGCGCGCTGCTTCTGGCACGAAAGCGGATTCCTGGCAGGCGCTGGTCTGACGTTTGACTGCGGCGGATAGACGAATTCTGGTACGTGGAAATGGCTAATTTTGAGGACTTTACAAGCAGCCTCCACTGCGGGACCATTGCCGGGAGATGGCCCGGTATGTGGTTGCGTATTTGGATAGAAACGTGATCCGGATGTGGCAAACTGGGGCTTTGTCGAGCCAGACCGGCCTCGGTTCGGAAGTTACTTTCGGAGGCGGTAATTTTATTTGTCGCCGTCACCGGCAACCGTTACAATCACCCTGTATTTGATCCAGAAGGAGGCAACCTGTGGCAGAAGAAGCAAGTCGCGTGTCGTTGCGCGAGGAATCCGCATTTCAACTTGCAAATGTGACCAAAACGGCTCCGCAGTTTGGTGCGATCACCCCCCGCTGGCTGGTGCGTTTCCTTGATTGGAAGCCCTTGGAAGCAGGTACGTTTCGTCTGAATAAAGTGGACGAAAGCAAGGTCATCGAGTCACTATGCGCGCATGAAGATGAATCGCCGCTACCGGCGACCTATGTGCAATACGAGGAGTCTCCTCGCGAATATCGTCTGGGAAGCATCAATGCCGTCCTCAACGTTCACACCCGCATCTCTGATCTATTGAGCAATCCTTATGACCAGGTGCGCGAGCAATTGCGCATTCTGATCGAGAGCGTCAAGGAGAAGCAAGAGAGTGAGTTGATCAACAATGCCGACTACGGCTTGTTGATCAATGTTCCCGAAGAGCAGAAGCTCAAGACGCGCAAGGGCGCGCCGACGCCGGACGATCTGGATGAGCTGTTGGTCAAGGTTTGGAAAGAACCTTCGATCTTTCTTGCCCATCCCCGTGCCATTGCGGCCTTTGGGCGCGAGTGCACGCGCCGCGGCGTTCCTCCGCCTACGGTGACACTGTTTGGAACTCCGTTCCTGACTTGGCGCGGCGTGCCACTGATTCCTTCCGACAAGATCGCTGTTCGCAGCAAGGACCAGACTTCGAAGATTCTTCTGCTGCGCGTGGGCGAAAAGAAACAGGGTGTGGTAGGCCTCTTTCAGCCGGGACTTCCCGGCGAGCAAAGCCCCGGCCTGTCGGTTCGCTTCATGGGTATCGATCAGCGCTCACTGGCTTCTTATCTGGTGTCTCTCTACTGCTCAGCGGCCGTGCTGACCAACGACGCAATTGCCGTTCTCGAAGGCGTAGACGTGGGTCAATACCATGAGTACAAGTAGCCAGAATCTGTCCGTGCCTCCTGAGTTCGCAGGCTGGAGTGCTTCCGGGAGCGAGATCACCGCTCCCGGTCTCCCTTCACCGGCTGAGTTGGCGCGCATGGCCAACGCGATCTTCAACGCGCTGCCGGACGAGGCGCAACCACCGGCCGCTACCGCTGCCACTGCGGTACTGCCGCCCAATTCGGCGCAGACGGGGAATCCCTATGCGGCTGTTCCCAGTCCGACCGCGCCTGCAATTCCCGGCGCACTGGGAGTGGTGGTCGATGCGGAGAGGCAATTGCAGCCCGTCGGGTTTGTCTCCGTGCCCAATCGCAACATTGCGCCCGATCTTCGTTCGGCGAGTGCCGCGCCAGAGCTGCCCGCCAAGCCCGTTGTTCCCGGTGGCGCAATCAATTCTGCCGCAGGCTCGCCGTTTGGCTTTTTGGAGAGTGCCCGACCGATCTCCTCTCAGCCGGAGGCGCAACCATCCGCGGCTGATTCACCTGTGCAGGCGGCAAAAGTTCCGGGGGCAAGCGACGGCGGCTATGCGGAGATTCCGACTTCACTGCTTCCGGATCTTTCACTCGCGCCGCAGGAGCAGGTTCCCGCTCCGGCAATTCCCGGCGCGCTCGGCGCAGTCGATTCTTCGGCGGTTCCTGTCTTCTCGTTTCTTGAGGATGCGCGTCCTATCTTCTCGAATCCTCCGTCAATTCCTGGGCCCGCTCCGGCGTTGCCGGAGACGGGGAAATCACAGCCAGCCTCCGGTGCTGCGCCATTTGCCGCACCGCTCGATCTGAACGCGCCACAGCTTTCCGGAGCCGTGGTTCATGCGCCGGATTACAAAGCGCCCGCTTCTTACGATCCCGAAAAACAGCCGCGCTCGCTCGATTCCTTCAGCGGCGTGCCGGTTGTAGCTCCGGCTGAAAAGCAATCGGATTCGTTGAGCGGCCTTGATCACTCGCTGTATTCCTTCGACGTGGAAACGGTGCGCCGCGATTTTCCGATTCTGAACGAGCGGGTCAACGGTCATCGGCTGATCTGGCTCGACAATGGCGCAACCACGCAGAAGCCGCAGTCGGTCATTGATCGTATCAGCTACTTCTACGAACACGAAAACTCAAACGTTCATCGGGCTGCACATGAACTGGCTGCGCGTTCCACCGACGCCTACGAATCGGCTCGCGAAAAGACGCGCCGCTTCTTGAACGCCGGCGATGCGCGCGAGATTGTTTTTGTGCGCGGAGCCACGGAGGCCATCAATCTCGTCGCGCAAAGCTGGGGACGGCAGAACATTCAAAAGGACGACGAGATTGTCGTCACCTGGATGGAGCATCACGCCAACATAGTTCCCTGGCAGATGCTTTGCGCCGAGAAGGGTGCGCGGCTGCGGGTGGCTCCCGTCGATGATTCGGGACAGATTCTTCTCGACGAGTACGAGAAGCTTCTCGGCCCGAAGACCCGTCTGGTTTCGATCACACATGTCTCGAACGCACTGGGAACGGTTCTACCTGTGCAGGCGATGGTCGAGGCGGCACACCGTCATGGCGCTCGCGTACTGGTCGATGGCGCGCAGGCCGTCTCGCATATGCGCGTCGATGTGCAGTCCATCGGCTGCGACTTCTATGTCTTCAGCGGCCACAAGGTCTTTGCGCCGACGGGCATTGGCGTGGTCTATGGCCGCTCCGAAGTGCTGGACACCATGCCTCCCTGGCAGGGTGGCGGCAACATGATCCAGGATGTGACCTTTGAGAAGACGCTCTACCAGCCGCCGCCTCAGCGCTTCGAGGCCGGCACTGGCAACATTGCCGATGCTGTCGGGCTGGGCGCAGCCATCGACTACCTCGATCGTGTCGGTATTGCCAATGTCTCGCGCCATGAGCACATGCTCCTGAGTTATGCTACATCGGCATTGCTGAAGATTCCCGGCTTGCGCATCATCGGAACGGTGAAGGAAAAAGCTGGCGTCATCTCCTTCGTGATGGATGGGTTGCGCACGGAAGAGATCGGCGACTATCTCAATCGCAAGGGCATTGCGGTGCGCGGCGGCCATCACTGCGCGCAGCCGATTCTGCGCCGCTTTGGTTTGGAGAGCACGGTGCGAGCGACCTTTGCTCTCTACAACACCTGCGAAGAAGTCGATGCGCTGGTTGCGGCCCTGTGGGATCTACGCCAGGGGCGCAGCGCGGGACTCGCTTAACTGCAATCGCAAAAGCAAAAGAAGGCTTGGCCCTACAAAGAGCCAGGCCTTTCTTCTTGCTAGCTGCGGCGAGGATCAATATTTCGGCAGTGAAGTATCGATCCTGTCTGCCCAAGCCAGAATGCCTCCGGTGAGATTGGTCACCCGCTTGAAGCCCGACTTGCGCAAAAAGTCAACGGCTTTGGCGCTGCGCATTCCACTTTTGCAGTGCACTACGATCTCGCAGCTCGAGTCCAGTTCATGAACGCGCTTCGGCAGATCGCCCAGCGGAATAAGGTATCCGCTGATATTGCAGATTTGATATTCATGTGGTTCGCGCACGTCAAGAACATAAATATCTTCCCTGGCGTCAAGTCGGCGCTTGAGCTCCTCGGGTTGAATTTCGGGAATCTTCACACTCGATGGAGCCTCGGACTCTTCGCCGCGAACGCCGCAGAATTGGATGTAGTCGATCAGTTCCTTAACCGTCGGATTTGCGCCGCAGACTGGGCAGTCTGGATTCTTGCGCACACGCAGTTCGCGGAAGCGCATGGCCAGCGCATCGACCAGAACCAGACGGCCAATCAGCGGTTCGCCAACTCCGAGAATCAACTTGATGACTTCGGTTGCCTGAATGACTCCGAGCAATCCCGGCAGAACGCCGAGCACGCCGCCCTCGGCGCACGAGGGAACCAGCCCAAGCGGCGGCGGTTCGGGATAGAGGCAGCGATAGCAAGGGCCGGCTTCAGTGGCAAAGATACTGGCCTGGCCCTCGAAACGAAAGATCGATGCATATACGTTGGGTTTCCCACTTAGTACGCAGGCATCGTTCACCAGGTAGCGCGTGGCAAAGTTGTCAGTTCCATCGGCAATGATGTCGAAATCTCTGAATATATCGAGCGCGTTTTGACTGTTGAGGTAGGTGTCAAAGCGCTTGATCTCGACAAACGGGTTGATCGCCTTCAGCTTGTCGATGGCCGAATCGAGTTTCAGACGGCCTACATCGCCGGTGTGATGCAGTACCTGCCGTTGCAGATTGGTGTAATCCACCACATCGAAATCGACCAGACCAATAGTTCCCACGCCGGCCGCGGTAAGATAAAGCGCCAGCGGCGAACCGAGCCCGCCTGTGCCCACGCATAATACACGCGCAGCCTTCAACTTCTTCTGGCCTTCCAGAGTTACCTCCGGCATGATGAGATGCCGCGAGTAGCGCAGAATCTCTTCATTGCTCAACGTCACCTGACTTCCATCCACCAATTCAGCCACAATTGTTCTCCCCAAATCCTGCTTGTGCTTTTACTGCGCGAATAACATCCTTATCGTCCTCCGGCCACCGAAGGAACTATGGTGATCGTATCGGTTTCCTTGACGGGAGTTGTATCCTTGCTCAGGTAGCGAATGTCTTCATCATTCAGGTAGACATTCACAAACGAGCGCAGCTTGCCTTCCTCGGAGAAGAGATGTTTGCGCAGATCCGGATACTGGGCGACGAGATCGCTCAGCGCCTCGCCAACAGTTTGGCCAGTTACTTCAAGGACGGCTTGCTTTCCGGCGTAAGGCCGGAGGGGCGTGGGAATCAAGACTTTGATGGGCATTTCAGTTCCTTTCAGGGGCGTTCGCGTTTCCTATTTCTGACTCAGTTGCACAATCACTTCATCTTCAAAATGTTTTTCTTCTTCCTGACCAAGCAAAACAAAAGAGTGCGTCAGCACTGCGCTTCCATTTTCGACGCTGGTGATGAGATAGGAGCATCCGGTCCAGTGCGCCTCGGCGAGATCGGTCTCAGACCACTGCGCGGGATGGTCGGGATGGGAGTGATAGAAGCCCACAATGTCACAGCCGGCCAGCATTGCATCACGCTGAATTTTCACCAACTCCGCAGGACTGATGTGGTAACGATTTGCGAGAGAGTCTGTGCGGGTATTTCCGCAGGGAACCACGGAGGTGACCGTTTTCTCTGCTTCATCTGTGAACTCGCCGACTAGCACGCCGCAACATTCATGGGGATAGGTCTGTTCTCCGTGCTGCCGGAGTTGTTCAAACAACGTGTTGGGAATCTTCACTGCCATTGCTACATTCTCCCGCTATGTGGTTCGTCTTCATTCCAGAAATGTTCGCTCAGATATTTGTCGCCGGAATCGGGAAATATCGTCACCACTACGGACCCCGGTGTTGCATCGCGTGCTATGCGTAGAGCGCCTACCAGCGCCGCAGCCGAGGATACGCCCACCAGCAGCCCTTCCTCGCGCGCCATGCGACGAGCCATGAAATAGGCTGCTTCTGTTTCGATGCCCAACTCTGAGTCTGCGATGCTGGAGTCATAGATCTTTGGAACAATCGAAGTCTCCATGTGCTTGGTGCCTTCGATGCCGTGAAAGGGAGAGTCTGGCTGCAACGAGATGCAACGGATCGCTGGATTCAATTCCTTCAAGCGCCGCGATGTTCCCACGAATGTTCCACTGGTTCCGAGCATGGCAGTGAAGTGTGTCACTCGGCCATCTGTCTGCCGCCATATTTCATCAGCGGTTCCGCTTTCGTAGTGCGCTCGCCAGTTAGCTTCGTTGGAATACTGGTCGGCATAATAATACCGTTTCGGATCTTCAGCAATCATTGCGCGCGCCTTGCGGATTGCGCCATCCGAACCTTCGCCGGGATCGGTAAACATAACTTGCGCTCCGTAGGCATGCAGAATTCGCTTTCGCTCTGCTGATACATTCGATGGCATGCAAAGCAATACCGGGACATCGTATGCCGCTCCCAACATGGCGTAGGCGATGCCAGTGTTTCCGCTGGTCGAGTCAAGCAGAGTCTTGCCAGTTCCGAGCTTACCTGCTCGCAAAGCTTCCGTGATGATCCTGGCTGCCGCCCGGTCCTTGACTGAACCCCCGGGATTGTTCCACTCTGCCTTCGCGAGAACGCGCACATCTTTCAAGTCTCCTGTCAGTTTCTGAAAACGCAGCAAAGGCGTATTGCCAATTCTCTCTATCAAATTGGAGCCGAATTGCGTATGCATAGGATCGCGAAAACTCTCTCGTTACTTTCAAATCTCAGTATTGTTCCGATGACGCCACTCGCCGGCAGTTCGGCAGTCATAGTCGGCGAGCAAAAATGCTCTTGCCGTATCTCTCCGGCAGCCAGCAACAGTTGGTATTTGAATACCAACTGTTGCTCGGTGACAATGACCTTGCACGAGACGCATGTTGGCCAAGGCATTCGCAAATGGCTAGGCTGCGGTACTTGCACGGACCACAGTGGTGTAAATCTTCTCCAAAAGTGTTAGCGCACCACGATACCCGATGTAAGAGCGCGAAAGAACAACCTCGTCGGTGCTAGGATAACCAACCTCCACCAGGAAGCCATTCAGGTTCTTAGCCAACTCTCCTTCCCACGTGGTGCCAAACACGATCGGTGAATGATTTGAGAAATCGGTCTCCTTGGTCTTCTTATGGATGAAGTATCCGTCCTCTTCGAAATCGACTTCTGCTGTAACATCTTCCGCTATATTGCGAAATTCTGCGCGTATTGCATCACGGAATTCCTCCGGCGGATTCTCTGTAATGACCTGCCGACCTGGAGTAAGCCCTAACTGATTCACGATAAACTTCGTGATGGCCAGGTTATACGCGCTTTCGCTCAACACCACGGAGAGCGAAGGGAGATGATACTGGCAGGTATATCCGGTATAAAATCCCGCAAAATCTCTCAGATAGCTGAAGTAATGCTTTTCTTCGGTAGCAATGAAGGTCTCCGTGAGAGCCTCATCAAGCCCTGCAAACTTTGTCACCTGACGAAGAAATGTGCTGGTCTGATCGGCGCCAATGGGAATCACTGGAACGTGCAGGAAAGGCTGTCCGTACTTCTTTTCCAGGTGTCTTGCCGTTGTCAATCCGAGCCAAGGCGAAAGCACCAGATTGAACTGCGCCTTGGGTAAGTTTTTCCACTCAGAAACACCTGCTGACTCCTGACCAAAGAGAATATTTACCTTCAGCCCAATTCCTTCAAGAACTCGCTTAATCTCAGAGAAATCGCCGCGCCAGAATGGGTTTTGAAAAGGTAGAAGGGACCAGATGTTTACGGACCCGGTCTCGCGAGGGCCGTCGTAGTCTCCCACGAACTGGTCGATGATTGCGCGTGTGATCAATTCGTGGCCGGTGAAGTTATTGCCTTTGAACCCGCCGGTTTCTGCATAAACGATCGGTACGCCCTGCTTCTGGTATTTGCGCACAACACTGCCCACATCGTCGCCTACCAGATCGGAGATGCACCCGGTTAACACCACAAATAGATCCGAATCCATGATCTTGATCGTAGCCTCGATCAATTCATTCAGTCGCACCGCGCCACCGAACACAACCTCCTGCTCTGTGGCGTTCGTGCTGGGGATGAAGTATTCCCCGCTCTGGTAGCCGTTGAGTCCAGCGATGCTCCCCATCTGCTTATTCGCGCAACCAGGACCGCAGTGAGTGATGGGAGTGGCCCGAGGGATCGCAAGCACACTCGCTAGAGACCCCATCGAGCAGATATAACGGACCTGCTCGATGGAATTCGATTTCTCCACAACATCATCGATAATCGGCAAAAGATCGTTATTGGCAAGCGAAACTGGCATGGCTGTCCCCTTCTGGAGTGGCTTCTTTTCTCGATAGTGCATATGGATCATTCTGGTCAAGCCACCACTGCTGATAGGGAAGCGCGGAGTGAGCCGCAAGGCTCTGGCTGAATTTCCTGGTCAGCAGCGTCTGGCGAATCAACTCTCCGATTCTCAGCAGTCCATCGTAACCGACGCCGTCATTGAAGAACCTGATTTGGGCGCCGGGAATTCCCAGGCTTGCAGCCAGAGCGGCCATGTTGTGACGTGCGATGATAAAGTCCGGCTTTGACCGATGCAGAGATGTATACGCCTGAAAGTGCTGGGAAATACTGACCGTGTAGTGCGGAACATCACCAAAGGTTCCAATCGCTTCGGCGAGCATGTCCTGCTCCACAGCATTGCTGTCATAAATAGGATCGTGGTGGAAAGAAACCACCCCGTCTACTTCGACTCCGAGTTCGCGCAGATCGGCAATTAGACCGTGCGCGAAGGTCGCGCCGGCAGCGATATAACCTTTCTTCCCCTTCAGTTCCTTGCGCAAGGCGTCCAAATGAGGCTTGATACGCGCGTGCTCACTAGCGATAACTTCCTCAACACGGTCTTCACGGTGAGTGATTCGCGCTACCTCGCGCATCCAGTCATCGGTTGCCTTAATGCCATACGGGGTTGGCACCTTGATCTCCGGCACTCCATATTCCTGTTCAAGTCCCGCAGCCAGGTAAGACAAGACCGTGCACATGGCGGCAGTTGCCGCCGCTTCCGGGAGCTGTTCCAACTGACTCAGCGTGCTGCCGCCCATCACCAGATTGCAGCGCAGTCCCAGCTTCGCAAGCATCGGGGTGTATATATCTGGACCGCCCAAATGCAGAACATTGACTAGATCATCCTGCTTTTTAGTTGGATTCTTGTTCACGAGTTGGCGCAAAATTGCATGGCCAGAAATGTCGAATCCGGAACTCCAATGTTTGGCTCTGAAGCCCTCGCAATGCATGGGAACTACTTTGACTCCGAGTTCGGTTTCGAGTTTGCTGCTCAAGCTGTCTATATCGTCGCCGATAATTCCCGTAGCGCAGGATGTTGCGATTAGAATGACCGCTGGATGATAGCGCTGCCATGCATCGCGCACCGTCTGCTCAAGTTTTGCCAAACCGCCAAAGACCATATCATCTTCTGTAAGATTGCTGCAGATCAATCGCGGGTTTTCCAGTTTCCAGCCGCGCTGGTTGGTCATATCGCGGTTGAGGCGGGAGATCATGGCCTGGATCGCCGCGCAACCTATCGGCGAGTGCTGAATCACAACTGATCCCTTAATCATGATTCCCTGTCCGATGGTTACGCACTCCGCGCACATGTTTCCTTGCGTAAATGGGCTATCCAGTTCGCACAATTTACGCCCTTGCTGACCGCCACAACTCTTCTTCGGGCCATACGTGGCATGGGAGTCAAGCACAAGCTCGGATGCCGCTCCCTCCCAGCGAATGATGGTTCCCAAGCGCTGTTCGCGGTTTGGAACTTCAGAAGTCTTGAGATTAATTGTCATCGTTCACTCCTGCGTAGACACTTTCCGGCGCCTGTTGGGCCCGTTCATTCTCGATGAGCTGCGTTGCCCAGCTTGCCGACCATGTACGGAGTTCGCTCGAACTCAGCGGCGATGGAACAGTCGACTGTGTGTGCTTGGCGATGCGGTTGGCTAATCGGCGGTAGATCCCCGCCTGTTCAGAGTCGGGAGCCGCCTCGATTGTGGTCTTCCCTTGTAACTCCGATTGCGTGACGGTGAGAGATCTGGGGATGTATTCCATGATCCTCGTTTTCGTTTTCTCTACAAAATCGTCAAGAATATCACGGTGGAAAGGCGTGTTGATGGAGTTGGCGATGACTCCGCCCAGTAGGGCGCCACCGGTGTTGGAATAACTCTGGATTCCTTTGAATAGATTATTGGCGGCGTAGATCGCCATGAAATCGGCTGAAGATACCGTGAAAACATGGTCGGCAATCCCTTCCCGTATGGGCACGGCAAATCCGCCGCAGACGACATCACCCAACACGTCAAAGATTACGTAGTCCAACTCCAGTTCATCAAAGATATCCTGCTGCTCGAGTAACTGAACTGCCGCAATGATGCCGCGTCCCGCGCATCCAACGCCGGGTTGCGGACCACCCGCCTCCACGCAATAAGTTCCACCAAATCCGCGAAAAATGGCTTGATGGGCATCTACCTTTCGGTTTTCGCGCATTAGCTCAAGCACTGAAGGAATATATTCCCCATCGCGCAGAGTATTAGTAGAGTCGCTCTTCGGGTCGCACCCGAACTGCATGACTTTGTAGCCAGACTCAGCAAGAGCCGCACTGATATTTGAGGTTGTGGTGGACTTTCCAATGCCGCCCTTTCCGTAAATTGCAATTTTCTTAGCTTTTGTGCTCATGAATTTACCGCCTCCTTTGGAGCCTGATAGTGTTTTAGCCCATGCTTACAGGACTAACCGTGTGAGAAAGTCGTGGTAGCCATCAGGTCGTTGTTATACAGTTGACCTGCGAATTCATTCACGCCAGGAATTCCACATGCATCCGCGCGGCAGCGCTGGCAGTGACTGAAAACTTTTAGACAATGTGAAGCATCTCCGCGAGCACGCTCCAGTTGAAGGGTAGTTGGGATCGGGACGTCAGCTAGCTCATGTTGAGGGATCAGCGGAATCACATTAATCAAGGACGCACCGGCCTCCGCAGTGGCACGGGCTATTTCGCCAACATGAAGTTCATTGACGCCCGGCACGAGCACGGTATTGATCTTCACAACTGCGCCAAGTTCCACAGCCGCGCGTATGCCTAGCAGTTGGTTCGCAATCAGCCTCTGCGCCGCCGCTTCGCCGACCAGGCGATGATGTTCATAACTAATCGAAGAGCAAATCTGGCTCAGGATATCGGGATTTACGGCATTGACCGTGACAGTGATTGTGCGTACTCCGGCCGAAATTAACTCCTCGGCCTTTTCTGCCAGCAGCAGACCATTGGTCGAGACGCAGTTGATGAGCTGCGGGTAAGCTTCGTGAACCAGCTCGAACGTACGTATTGCATAATCGGTAACTAGCGTGTCGCCCGGCCCTGCTATGCCGACAACATTGATGGCCGGGCACAGTTCCAAGGCGCGGTGTACTGTCTGCAACGCTTCATCCGGCGTCAGTATGCGATTTGAAACGCCGGGGCGGTTATCGCGGCTGTTCTTGTAATCGCGCTTGCAAAACCGGCACTCGATGTTGCATCCAGGACTGACCGGCAGATGCAAACGGCCTTGGCGAGCATGACCTTCAGCAGTCACACTGAAGCAAGGATGCCGCCCTTCAAGATCGGGGAATGGCACTTGAGATCCCGCTGCGCGCATGCCGTGACTGGCGCACATCGACGCGCATTCGGATGCATCGCCCAGGGGAAATGCGCACTCAGGAACTATCTTCTGCTCGATGCCTGCCGAGTGAGCCGGCTTTATCTGAATTATTTGAGCCATTTAAAATGCTTCTCCTCGGGGGCAACGGATTCAGCCAACCGTCCGCTGGCTAGCAGTCGTTGCATGGCTGAATCGATAAAGTCTGGAATTACAAATGCCTGAATGCCGCGACTCGAAAGCTTCTCAACGGCCGCAGGTCCAATCTGAGCGACAATGACGGCACAGCAATCCGACAGTAGATCAACGGTCCGCTTCATGAAATCTTCAGAGTGCCCAATCTCACTATCCTGCTGCGCCGTCCCACAAGGCGGTTGATTCTTGCGAATCTCTACCAGACGACATTCGGCCTCTTCGATTTCATAGACCAGAAACTGCGTAGCCCGCCCGAAATGTTGATGGACGACTAGCTTGTTTTCGCTGGCGACTGCAACTTTCATATTCAAGTTCACTCTTTTCGATGGCCGATTTATCGGTTGAACATTCGGTGGATAGGTGATTTTGGCGCCTATATTCAGGCAAATAAAAAGCCCCACTCGTTAACAGAGTGAGGCCTGATCTAAAAGCTCGATAGGAGCTTACACTGATGTACAGCGGTCAATGCGGATCATGATCGTCACTCCTCCACAACTCTCCCATGCGACAACAATTGGAAGTCCGAGAGCACATGTGTGAAGTGAGCATCATGGTTTGGACTCTACTAGAGTCTCGTCGATATGTCAAGGAACGTCTTCTCGATTTCACCTCAATAACTCGCGTTTTGACGGCAAGAACGTGCGGGACATCACGACCGCGTGTGATGGCGAGCACAGATGTATAGCGGATATATCTGTCATAAATCAACACATGCTTATCAAGCGTCATCCCGCTACGGGTTGTTGTTGCTTCACACAGTGTGTGCTGGTGAAGGCGGGAACTTGTCGAACAAATCTCTTAGCGTTATAGACTCCGAAGTCTGGGTATATGCGTGAAGGCCCGTTTACCAGCAAGCCTGGGGCGGGCCTTTTTATATTTTGCAATAGGCTTTGCTGACTGTCGCAACTAGCTTGGGACTTTTCTGCGCGCGGTCTACGCCTCAATACAGACTCACTCAAACCTTCCTTCTTCTCAATTGCAAGAAGGGAGTTACCGGTGTGATTGGTTTAGGGCGTCCCTTTTTCGTCGTGCGGCGCAAATACCAGAAACGCTCAATTAACTTGCAAAGAGATTTCAACGGTGAGGAGCAGCGCAACAATGGCGGAGCAGTTGAGATTTGACACTCTCAAGGTGAGGGCCAGCTACAGGTCGGTTGCAGTTACTTCCTTTGAATTGGGAGATGTTGCCCGTGCGCGCCGCCTTAACTCATTTGCCGAAATCGGATTTGCCTATTCACGTGTGAGCAAGCCGACAACGGATGTTTTGGAGCAGAGGATTACCGCCCTCGACGGAGCTGCTGCAACCGACCTGATAGCTGACCTTGAACAGGCATTTGCCAAGGCACAATGCGCTTGTTGTAGCTAGCCAGGGAACAAGCGCAGCTGCCTACGCACTTCTAAAGACGGCAGCCTTAGAAGCGTGTCACGCCAGGTGACATTTCATTCCATGCAATCAAACAGAGGACACTTGAGAGGCTGCCCAATGAAAAAGAGCATTTTATCCCTTGTAGTGCTTTTCATGATCGCTGTGAGCGTGCAAGCTCAGCAAACGTCGAAATTTGGCACCGTAACCGGCACCGTAACAGACAGTTCGGGCGCTGTCATCGTAAACGCGAGCATTGTCGCAGAAAATGTTCGCGGCGGAGCAACTTATAAAGCTATCACCAATCAAACCGGCAGCTACCAGCTTCCAGAAATTCCAGTAGCGACTTACACTTTGAGAGTCGAGGCTCCGGGCTTTGCGAGTGAAAAGAAAACGCAGTTGATTCTTGCCGAACACGCACTGGAGCTTAACTTCAGCTTGAGGCCGACTACTGTTGCCACGGAAGTTGTTGTCACCGCTACCCGCGTGGCCACCGAGCTACAGGAAACGCCGGTCGCCGTCACAGCGGTCGATGCCCAGCTGATAACACAGCAGAATTTCGTGACCGCCCGCGACCTCGCCGGCAAAACGCCCGGAGTTGTCATCCAGCGCGCCGGCATCTCACCGCTGACCCAGGTGTTCATCATCCGCGGTATTGGCAATACTGACCCGATCTCCGACCCCAACGTGGCGCAATATTTGGATGACATCTATTTGCCGCGCACCATTAACGGCTTGAGCGATCTCACCGACCTCGATCGCATCGAAGTCCTGCGCGGCCCGCAGGGAACGTTGTTCGGCGAAAATGCCGACGCTGGTGCGATGCGCTACATCTCCAAGACGCCTACCGAGAAGACCCAGGTCAAAATCGACGTCGGCTATGGCGATTACAACACGGTCAACGCTCACGCTTACCTCACCGGCGCCATCCGGCACAACTTGTTGGGAAGTTTCGCCGCCGCCCGCGACCAGCACAATGGCTATACCTACGATCCGACGATCAACCGACACGTCAATGACCAGCAGACAACCGCCGCCCGCGCAAAGCTGCTGGCCACACCCACGCCCGCTCTGACCGCCCTGCTCTCATTGGATGGCTTGATCGATCGTTCCGGTGGGGCTTATTACGTCCCGAAGCAGCCGATCATCGGCGGCACGCTCGCGAACCCGATCTACGGCCCGTTCAAGCCTAACGTCAGCTATGTTTCGGTGCCCCCGTTGAACCATAGCCGGAGTGATGGCGTCACGCTCAAAGTCTCCTATCTGATAAATCCTGCACTGATCTTCCACTCAATCAGTGCGGGACGCAGCTTCCATCAGGATCCGGTCGACTACGATAATGTTGGCCAGGCGATGGTGCCTTTCAACTCCACGTACAATTTTCCAGTTTCGATTAATAACAACTACATCTTTTACAGGGAGAAGGAAGCGACACAGGAGTTCCAGTTGCAGGGTGCGTGGAAAAAGTTCGACTTTACCAGCGGACTGTATTTCCTCTACGAGGACTTCTTCAACAACCGCACCATCTATACCCTGTCATCGGTGGGCGCGGGTACGCCCGCTTATCCGCAAAGTCAGATTGGCAACAACGGAACCTACAACTACTCCGCCTACACCCAAGGGAACTATCATTTCACCCGCAAGCTGATCCTAACTCTGGGCGGCCGTTACACCGACGTGCGCCGCATCTTCGATTTCAAGGGGATCTGGAACGAACTACCAACCGTCATCAGCGCGCAACAACTCCCCCCCACGCCATTGCCGGCAGGAACCCCCGGTGCCCCCGCCAACTTTGGGGTTACCGGAGAAGCAAAGAGTTGGAGATCTTTCACGCCCAAGTACGGTCTCTCCTACCAGTTCACCCCAGGTGTGTTCGCTTATGGCAGCATCTCGGAGGGTTTCGACGCCGGCGGATTCAATAATCGCGCCAGTTCGGCTGCCGCCCTGCTTCCTTACAACCAGGAGAAGGTAACGACCTACGAGTTCGGCTTCAGGACTGACTGGTTCAACGAGCGCTTGCGCTTCAACCCCACCGCCTTCTACAACGATTATACGGGGCTCCAGGAGTCAGCGAGCGTCTTCACCAATTCAGGCACAGTGTCGGCGCGCGTCAATGCCGGCAACGCGCACACCGAAGGCTTCGAGCTTGAGACCAGCGCCGAACCGATCAGAGGCCTCACCTTCACCGGCACCGCCAGCTACCTTGATACGCGCTTCGATTCGTTCGTTATTCCCAGTCTTGTCTCTGCGACGGGTAACCAATTTCCCATATCGCCCCGCTGGCAACTGTTTGGCGGTGTGAACTATGTGCTTCCCGTGCACCAACTCCACGACACGGTTCGCGTCGGTGCCAACACAACCTATGAGACCAGCTATTTTTCGGATATCTTCAACTACAAGCAAGGCCAGGTGACGCCCCAGGACTTCGTCGATGGATATATTAGTTACCATCCGCCTACAGAAAGTCGACTGATCTTTACGCTTTCGGCCAAGAATATCGCCAACAATCTCCACTATCAGAGCATCACCTGGGGCGGCTCGCCCAACTACTGGGACGGCCCCATGGCCCCGCCACGCACGGTCTTTTTTAAAGCAGCCTATTCGTTTTAAGCTGCCCGGTTCTGCTTCCCATCGGTGGGACCGCCATTCAGGCAATCCCCACCGATGCGGATGGCAGGAAATTCAAATCAGCCACGCGATGAATTGATGAAAATGGTAATGCAAAGTATGAGCATAGTACAGGAGGCAAGGAACCATGCAAGTTTTGTTATCTGAAGCTGCGTACCTCCGCGTCTCCGACCGACTGGCAACGATAAGCGCGGACCTCGATGTCATAACGGTCGATCCCGCGGGCATCTTCAAGCGTGCAGGCGAGCCTATCGATGGGATTGGCGTAGATCCAGAAGTCTTTTGGGTTAGTTTGGACGTCTATTTTTCCGGCATGTTGCCGTCCTTTTTCGCGCGCATCCGGCGAGGCACTCAAGGCAAGTGGGCCCAGATGTTTTTTGCCGGTCTTGACAGCCCTGTACTGACAGAACTTATTGCGCATGGCATCAGGATTACAAAGAATAGCGCGCAATCGCAGGCCATTGCGGAATACGTGATGTGCCATGCCTTGAGTTTGTTGCACCCCATCGCCGAACAGCGTCGAGCGCAACAAGCTCGCGAGTGGAAGCGCATAAACTTTCGTGAAATCGGCGAAACGCGATGGCTGCTGGTGGGACTTGGTGCGATTGGCACAGAGATCGCGCGAAGACTTCGCCCGTTCGGGGCGCATCTGACAGTCTTCAGACGCAGCAATACTCCCACGACTCTTGCAGCAAATACTCGTCCAACATCCGATCTTTTTCACCACCTGTCGGATGCCGATGTCGTAATTCTCGCTTGCGCTTTGAACGATGAGACGCGAGGTATTGCGGGTCTGGAATTCTTCAAGGCAATAAAAAAAGGCAGCCTTCTAATCAATATCGCCCGTGGGGGATTGGTTGACGAAGCGGCCCTCAAAGCCGGTCTTGAGCGCGACCAGCCGGCTTTGGCAGTGTTAGATGTTTTCGGAACCGAACCGCTGCCTTGCGACTCCTGGTTCTGGGACCATCCGAAGGTATCCGTCACGGCGCACTGCTCCAACGCAGGTAGCGGTGTTCTTGCGCGCGGTGACTCGCTTTTTCTGGATAATTTGCGCCGCTACTGCTCGGAAGAACCATTGCTCCATGAAGTCCATCCTGGCACAGTTGGCATTGACATAACAGACAACAGGCGTTTGATTGGAGTATGAATGAGTGACCGGAAAGTAAGTCAAGAGATTGCAAAGTATGCTCAGGGTATCGGGATTGGCGTGCTGGCCTATGTCCGTGCGGACTTTACGCCAGTGCAACGCACGTTTGGGGCGTTTGCAGTTAGCGGCAATGACATTCTGCTTGCCACAGGAAGGTCTTCCGCAAAGATAGGTGAAATCGCTATCCATCCAACCGCTTCGTTCTTTCTTGAAAATCGAGATCAGAGGATCGAGGAATGGAAGAGCGCTCTGTATATAGGGAAGCTGGCCGTTGTCACCGGAGAAGAAGAACTCAGGAAAGCGGTCGAAGCGATTGGATCGAGGAGCGCATTCTTCAAGAATGCAGCCCAGGGCGATGGCTTGAAGAACTATTTAGTGCTGCGACTGCAAACCCGCGAGATCGAGTGGCTTGATTATGCAAAAGGTCGCGGGCATGTCGACAAAATCCCGGTTGAAGCAGAAACATCTCCTTTCAACAACTCGAGTGTAGCGCACAAGGTTTGAATGCAGAATCTTTGCGTGGAAGCAACTTTGCAGGGCGGTGTACATGAGGGCATTTCGATGAGTGAAAAGTCGACAGCAGGGTCGTTGGATAGGAGGCATTTTCTTCTTGCCGGGGGCAGCGCTGCGCTGAGCACTCTGCTATGGGGTTGCCGCCGAACTAAGGATAGAGGCGATACCGCCTTGAGAGTTGCGACGAACAAAGGCGAATTGGATGGTCGAGTACTGTTCAAAGCAGCGGGCTTGAAGGTCACCGGTTGTGATGTTTCTTACAGTGAATTCCCTGGAGGAAATCTTGTCGTTGAAGCTCTCAACGGAGGTTCTCTTGATTATGGCGGGATGAGTGAGATCCCCGCCGTGTTTGCAGCCTCGTCCACTATTCATAGTTTCCGTCTGATCGCTGTCTTGCATGGAGATGTTAATAACCAGGTGATCATGGTTCCCAAGGGGTCGTCCATCCAGTCTCTCCGCGATCTAAAAGGGAAGCGTGTCGGTTATGTTCGCGCGACAACATCTCAATATTTCTTGATTCGTATGCTGGAGTCTGTTGGATTGACATGGGCTGATATTCAACCCGTAGCGATGGGTGTTGCAGATGGAGCTGCGGCCTTTGCTCAAGGATCGCTTGATGCCTGGGCAATTTACGGATACCCGATAGAAAGGGCTATTGCAAATGAGGGGGCTCGCATTTTGAAGACGGCCTTGGGCTTTCTTTCTGGCAATTACCTGATTGCAGCCCATGTTAATGCGTTAAAAGACAAGAATAGGGTTGCAATGATTCGATCGTACCTCGAAATTACCAGACAAGGTTTCAATTGGGCTGCTCAGCATCAGGACCAATGGGGAGCAATTGTCGCATCTGAAATCGGAATCCCCGCTGAGTACATGCGGGAGGAATACAGGCGCAGGAGCGCCAACTACACGCTGAGGCCGATCACTGGGGAAGCGATAGCTTCTTTGCAGGCAGTTGCGGATGTCTTCGCTCGGGTGCAAATGATTCCAACAAATGTGGACACACGCTCTTTGTGGGATAGTCGTTTCAATGATCTCCTCGAAAGAGAGGCGTAATGAGCAAACAGATGCAACAGGTTAGAGATTGTGGAGCAACTTTGATCCGGGCGCGATGGATGTCGCCGATCTTATTGCTTGCCATTTGGGAGTTGGGAGCGAGAACCGGCCTGATTCCCGAGCATGTTTTAGCAGCACCATCGGCGGTGCTTGGAACATTATGGCAGATGCTCATTTCGGGTGAGCTACCGCGTAATCTTCTGGTCTCGCTCCAACGTGTAGTGATCGGGTTGTCCATTGGGTTTGGAGTCGGTACAGTGCTAGGACTCGTCGCCGGATTGTCGCGTCAAGGAGAGTTAAGCTTCGATCCATTGATGCAGATCAACGGGAAAATTCCGGTTTTTGCTTTAACGCCGCTGTTTATTGCATGGTTCGGGATTGGAGAATTTCCGAAAGTTGCATTGATTGCTTTCTCAACAGTTTTTCCTGTATATCTCAATCTTTACGGTGGGATCAGGGCTGTGGATGTGCGTCTGATTGAGGCTGCCCGCAGCTTTGGCCTGACCCGCGTCGAGATCATTTGGCATGTGATCCTGCCTGGAGCTTTGCCATCACTGTTGATTGGATTGCGTTATTCTCTGTCCGTCGCAGTTCTGGTTCTGGTGATCGCCGAGCAGATCAATGCCTCGGCTGGGCTTGGCTATCTTGTTAACAATGCCCGTGATTTTATGCGCACAGACATTATTGTCGTCTGCCTGATGGTTTATGCGGTGTTGGGCTTGGCGGGAGATGCACTAGTCCGGATTCTTGAATTCCGTCTCCTGGCATGGCGTCCAAGCATGGTGCAGCCATGAGTATTGCAGTGACAACTCGTACGTTGATGCCTATCTATCATACTCACGAACGAGAAGCTGCGAAGGTAGTACTCCTTCGCAATTTCACTCGCAAGTATGGCGCCAATATCATCCTCAACGGACTTGATCTTGATCTCTATGCAGGAGAATTTGTTTCTCTCCTTGGGCGTTCAGGAAGCGGCAAGACAACCTTGCTGCGCACTCTGGCCGGTATAGATAAGTGCAATGGTCAGGATGTGAAGGTGCCTGGATCGCGTGCAGTTGTCTTTCAGGATGCAAGGTTGTTGCCCTGGAAGCGGGTGTGGCGAAATGTGGCGATGGGACTTAAAGGAGACAAGGTTCGAGAGAGATCGAGTTTGGCGCTGCACGAGGTTTGCCTTGGACATAGGCTTGACGCCTGGCCGCTAACTCTATCCGGCGGCGAGGCGCAACGTGTTTCCTTGGCGCGAGCTTTGGTTCGCGAGCCGCAGCTTTTGTTAATGGACGAGCCTTTCGCTGCGCTGGATGCCTTGACACGCCCCAAAATGCACAAATTGGTTCTTGCTCTTTGGCAAGCACACAAGCCGGCTGTACTGCTCGTGACTCACGATGTGGACGAGGCAATTGCTCTCAGCGACCGAATCCTTGTTCTTGATAAGGGCCGGATTGTAGCTGAAGAGCGCATCAATACAGAGCGTGGCAAGTATCGTCTGGGACTAGTTACTGAACTGCGCAAGCAATTGCTCGGTTATCTTGATCACGACGTGGTTGCAGAGCCAGATCAGTTTCCGTGCGGTGAAATTGCTCATCACTCGACGCCAGCAGAACAATTCGCAGGCGTTGACAGACAATAAACGTGCAGTGTACCGGACTTCGTCGGGGTGTATTCATCTGGCTTTGTCGTCTGGTGCTGGCCAAGCCTGCGTCCTTCGCTGCAACGTTGTTCTTGACTTCGGGAGGAATGTTCATGTCACCGATAGATCTGTCTGCAGAACCAGCCATTCAATCGTCCGTGAAACTTGTTTTCGACACCGAGATTCTTGCTCACAACTACGAACGTCTAAGCGCCGAACGTCAGTTCAAGTCGGGACAGACTCTCATCTCCGAACTGGGAATTGCGCCGGGAGACAGAGTACTCGATGTCGGGAGTGGCACAGGGCTTCTTGCCGAATTTACCACGGACGTGGTTGGGCCCACAGGTGCGGTGGTGGGAATAGATCCTTTACCTCTCCGTGTGGAACTAGCCAAGCGGCGTGGCCGGCCCAATCTCAGTTTTGCGGTAGGCGACGCTAACGATCTGAGCAGCTTTGCCGGCGAGAGCTTCGACGTTGTCTATCTCAATGCAGTATTCCATTGGCTGCGTGAAAAGCTCTCACCTTTGCGGCAGTTTCATCGAGTTCTGAAAGCAGGTGGCCGCCTCGGGATCACCACCGGAGACAAGGCGCATATAAGTGTGTTGCAGTCCTTGAAGTCTGAAGTCCTCTCGCAAAAGCCGTATAGCAGCTATCCGGAAGCGCTGAATGGCTCGGCCTATTCCGTAAGCGTAGTTGAACTTGTCCATCTTCTCGATCAAACTGGCTTTGTTGTGCAAAAAATCGAATTGCAGCCATCCACCCAATATCATCCAACCGAAGAAGCAGCGATAGCTTTCATCGAGGCCAGTTCGTTCGGAAATTTTCTTGGTCATTTACCGGAAGATCTACGCGCGGTCGCCCGAACAGAAATCGCCGCCGAATTGAAAAAACACAGGACTTCAAAGGGAATCGCTTTGGATGGCGTTCGTATCGTAGCCATTGCAGTCAAACGTTAGGATATTTCAGTAAAAATCAGCACGTATTGTTCGCGGAGAAAAAATGGCGGTTTCGCATCGATCTATTCAATGCTCCAGCACAAAGACCGACTTCCCAAGCCCCGAAGCGATCGGACTAAAGCTGCGGCAATTCATCGATCCTGCACGCGTTCTAACTCGAACGATCGAGAGGATCGCCTTTGCTTCCGATGCCAGTCTGTATCGCCTCATACCCAGAGCGGTTGTGCAACCCATCAGTACAGAGGAGGTTCGTCGGTTATTCCGCTTCAGTAGAGAGGAAAAGATACCGCTTACATTTCGCAGCGGCGGAACTAGTCTCTCTGGGCAGGCAATTACCGATGGGCTACTGGTCGATGTGGGCCGTTTTTGGCGTTCGGTCAATGTGGAAGACGAGGGACGCCTGTTGCGCGTTCAACCCGGACTGATTGGGCAACAGGCAAATATGGCTCTGAAGAAATTCGCCGTGAAGATCGGGCCGGACCCCGCCTCGCTCAGCTCCGCGCGATTGGGCGGAATCCTTTCCAACAATGCCAGCGGCATGTGCTGTGGCGTGATTCAAAATGCGTACCACACGCTGCGCTCGATGACTTTTCTGCTTCCGTCCGGCACTCAGATCGACACCGCAGCTTTAGATGCCGACACACAGTTCAGAGAACGCGAGCCGCGGTTGGCTGGAGGTTTGCTGGAACTGAAACATCAGCTTGAAGGCAATCAGCACCTTGCTGACCGTATTCGTTCAAAGTACCGCATGAAGAACACAACCGGTTATTCGCTGAATGCATTTCTCGATTATTCCGCGCCGGTCGAAATCTTCAGTCACCTTCTGATTGGAGCCGAAGGAACCCTTGCGTTTATCGCTGAAGCTGTGCTGGAGACTGTTCCCGATTTGCCGGTGAAGTATACCGGGCTGCTGCTGTTTCCGGATTTTCGTGCCGCTTGCGCCGCCATTGTGCCTCTGCGCGATGCCGGAGCGGCTGCGTTGGAAGTGATGGACCGCGCCTCTCTGCGCTCGGTGGAGAACAAGCAGGGAGTCCCTCCCGAGATTCGGCAGTTGCCCGACGGCGCGGCAGGTTTGCTGGTCGAATTCCAAAGTGCAGATGCAAATGCAGTTCAAGAAAATGCTGCCAAAGCGCAGGCCGCTGTCAAAGGTTTGGAGTTGCTGCACGAGGCTCAATTCACGAGCGACCCGCTGCGACAGGAGCTTCTGTGGAATATCCGCAAAGGAATGCTTCCTTCGGTTGGCGCGGCACGGGCCAGTGGAACCACAATCATCACTGAAGACTTGGTCTTCCCCGTTCCGCATCTGGCCGACGCGGCTCAGGACCTAACCCGCCTTTTTGAAAAGCATGGTTATCACAACGCAATTCTCTTTGGACATGCCAAAGATGGAAATCTTCATTTCGTTCTCGCTCAGGGATTCAACACAGAAAAGGAGATGATTCAATACGGCAACTTTATTGACGAAGTTGTGGATCTGGTGGTGCATAAATACGACGGCGCGCTGAAAGCTGAACATGGCACCGGACGCAATATGGCGCCATTTGTTGAAGCCGAGTGGGGAAAGGAAGCTTACACGGTGATGCAACAACTCAAGGCGTTAGCCGACCCAGACAACCTGCTCAATCCCGGCGTCATTCTCAATCCAGATCCAGCTGCGCATGTGGCCGATTTGAAGAAGATGCCAGTGGTAGAGGCGGAGATCGACAAGTGCATTGAATGCGGTTTTTGCGAACCAGTCTGCCCCAGCCGTAACTTGACTCTAACCCCTCGTCAGCGAATCGTGGTGCGCCGCGAGATTCAACGACTGAGGGATACCGGCTCCGACCGCACCAGCTACGACGCGCTGAAACGCGACTTTCCCTACATGGCTTTGGACACTTGCGCAGCGGACGGACTCTGCGCGACAGCTTGCCCGGTCAATATCGATATTGGCGCTCTGACCAAACGATTGCGTCAGTTGCGCCATTCTGCGCTGGCCAGCCGCATTGCCGTAGTGATTGCCCGTTCCATGAAGTTCATGGAATTTGTTACGCGGTTTGCCTTGGGCGCGGGCCATGCCGCGCAAACGGTGTTCGGTCTCGGCGTCATGAGGGGAATCACGCGCGCTCTCGACAGGCTCTCGCGAAGAACGATCGATGAACCCTTTTGGCAATGGTCTGCCGAAATGCCCAGACCGCGGCACGGAGCGCTGCCGGTGCGCGTGCGGCAGAGTGCGGAAGCGGTCTACTTTCCTGCCTGCATCTCGCGCATCATGGGTGCACTGCCCGGCGAACAGAGAGAAAGCAGCGTCATGCAGGCATTGCTGTCGGTTGCAGATAGAGCAGGCATTCAACTCTACGTGCCTGCGGACATCAGAGGCAATTGCTGCGGAGTACCATTTTCCTCCAAGGGCTTTGAAGCTGCGCATCGAGTTGCTGTCAACCACACGATCGAAAACTTTTTTCGCTGGTCCAATGGAGGAGAACTACCTATTGTCGTCGATACAAGCCCCTGCACCTATGGTCTATTAACTGCTCGCTCGCACCTTAGTCCAGAGAACCAGGCTAAATTCGACAAGCTCACTATTCTGGATTCGATCGAGTTTGCCCATGACCGCCTGCTGCCCAAGCTGCAGATTTTTCGCAAGGTTCACTCCGTGGCTCTGCATCCGGTATGCTCCGCTACCAAAATGGCCATCACTCCCAAGCTGATCCGAATCTCCGAGGCGTGCAGCGAAGTTGTACTTGTGCCACGAGACGCCGGTTGCTGTGCCTTTGCTGGCGACCGCGGATTTCTTTTCCCGGAACTAACGGCAGCGGCCACCAGCATTGAAGCTGCACAGGCAATAACGGAAGAACATGATGGATACTTTTCCAGCAGCCGAACCTGCGAAATAGGTATGACGCGAGCGACGGGCAAGACCTACCAGTCTTATCTACACTTGTTGGACTACGTGTCGCGCCCGTGTTAACGATCGATTGCTCGTTCTTGTCAGAGCAATTGTCAGATTGACCTGCGATCAGTCTATCGCAAGAATGATTATTCCCTGCAATAGAGTGCTCGCGCAACATCCACCACGCTGCCAACAGCGTGAAACAAACTTAGGGGAGAAGTGAAGTCTTCCCCGGGAGACCTTTGTGAGCAAACTTAAATCCCAACGTGCATTGGAACTTTTTTCACAAAAATATAACTGCGCCCAGTCGTCTTTTGGCGCATTGTCCTCCAGCGGCGGCCTCAGCGAGGGACAGCGGCTGGCGTTGGCTGCGCCCTTCGGCGGTGGCGTTGCACGACAGGGAGAGATATGCGGAGCCCTTACTGGGGCACTGTTGGCTCTTGGAGAGACTCTCGGAGAGGCCATGGCGGCTGACCCCGTTGCGGGCCGCAAACTTCTCTATGAACGCGTTCATCAAATGACAGATGAGTTCCGCGCCGCTCACGGCTCGATTCTCTGCCGCGAACTGACGGGCTGCTCTCTCGATACCGAAGAAGGACAGCGCATCTACAACGAACGAGGGCTACATCAGAATTTATGCAGTAAGCTGGTAGTTTTTGCAGTCGAACAAGTGGATGCGACAGTGACCGCCATTTCGCGGTAGAAGTTCTTGTGTCTATTGACGCGTATTGCAAATACATTTTCGTAGCGTAATTCGGAGGAAGGCGATGTGGAAAAGAGCAATAAAGACGGTAAGGAGATGTTCGTGGCTGACCCGCACTTGACGGAACTTAGCGAGTCAGGCATCGGTGCATTGTCGTGTGAAAGACCGGTGCGGTTCCTGCGTCAAGCGCAACCCGTCTCCGGCCCTCCCAATAGGGATGGCCCCGTGAGATTATTTCAGGAATCGCTCGCTCAGTGATCTTCACCGAGGGCGTCATTGGTCTTGACGAGATGACATGGATTTTCACGCACCCTTCATCTCAACTTTGTCGCGTACTTCGCTGAGCTGCGGCTGGCATTGCTAACCCAGTAGCAGCTGACCGACCCAACTAGCGAGGCGTTGATCTGTTTCACCGCTTCTGGCGCCGGGGTCGCTCCGTTCTCGTATTCGGCTCACAGTTGACACCAAGCGTGAAACGGCGGCATGCACCACGATTAGATTTCGTTTGTTTAGCAACAAACACAAGAGAGCAGCGCCGGAGAAACGGATGACTTCAATTCTGCAAGGCGACATACACTCTGTCGCAACTGACCTGAACACAGGTAAAGTCGTGGCTCTTGAGGCTGGATTGGAAGACAGAAGGCGAGATGGACAGAAAGAACAAGTCCCCGCACACGAATAACGATTCGCGTGATCTCGCAATTGTGGCGATTTCCCTCCTCGCAGGGAAATGGACCGTCGGAATCATTCTTGCTTTAGCAGACGGTAAGCAGCGGTTTGCGGCTCTTCAACGTTGCCTCCGAGGGATCTCGCACCATGTGCTGACGAAGGAGTTGAAACGACTACAGGCGCATGGGGTCATTTTCCGTACGGTTCACCCAACTACGCCACCGAGTGTTGAATATGAACTCACCAATTCCGGTGCCGCACTGTATGTAGTTCTACACGCGGCGTCGGAATGGGCAATGCGTTACCTTGATAAGACTCCATCTCTTGATGGAAACCAAGAGATTACCAGGTAATTGCCGAGTGCGAATCGGCTCAGATGAGGCGTTGATGATAATACGGTGCGTTCTTCCCAAGTAGTTCGATTGCAGGTAACATCTCTTCCATTCAATAGGCTTTCGCCTGTTCCCATTGTCGATAAGGAACGAATTCTCATTTGTACGGTGTAAGCAAAGCACCATGCCAGCTCGTTCGCAGTGGAGACTGGCAATCTGGCTTCACCGAAGGTGAAGAATCTATTTCTGATTTTTTCCAATCGGCAGGAGCATCATTTTGATCGTATGATTATGCGCACGTCGGGCACTCCCCATGACCGACCGAGAGCTGACCTGTATTTGCGCTCACGGGTCTAGCTATGCGCCGGTTCAATGTCAAAATGGATGGGCAGATCGCCGTCCTCACGGTTGCGGAGAAGGGTTCGTTCGCAGCGGCCGGGGAAACGCTCGATGTCACCACGTCCACGGTGCGCAAGCAAGTAGAAGGCTTTGCCGCCGAGGCGGGCACCCCGATATTCGAGCGTGTGGGAAACCGCCTGGTTCCGACCGTGGCCGGCGGTATCTGTCTTCCCGAGATTCGTGAATCCGTCAGGCATGCGCGGCTCGGTATCAACCGCGTACACGCGTTCGTTCGAGCGCAGGCGAAGGACCTGCGCATAGGATATTCGAGTTGCCTAAGCGAAAGCCTGCTGGATATCATCGCCAGACTTCAGCCGGAAGGAAGCATCCCCGGCCTCAAGAGTCTGTTGACGCAGCAGGTGGTTTCGCAGGTGCTCCACGGAAAACTGCATGTGGGGTTTGGTTTTCTACCCATTCACCAGCCTGATCTGGTGGTGAGGACTCTGATGCAGGAACCGCTGGTGGCGTGCCTGCCTGCGGGTCATCGGTTGATTGCCAGGCAGAGTGTAGAGGCGGAGGATCTCGTGAGCGAGCCGATGATCGCTTTGGCCCGGAAGGCGCTTCCCGGAAGGCATAAGGAGATCGTCGAATACTTTGAAGGCGAGGGCGTGTTCCTCAAGTTCGCCTGCGACGCCTATCTTCCGAAAGAAGCCCTGTGGCTGGTAAGCAGAGGACTTGGTGTGGCGCTCATGACCCGTTCTTCCGCCGTCCCGCTGCGCCCCGACATTGTGTTGCGGCCACTCTCAAACCAACTCCTTACAGTCAAGAGCGGACTCTTCGGCCTGCGCGACCTCCATACCGACTACATCAAGGAATACGTGGAGAAGGTGTGGACCGCGACGGCCGTACTGCGGCCCAAACCGCCAAAATCGCAATCGCCATAAACTGGATGACCGCGTTCGTGAACGGTCAGCACATTAACTCGATCAACTATCCCGGAGGATATTCGATGCGAAATCTGTACGTCGCCTCAATCGTGGGTCTATTCATTCTCGTCGCCTGCAACAATGCAAAGAAGCCAAGCGACGCTAATTTCACGCACTCGATCAACCAGTATCTTGCCAAGCAAGGCGAAGCCTGCGCGGTGCTCAACCGTCAGTTTCCACTTGACGTTCCCAAGGGACAGCAAAAGGACCAGTATGGGATCGGACCCAAACTGGTGGCCCTGGAGCTTGCCGGTCTGCTGCGCGGCAGCGACACGACAGCGGTGGTTCACGGGATGTTCGATGCCTTGCAAGGCACGACGCCGGCCCAGCCTGTGAGGCATTACGAACTGACTGCGGAAGGCGTGAAATACTTCCGAGAGCTCTCCGGCGGTTTAGGGCAGGCCACTGGCCTCTGTTATGGACGGAAGCAGGTCGATTCCATCGTCAAGTGGACGGAGCCGATGGCGACGGGCGCGTACTCTCAGACCGAGGTTACGTACACCTACAAGATTGTGGACCTTGCAGCCTGGGCGGAGCGCCCGGAGGCTCAGCGTGCGTTCCCCGAGATCCAGGCGGAGATAGCTGGACAATCGAAGGCTGCTCAGATTGCGGGATTGCGATTGACCAACAAGGGCTGGGAAGTTCCAGCACAATGAATCCAGTCGCTGCGTCGTCATATGGCATCCGTACTGTTTCCGGCAACATTCAGGATGTTCTGAATGTGCCGCTGTCCATCAACGCGGTCAATATGCACGACCAGATGAATGGAAGAACGAATCTCCGCATCGGCCTCCGCGGGTAGCAGCGAGGATGCGCCGCGCATCAGCAGAGTGCGCAACCGGAGCAACGCTCCGTGCGCGCTGCTGGCGTGAATGGTCGCAAGCGCTCCACGGTGTCCGGTGTTCATCGAGTCCAGAAGCGTCCGCGCCTCGGTTCCACGAATCTCCCCAAGGATGATGCGGTCAGGACGGTGGCGGAGCGCGGCCTTGAGCAGGTCATCGAAGGTGACGGGATGCCGGTGGGTATCGGTCTGGGCCTCCTGCTGGACCACATGCGGTTTGCGGATGTGCAACTCGGCGGTGTCTTCGATAATCAGGATGCGCTCGTGCTCCGGGATGGCGTCGGCGAGCACGTTGAGCACGGTCGTTTTGCCTGTTGAAGTTCCCCCGGAAATGAGAATATTGTCACCGTGCCGAACCGCGTCTGTGAGTATACCCGCCTGATCCGCAGTCAGCATTTTGCGCTCGATCAAATCGCCCATCGTGAAACTGCGCGAGGTAAAGCGGCGTATCGTCATAAGCGGCTGCGGGTGAACGATGGGTGGAATGGTTGCAGCCAGCCGACTGCCGTCGGGCAAGCGAAGGTTCATGATCGGCAGGTCGGCATCGAGCTTCTTGCCGAAGCGGTTGGCGATCACTTCGAGCGCGGTCAACAGCGCACCATCCTCGAAGCGGATACTCGGCACAGGCTCTATGTGACCCTGCTCTTCAATCCAGACCGTGCCATCGGGATTCACCATGATCTCGGAGACGGACCCGGATTCAAGCAGACGTTGAATGGGCTTCAGAAATGGGATGATGATGTCAAAACTCATGCGCGTAATCTCCTTGGGTTAAAGCGAATCCGCTCCTGATCGAACCAGGTCATGCTCACAGGAAGGAAATCGAGCTTCAGGTAGCAGTAGGTCGGGGGAAGCGGGCTGATGCCGTCGAACGCAACGATGACCGATTGCGCATTCTTGAGATCGAAGAAGACGTTCTCCTCGAACAACGGCTCCTTGTGCTTCTGGTACTGCTTGGAAGCGGAGACCGATCCTTTGCTGGATGAAGTGCGACCCGATAGCCATCCGACATTGGCATTGTTGGATGATTCGGAAACCGTGTAGCTGATGCGCGTCCGGTCCACCTTGCCGCACAATTCCGATGCATAGCGAGCTGTATCCGGGTCCGCCGTTGAGAGAAAGACCTTGGTGCGAAAAGCTTGAAGCAGGGTCTTGACGCCTTCGTTGGGCAGGGCTTCCTTGAGACTGGATATGCTCTGCGTGGCGACTACGGGAATGCACTTCGGCTGCCGCGACAGGGAGAGAAATCGCTCGTCTCCACTTGGATTATCGCCACCCACAGTGGCAAAGTTCTGGTACTCGTCGCAGATGAACACGGTGGGCCGGTAGTGCCGCTCCGGATTCTCATCCATTTCCGGGATGCGCAGCAGCACGGCACGCTGGTAGTCCACCTTCATCAACGTGCCAATCACTTTTGCCAGCGCAGGATTGAGGGCCGTCGGGAAATTCAGACCCACGACCTTGCCCGACTCGATCAACTCATCGAATGGTGGCAGGACCCGCGCGTGCGGATCACTGACCGACGACTGTCCCTGGTACAGCTCCTTCGGAGGGCAGAAGACGCGGCGCACCTTGCGGTCCGTCTCAAACAAGGAAAGAAACACGGCGATGCCCTGGACGATCGAGGTCTTGACCTCGTCACGAAAGAACTTCCAGTGCTCCCAGTACCAGTAGTGGATGCTCCGCCACGTGTCGGCCGCATCCTCATCGCCAAGTTTACGACTGTATATGGACGCACTGACCGTGGTCTTGTTGAGGACCGTGGACTCCAGTTCCTCCGTCCACCGGGCGATGTGCTGACCCAGTTTCTCATCCCATGCAAATCCGAACGGAGCCAGCACGGATTCATATTGCTTGTACTCGGTCTTGTTTATCCCGACGAACGAGGCTGCGGTGAAACGCCTCCCGGTCTCGGTCAGCATCTGCTCCAGCGTCCCGGCGCTGATGACGGTGCGGAAGATGTCGAGCATGGTGACGTACCCGTCACGGACGCGGTGCAGCATAATCACGTACCGAACAAGATCGGTGTAGGACTGCTGCCAGAATGGCTCTCTGCCTTTGCCCCAGATGGCGACGATGACCGAGGCGATGTTGAACGCCTGTGCGTAAGCGTCAGCATCGTTGTTCAACGGGTTGTAGCGAATATCGCCGTCGAGCGAGACATCGATATAGTCCTCTGCCCGGCCGCAGTCTTTGAGGATGCGCCGAGCCTTGCGGCAGAGATCGCCCTTGACTTCGAGCACGATGCCGGAGAGTTTCTGTTCCCGGTCCCCAGCCTTGTAGGCAAATAGCTGGCGCATCGCTGGGAGGATAATAGCCCGCGTCTTTCCACTGCCGATCGCGCCTACCACGCAGATGCCCGTGTATAAGCCGAGTTCCGAGATCGAGAGCCAGCGCGGCGCGGGCGATGGGTCTGGCTTTAACTGGTGGTGTACTTCGCCGACGATCAGTTCCAATTCCTCGCGCAGCAAGGGATCGGGATACGGAGGCAATGGCCCGGCGATCTCCTCGTGTCGGGGTGCATACAGGTGAACATAGGCAAGCGAGAACACCATCGAGAACAGCAGGAATGGCGTGCTGTAAAGAAACAGATGGTAACTCCAGACCAATCCCCTGTAGATTGCGGGCCGTTCCAATGCCACGAGGCGCAACAGCGGATCGGAATCGTGGACCGGATAGAGCGTCTGGAGCACGATGCCGCAGGCTGCGCTCAATCCGATGGACAGCAACAGACGGTACTCGATCAGAAGATGGAGCGCATCCTGGAGACGCGAGGAAAGTTTCATGGGGAACCTCCACATCTATGCATGAGCTGTTGCTGACGGATCAGCCTTCGACGCAGCACCGGCGCTTGTCTTGGCCGGCGACGATGACGGTTTCATGCTGTTACCGGTCTTGGCTGGATTCGCGGCTGGGCTGGCCTTGTACTTTTGGAAGTCTTCTTCCTGCGCCAGTGCGAAGCGCAGCAAGTGATTGATGACATACTGTGGCTCGTTGTTGGACCAGTCGGCCAGCGCCTGAATATCTTCAGCAACGGATTGATCGATGGATGCCTGGAGCTTCGCGCGGCGTACCCGGCTGATTCCGTGTTCAATCTTCAGCTTGCTCATGGTGTATTCCTCCTTTACTTCGGGACAAACCTGTGTGGATCAAAGCTGGATCATTTTCCGATGCCGGACGGATCAACGAATGATCCGCATCAGATCGCATTCAGATCCTGCAGAGATCGGTTTGAGATCAGCGCCAGATATTTTCCAGAACGCTCTGCTGGAGTGTGGGCGGGAGCGACAAGCACGGCGAAGCCGACGCGGCAGGCTGAAAGCCGGGTCGCTCCCGCCCACACCCCACCCGGTATCTTTCGAGCTATGCCACTATGTGCATGTAAAAGCATCGGTTATATCCTCCTTCCGTCCTCAGATACGAACCCTCTCGGAACCCCTTACCTCACTTCGCTGGAGTATGGGGTAGCTGTATCCGAGTAGCAGCGTGGTGAACCGCGGTTGGAGAATGACGCGAGGTTGCAGTGCAACCTCGCGTGAATCGTCGTCAAAGAGCTTCGGACTGCAATGCGGATTATCGGAAAATCTTTTCCAAAAGGCCGTTTTAGCTTCCTCAAAGTGGGAGTCCGAAACCGACACATAGATCACCTCGAAGTTTCCGAGAGCGCGCAGCAACGGGTCGGCCGCAGAGAGAAACCGAAGAAATTTTTCAGTGGTAGCCAGCCCCTCATCGATGAAGGCAACGCGCACAGCCGAGCGCGCTGGCTGCCTGCGGTCCGCCAGCGAAATAGGAAACGACGCCAGCAAGGGATATAGTTTTTCGTCGTCGCCGGTAAAAAGCTCCGGTGAAATGCCGCGAATGTCTGCAAAGAAGCGGAGCCGTTCCTCGTCGGACCCCAGGTATCGGTCGCCCTCGTTTTCAAGGACGTAATCGAGCGCCATCAGCCAGGCGCGCACCTGGGCGTCGCCCTTCCTGCGGCGCCGTTGCGACTCTGGATCGCCGAGCAGACGATAAATCGTCCGCGAGGAAATGTGGTACACGTGCCAGCCCTGTTTGTAATCCAGGGATTCGATATGCCCGGCAGTGCGGGCTTTTTCCAGAAACCGCATGACGATAGACCCTTTGTTGCGGTCGGTAAAGTAATCGAACTGGCGGCGGAGAAAATAGCCGGAGTGGGTGCCGGCTAAGTACAGAAACGCGGCCTCGCGGTCGGTGTAGCCGAGCGATTCGAGAGCGGGGATTGGGTCGATGGTCACGGTTACAGCTCCAGAATGTTTTCCATCAAGTGATGGTCGTATTCGATTTTCGAGGTAAGCGTGGCGCGGTCGGAAGACGACGCGTAAACATGGAAGCCCGCCTGCGCCTTGTTGCGGAGGTGGCCGGGCCGGTAGGCAGCGGTCAGAACCTCGATGTCCTCGTGGCCAGTGCGGGAGCCTTGATCCATGTCCCGGTCGTCTCTCTGGGGATGGTCGTATTCAATTCGCGCGTCGGGGATCTGAATCCTGCCATCGACGAATGGCAACTCGAATTTCTCGGCAACTTGTTGTTTGATCTCCGCCATGCCACGCTGGGGATCTGCTTTCCGCTCGGCATAGATGGCTTTCTGAACCTGTGACTTCAATTCAAAGTCAAGCTGAACACGCAGGTTCGTGCCGCCCTTCCCCTCGACACGCTCCGCCTCTTTGCGGTAAGCACGGTAAATCTGCGCATCATGTTCCACCTCGCGCGGTTTGACCAGACCGGCGTAGAGTTTTTGGTCCCGAGGCAATTCGCCAGACACGCGAGCGAGCGACTGGCCGTCTTTGGTGAGTGTTACCACTTCGATCCGATCGACTCTGCCGCCGCGCCCATCACGGCGGGCATTGACTGTATCGACACGGATAAGTCCCTTTTCGCGCAGAAAGGCCAGATCCCGCTCCATGCGGGCGTGCCGATTGCCATAAACCGTCTCGGCAAGATCGCGAGTCGCAATCACCCGGAAGCGTCCCACTTCGGTGAGGACCTTGCGTTCTTCCTCTCGCAACGAGAGACCTATAGCTTGCGGCGCGATCGTCTGCCTGCGGGGACGCTGGTCCATTGGACGGTCCGGAGAAGTCGCACGTTTTTCAGATTCCGGTTCGCGGGAAAGATCGCGTGGCGGACGATTTTGCGGCGCTTTGGGCATCGCATGACGGTCGGCGGCGCGGGCAGCGAGCGCCTCACGCCTCAGTTCGATGGGCGAAGGCGCCAACGGAGGCGCCGGGCGCGGAGCCTCCGGGTCACGCCTGCGGGGAGGTTCATGGGGAAGGTCGAGTCGCATCAGGCTGTCTCCTGCTGCTGATTCTCAAAGTCGAGTGGCACCTGCGATGGGGTGGCAGGCTCCACTTTCAGCTGCCCCTGAAGGATGGTGACGTCGTATTCGGAGACATCGCCGAACGACTCCATCGCGCGTTGAGCGGCCTCCCGTGCCGCGCGGACGCGGGCCACGTGGTCAATGGAACGGTCCATGTATTCGTCGTCGGGATCGCCGAACCCGCCCCGATGCGGCGGCGCCGGAATCCCAGCCGACTCCTGTTTACTCCTGGCCGAACTGCGCGGTGATTTCTTCTGAGAGTTCTGAGTGTCCACTGTGAATCTCCTGATCGAGGTGTCTGAGTTTGCGGCCCGTGTCGCGCAGGAAGAACTTGCGCTCGATCCAGATGGTCAGGCCGAGAAGATTAGAGAAGAGAAGAGCGCAATAGAGCGCGATGCTCTGGAGATAGCTGTGCAGGATGAGGCTGCGCCACGGAACCAGGAAATGCAGTTCGCGCATCAGGCCGAAACCCAATGCGAGAAAGATCAGCGTGGCAACGAATGCGGCATTTGCGATCATCGATATCCTCTCTGCCGCGACAAAAGCGCGGCGTGTTCAGAAAGAGAGTGGAGAGGCCGTAGCCTCTCCGCGAAAAGGAGCAAGCGGAGCATTAGCCGTGGTATTCCTCAATGACGCCGACGGTCGGAATCTCCAGTCTGCGAATCTGAGTTGCGTGGATCTCATAAACTGGATTCGTAAGGTTCAGCGAAGCGTACCGCTGAATCGCGATTTGTCCATCGATCTCGACGTACTCGCCTTGCTTCATGCCGCGCGTGAAGCCGCAGAAGAACGGTCCTGGGCAAACCACGCGATACCACGCCGTCTTGGAGAGCCATTCATTGCTGGGCCGCCACCAGACGCCGGACTCCACGCACAGTGTGAGCACGGCGAAAGCATCATCGGTGATGCCGTCCGAAGAGGGCGCTTCGGCATCCTTGCCGAGGAAGCCGCGTAGCTTGATGGTGTTCTCGAAAAGATTCATGGTTGCACCTCCTGAGAGGAGAACGCGGCCTAAGCCGCGTCCTCCTCGGTGATCGGCTCGGCGTCGAGGTTATCTTCGCGTGAGCTCTCGGGCTGCACCAGCTTGCGAACGATGCTGGCGCGAATCTCCCAACCACGGCGCTTGACCGTGGTCTTCTTCTTGCCATCGCCGACCTGAGCGTCGTACTCGGTCGAGCGCAACTCGCCTTCGATCTCCACGTAGTCGCCTTTCTTCAGGCCTTTCGCGTAGTCGGCGGACTTGCCGAAGGCGACAATGCGATGCCACTCGGTGTGGTTCATCCACTGGCCGGTCTGCTTGTCCTTGTAGCCGGACTTGGTGGCGAGCGACAGAACAGTGAAGGTCCGCTGTTGTTTGGTGGCGATGTTCTCGGCGTTCTTACCCAGGTAGCCTTTCAGAGTGACGGTGTTGGTGTAGAGTGCCATTGCTTTTCTCCTGTTTGAATTTGCCCGGATTACCCTCGGGACACTCTTGCGCGAAGCGACGCGAGATCCCGGGGTCCCCAACACACGATTTGTGTGTGGTGGGGTGGGAGTGTGCCCCGCTCCCAAGGCCAAGCGGCGTCTTTTTCGGAAGGTTCAGAAAATCTTTTTGCGTTCGTCGCACACAAGATTTTTTGAAAGCCGAAATCCGCAGGGCGGCGAAGCCGAAGCAGAGACGCGCCGTGCCGCCGGGCGCGGGATAAGCACCGAGCGAGTGACCGAGGGTGAGCAGGGAAAATACGGGAGAATTGGCGCTCTAGGTAAACACTTGTCTGAAGGGCGCCTATATAACGATGCCGATCGAGCCACGTGGCGACGGAACCATAACCTGTCGTTTGCCATGCTTCCGGCTGTAGAAGCAGAGAGCGGGTGGACCGCGCGTTCCAGTGCTTCGCATCGTTCTCGGCGTCCCGCCGTGCGATGGGCCTGTACCTGTGCGACGTAATCGAAGACCAGTTGCACATCCTCCGCGACGGATCGGCGAGGGCAGGTATAGACCCGCCTGCGCGCACTTGTTGGGAGGTACGCGCCAGCATTGCTCGTGTTCGTACTTGCCTGCTCACGAGGACCTCCGCGAGACGATTTCGTGGACCGCCGCGATGCGTTGTCCGATCCAGCGCATGACCGGGACTGCCATCGAATTGCCGAGAGCGCGGTAGCGCGGACCATCGGCTGCCAGCTTGCCGCGATACTCGACGAGAGTGTAATCGTCGGGGAATCCCTGCAGCCGCTCGCACTCGCGTGGCGTCAGGCGCCGCACGGCCATCCCCTGCTGCGCGATTGTCGTCGAACTGTTCTCGATGCTGCCTGGAGGTTTCGTGCGAACGCTTCCCGCGACGTCGGTCGGCGTAGCTGTACTCGCGGTGCCGTCGCTGCCATGCAGGGTGAAGGCGACAGCTACTTGTCCGCCGCCATTGGCATGACTGCTCTCATGTCCCATTCCGCGTAGCGTGGGCGCGATCTCATCTACGTCTGCTCCATAGTCCTTCGCGGAAAACGCGACATAGCTATTGCTGCTGCCCCCGGATGCAGAGCGTACACTGGCGGCATCTGCCGATTCCGGCATGGCCCCGCCATCGCGCCCACGCAGGTTGAAGGCTACGGGTAGCAGAGCAGAACTATCGGAGAGATCCCGGCCGGAAGAATCTCCATACCGCGTGCTCATTGTCCCCGCGACCAGCGGCACACCACGCCCGGTGCCATCTTCGCTGGCATCGAAGCCGTCGGCGGAAAGCGAATGCGCGATGAATGTTTCGGTCTCGAAGTCCATGCGGCCTGACGCGCTGGCGCATGCATTGGCGGCTGTTGCCACGTCGATGGGACCCGAGGTGTTGTTCCCGCCGAATGCTAACTGCTGGATCAGGCCGCCGTCGAGATCGAAGTCTGTTCCGAGGCCACCACCGCCATGAGTGCGTGCGCTAATGGTAGGGGCAACGTCTTTCCGCGCTTCTCGGCGCGGCGGAGGATACCCCGACAGGCCGTGCCACTCAAGAAATATCGCTGCGGCAACTCGCCAGTCTCCAAGATATCCGACAACGAAGACGCGACGCCGTCGCTGGGGTAC
>Ga0224526_1000098_pt1 | contig 42874 bp, 48 predicted proteins | sample CBST25metaG_FD_179878 | JGI IMG/M metagenome (GOLD analysis project Ga0224526, IMG submission 179878) | Peat soil microbial communities from Stordalen Mire, Sweden - C.B.S.T-25 | ecosystem: Environmental > Terrestrial > Soil > Wetlands > Peat | place: Sweden: Norrbotten County, Stordalen Mire...
GGCGACAACGTGCAGCTCGAGGTTGAGCTGATTACGCCGGTGGCGCTGGAAAAGGGATTGCGTTTTGCGATCCGCGAGGGCGGCCGCACGGTGGGCGCCGGAACGGTGAGCGAGATCATTAAGTAGGCTACCCGAGGACCGGGGAACAGGGCCGGAGCGGTATGCGGCCTGAGCAAGCGGCACTGATTGCCGGTCTCGGAAAATTCAGGTGCGTGGATGAGTGACAAGCTCACCACGGGGAAGACGGAAGAAGATGGTAGGACAAAGGATTCGCATCCGGTTGAAGGCATACGATTATCGCGTGCTGGATACCTCGACCGGCGAGATTGTGGAGACGGCCAAGCGCACCGGGGCAACGGTGGCCGGGCCGATTCCGCTGCCGACGATCAAAAACAAGTACTGCGTGCTGCGTTCGCCGCACGTGGACAAGAAGTCGCGCGAGGCCTTCGAGATCCGTACGCACAAGCGGCTGATCGACATTCTCGAACCGACACAGCAGACGGTGGATGCGCTGATGAAGCTCGATCTGCCGGCCGGTGTCGATGTCGAGATCAAAGCATTCGAGAAATAGTTGGCAGTGGTCAGTGAACAGTGAACAGTTGAAGCCCGCGAAGGGCCCGGCAGTGCGATGGATTCGAAATCGCATGATGAGGAAAGGAAAACATGGGCGTTGTTGGAATTTTAGGTAAAAAGATCGGCATGACGCAAGTCTTCGACGAAAAGGGCGATGTGCACCCGATTACGGTGTTGCAGGCCGGTCCTTGCGTGATTACGCAGTTGAAGACGCTGGCCAACGACGGCTACGAGGCCGCGCAGATTGGACTGGTCGAGTTCGTCAAGGACAAGAATGTGACCAAGCCGCAGAAGGGCCACTTTGCCAAGAGCGAAGCGCCGCCGGTGAAGGTCATTAAGGAAGTTGCGCTGGAGTTGGACGCCGACGGCGTGGTGGCGGCCAAGGCTGGCGACCGCGTGCTGGTGGACATCTTTTCGGAAGCGCGGTTTGTGGATGTGATCGGCACCTCGAAGGGCCGTGGCTTTGCCGGCGTGGTGCGCAGGCATGGATTTGCGGGCGGGCCGAAGTCGCACGGGCATATGTTCCAGGTGCAAGGCTCGATCGGCGCTTCGAGCTATCCTTCGCGCGTCTTTCCCGGCCAGCGTATGCCGGGTCACATGGGCGCGGAGCAAGTCACGGTGCGCAATCTTCGCATCCGCGGCATCGATCTGGACGAGAATCTGTTGATGGTCGAGGGCGCGGTACCCGGATCGCGCGAGGGTTACGTGCTGATCTCGAAGGCCAAGACGCCGCCGCGCGAGCGCCGCGGATTCGCCGGATCGGGTACGGTCGATCCGTTGAAGGCATCGAAGAAGGCCGGCGGCAAGAGAAAGTAAGCACCTGCGGTGCGGCCAACTGCGCCTTGCGGCGCATAGACATTGAAGGCCGGTGAGAGATTTCACTGGCAGAAGAAGAAGACGATGGCACAAGTGGATGTAGTGAATATGAACGGCGACAAAGTGGGCACGCTGGAGCTATCCGACGCGCTCTATGGGCCGGATCAGGTGAATGAGGCTCTGTTGTGGGAGGCGGTCAAGCACTATCGCGCCTCGCTGCGCCAGGGCACGCACAAGACCAAGAGCCGCACCGAAGTTGCCGGTTCCGGCAAGAAGCTGTGGAAGCAGAAGGGCACCGGAAGAGCGCGTATCGGCTCGGTGCGTTCGGCTCTGTGGCGTCACGGCTACACGGTTCACGGACCGCAGCCGCGCAGCTACGATTACGCCTTCCCGCGCAAGAAGCTGCTGGGTGCGCTGCGCTCGGCGCTGGCAGCCAAGCTGGCCGACGGCAAGCTGACGGTGGTGGATACGCTGGAGATCAAGGACGCCAAGACCAAGCTCTATCGCGCCGCGCTCACCAAGCTCGATGTCACGCGCACCGCGCTGCTGGTGGAGAACTCGAAGACTCTGACGCCGGCGCTGGTTCTGGGCGCGCGCAATCTGAAGGGCGTAGAGTTGGTGCTCAACAACGAAGTGCATCCCTATGATCTGCTGCGCTATGAGCGGGCCATCTTTTCGACGGCCGCGATCGAGCAGTTGACCGAGATGCTGGAAAAGAACGCGTCGAAACGCAAGACTGCCGCGCAGACGGAGGCCGCATAATGCCGACACTGTATACCGTAATTCGCCGTCCGCTGATTACCGAAAAAGGCTTGAGCGTGAAGGAGACTGAAGGGACGCTGGTCTTCGACGTGACGCCGGAGGCAACCAAGACCGAGGTCAAGCAGGCCGTTGAGTCTCTCTTCAAGGTGAAGGTCTCCGCGGTGCGCACTGCCAATGTCGTCGGCAAAGAGCGCCGCAGGGGCAAGTTTACCGGCTACAAGCCGGATTGGAAGAAGGCGTACGTGCGGCTGAAGGCAGGCGAAAAAATGCCGGAGTATGTGAGCAACCTGTAAAGACGGGGACTAGGGACAAGGGACTAGAAAGCCTCCTGGAACTGGAAACTGGAAGGCTCATCAGGAAAGATTATCGGAATCCGGTAGCAACGGATGGATTCCGGAGAAATGGGAGAGCGGCGACAGATGTTTGGGCGCTGGCTTTCCGGGACAAAAGACAATGGCAATCAAGACATACAGACCGATTACGCCGACCTTGCGCTTCAAGACCACGCAGGTGAACGACGACCTGACGACGGCCAAGCCGCACAAGCCGCTTCTGGCGGTCAAGCAGCGCACCGGCGGACGCCGCAACCAGGGCGATCTGACCATCCGCCACCAGGGCGGCGGTCACAAGCAGATGTTGCGCCTGATCGACTTCAAGCGCGAGAAGTATGGGATTCCGGGACGGGTGGCGACGATCGAGTACGATCCCAACCGCTCGGCGCGCATCGCGCTGATCCATTACCTGGACGGCGAGAAGCGCTACATCCTGCAGCCGGTTGGGCTGAAGGTGGGGCAGACGATCAGCTCCGGTCCGGATGCCGACATTCTCGTTGGCAATGCACTGCCGCTCAAGAACATTCCCTCGGGCACGACGGTTCATGCGATCGAGCTGAGGCCGGGCAAGGGCGCGCAGATGGCGCGTTCGGCCGGAACGCAGGCGCAGTTGGTGGCCAAGGAGGGCGAGTACGCCCTGCTCAAGCTGCCTTCGGGCGAGACCCGCAAGGTGCTGGTCGAGTGCATGGCGACGATCGGCCAGGTGGGCAATACGGATCACGAGAATATCTCGATCGGCAAGGCCGGACGCAACCGCTGGAAGGGCATACGGCCCGCCAATCGCGGCGTGGTGATGAACCCGGTGGACCATCCGCATGGCGGCGGCGAGGGCAAGACCTCGGGTGGACGCCATCCGGTAACTCCGTGGGGCCAGCCGACACGTGGCTACAAGACGCGCAACAATAAGCGGACCGATGCGTTTATCGTCAGCCGCCGGGCGAAGTAGAAGAGCAGCTTTTAGCTATTAGCTTTTAGCTTCTAGCTATTTGGTTGCGGGGTCAAAGATTTTAGGCGATAGCTGGCTGTTAGCTTAGGCGGGAAGATACGCCAAGCTAAGAGCTAAGAGCTAAGAGCTAGGAGCTGTTTTTATGGCACGTTCGACAAAGAAGGGCCCGTTTGTGGATGCGCACCTGACCGTGAAGATCGAGGTGCTGAATCAGGCCAACGATAAGAAGGTGGTCAAGACCTGGTCGCGCCGCTCGACGATCTTTCCCGAGTTTGTGGGCCACACGATCGCGGTGCACAACGGTAGGAAGTTCGTTCCGGTGTACGTGACCGAAAACATGGTGGGCCACAAGCTGGGCGAGTTTGCGCCGACGCGCGTCTTCAAGGGACACACCGGCGGCAGCAAGGCAGCCGAAACGGGCGCCAAGCCGCGGTAGACGAAGGGCAGCTATCAGCTATCAGCTTTTAGCTCCAGGCGGCGTGGAATTGGTTAGGGCAATGGCAAGCAGTCAGTTTGGCAATCGGCCAGCTGAAGGCTGAAAGCTGAGAGCTGAAAGCTCAAGTTTGAGGAAGAGACGATGGCAGTCGAGACAAAGGAATACAGGGCCGAGGCCAGGTTTCAGCGCGTATCGCCGCAGAAGGCGCGGCTGGTGCTGGATCTGATCAAAGGGCGGGGAGTTGAAGAGGCGCTCACCACGGCGGCCTTCACCAAGAAGCGTATCGCCCCGGTGATTCACAAGCTCTTAACTTCAGCCGTTGACAACGCGAAGTACGTCGCCGGCGAACATGGCATCGATCTGGACGTGGACTCGCTTTACGTCAAGACGGCTCTGGCAAACGACGGTCCGCGCATGAAGCGCATCCGTCCCGCACCAATGGGACGCGCCTTCCGCTATCAGCGCAGGCTGACGCACATCATACTTTCGGTGGCGGAGCGCGAGGCGGCCAAGGGTCTGGTGACTAAGGTTGAGGAAGAGCCGTCGGTCGAGCCCAAGGCAACCAAGGCAAAGGCTGCGCCCAAGAAGACGGCCAAAATAAAGGCCGCAGTTGAAGCTGCACCCAAGAAGGCAACCAAGAAGAAGGCCGTAAAGCAGGCCTAGACCGGTCTCATAAACCGGGCGGTATTTTCATGTGTAGACCATGAGCCCCGCCTTGATAGCGGGTCTCACAGCAGGCAACAAAGGGATCGGGGTCATTTTTATGAGACCGGTTCGAGTTTTTGAGAGGAAGCACTATGGGACAGAAAGTCCATCCTTACGGATTCCGGCTGGGAGTGAACAAGCCGTGGCGTTCGCGCTGGTTCTCGGAGCGCGACTATGACAAGCTCCTGGTTGAGGACGTGAAGCTCAAGGCTGAGCTGCGCGAGAAGTTGAAGGCCGCCGGCGTCAGCTCGGTGGAGATTGAGCGGCCCGGCAACAAGCTGCGCTTTCTGATCCGCACCGCGCGTCCGGGCATCATCATCGGCCGCAAGGGCGCCGAGATCGACAAGCTCAAGATCGAGCTGGGCAAGCGCACCAATCGGGAAGTCTTTATTGACATCATCGAGGTGAACAAGCCCGAGTTGGATGCGCAACTGGTCTCCGAAGCGATCGCGCTGCAACTGGAGAAGCGGGTCAGCTTCCGCCGGGCGATGCGCAAGAGTGTGGATTCGGCGCTGCGCTTCGGCTGCAAGGGGATCAAGGTGCGCGTCTCTGGCCGTTTGAACGGCAACGAGATCGCGCGGTCGGAGTGGTACTTGCAGGGCCGCTTGCCGCTGCACACGCTCAGGGCCGACATCGACTACGGTTTCACCGAGGCCAATACGACTTACGGAGTGATCGGCGTCAAGACGTGGATTTATCGCGGCGACATCTACGAGGCCAAGCGCCGCCAGCCGGCCCCGGTGGGCACGAGCGTGTTTTAAGAGCAGTTCAAAGTTCACAGTTCGCAGTTCACAGATGCCGGAAGCGCTGTTGAATCACGAGACTGAGAACTGCGAACTCAGAACTGTGAACAGGTTTTCGAGGTTTTCGCTATGTTGATGCCAAAGAAGGTGAAGTTTCGCAAGCAGCAGAAGGGCAAGCGCCGGGGCAAGGCCTGGCGCGGATCGTCCATTTCCTTCGGCGAGTACGGCTTGCGCGTGATGGAGTGCGGCTACATTACCGACCGGCAGATCGAAGCCAGCCGTATCGCGATGACCCGCTTCATCAAGCGTGGCGGCAAGATCTGGCTGCGTTTGTTCCCGGATAAGTCGATCACGAAGAAGCCGGCCGAAGTCCGCATGGGCTCGGGCAAGGGCGCGCTGGATCATTGGGTCGCGGTGGTGCGGCCCGGCAAGATCCTCTTCGAGATGGAGGGCGTGGACCCGGCGACGGCGCAGGAGGCGATGCGTTTGGCCTCGAACAAGCTGCCGCTCAAGACCAAGTTTGTGATGCGCCCGGGCGCCGTGAGGCCCGAGGCCGCGGCCAAGTAAAACAGCTTTTAGCTATGAGCTGTCAGCTTCTAGCCAAAAGCCGCTCCTGCAAAGACGATGGAGCTGGATTACCGAGAACGAGCTAGAAGCTAAAAGCTAGCGGCTAGCCAGAGAGAGAAGCAGAGATGGAACTGGAAAAGATTCGACACTTGAGCGACGAAGAACTGGCGCGCCAGGAGAAGACAGCCTCCGAGCAGCTCTTCCGCAGCCGCTTTCAGGTTGCGCTGCAACCCAACGAAGGAGTGCGCAAGCTGCAACTGCTGCGCAAGGAGATCGCTCAGATCAAGACCGTGGCGCGCGAGCGCGCGCTGGGCATACGCGGCGCGGCCAAGGATGCCAATCTCGCCGCAGACGACAAGAAGGGAGCCCGCTAAATGACGGCCACTCAAGAGGCAGTACAGGCGCCGGCAACCGTCGGCGCGCGACGCAACGAAAAGGTTGGCGAGGTGGTTTCGACCAAGATGCAAAAGACCATCGTGGTCGCGGTCGAAATGCGCAAGGCTCATCCGAAGTACAAGAGGATTGTGCGCTCGACGAAGAAGTTCTATGCCCATGACGAGCAGAGTTCAGCGCGGATGGGCGACGTGGTGCGCATTCGCGAGACGCGTCCGTTGAGCAAGCTGAAGCGCTGGTCTCTGGAAGAGATTGTCCGCCGCTCGGCCCTCGGCCAGATCGAAGATGCCGCCATCAAGACGGGAAGCTAGGAGCTAGCAGCTAGAAGCTAGCCGAGGAGAAGAACTCATGGCAGTGCAAATGAGAACCATGCTGGCGGTGGCCGATAACTCCGGCGCGCGCAAGCTGCAAGTGATTCTGCCGCTGGGCGGCGGGTTGGGCAAGAAGGCCGGCCTGGGCGACATTGTAACCGCGGCGGTGAAGGAATCATCGCCCGACGGCACCGTCAAGAAGGGCAAGGTAGTGAAGGCGGTCATCGTGCGCACGCGCAAGGAGCACAGGCGGCGCGACGGAACGTATATCCGCTTTGACGAGAATGCCGCGGTGGTGATCGACGATTCGCACGAGCCGGTGGGTACGCGCGTCTTCGGGCCGGTGGCGCGCGAGTTGCGCGAGAAGAAGTTCTTGAAGATTGTTTCGCTGGCGCCGGAAGTGGTTTAGCAGTTCACAGTTGTTAGTTCTCAGTTGTCAGTCAACGATATGAGAGACAGACACTGAATTACGCTAGGCGCGAACTGATAACTGAGAACTGATAACTGAGAACTGGAGTTAAGATGCCGAGTTTGAATATTCATCGCAACGATACGGTTAAAGTCCTGACGGGCTCGGACCGCGGCAAGACGGGCCGCGTGCTGCGCGTCTTCCCCGACAAGAGCACGGTTCTTGTGGAGCACGTGCGCGTGGTCAAGAAGACGGTCTCCAGCAAGCGCGGGCAGCGGACCAAGGGTGGTATTGCCGAGCAGGAGGCACCCATCAACGTTTCCAATCTCGTGCTCATCTGCCCCAATTGCGGCCCCGCCAAGGTGGGATCGAAGCTGGAAGGCGACGTCAAGGTTCGCATCTGCAAGAAGTGCGGGCAGACGATGCCGACGAAGAAGTAAACACAGTTGTCAGTGAACAGTGGACAGTGAACAGAGCTGGAACCACTGCTCAGATGAAGAAAGAAAGAATCCAAGTCGGCACGGAACGAGTAAATCTCCGCCCGTGCGGCAAGCACTTCCGCAACGGTAAACGGCCTTTGAGGCCAATCCGGGTCCGGAAGAGAGAGAGAAAGCATCATGGCGTCACGGTTGAAAGAGAAGTATCACAAGGAGATCAAGCAGGCTCTCAAAAAAGAGCTGGGGCTTGAGAATCCGATGGCGGTTCCGGAGTTGAAGAAGATTGTCGTCAATATGGGCCTGGGCGAGGCGACGCAGAACACCAAGCTGCTGGACCCGCTGGTGGCCGATCTGGCGGCGATTGCCGGGCAGAAGCCCGTGACCACCAAGGCGAAGAAGTCGATTGCCGCCTTCAAGGTCAGGGAGGGAATGTCGATCGGCGCGATGGTGACACTGCGCGGCGACAAGGCCTACGAGTTTCTGGACCGGTTGATTGCGACGGCGCTGCCGCGCGTGAGAGACTTCCGCGGCGTTTCGACGAAGAGTTTCGATGGTCGCGGCAATTACACGCTCGGTCTGCGCGATCAGTTGATCTTCCCGGAGATCGATTACTCCAAGGTGGAGAAGATGAAGGGCATGAACATCACCATTGTGACCTCGGCCAGGGACGACAACCAGGCGAAGGCGCTGTTGAAGCACTTTGGGATGCCCTTCCGGCAGGGCGCGTAAGAACAGCCTTCAGCCGTCAGCTTTCAGCCTTCAGTTTTTTTCAGGCGAAGCCGGCATCTGAGGCAGAACGAAATTGGTTTTGTTCTGAAAGCGTGGAAGTTTGTAGCTCAAGGAGCAAGCTGAAAGCTGATAGCTGAAAGCTGTTAGCTGTAATCAAGAGGATTTATGGCAACCACTGCAAAAAGGGTGAAAGACGCGCGGAAGCCGAAGTTCAGCTGCCGCAAGCACAACCGCTGCCAGCTCTGCGGACGTCCGCGCGGCTTCCTGCGCAAGTTCGGCGTCTGTCGCCTGTGCTTCCGCGCGTTGGCGCTCAAGGGAGAGATCCCCGGCGTCGTCAAGTCGAGCTGGTAAGTATAGCTATTAGCCTCTAGCTTTCAGCCTGTTCGATGAGCACAAAAAGGGTTGATCGCCAAGCAGAGAGCTAAGAGCTATCAGCTAAAAGCTAGAAGTTTTTTTACATGCATTTCCGCTGGTTCTTCCGCTTTAGCAAGACGGAAGCGAACGGGGAATGAAGGAGAAGGAATGAGTCTGACCGACCCAGTAGCCGATTTTCTGGCGCGCATCCGGAATGCAATCCGCGCGCGTCACCAGAAGCTGGATGTTCCAGCCTCGAAGCTGAAGACCGAGATTGCCCGCATTCTCAAGGAAGAGGGCTACATCTCGAACTACAAGACCCAGGAAGAAGAAGGCCGGCTCGTGTTGCGCGTCTATCTGAAGTATGGCGGCACGGAAGCGGCCATCCGCGATCTGGCGCGCATCTCGCGCCCCGGCTGCCGCGTCTACATCGGCCATGATGAGATCAAGCGCGTGCAGGGTGGATTGGGCATCTCGATTATGACCACGCCCAAGGGCGTGATGACCGGCCGTCAGGCGCGCCGCGAGGGCGTGGGCGGCGAACTTTTGTGTGAAGTTTGGTAAGAGCAGCTATCAGCTATCAGCCGTCAGCTTTCAGCTTGCGGCATGGAGTTGAAAGCTGGCACGGGCTGCAGTGGAACGATGGAATTAGCTGGCTGAAAGCTGATAGCTGAAGGCTGAAAGCTGTTCTTCGGGACTCGCAAGCCAGATGAAGGACTGAATCGATGTCGCGTATTGGAAAGAAGCTCATCCCGCTGCCCGCGGGCGTCAAGTACAAGGTCGAGGGCAACACGGTTCTGGTCGAGGGTCCCAAGGGCAAGGTCTCGGCGCTGATTGCGCCGGGCATCACTCTGGAGACCAAAGACGGCGTGCTGCACGTCAACCGCGAGAACGACAGCCAGGCGGCGATGCACGGACTGACCCGCTCGCTGGTCGCGAACGCGGTCCAGGGCGTCACCACGGGCTGGAAGAAGGAACTGGACATCGTCGGCATCGGCTATCGCGCCGAGCTGAAGGGCAAAGGCACGGTGGTCTTTACGCTGGGCTACTCGCACCCGATCGAAGTGCCGCTACCCTCGGGCATTGAAGTGGCGATCGACCCCAAGCAGCTTCATCTGACGATCAGCGGCATCGACCGGCAGAAGGTGGGCCAGGTGGCCGCCGATATGCGTTCGCTGCGCAAGCCCGATCCGTACAAGAACAAGGGCGTGCGCTACTCGGATGAGAAGTTGAAGAAGAAGGCCGGCAAGACGGGCGCGAAGTAAGTCGCAGGTGACAGATTACAGGTTACAGCCGGTACAACGGTTCTACTGTCACCTGCAACCAGTAACCTGTAACCTGAAACACAACCGAACGGGGCCGCAGGGCAGCTCCGCTGATAGGACGAGAGACGATGATTACGCAGACCAAGAGAAACGCAATTCGCCAGCGCATTCACCAGCGCATCCGCCGCAAGCTGGCCGGTACGGCCGAGCGGCCGCGGCTGAATGTCAACCGTTCGCTCAACCACCTCTACGTGCAGCTCATCGACGATCAGAAGGGCGAGACGCTGGTCGCGGCTTCGTCGATCAAGTTGAAGACCGGCGGCAATATCGCCGCGGCCAAAGAGGTTGGCAAGGCAGTGGCCGAGCTGGCCGTCAAGCAGGGCATCAAGAAGGTGGTCTTCGATCGCGGCGGCTACCTCTATCACGGGCGCATCAAGGCGCTGGCCGATGCCGCGCGCGAGGCAGGTCTGGAGTTTTAGTAGGGACTAGGGACTGAGGGACTAGGGACTAGTCGCTCGCAACTCAATCAGAGACGAGAGAGCAATGACGATCTTGAAGAAGAAGCTTGATGCCAACCAGTACAACCTGAAGGATCAGGTGGTGGCCATTAACCGTGTAACCAAGGTGGTCAAGGGCGGCAAGAATATGTCCTTTGCCGCGCTGGTGGTGGTGGGCGACCCCGCCGCCGGGGTGGTGGGCCACGGTTCGGGCAAGGCCAAGGAAGTCCCCCAGGCGATTCGCAAGGGGATCGAGTCGGCCAAGAAGAATCTGGTCCGGGTCAACCTGACCGACACCTCGATTCCGCATCTGGTTCTGGGCCGTTACGGCGCCGGTCAGGTGCTGCTGAAGCCGGCTCCGGAAGGCACTGGCGTGATTGCCGGCGGCGCGGTGCGCGCGGTGATGACCTCGGCCGGTGTGCAGAACGTGCTGACCAAGAGCCTCGGCTCGCCCAACCCGCACAATGTGGTCAAGGCCACATTCGATGCCTTGATTCAGTTGCGCGACCGGGCCGAAGTGGCCAATATGCGCGGCAAGTCCGTGGAGGAGATGTAAGCCATGGCGGAGACCAAGAAGATTCGCATTCAGTATTACCGCTCGAAGAACTCCACGCCGGTCAAGCACCGGCTGGTGGTCAAGGGGCTGGGCTTTACGCGGCTCAATCAAATCGTAGAGCGCGTCGATACGGAATCCACGCGCGGCATGGTCAAGGCCATTCCACATCTGGTGAGGATTCTGGAGAATTAGTTCACAGTTCTCAGTTCTCAGTTGGATATGACCGGAACGAACGACTGAGAACTGACAACTCGGAACTGAGAACTGCATTTACGCGAGTCGGCGGGGATCAACCCCTCCGGCGCTAGAGCGAGGAAAAAAATGGCAACGAGAAATCTATCGAATTTACGCGCGCCCCGCAAGGCTAATACTGGGCGCAAGCGTGTCGGGCGCGGTATGGGCTCCGGCATGGGCAAGACCTCCACGCGCGGCCACAAAGGTCAGGGCAGCCGGACGGGTACGAGTTTGATGCGCGGGTTTGAGGGCGGCCAGATGCCGCTGCATCGCCGCCTGCCCAAGCGCGGCTTCACCAACATCTTCCGCACCGAGTACACGGTGGTCAATCTGGACCGTCTGGTCGAGCATCTGGAGGGCCTCACGCTCACCGAGATCAAGCTGGAAGATTTCAAGAAGCTGGGTCTGGCTTCGAGCAAGAATGCGCTGATCAAGATTCTCGGCTCCGGCGAATTGGCTGCGGCGCTGACCATTCACGCGCACAAGTTCTCCAAGTCGGCGGTTGAGAAGATTGAAAAGGCCGGCGGCAAGGCTGTGGTTCTGGGCGGCGAGACGGTGGCGCCCAAGGGCAAGCTGGTCGCCAAGGCCTCGAAGAAGTAGAGGACCGAGACGCCTGTTGAAACGCAGCAGTGCACGGAACCAGTAAGATGGTCAGTGACAATGATTCAAGCGGCGGCAAACGCCTGAAGCGGATAAGCAATCATGGCTGAAATGTTTGAGAAGTTCGCCAATATTTTCCGGATCCCCGACCTGCGCAAGCGGGTTCTGTTCATGCTTGGCATCCTGGCTGTCTATCGCTTTGGTGCGTGGATTCCCACGCCGGGCGTTGACGCCGCTGCGCTGGGCCGGATGTTCGATGCTCAGGGCGGCTCCGCTCTGGGCCTGATGAACCTCTTCGGCGGCGGCAACCTGCGCAAGATGACAATCTTCGCGCTGGGCATCATGCCTTACATCACCGCCTCGATCATCTTCCAGTTGCTCACGGTGGTCTATGAGCCTCTGGCGCGCATCCAGAAGGAAGGCGAGCTGGGACGTCGCAAGATCACCCAGTGGACCCGCTACATGACCGTGATCTTGGCGGCCTTGCAGTCGGTCGGCATTGCCTTTATGCTGCAACGTGGCGGCATGGTGCTTAATCCCGGCATCGGTTTCATCCTGATGACGGTGCTTACGCTGACCACCGGCACGGCCTTCATCATGTGGTTGGGTGAGCAGATTACTGAACGAGGGATCGGCAACGGCATGAGCCTGCTGATCTTTACCGGCATTGTCGCCGGCCTGCCGCGCGGCGTCTACGAGCTTTACCAGAAGGTCGAGACCAACGCCTGGGGTTCGTTCACTATCATTGCAATTGCACTGCTGCTGGTCTTCATGTTCGCAGTGGTGGCCTTCATCGTCTTTGTCGAGCGCAGCGAGCGGCGCATCCCAATCCAGAGCGCCCGGCGCATCGTCGGCCGGCGCATGATGGGCGGCCAATCCAGCCACCTGCCGCTCAAAGTCAACTCCGGCGGCGTGATGCCGGTCATCTTCGCCGCCTCCATCCTCTCGGCGCCGTTGATGCTGATGCAGACGGAGTTTGTGCAGAATAGCAAATATCTGCTGCCGATCTTCGATGCGATCCGGCCCGGCTACCCCTGGTATGAGGCGCTCTACATCTTTGCGATCATCTTCTTCGCGTACTTCTATATCTCGATCGTGATGAAGCCGGACGACATTGCCGACAACTTCCGCAAGTCGGGGTCGTTCATCCCAGGCATTCGGCCCGGCAAGCGGACATCGGATTTCATCAACGACATCCTCACGCGCATCACGCTGGTCGGCGCCATCTATTTGATCATCATCTCCCTGGTGCCTACCTTCCTGCTCTCTGGCATTCGTCTCGACAAGCTTTGGCTCATCGGAGACTTCTTCGGCAGGATGCCGCTCTGGATGACGCACGGTTTGGGTGTGAACTTCTACTTTGGCGGCACCTCGCTGCTGATCGTGGTCGGTGTGGCCATGGATACTGTCAACCAGATCGAATCGCAGTTGATTATGCGCCACTATGACGGATTCTCGCCGCGCTCCGGTCGCATTCGCGGAAGGAAAACCTGGTAATGTCTTCTTCTGATTCCATTCTTCAGGGGCAAGGCGCAGCTCGCAAAAGCTCGCCCGGCCCCATCCTTTTGTTAGGCGCGCCCGGAGTGGGCAAAGGAACCCAGGCTAAGGAGCTGATCAAGGTCTGGGGCATTCCGCAGATCTCGACTGGCGATCTGCTGCGCGGCAATGTCGCTCAGGGCACCGAGCTGGGCAAGACCGCCAAAGAGATTATGGGTCGCGGCGAGCTGGTTCCCGATACGCTGGTCAACGAGATGGTGGCCGTGCGCCTGACGCAGCCGGACACGGCGAACGGCTATATCCTCGACGGTTTTCCACGCACACTGGTGCAGGCCAAATGGCTGGATGACCGTCTTGCCGCGCTGGGCGGCGCGCTGCCGCTGGTTGCCGTCAGTATCAAGGTGGACTATAATCAACTCTTGCGCCGGATTACCGGGCGCAGGAATTGCCCTGTCTGCCAGACGATTTATAACCTCTATGGCAAGCCTCCCGCGAAGGAGGGCTTTTGCGACGTAGATGGTGCCGCGCTGGTTCAGCGAGCCGACGATACGGAGAAGGTCTTTGAGGAGCGGATGCGCGCCTACGAGGCTTTGACCGCGCCGGTGGTCGAGCATTACCGGGCGTTGGGGCGTTTTGCCGAAGTGGATGGAGACCGGCCGATCGCGGAGATTGCGACCGGAATTGTTGCCGCTGTCGACGGGTTGCGCAAGTAGCGCAGCCGGACGGCGGGTTTGTGTTGTGTCAGTGAACTGTGAGCAGTGAACATTGAGTGCCCGGATCGGCAGTCCCTGTCCCCTGACCACTGTCCACTGTCCGCTGAAAGCGGGTTGAGTGGCGGTAGTACTGAAGTCGTCCCAGGAGATCGAGAAGATGCGCCGTGCGGGCCAAGTGGTCCGCGAGGTGCTGGAGTTGGTGCGGGGGCTTGTCAGGCCCGGCGCAACAACCCTCGATCTGGAAAAGGCAGCCGAGGCCCGCTGCAATGAACTGGGCGCAAAGCCGGCCTTCAAGGGCTACCACGGTTTTCCCTGTGTGCTTTGCACTTCGGTCAACAGTGAGGTGGTTCACGGGATTCCATCGGCCAAGCGGGTGCTCAAGGAAGGCGAGATTGTCTCCGTCGACTTTGGGGCCTTTGTCGACGGCTATTGCGGCGACGCAGCCATCACGGTGCCGGTGGGCGAGAAGATCGACCCGAAGACGGCGCGGCTGCTTGATGTGACCGAGGCCTCGTTGAACGCTGCGATTGCGGTGGTCAAACCGGGCGCGACGCTGGGCGATGTGGGCTGGGCGGTACAGAAGGTTGTCGAGGCCGAGGGGTTTTCGGTGGTAAGGGATTTTGTGGGCCACGGCATCGGCTCGCATATGCACGAAGATCCCCAGGTGCCGAACTTTGGCGTAGCCGGGCGGGGCATGAAATTGCGCGCCGGCATGGTGATCGCCATCGAGCCGATGGTCAACGCCGGCAAGCATGATGTCGTGGTACTGGGCGACGGCTGGACGGCAGTGACCGAGGATGGAAGCATGAGTGCTCACTTTGAGCACACGGTGGCGGTGACCGCTACCGGAGCGAGAGTTCTGACCGAGTAGCACGCTCGGAACAACAGGCCGGAGGGCGCTCAAAAGCGCACTGGCGGAAGCGGGATGCGGTTTGTCGAAAGAAGACATGATCGAGGTCATGGCGGTGGTCACCGAGACGCTGCCCAATGCCATGTTCAAGGTCAAGCTCGAGAACAATCACGAGGCGCTGACTCATGTCTCGGGAAGAATGCGCAAGAATTTCATCAAAATTCTTCCCGGTGACCGCGTGGCAGTCGAGTTGAGTCCATACGACTTGAATCGCGGCCGGATCGTTTACCGGTACAAATAGCCTTTAGCTCTTGGCTATTAGCTGCTCATGGGAATTTGAAAAACGAAGGAATCACAAGAAAGAAGCTAAAAGCTAATAGCTAACAGCTTTTGGGAAGGGTAGCAACAGACAATGAAAGTCCGAGCATCGGTCAAAAAGATTTGCGTGAAGTGCAAGGTCATCACCCGCCGCGGGGTGGTCAGGGTGATCTGCGAGAACGCAAAGCACAAGCAGCGCCAGGGCTAGTTGAGAGCCTGGTAAACGGCGGAAGCTCCACGGAAGTTCTCAGCCATCAGTTCACAGTTCTCAGCAAACACGATGGTACAAAGAAGTCTTTACTAAGAACTGAGAACTGAGAACTACGAACTGAGAACTCGGCAAGAGGCTAGTTAGCCTGAGTCAAGGCTTGCGATGAACCTCTGGAGACTCTTCGCACAACCCGCGCGAACCGGCGCTAGCTCCGGGGGCGCACAACCGAAGTCCAAAAGGAATTTCCATGGCACGTATTGCAGGCGTCGATCTGCCTCGCAACAAGCAGGCACGCATCGCGCTCACTTACATCTACGGCATCGGGGATCCCCGCGCGCTCAAGATTCTGGAGAAGGCCAATGTGGACGCCTTCAAGAAGATCCAGGATCTGGGCGAAGACGAGGTCAACCGCATCCGCCAGGTGATCGAGGACGAAGGAAATGTGGAGGGCGACCTACGCAAGGACGTCCAGATGCACATCAAGCGTCTGATCGACATCCAGAGCTATCGTGGCACGCGTCACCGCCGTGGTCTGCCGGTTCGCGGCCAGCGCACTCACACCAACGCCCGCACCCGCAAGGGCCCGCGCAAGGGCACAGTTGCCGGCAAAAAGAAAGCGACGGGTAAAACCTAATGGCGAAAGCAGAGCAGAAGGCCGGTAAATCCGCTGCCGGCAAGGCTGGCAAGAACAAGAAGTTCAAAAAGCGCGAACGCAAGAATGTGCCGTTTGGCATTGCCTTTGTGCAGGCGACCTTCAACAACACCATCGTCACCATCACCGATCAGATGGGCAACACTTTGAGCTGGAAGAGCAGCGGCTCATTGGGCTTCCGCGGCTCGCGCAAGGGCACGCCCTTCGCGGCGCAGCAGGCGGCAACAACAGCCGCCGGCATGGCGCGCGATCACGGTCTGCGCGCGGTGGATGTGCGCGTCTCCGGTCCGGGTTCGGGCCGCGAGTCGGCGATCCGCGCTTTGGCCGCAGCCGGCATCGAGGTGCGTACCATCCGCGACGTGACGCCGGTGCCGCACAACGGCTGCCGTCCGCCGAAGAGACGCAGAGTGTAAGGAAGTGTGAGTGTGAGTGTGAAAAGCCTCTGTACTTCACACTCACACTCCACACTCTGAACTCACACTCACGCATTTACTGGGCCGGGATGAAATCTCCCATGGACACGTAAACCGGCCGTCATCCGATTTTAGGAGAAGAAATGGCACGTTATACCGGAGCAGTCTGCCGCCTTTGCCGTCGCGAGGCGACCAAACTTTTTTTGAAGGGCGCGAAATGCGCCTCTGACCGCTGCCCGCTGGAGAAGCGCAACTTCCCCCCCGGCATGCATGGCAAGGACCGCAAGGCGAAGATCGTTGGCTACGGCCTGCAACTGCATGAGAAGCAGAAGGCCAAGCGTATGTACTTCACGCTGGAGAGTCAGTTCCGCGCCTACTACGAGAAGGCCAATAAGGCTTCGGGCGTCACCGGCGAGCTGCTGATTCAGCAACTGGAGCGCCGTTTGGACAACGTCGCCTTCCGCCTCGGCTTCGCTCTTTCGCGCCGCCAGGCCCGCCAGGTTGTCCGCCACGGCCATGTCGAAGTCAATGGTCGCAAGGTGAACATTCCTTCGTACCAGGTGAATGTGGGCGACGAGATCAAGGTGCGTGACGCCGCCAAGAAGCTGGTCATCATCGAGCAGGGCGCGCAGTACGCCGCGCAGAATCCGGTGCCCACGTGGCTGGAGGCCAACTTCGAGAATATGTCCGGCCGCATCCTCCATCTGCCCAAGCGTCAGGACGTGAACCTGCCCATCAATGAGCAGTTGATCGTCGAATTGTACTCGAAGTAACAGTGAACAGTTCTCAGTTCACAGTTCTTAGTTAAGAACCTCATGCGAGGAAACTGAGAACTGAGAACTGAGAACTGACAACTCAACACGAAGGAGAACTTGCGCGGCCGCCGCAAAATGCATCGCGACGTACTAGCCGTGCGGGAAAAGAGAGACAGATATGCTTTGGAGAGGATTTCAAAAACCCAAGCGGCTGGCGGTCGATGCCGAGACGCTCACCAACACCTACGGCAAGTTCAGCGCCCAGCCCTTTGAGCGCGGCTTCGGCACCACGATCGGCAACGCGCTGCGCCGCACCCTGCTCAGTTCGATCGAAGGCGCCGCGGTTACCGCGATCCGCATCGAGGGCGTGCTCCACGAGTTCCAATCGATCTCGGGCGTCGTGGAAGACGCGACCGACATCATTCTGAATCTCAAACAGATTCCCTTCAAGCTCGCCGGCGAAGGCCCAAAGGCCCTCTATCTGAGAGCCGACCAGCCTGGAGTTGTTACATCGGGCATGATCGAGGCCGACGGCGACGTCGAGATCCTCGATAAGAACATCTATATCGCCACTCTCTCCGAAGGCGGCAAGCTGGACATGGAGATGCGCTTGAAGCGCGGCCGCGGCTATATCTCCGCCGATAAGAACTTCGACGCGGATCTGGGCATCGGCTTCATTCCGGTGGACTCGGTCCACTCGCCTGTACGACGCGTGAATTACATCGTCGAAGCCGCCCGCCTGGGGCAGATCACCGACTTCGACAAGCTCGGCCTGGAGGTGTGGACCAACGGCGCCGTGCTGCCCGCCGACGCCGTCGGCCTGGCCGCCAAGCTGCTCAAAGATCACATGAACATCTTCATCAACTTCGAAGAGGAAATTGAGGCCGATGGCCGCGGCGACGAGAGCCGCTCCATGCTGCGCAACGATCATCTCAACCGCTCCGTCGAAGAGCTGGAGCTTTCGGTCCGCAGTTACAACTGCCTGAAGAACGCTAACATCCAATCGATCGGCGAGCTGGTGCAGAAGACCGAAGCCGAGATGCTGAAGACCAAGAACTTCGGCCGCAAGAGCCTGAACGAGATCAAGGAGATCCTCGCCCAGATGGGATTGTCGCTGGGCATGAAGATCGACGGACAGGGCAACGCCGTCCCCGGACCCACCAGCATTCCTCCCGCCACCGCATTGGCCGCCAATTACAGCCACTACGACGACGAGGACGAGCCGCTGGACTCCGTGGACCTGCAATTGCCCACCGAGACGGAAAACTTTTAGAAGCAGCTGTCAGCCATCAGCTTTCAGCTGTCAGCCGCCCGGACGATCACCACGTGGCGATTCAGGCCGCAATTCTGGGTACGGAAAACTGAGAGCTGAAGGCTGAGAGCTGAAAGCTCAAGAAAATTCGAAAGAGAGTAACACATCATGCGCCATCGCAATGCAGGATACAAACTTGGACGGAATACCAGCCATCGTCGCGCGCTGTTGCGCAATCTGACGACCTCCGTCCTCCTCGAAGACCGCGTCGAGACCACCCTTACCAAGGCCAAGGCCGTCCGTCCGCTGGTGGAAAAGATGATCACATTGGGTAAGAAGGGCGATCTTCACTCGCGCCGCCAGGCCCTCAGCTTTCTCATGACCGACGCCTCGGTCGATCGGCTCTTTGACACCGTAGCCCCGCGCTACAGCGACCGCCAAGGCGGCTATCTGCGCATCATTCACACCGGCTTCCGCAAGGGAGACGGCGGCGAAAAGGCCTTTATTGAACTACTTGGCGCCGAAAAGCAGCTCGATGCCAAGCGCCAGAAGCGCGACGAGATCAAGGCCAAAAAGCGCGCCGATCTCGAGAAGCAGATGGAAGAGGCCAAGCAGCAGGAAGTCGAAGACGCCAAGGAAGAAGCCGCCTAGGACTGGCCGTCCAGGCGGAGGACTATTTGGTGCAGTCGCACCAGCGGGCGCATCTCCTCGTGAGATGTGCCCGTGCGTGTCTGCGCAGTCGATTGAGCGGTAATCGGCCGATATTACTTTAGAAAGTTTTCATGCGATTAAAAATCTGTTAGACTTTCCATCGTGTCCGATATATCCTGCCCATGGTATAATTCGGGCCGGATGACTGATGTGGATTGATCTGATTCGACTCAGGGCAGTCAAGCGTGAGGGCCAGGTTCAGTCGGATGAGGGCGGAAACCATGAAGACGATGAGAGTTCTGAGAGACGAACGAGGAAACATACTCGCAATGGCTGCGCTGAGTATGACTTTGCTCTTTTCATTCCTGGCATTCGGTGTCGATGTAGGCAACCTCTACTACACGCAGCGCCAGTTGCAGACGCTTGCCGACGCCGCCGCCATGGCGGGAGCGCTTGAGATTACCTCATGCGGCGGGACGGCCAGCTCAAGCAGTTGCGCCGTGATGCAGAAAGCGGCATCGACGGCGATCACGGAGTCAGGATATGCAGCGCCCACGTTGTTCGAACAATGCGCGGCTGCCTCCGGGACGGGATTGCTGCTGACGATCAATAACGGCCCCTGCGCGGTCGCTGGCGATCCGAATAGCGGGGAAGCGAATTACGTGGAAGCAGTGGTCAGCGAGAATGTGCCAACCTACTTTGCGTTCATCTTCGGCGTCAAAACATTGCAAATCTCAGCCCGCGCGGAAGCCGGCAAAGCACTCCCAGGATACCCTCCCTGCGATCTTAACCTGGGCGGGATCGGCCAAGACATTACCGAGAACGGTGGCTCATCCATCTCCAATGCTGCGGGAGCCAATTGTGAAGTTGTCTCTGACTCGAATTCGCCGGGAACCTGTACGGGTGGGACGCCATCCGCGATGATCGATGGCTCGATAACAACCAGCGCTCTCGTTGCGGCTGGAGGCATCTGCGAAAATGGCGGCTCAACTGTTCCCAGCAATACCCAACAAAACGCATCAGCAGTGCCAAATCCCTTCGCCTCCCTTGTGCCGCCCACTACCGGCTCTTTGACGAATCGAGGAAGTGTGGGTCCCCTCGGGAGTACCACGACTTTGAGTCCCGGCTACTACCCCAACGGTCTTACCACCAATGGCGGCACGTATACCGTGAATTTTTCAGCAGGCACATATTACTTTGGCAACAACGTTATCTTTAGCAACACCGTCGGAAGTGGAAACTCTGTTACCGGAAGCGGCGTGACCTTCATCTTCGCGCCCAATGCGCAACTGACCCTGAACAGCGGCGTAACCTTCGGTGTCTCCGCGCCAAGCGTCAGCGCATTGGCGAATGGCGCGTTGACGAATGGTGCATACAACGGGATACTGATCTGGGAGCCTGGAACGACCGGCGATACGAGCGACGATTTTATCCTGGATGCAAACACCAACTCGACGTTGAATGGCGCGGTCTACGCCCCCAACGGACAGGTTCAGATCAATGGCTCCGCCACTGTGAACGCCAATGGCAGCATCGTTTCGTATTCGCTGAACAATAACGCTAAACTCGTGCTAGGCTGCAGCGGAATGCCAAATGGCTGTCCTGGCGGCGGCGGCGGTGCCGGTGGCGGAGCCACAATAAACGTACTTGCGGAGTAGGAGCATTCGATGAAACTTCCAGCGCGTCTTCGCGTTTTCTGTCGAGCCGATGATGGCAATAGCTTTATTGAGCTTGCCTTTGTCGCACCATTCCTTGTGCTGCTTGTGATTGGGGCCGTCGACTTTGGCCGGGCGTATTACGTGGGCCTGGAGGTGGCGAACGCCGCGCATGCGGGAGCGGAGTATGCATCGTACAGTCAATCAGCCTCGACGGCTAACATCCGAGCGGCGGCTCAGGCCGCGGCTCCGGATGTGGGTTTGGCTACGCCGACGGTAAGCTATAGCTGCGAATGCAGCGATGGCAGCAGTGTTGTTTCCAGCTCAAACTGCAGCTCTGCTCCGCCGTCGTGCGTCGCAAACGGCACCCGGAGCGGCACTCCTGTCTACATGGCGAAGGTGACAACCTCGGCAACCTATACGCCGCTGATGCCGTGGCCAGGCATACCCAGTACCATTACGTTTACCAAGACCGCCGCCGTACGCGGCAATTAGCCGGACGATCATAAGAATTGATAGACGTCGTTGAAGTAATGCGGAGGATCAGGATGCGAGGATTGAAGAGTCTTATTCGTGACGAAGACGGCAACGATATGGTGGAGTTTTCCTTCGCTGCCACTGCTCTCATGCTATTGATCTTTGGCATCGTTGAGTTCAGCTTATTCATGAATGCAGGCAGTTTTGTCAGGGTTGCCGCTCAGCAAGGAACGCGCTATTGGATGGTGCGCGGCGCGGATTGGACAACAACTCCGTGCAATCCGGTGAGCAGCTTTGACTGCGAGGCTACTCCGGCCAATGTGACAAGCTACGTCAAGAGCCTGCCGCATCCCGGCCTCACCACAGCGAATATCCTAGTTACGCCCACCCCGATGCTGGTCAACGTAGCCGGCGTCCCGTGCGCAGCCTACGCTCAGGGGTGCCAGGTCGAGGTAAAGGTCACTTATACATTCACGCTGAGTACATTCTGGTCCGCCTCCATTCCACTCACCGCAACATCGATCGAAACAATTCAAGATTAGAGCGGTTCCCTGTCCATGATTCGCTTCACTGCTCCGTTTATGGGCGGCGGCGCGCCTTTGGTTACTCCGCCCGCGCCAGCTGCTTGGGACGGAAGATGCGTAGATAGAGATAGACGATCAGTTGCAGTGTCAGCGCGCCGCAGCAATCCAGCAACACATCCCAGATTGATCCGGTGCGGTTGGGCAGGAAGGTCTGATGGTACTCATCGAGGCTGGCGATCAGCGATGTTCCCAGCAGCGCCAGGAAGGCGTCTTCGGGAAAGTGCGAGTGGGGCAGCGTCATCCACCAGGCGCGCAGCCAGGCCAGTCCGATAAAGCCGTATCCGAAGAAGTGGCCGCTCTTGCGGATCGCGCCATGAATCAGATTCCATTGCGGATTCGAGACAGGCCCAAAGAGCGCTTCCCAGAGTACACGCAACGGATGGCTGGTGTGGTTCGCACCGAGCCATGCGGTGGATTCAATGGCAATGATGCCGATGCCGATGGCGACCGGAAGCCAGACGTTGATCCAAAATTTGAGCCCGCTCCGGCTACTCGACATGGTAGTTGGGGGCCTCGCGGGTGATGATCACGTCATGGACGTGGCTCTCGCGCAGTCCGGCTCCGCTGATGCGCACAAACTGCGCCTTCTCCTGAAGATCGCGAATCGTCGCGCAGCCCAGGTAGCCCATGCCGGAGCGCAATCCGCCCACCAACTGGTAGACCATCGACTCGAGTGGCCCGCGATAGGGCACGCGCCCTTCGATTCCCTCTGGAACAAACTTGGCAAGGCGGTTTTGGCCGGTGCGCTCCCGCTGGACCAGGCCCTCGGGTGCGCTCTCTGAGCCGCCCAGATCAACGGAACTCTGGAAGTAGCGCTCGCCCGATCCCTGGCTCATGGCGGAGAGCGATCCCATGCCGCGATAGGTCTTGAAGCTCCGTCCCTGATAGAGTATCGTCTCGCCGGGGCTCTCATCGACGCCGGCAAAGAGTGAGCCGATCATCACCGAGCTGGCTCCGGCGGCGATGGCCTTGGCGATCTCGCCCGAGTACTTGATGCCGCCGTCGGCAATCACCGGAATACCATGCTCGCGGGCGGCGCGGGCGGCCTCGGCGATGGCGGTAATCTGCGGCATACCGGCGCCGGTGACCATGCGCGTGGTGCAGATGGAACCGGGACCGATGCCCACCTTGATGGCGTCGGCTCCGGCATCGATCAAGGCCAGCGCGCCTTCGTAAGTAGCTACATTGCCGGCCAGCAGGCCTACGCCGGGAAAGAGCTTCTTCACCTCACGCACGGCGTCCAGCACGCGCGAGGAGTGGCCATGCGCCGAGTCGATGGCCAGCACGTCCACGCGCGCCCGGACCAGCTCCGCCGCGCGCTCCAGATAATCGCCGGTAGCGCCGATGGCTCCGCCCACCCGCAGGCGGCCCTTTTCGTCCTTGCTGGCATTGGGGTACTTCAGTTTCTTCTGGATGTCCTTGACCGTGATCAGGCCCTTCAGCTCGAATTGATCGTTGACCACCAGCAGTTTTTCGACGCGGTGCTTGTGCAGGATCAGCTCGGCCTCTTCGAGTGTGGTGCCGACGGGAACGGTGATCAGATTCTCTTTGGTCATCACATCGCCGACGGGAACGTCGGTGCGTGTCTCAAAGCGCAGATCGCGATTGGTCAGAATGCCTACCAGCCGACGACCCTGCGTTACCGGTACACCCGAAATTTTGTAGCGGCGCATCACTTCGAGCGCGTCGCCGATCAACTGATCCGGGCCGATGGTCACCGGGTCCACGATCATGCCACTCTCCGAGCGCTTCACCTTGTCGATCTCGCCGGCCTGATCGGCGATCGTCAGGTTGCGATGGACGATGCCGATGCCGCCCGCCTGGGCCATGGCAATGGCCATGCGCGACTCGGTAACCGTGTCCATCGCCGAGGAGAGCAGTGGCGTGTTGAGCACAATCTCGCGGGTCAACTGGGTCTGAGTGCTTACCTGCGCCGGCACCACTTCGCTATAGGCGGGCACCAGCAGGACATCATCGAAGGTCAGGGCTTCGGTCAAGTTTTTGCTTAGCATCATGCTCCGAACGCCTGGCGAACCGGGAATTTCCACCCCGGCGCGGCAGGCGCTTCCCTCCATTGTAACGGAGGCGGTCGGTAGGCGCTTCTTTCGCCTTCCTCCCCGGCCGGTCGCAAACAAAAATGATTTTCTCGTGTTGCTGAGTCATTCATCTCCGTTTCCACGCACATATAGATGAGAGGCATAAGCGAATCCAGTACGGGAAACCTCCTTTCGGAAGGGACGGTATGTGATGGAGCTGAGTCAGATTGACCTCGCAATCCTTCTGCCGGCCTTTGCGGCGGCCTGGAATCTGGCGGGCGGAAACAAAACCATCGCCGTGCCGAGGAGATCCACGCGCCCTTATCGCGCACCGGATGGCAGCTTTTCCCTCGAGGTTCCTGAAGGCTGGGAGCATCGCGTTGAGGAGGCCGGCGGCGAAGTCACCTTTCTCCACGGCGAGGTCAGCGTCAATGTTTCCGTTGCGCAGGCCGAGGATGGCGACGCAATCGATCAGTGCCTGGAAATCAACAAGGCGCTCTTGCGCCATCTCTGCCCCACCGCCGAGATCTGGGCAGAGGGAACGACGATGCTGACCGGCGCGACCGGCGCCTACTTTACGATGTATTGCCCGGGGCCGCGCGTGCGCACCGTCGTTCGGATATCGGCCGCACTCTGCCGGAATCAACTGATCGTCTTCAAATTCGCGCTGCCCAGCGCGGAGTTGTATGCGGCGCAAACCGTTCTCGACCGCATGGTGCAAAGCCTGAAGGTCAACGAGGGACAAACGGCAGGCCGCGAGCCGCGCAGACGCGCCTGTTGAGATGCGCCTGACGCAACCCTTGATCGCAGCGCCTGAGGGCCTGTTCACAATACCCCGGTGGGCGGCGACGGGAGCCATTTTTGCTCAGATCAAGGAGTGAGGAGCGACGGATACCGGGCGTATCCTAGCGACAATCGACGAAGAGATGGGGGAAAATGGCCCCGTCCCTTCGGGATGCGGCGAAAATCCCGGGGTCCCCGGCGCATGATCTTTGTGCGTTGGGGGTGGAAATCCGGCCATCCATCATTCTCACCCCCGACGGTGGACCCGCCACAGCCTTCGGGCTAGGCTTCGTCTGGCCGGATTTTCGCGAGCAGCGCCACCCGCCGGGGTAGTGTGAACAGGCCCTAACCTTATTCTCTGCTAAAGTGTTGGTAGGACCCCTCGCTCGAATCCGGCTCGGAATTTTGGAGAATGGCGCATACTACGGGGGCTTCCGGACGACAATCACGATGCCCCACGACCTGCCCAAAACCTACGACCCCGCCGCCATAGAAGACCAATGGGCCGAATACTGGGTGCGCGAGAAGCTCTTCGCCCAGCCGACGCCTGCCTCATTCGCCACAGATCCAAAAGATCAAGGCCAGGACGGCAAGGCCTTTACTATTCTGCTGCCGCCGCCCAATGTGACGGGACGGCTGCACATGGGCCATATGCTGAACCAGACGGAGATGGACATCCTCTCCCGCTGGCGGCGCATGAGCGGGCGGCGCGCGCTGTGGCTGCCCGGAACCGATCATGCCGGCATCGCCACGCAGATGATGGTGGAGCGGCAACTGGCCGAGGAGGGCAAGACGCGCCAACAACTGGGCCGCGAGGCTTTCGTCGAGCGGGTTTGGGAGTGGAAGCGCAAGACCGGCGGCGCCATTCTGGACCAGATGAAGCGGCTGGGCGCATCGGTCGATTGGCAGCGCGAATACTTCACGATGGACGAAAACCTCTCGGTAGCCGTGCGCGAGGCCTTCGTCCGCCTGCATGAGCAGGGGCTGATCTATCGCGGCGCCTACATTGTGAACTGGTGTCCGCGCTGCCAGACGGCGATCAGCGATCTGGAGGTCGTCCACGAGGAGCAAAAAGGCCACTTGTGGGAGATCAAGTACCCGGTCATCGACGCCGACGGGAAGGATACGGGCGAGTTTCTGACGGTGGCCACGACGCGCCCCGAGACGATGCTCGGTGACGTGGCCGTGGCGATTCATCCCCAGGATGCGCGCTATCTGCACCTGCATGGAAAACAGCTTCGCCTGCCGTTGGTGGGCCGGGAAATCCCCATCATTCTCGACGAGTGGGTCAGCCGCGAATTCGGCACCGGAGCGGTGAAAGTAACTCCGGCACACGACCCGAATGACTTTGCTCTGGGCGAACGCCATCATCTGCCCTCGATCAATGTGATGGACTCCGAAGGCAAGATCAACTCGGAGGGCGGCGTCTACGCGGGCCTCGACCGCTATCAGGCGCGCAAGAAGATCGTTGCCGACCTGGAAGCGCAAGGCCTTCTGGCGGGCATCAAGGACCACATTAACAACGTGGGCCACTGCGACCGCTGTAAAACAGTCGTTGAACCGCGCCTCAGTACGCAGTGGTTCATCCGGATTCAGCCGCTGGCCGACAAGGCGATTGCCGCGGTCAAGCAGGGCTACATCAAATTCACGCCGGAGCAGTACGAGAAGACCTACTCCAACTGGATGGAGAACATCCACGACTGGTGTATCTCGCGCCAGCTCTGGTGGGGTCATCGCATTCCGGCATGGCATTGTTCGGAGTGCCGTAAGATCACCGTCGCCCGCGTCGATCCGACGGCTTGCGCGCACTGTGGCTCAGGGAAGATTACGCAGGAGACCGACGTTCTGGACACATGGTTCTCCTCGGGATTGCTACCGGTCTCCGTCTTCGGCTGGCCGAACTTTGGCAAACAAAACACTCCGGGTGCCCCAGGTCCCTCGCACTTGGGGACCTGGGAAAGCGGCGAAAATCGCGCCGACTTCGACGCCTTTTATCCGACGAGCCTCCTCGTCACAGGCTTCGACATTCTCTTCTTCTGGGTGGCGCGCATGATCATGTTCGGCTGCTGGTTTGCCGAAGACGTGCCGATGCCCGACGGCTCCAAGCGCTCGCCCGCCGATGCGGTTCCCTTCCGCGAGGTCTACATTCACGCGCTGGTGCGCGACGCCAATCGCGAGAAGATGTCCAAAACCAAGGGCAATGTCGTTGATCCCATCGAGATCGTCAAGCAATACGGGACCGACGCAGTCAGATTTACGCTGGCCTCGATGGCCTCGCCGGGAACCGACATCGCCTTCAACGTGGCGCGCACCGAGGGCTACCGCGCCTTCGCCAACAAGATTTGGAATGCCGCGCGCTTCATCTTCATGAACGTGGACCGCGCCGCGGAGATCGGCATTCACGTCGATCCAGCCGTGCTCGGTAAGATGCCAGTTGCAACTCCCAGTGACCCGCTCGAAGCCCGCTGGATCGTCGCCGAGTTGCACGCTACTGCGGCGAAGGTCAATCAGTCGCTGGAAAACTACCGCTACGACGACGCGGCCAATATCATCTATCGGTTCTTCTGGGGCAGTTTCTGCGATTGGTGTCTGGAAATTGTTAAGTTGCGGCTGGACTTTTCGGAGACTGCATATAAAGATCAGACACAAGCCGCGCTTACCACATTGCTTCAAGTCTTCGAAACATCACTGCGGCTGCTCTCGCCGTTTATGCCATTCATCACTGAAGAGATATGGCACGCGCTCTACGACGGTAATCCGCCGGCCAAGTCGATTGCGCTGGCGAGTTATCCGCAAGGGAACGATCTTCAAGTGAATGATGTTGTGGTGATCGACATGGGCGTATTGCAGAGCCTCATCTCTGAGATTCGTGCACTGCGCAAGGAGATCGGCGTAGAAGAGAAAGCTATCATACCAATTCAATTGCGCATCGATGCAGGGATGCAGATCGTGATTGCAGAAAATCGTGTAATGGTCGAGCGTTTGGCGCGAGTAAACGAAATCCGCTTCGTGAATCAGATTGAGGCTGGACTGCCAAAGCATTCGACATTCAATTTTGATGTAGCAGTCGTTTACGAGAAGCAGATCGACGTTGCCGCCGAACGCGACCGCTTGACAAAGGAGATTGCCAAGTACGAAAAAGGTCTAGCCTCCGCCGAGCGGCAGTTGGGCAATGAGGGCTTTCTGGCGAAGGCTCCGGCGCAGGTGGTCGATGGACTCAAGAAGCAGGAAGCGGAGACACGGCTGTTGCTGGAGAAGGCGCGCGCGGCGCTGGGAGCGCTGCCGAGTGAATGAGCGAAAAGCAACCGCAGGTCCTTCGACTGCGCTGCGCTTCGCTCAGGATGACAGATGTGAAGGGGTTGCGGCGCTGGGGGCGCTGCCGCCCGAATAAGTGAGTGAATGGGGGAGCGGTTTCCTTGTGCGTGATCGAAACAAAGGAAATCCGCTGGTTGGGGAGGAAAAAATGTCTTGCGAATGTGCGCAATGCCGGCAGCACTACAGAACCCTGGGAATAGCCTTCGGCATTCCCGAGGAATCCACGATTGAAGAGGCCTATCGGGAGGGCATAAAGCAATGGGATCCTGATTTGTATGTGGATTACGCGTCACTGCGTGCGGACGCGGAGGAGCATTACAAGCAGATTCAGGTGGCTTACCGGGAGCTGAAGGAACACAACACGGTGGCCGTTGCCGCGGTGGAGGAAGTCAGGAGACCGAGCGGAGCTTCTGCATCCGCCGCTCCGCAGCAGGAGGCGGTGCCGGCGATCTCCTTTGGCGGTGCGCCTGGCAGCCAGACGGCGCCGAATTTCACCCCGGAGGTTGAGGAGATCATCTCCACCCACTTGGGCAAGCTGGGACCGGCGCTCGGGATCGTCGACCTCTCCGGCGCTCGCGCACGCGCCAACTATGCGCAGTTCTTTCTGCTGGCGAATAAAGGAATGATGGTGCGCGACGCACGCCATCTGATCACCCTTCTCTGGTATACCGACCTTGGCGATGTGACCTTGATCGACAAGCAAAAGCAGGGAAATCCGGGCTTCTGGCAAAAGATGGTCGATGGCGGTGCGGGAGGCTCCGGCTCCGTCCTGCAAATCGGACGCAACAATGGAACGCTCTTTCTGGCGATGGGCCCCCAGGTGGACGACGGCGTCAAGAAAACCATCTATCAGTTTCTCTTGAGCAAGAAAGAGCAGAAGCAGCCCTGAGCGGGCGCTGAGAACCTATGGACTGGAAGAGCAGCAGCATCGACGCATTGCTGGAGCGGGCGCTGATTGAAGATCGAGCCGCCGGCGACATTACCACGGGCCTCACCATCGACCCCGGCCTGCGCGCAACGGCCTCGATCCTGGCGCGGCAGGAGATGGTTGTCTGCGGACTGGGCGCGGTGCCGCGCTTTATGGAGATCTACGCGCGGCTCGATAAACGCGCTCCGGCACAGACCCGCTTCGAGGTCGTCAGCCATCCGGAGATCTTCGACGGCGTGCGCGTCCATGATGGCCAGGTGCTGGCCGTCATCCGCCACAACGCCCGCGCGCTGCTCAGTTGCGAGCGCGTAATTCTGAATCTGATGCAGCATCTGAGCGGCATTGCCACGCTGACCAGGCAGTTTGTGGACGCGATCGACGGCACCGGCGCGCGCGTTCTGGATACGCGCAAGACGGTTCCAGGACTGCGCACGCTGGAAAAGTATGCCGTGCTCTCTGGCGGGGGAACCAACCACCGGCTCGATCTGGCCAGCGGCATTCTGATCAAGAACAATCACATCTCGCTGGGCGGAGGTCTGCCGGTGGTGCTCAAGCAGGCGCTCGAAGGCCGCGAGAAGAGCCAGCGCGTGCAGGTGGAGGCGCGCAGCCAGGCGGAGCTGGAAGAGGCGCTTCAATTCGGCGCCGAGGCGATCCTACTGGATAACATGACGCCCAAAGAGGTGAAGAACTCCGTGAAGCTCATCCGCAAGTCAAAGGCCGGAAAAGATATTCCCATCGAGGCCTCGGGTGGCATTGTGCTCGACAATATCCGCGCCTACGCCGAGGCCGGCGTGGACTTCATCAGCGTGGGCGCGCTGACGCACTCGGCCAAGGCGGCGAACATCTCGATGCGCATTGCAGCGGAGACGGAGTAGCTGTGCCTTCGCCCGACCTCTACGACGTGGCCGCTCTGGAGGCTGCGCTGACCGGCACAATCTACGCGGGCAAGCTGCACTTTTCCCCGGTCACTGATTCAACAAATTCCGATGCGCAGGCCGCGGCTCGCCGCGGAGCGCCGCATGGGTCGGTCTACTTCGCCGATGAACAACTCTCCGGTCGCGGCCGTGGCGATCACGCATGGCGCTCGGCCGCGGGCGACGGGCTTTACGTGAGCGTGCTGCTGAGGCCGCAGCTTCCCGCAGTGCATTTGCCGCTGCTGCCGCTGGCTGTGGGATTGGCCGTCGCCGAGGCGATTCACGCGGTCGCCGGAGTGACGGTGGATTTGCGCTGGCCCAACGATCTATTGATCGGTCCGCGCAAGGTGGGCGGCATTCTGGTGGAGGCGAAGAATGCGCGAGGCGCGGTCGAGTTTGTGGTGGCGGGCATCGGCATCAACGTCCACCAGCGGGCCTTCGATTCCGATCTGGCGGCCATTGCCACCTCGCTCGATCTGGAGGCGGCGAAGCGAGTTTCGCGTCAGAATCTACTCGCGGCCCTGCTAGAATCGCTGGAGCGCGAGGTAAGCGGCTTGGGCGATCCGGCGGCGGAGACGATTCCGGCACGGGTCGAGCGGGTCTCGACCTGGATTCGCGGGCGCAGGGTTGAGGTGCATGGGCCCCAGGCTTGCACAGGAGTGACGGCCGGGCTGGACGCGCATGGATTTCTGCTGGTGCGGACTGCGAACGGATTGGTTACGGTGCAGACGGGCGGGATACGGGCTGCGGAGATAGGCTGAGAAGACAATGCTGCTGGCAATCGATGTAGGCAATACGAATACGGTGCTGGGTCTGTACAGGCTTGACGGCGAGAAGCCGGAGCTGGCGGCGCACTGGCGCGTCACCACGCATCGCTCGCAGACCGCCGACGAGTATGGCGTGCTCTTCGTCAATCTCTTTGAGATGAACGGCTTCTCAACCAGCCAGGCTCATCACATTATCATTTCGTCGGTGGTGCCGCCGATCGAGGGCACACTGCGCGAGGTCTGCCAAAGCTACTTTCACGCCGAGCCATTCTTTGTGGAGCCGGGGATCAAGACCGGAATGCCGCTGCTGGTGGACAATCCATCGGAGCTGGGCGCGGATCGGCTGGTCAACGCCATCGCTGCCTTCGAGCGCTACGGCGGACCGTGCGTGATTGTGGACTTCGGCACGGCGACAACCTTCGATGTGGTCTCGGCCAAGGGCGAGTACCTGGGCGGAGCGATTGCACCGGGCCTCGGCCTGAGCGCCGAGGCGCTTTTCTCGCGCGCCGCGCGCCTCTCTCGCGTGGAGATCAAACGCCCTGCCAAGGTGATCGGCACCAACACCGTGACTCATTTGCAGAGCGGACTTTTCTACGGCTACATCGGTTTGGTGGACGGCATCCTGGAGCGCATCATGAATGAGCTGGGCGCGCCGGCGCGGGTGATTGCCACCGGCGGCCTGGCGCGGCAGATCGCCGAGGACTCGCGCTTCATCGCCGAGATCGACGATATGCTCACCCTCGACGGCTTGCTGATCCTCTTCGAGCGCAATCGCGCCGCCAAGCCGCGCGGCAAAGCGCATTGAGCAAAACCGTGCTGAACTACTTCAACTACTTCACCGAGATCGAAGAACGCTTCCAGCAGCGGCGCGGGGCGCTCTTGCTGCTCTCGACGCTGGATTGGGCGCTGATCGAGACCTGGCGCGAGGCGGGCATTCCGCTGGAGGCGGTCCTGCGCGGCATCGATGCGGCCTTCGACAAATATGAAGCGCGGCAGAAGCGCGCCCGGATGCGGAAGATCAACGGTCTGGCCTGGTGCGCGCAGGCGGTGATGGAGGCATCGGAAGAACTGCGCGAGGCTGCCGCCGGAACGGCTTCAACTGTGGAGACTTCCGCGCAGGAATCGGGCTTTGAGCAGGCGCGCGTGGCCGCGCATCTGGAGGCCGCGGCCACTGCGCTCGATGCGGCTCAAATCGCTCCCGAAGCCTGCGCCGCGACCGCCGCGCGGCTACGCGAACTGGGCAGCGCGAACGGCCCGGAGGCGCAGCCTCTCGATCTGGAGGCTCTGGAGCGCACCCTCACCGTTCTCGAAGAGAAGCTCTTCGCCGCGCTGACGGCGGCGGCGCCCGAGCAGTTGCTGGTGGGCCTGAAGGAGCACGCGGCGCGCGAGTTGGCGCCCTATCGCGCGCGCATGGGTGCCGTGCAACTGCGCCAAGTGGAGCGGCAGTTTGTGCAGAAGCAACTGCTGGTACACTACAACCTTCCGCGACTGAGTTTGTTTTACATGAGCCAGCAATGACGCCAAGAAAACAAATCACGTCGCAGCGCCGGGCCAAACAGGCCGCAAAGAAGCGTTCTGCGCTGAGAAAAACCCCCGGAAAGCAATCTTCTGAAGCGAAAATTCCTGTTGAATTCGCTGGAGTAAAGCGTGAGTTGAAACCCCCGCCTCCCTCCACTGCGCAGATCGTTGAGATCGAGAAGCCAGTCTACGGCGGAGCATTTCTCGCTCGCATCGAGGGCAAGGCTGTCTTCGTCCCACTCACGCTGCCCGGCGAACAGGCGCGCGTGCGCATCACACAGAGTAAATCCGCCTATGCGATCGCCGAGGCCGAACAGATTCTTCGCGCCTCGCCCGAGCGCATCGCGCCCGCCTGCTCGCACTTCGGCTCCTGCGGCGGCTGTCACTACCAGCACACAAATTACCAGAGCCAGTTAGCCTTCAAGCAGACGATTCTGCGTGAGACGCTGGAGCGCGGCGGCGTGAATGTTTCTGATGAGATCGCCGTTCTCAGCGGCGAGCCTTGGCGCTATCGCAATCGCATTCGGCTGGCCTTCGATGCGGCGGGCAATCCCGGTTATCGCGGACGCCGCTCCCACGCCGTCGTTCCTCTCAGCGAGTGTCCCATCGCCGCGACGCTGCTGGTTCAGGCCGCGCTGGCGTTTGCAGAAGTTGCGCGCAGCTTTGCTCTTAAGTTACGCCCCACGGAGATTACTCTTTTCTGCGATACGGCGGAGAGTGCGCTGCTGGCAACAATCTACACCGCAAGCCCATCCAAGCTGCGCTTCGATGAACTCGCCCAAGCATTTCACGAACGCATTCCCGCGCTGATCGGAGCGGAGCTGGTAACGGATGGCCCCCCGGGTGAACAGCCGCGCTCGCTCGCGCAGTGGGGTGCAAACGCGCTCGCCTATCGTGCTGCCGGATTTGATTATCGCGTCGATCACGGCGCATTCTTTCAAGTGAACCGCTCTCTGGTGGATGCGCTCGTCGAGCGGGTCGTTGCCGATCACAGAGGCAAGCTGGCCTGGGATCTGTATGCCGGTGTGGGCTTGTTCGCGCGGCAGCTCACAGCAAACTTTGCGCGCGTCGTGGCTGTCGAGTCTTCTCCCGCATCGATGGCGGCGCTGGCGGAAAACCTGCGCGGAACCAAGAGCGAGTCGATTCAGGCGGAGACGCTCTCCTTCCTTCGCCGCAATCGAGGAATGAGACCCGATCTGATTGTTCTTGACCCGCCGCGCGCTGGGCTGGGCGCGGAGAGCTGCGCACTGCTTGCGGAGATCGCCTCGCCCGCCGTGGTTTGCGTCTCCTGCGATCCGGCGACGCTCGGCCGCGATCTGTGCTCACTCGTTGCCTCCGGCTACCGAATCCACTCCATCACGCTCGCCGACCTCTTTCCCCAGACCTTCCACCTGGAAACAGTGGTCCAGTTGCGGCGCGCCTGATAGGCTTGAGGGCCAGAAGAGCTTTTTGTCTCCGAGCAATGGAAGTCACTCCACTCACCTCCGCGCAAAAGTCAGGCGATGCAGTCCGCCGAGGGCTAAATCCGGTTCCTGCCCCGCTCTTTCTGGCAGCGGTCTTCTTTGCCTTCGGGATTGCCGCGGCGCGCCCACTTGATCTGCGGCCCAGCCTGATGCTGATCGCGCTGGGGTTGATCGCCGTACTCTGCGTCGTTGCGGCGCTGCGGGCGCAGCGGATCGCAGGTCTGCCGCTGGCCGCGCTGTGGTTTTTGCTGGGCGCCTGGTGCGCGCAGATGCAGCCGCAACCGGCTCCCGCTCCCGCGCTGGCCTCGCTCTCCGATAATCTGCTGCGCACCGTGGAGGGAACCGTCGTCAACGCCGCTCCGCTGCGCGCCGAGGCGGAAGAGAATCTGGACGAGCCGGCCGCCGAGCTTGCGCAGAATCCCGCGCAACAGATCGATCTGCGCCTCTCCAGCCTTGAGGTGGTGACCGACACGGAGGATGCGCAAGAGCCGGTTGCGGGTGGCGTGCGCCTGACCGTTCACTGGCCACTGAAGGCAGCGGCTTCCACAGCTCCGCAGCCCTTCCAGTGCGGCGAACGGATTCGCGCGCTGGTCCGCCTGCTGCCGCCGCAGGTCTATCGCGATCCCGGCGTCTGGAGCCGAAAGGATTTTCTGCTGGATCAGGGAATCACTGCGACCGGCACGGTGCGTATCGAACGCGTGGAGCGGCTGGGCCTAAACCGGCAGATGACCGGCGGCAACCGCTTGGTCTGCCTGGCGAGCAACCTGCAACACACGACCAGCGCCCGTCTGCTGGCTTTGCCCGCTGCCATGAGCCGCCTGCCCGCGCCGCTGCGCCTGACCGACGACGACGCGGTGATGCTGGCCGCGATGGTCACCGGCGACCGCACCTTCCTGACCCACTCGCTGCGCGTGGGATTCGAGCGCACCGGCTCCTTTCATCTGCTGGTCGTCTCCGGCTTTCATCTGGCGATTGTGGCCGGCTGCCTCTTCTGGGTTGCCCGTCGGCTGCGTCTGCCCCGCGTTCCGGCTACGTTGCTGACCATCGCCTCCTCCTTCGCCTATGCGCTCTTCACTGGCTTTGCCACGCCCGTTGCCCGTTCGCTCTTCATGGTCACTCTCTATCTGATTGGCCGGCTCTTCTACCGCGAGCGCAATGTGATGAACACGATCGGCTTTGCCGCGCTCTGCCTGCTGGCCTCGAGCCCGCGCAGCCTCTTCGATTCCAGCTTCCAGATGACGCTGTTGGCGGTGGTGGCAATCGGCGGCATTGCCGCGCCGCTGTTGCGAGCGACGGTGCATCCGTACCTGATGGCCACGCGCGACCTTCGTCAGCTTGCCCAGGACGCCAAGCTGGCGCCATTGCTGGCGCAGTTCCGCGTGATTCTCCGCAGGATGGCCAAGGCTTTGCAAGCCGCCCTCAATCCCCGGCAACGAGTCACCGGCACGATGCTCAAGACTCGCATCGAGGACCGGAAGCATCCGCAGCTCGAACTGTTTGAAGACTCCATGCACACCACTGCTGCCATGCTTTGGGATTTCGCTCACGGTCGTTTGGCCGCATCCATCGCCTGGCGAGTTTTCCCCTTTACCGTGCGCTTTCTGCTCCGATTGGTTGAGTTGCTGGTCGTCTCCTGTGTGGTGGAATTGGCGATGGCGCTGCCCATGGCTCTCTACTTTCATCGCATCACCGTCTTCGCATTGCTGGTGAATCTCTTTATTCTGCCGCTGCTTGCCGTGCTGATGCCCGCCGCGCTGCTGACTTTACTGGCGCTCGCGCTTTGGCCCGCGGCTGCATTTCTTCCGGCGATGATTGTGGCCTTCTTTCTGCATCTCGGCACCGGGCTGGTGCGTTTCTTCGGATCGAGGCCGCTGGGCGACCTTCGCATTCCCGCGCCGCTCGTATGGCAATCGCTCACCTACTGCGCGCTGCTGGCAGCGGCGATTGCGCTGGCCCACATCAGCCATAAAAACAAGGACCTGGCGCAGATGGGCCACCCGCTTGAACTCCGCTGGCCACGCCACTTCGCATGGATTGCGCTGCTTCTGGCTGCCGTTGTTGCCGTCCTGCCTCGCCCGGTCGATCACCCGCGCGGCGCGCTGCTGATGGAGGCCATCGATGTAGGCCAGGGCGACTCCTTATTGTTGATTACGCCCGACGGCAAGACCCTGCTGATTGATGGTGGAGGGTATGGCGGCGGACCTCATCAGGCTCCGCAGGATTACGACATCGGCGAAGAGGTTGTCAGCCAGGTTCTCTGGTCGCGTGGCATCCGCCACCTGGACGCGGTCGCTCTCACGCACGCTCACGCCGACCACATCGGCGGCCTGCCCGCCGTGCTGCGCAACTTTCATCCGGATGAGCTCTGGGTGGGCAACAACCCCCGCGTTGCCGTCTATAAAGCACTGCTGGATGAGGCCGCAAGCCTCCATGTAAAGGTGCGCTCGCTGCGTGCCGGAGATAGCTTTACATTTGGTCCAACCCAGGTCAATGTTCTCGCACCCTTCCGCGGCTATCAGCCCGGCGTCGAGCCCACCAACAACGACTCACTGGTGATGCGCGTGGCCTACGGCGCAACCTCTGTGATGCTCGAGGGCGACGCCGAAGCTCCAGTCGAGGAGGCGATGCTGGCCGAGCCAGGACTAGCCAGCACGCTGCTGAAGGTCGGCCATCATGGCAGCATCACGTCCACGCGTCCAGCCTTTCTGGAGCGCGTAGCCCCTCAGTGGGCTGTGATCTCCTGCGGCCTGCGCAACCGCTACGGGCATCCCCGCCAGGAGGTGCTCGGGGAGCTGCAAGAGGCCAACATTCGCACCTTCTCGACCGACATCAATGGCGCCACCTGCTTCCGTCTCGACGGCAAGATAGTCTCTCCCGATTCTGTCTGTGGCTGGCGGCATCAACCATGATCGTATCCATGGAAATCGTGGTATCGCTCTAAGAGCCGCTCGCCGCCTTCGATTGCCGATCAGCTTCCTCGCGCAGCTCGGCGATCAGCTCCGCCAGCTCCTGCTTCTTGCGGTAGCTCATATCAAGGAATCGAATATCGATCGTATGCTTGTCATAGACGTCTTCGGTAACGCCAGCCAGCAGGAAGGGCAGTCCGCGCATCTGAAAATCCACCTCCACGCGCAAATGAATCGATGCCGCGAAGGTGCCGGAGATATGCACGCTGCAACCCTCCGGGCTCAGATCGACAATGACGCCTTTTTGATGGGAGCTGTCCTTGAGAAAGCGGATCACGGCGGGCCACTTGTCACTCTGGTCACTGATGCTCCCGTCCTTGCTTCTCCACGCCTTTTGATTCGTTGGCGGCGCAGCTGAAGCCGGTGCGGGCGCCTCTTCTGCCTTTGCGGCAAGCGGCGCCGGTTTGGGATCGTGCATCCAGCATTCGGGAAGCTCCACATCCAGGGCTGTTCGTCCCAGCCGCGCGGCCTCGACGACCGCCGCTCTGACATCCTCGACGGCGCTCTGATCGACAAGACCGGTCAGCAAGCCGGCCAACTGGTTTTTGGAGCGGGAATTGGCGTGAAAGAAGCGGATGCCGATCAGATTGGAACGCGTCAGCCATTGGGTTGTACCCACCATGTGCAGCATCATCCCCAGCAGGGGTAGCTCAATCTCGACATTGGCGAGATTGCCGGGGAGAAATGTGCTCTTCGTGCGAACGCAGCATCCGCTCAGGCTGACATCGACAATCAGGCACGGGTACTTGCTCCCTTGGTAATTGAGGCACCCTCCGGGAATGTTGATCTCGATGCGTTCATCCACGCGGCGGTCCCGATAGCGCGCATCCCTGGTTCTCGCCTGCTCGCGTTCGCTGAGATCCAATGCCGCCATGCACCTACCGTCCTTGCTTGCCGGACAGACGCTCTTCCATCCGTTTCTCTGGGTCACGCGACACAAACAAAAAAACTCCGCGCGATCCTCCTAACTCCGTTCATCGGCCTGCGAACGGGCAGCATGAATCCGGATTAAGGTTACTGGACCCTATCGATAAACCCTAAAACCTCAGACGCAAGCCAAACTGGAACTGGCGTTCGCGGTAGAAGTTTGTCGCGTTGCTATTGAATGGCTGGCCGAAGGCTGTGCTGTTCGGATGCTCAATCGTTCCGTTGGCTTCCACCATTGGGCCGGTCATGAAGTTCAGCGTGGGAAGCGCGCCATCCGAGCTTCCCGGTTCCAGGTAGTATCCGGTCGTCTCCAGCTCGGTCACATTCTGGTGATTGAGCAGGTTGAAGCTCTCGGCCAGCAGTTCCAACTGCCGCATCTTTCCCAGATCGAAGGTCTTTCCCAGCCGCAAATCCATCTTCCAGGTGCCGGGATAGCGGTAGGTATTTCGTCCTATATTATAGAAATGATTATCGTTGCCCATTCCATACACGCGGTTGTCGCCGCCCGAGCCGTTCATGCCCGGCGCCAGGCCCACAATCGCCGCGCCGCTGGACCGGTTGAATTCCTTGGCCAGCGAGCCCGAGGTATGCATCGTGAAGGGCAAGCCGCTGCGCGCCTGCATCACACCGGAGATCATCCAGCCGTTGGCGAACTTTCCAGGCTTGCCGCGCAGCTTCCACGGTGTCTCATAGACGACCGTCGCGCCGAATGAGTGGCGGATGTCCAGGTCGCTGACGCCGTACTCCAGTCCAAAATTTGATGGGTCCAGCAGATCGTTTCCCGCCGACTGCGCACTCTCGTTGGGATTCCAGTCCATCGCATGGCCGTAGATGTAATGCGCATGAAAACTCAACCCGCGGCGGCCATAGCGCTCCACCTTGAGTATTCCCGCCTCGTAGGTCGAGTTGGCCCGGCTCTCGAGGGTGGTGATCTGCTGGTAATCCGGGCAGAGCCGTCCGGCCAGGCTGGAGCCGGTCGGCTGATAGTATGGGCAGTCTCCTCCGCTTCCCGGCCATGAAGCATAGAAGGGAACCGTGATTTGCGTGGCCTTGATCGGCCCCGCGCCGCCTGGGTCCACGACGTTGTAGGTGATCGACTGCTGGGCTGAGGCAGTGGCCAGATTGGTGTCGATCGAGATGGGCAGCCGGCGTCCCAGGCTCACCATCACGCCGGCCGTCACCTCGACATGGCCGGGCAGCATCTCTTCCGCGGATGCGATCGCTTGATTGACCTCAGGATTGCGGAAGACCGCAGCAAACTCGACCGCTCCCGGCTTGATCACGCTGCCCGGCCTTCCCGCCAGCACATAAGGAAAGGGAGGCGCGCCTCCGCCGATTAGATTGTCGGTCGGCCGCAGAAAGTAATTCAGATCGCCATTGAGCGAGCCGGTCTGCGAGAGGGCCGCCTCCAGCGTCGAATTTTCCGTCCGTCCGTAGTACAAACCATATCCCAACTGCAGAACCGGCCAGTGTTTTTCGCCTCTGCCAACGGCCAGGCCGAGCCTTGGTCCCCAGTTATTGCCCAGCGCGGGCAGCTTCTCCGTCAGTGGAAGCTGGGAGTTTCTCATCGCGGTGAGCGCTGGAGGCGGCTGCTCCCGCTCCCAGCGCAGGCCGGCGGAGAGAACCACGCGCTTGCTCAGCTGCCACTGCGCCGTCGAGTAGAGCGCCCAGTCGTTGGTGCTCAAATGCCAGTCGTTCGGGCCGATCATCTGCGTGTAGTGCGAGTAGCAGGGCAGGTTGCCCAACCCGCGCAGACCGCCGCCAGAGTCGCGCCAGACCTTGCCCGTCTGGTCGCAATTGTGCTGATTGTATGGGTCCAGCGCATCGCTCATCCCGTATTTGCCGAAGACCAGCGCGTCGGTGGCGAAATTTTCCACATTCGAGTAGGTGTATGTTCCCGTCTGGTTGCGCAGCAGGCTGGTCTCGTCGGCGTTGTGATCCACCTCGAAACCACTCCTCACCAGTAGTTTGCCGCGAACCCAATCCACCGACTCCTGGGCGTGGATCAGATGCTCGTTGGGATAGCTTCCCTGGCCAAAGCGCGCGGGGTTGCCGATGGTGAAGCCATAGCGGTTGTCCACCACGATCTGCGGCAGTTGCCCCCAGAGATTCCCGGCAAGAAAGCTCTTCTCGAAAGCGGACGGTGTCTCCGGGCGCGCCTCCAGATCGACTGCTCCCACCGAGCCTTGTGTCGTAGCCAGCAGGTTGGGCGTCAGGAAGTACTCCCAGCGGCCCAGCAGCCACTCTTCAGTGGCATGGGTCGAGCCGTAGCTGTGGTTGCCGTAGTTCTCCGCGACGCGCGTCAGTCCGCCGCCGGGCGAGTTCCACCATGCGCCGATGCTCTCCACTGTAAAGTGATGACGCTCGGCCGCCTGCCAGTCCAGCCGCCCAAAGCCGGTCCATTGCGTGGCCGTGCGCGGAGCAGGGCCAAGCAGTCCGGCGAGGGTCTCCAGCATTGGTGAGTAGGCGGCCAGGCCCACGGCCACAGGATTGGCGCTGGGAACTCCCAACTGCGCGCTCAGCACCTGCATCTGGTCGTTCGTCGGCTGGGCGAAGAAGCCCGTCTGCTCGGTGCATTGCGGCGGATTGGCGCAAAGGTACGGGTGCTTCACCATCGAGACTCCCGGATCGTTGCGCTGATAGCCGTCTACCGCGGCGAACCAGAAGAGCTTGTCGCGGCGAATGTGTCCACCCACGCCCAGGCCCCAGGTCGACTCATTGTCCGGAGGCGTAAAGGCAAGCGGCGTAAAGGCTGGCACCGTGGTCAGCGTGGCCGGCGCGCTCTCCTGTACCCATTCAGTGAAGGGGTTCTGCGCTCCCCAGGAATTCCGCCGATCAAAGACAAATCCCTGCCCATGCAGCTCGTTGGCTCCGCGCTCGCTCTCCATATTCATGCGCCCGGCGGCGGCGCGAGACTCCTCGGCCTCGACATTGCCGGCCTCGGTCTCAACCCGGCGTATAGCCGCCTCGCTGACGGCCAGTCCATGTCCTCCAACGCCCACCTGCGCCATGCCCGCCGGTGTTTCCTCGTTCTTGCCATGCCCTCCATCGGTTGAGCCAAAGGCCGGATTCAGGCTCATTCCATCGAGCGCAATCACCGGCGCATCCAGGCCCGCGCCTCTGAGTGAGATCGCCGCCTGGCCTCCAGCGGGCGTCGCCGAGGTCGGCGCATTATCCAGCACAAAATCCTGCCAGTGCCTGCCGCTCACGGGTAATGCTTGCAGTTCGCTGGCGCTCACTATTGTCTTCGTAGCAGCCGTGGATATTGTCACGCTCTGTGCAGGAAGTTGCGGCGCGGCAGCGATCACAGGGGCTGGAACTGTACTCGACGGGGTTGCGGTGACCTCCAGCTTGCGCACGCTCAACGGAAGCACGATCAGCGGTTCTGGTTCGAGAGTGACATTCACGATCACCGGAGCTGCCACTTCGATAGAAGGATGGTCGAAGCTGAGTCGGGGAGCAATCCTGGGCTGCGCTGCAACGACCGGCGGCGCTTGAGTTGCAGGCGGCTCTTCGCTCTGCTTCGCGGTCAGAGCGGCGTCGGGCGCAAGCGGCGTAAACCGGACTGCCGTCTGCAGCCGCGATTCCTGGCCGGCGTAGATCGCAATCTCCAGTTGGCTTCGGCCCAGTTGTGCGCTCTCGGCCTCCAGCAGATATTCGCCCGGCTCCAATCCGCTGAACTGGTAGACTCCATTCTTTTGGCTGGTCGAGCGCCCGACAACCGCGCCGGTGGCCTGCAGGCGCAAGGTAATCGTCACGCCTTCCAAAGGCTTGGAATAGAGATCGGTCAGTCTGCCGGAGAGCGATCCTGTTGCGTTGTTCGAGATCGCCGGGCCCGGCTGCGCATAAACCATCCCCCCCGTGCCCATCCACAGCACAGCGAACGCCAACGCCTTCGTCCAACCGCGTCCTAACTCTGCCATCGAGTTTCCCGCTCGCGGCAGACCCTGGGAAGGTTCCTCAACGCTTCAAGATCGCCTGCTCTGGCGGCAGGTTTCAACCGGGAGTTGCACCCACGAACAGCAGCAAAAAAATGAATTTCCCCCAATTACTTTTCCAATTGCATTGCCAGCGATTCTATCCTCTTCCGCTCGACTTTGAAAAGACAAAACAGCCCTGTCTGTTGCAATCACCGGCATTCCGTGCCGTCTTCCGGCAGCCGCTCTGCGCGGCGCGATCGGACGATTCGCTCAGAGTTATTTCACCGTGAAGCTTATCGAGCCGCAGAGATTCTCCCAGAGCAGTGAGAGCTTGCCCTTGCCGCCGCCCAGATCCCGCAGCGTATATTTCAGGTTCTCGACCAGCGCCGGGGGCTTCTCCATCAACATGGTCACGCGGCCCAGATCCTGCGCCTTGTCGTAGACGGTTCCCCACTGGCCGACCTGCTTGTTGACGATCAACACCCATTGGGCGGGATCGGAGATATCGACAAAGAGCGTGTAATCGCCCTTGGGGACGATGAGGCCGCCGAGGTCGAGCTCGGCGTCGGTGTGCAGCTTGGTGGCCGTGTTGGCTCCGGCGCGCCACGCAGGGTAGGTGGGATCTTGACTGATGCGGCCGTCCTTGCCGAAGAGCTTGCCGGCGCGGCCCCGGACGGCGGGTGAGCTGTAGTCGATGGTGATGGCATGGCCGGCGATGGTCACTGACGCGGTGGCTGCGGGGCTGAGTGGCGGTGCTTTGGGCGCGGCAGTCTGCGCTATAAGCGCGGCGGCGAATAGAAGGCTCGAACAGGCGAGTAGACACTTCATGGTGGTTATCTCCGTGGGAAAGATCTCTTGCCGTGAGCATTCGCTCCGACGCATCGATTGTCGCACCGGCCGGCCCTTCAAGGGAAACGGAGCGGAAATCATGGCAATCCACGAGAGCCAAGTATCGCTCTCCAGTTAATTCGTCTATATTGGAGCGCAAGACAATTTTGAGAGGAGCCAGCGCTTTGTATTCTCCTGTTCGTGTGTCTTGTTTGCTTCCCGTCCTGTTTCTTGTGAATTTCAGTGGAGTCTCGCAGGCTCAGCGTTCCGCTAACGGCAATGCCGGCTATCAGCAGTTGCGCGGCTTGTTGCCGGGCAGCGATGTCATCACGGTCAACAATCTGGAGCTGCGCCGCGATGCGGCCATCTTCACCTTTCGCAGCGGGAGTTTTGCCTTCTATGGCGAGGTGAATGGCAAGGCGACGGGCGCGGTCTTCAAGGGCGACGGCCATCTCCACATGACGCCGCCCACCGTTCAGGAGCGCCACAATCTCAGCATCGCCACGCACGCCGAGGAGTTCGACGACGACTTCGACCAGGTAGTGCTGCGCTTTACCGATGGAACTGCGGCGGAGTTGCGCAAGGCATCGACGGGCAAGGGCGAGCCGGACTCGGCTTATGGAAAGGCAGCCGATGAGTTGAGCAGCTTTCTGCGCCATCACGCCACATAGGGTTATTCGTTCTCAGGAGAGCTACTTGCAAAATCTCTCAACCGGCAAACATGTTTGCAGATGATTTCCCCTACACAGCGCACAATCAATCCATGAACGCCGATCCAATCTGTCAACGATGCCCCCGGTCCGTACCGGCTCGTGA
>Ga0224526_1000099_pt1 | contig 42666 bp, 48 predicted proteins | sample CBST25metaG_FD_179878 | JGI IMG/M metagenome (GOLD analysis project Ga0224526, IMG submission 179878) | Peat soil microbial communities from Stordalen Mire, Sweden - C.B.S.T-25 | ecosystem: Environmental > Terrestrial > Soil > Wetlands > Peat | place: Sweden: Norrbotten County, Stordalen Mire...
AGTTTCGATCCACGCTTCCTCCCCACACTCGGTCACCCTCATGCAGTTGCGCTTCACTTCGTTTACTGTGACCAGCTTACGACGGGACTCGCACCCGTAAGAACGCGCCCATGCTGGGCGCACCCAAGATCGAGACGGCTTCCCCCGCCGGTGACGCCGTGAGAAAGGGCCTATATGGCGTCTCACGGTTCGCCGAGTTGCTGGCGTCGCTGGGCTATCAGGCTCAGGACGCCAGCTACGAAGCGCAATATGAGGGCGACAATTCGCCGCTACCGGCTCAGATGCGCGCATGGCTGGCCGCCGGCGCGGACATCCTCAAGGCCATGACCGAAGAGGAGACGAACGAACTGCTGGCATCGCTGGCGCCGCCCGATCCTGCCCCGGTTGTCGAAGTGGTTGCCCTGGCCGACACCGCCAAGGGTGACGACCCTATCGAGAAGAAGGGCGCGAAGTTCTCAGCGGCCACCAAGGGCAAGCTCGCCCAAGCTCATGACCACATCCAGAAGGCCGCGGATTGCATGAAAGACAGCGGCTACGACGACGCCGGAAAGTCCGACGGCGCTGTTGCGGATGAGGACACCGTCGCCAAGGTTGCCGGGTTGACGGATGAAGTCGCCAAGGTAAGCGCAGAGCGCGACGGCTTCAAGGATCAAGTTGCAAAGCTCGAAAGCGAAGCCAAGGAACACCAGGCCGCGCTTGACGAGATCGTCAAGACAATGACGGCAAAAGGCTACCTCATGCAGCCGGAAAAGGGCAAAGAGGGAGACGTGTCAAAAGCGGCGGGTGCTGAGGCCGAACCCACAGACCCCTTGGACTCGATTAAGAAAGTGTTCGCGTCCGGGCCAACCATTCACACCCGCGCCTAACAGCGAGGGAAACCAGCCGTAGGAGGCTACGCACCATGAATATGCAAGAAACGCTGGACCTCGTTAAGAAGTCCCTCACCGAAAACAGTACCGATGTGGTGAGCAAGGCTTTCACTCAGGCCACCGGCCTTGTAGGCTACGATCTGCAAGCGCCCGCGCTGGCCCTCTACCCGTTTGTCGCCGCAATGACCATGCTGCGCAATGACATTCCCCGCGTGGGCGGCGGTGGAGATACCGCTACGCGCTGGAAGGCGATCACCGGCATCAACGTTGGAAACACCCACCCCGGCGTTTCGGAATCGAACCGCGGTGCGCTGACTTCGACCTCTACGGCCAGCTATACCGCCGCGTATGTCGGCCTCGGGCTGGAAGACTACGTTTCGTTCGAAGCGGATTATGCCGCTCAGAACTTCGACGACCCCAAGGCCCGCGCAACCCTCGGCTTGCTCCGCTCCCTGATGATTCAGGAAGAGGGGATGCTGCTCGGCGGAAACGCCAGCCTGGCGCTCGGCACCACTCCTACCCCGTCGCTCTCTGCCTCCGGAAGCGGCGCAACCCTGCCGGCCTTGACCTACGGCGTTATCTGCGTTGCGCTGACCCACCAGGGCAACAGCCGGTCTAGCTTGGCGAATGGCGTTATTGGCCAGATCACCAAGACCAACACGGACGGTAGCAGCGACACCATCAACGGCGGCGCGGCTCAGAAGTCGGCAGAGGCTACCCAGGCCGTCACCCTCGGGCAGACGCTATTCTGCTCTGTGGCTCCAGTTGAGGGCGCGGTTGCCTACGCGTGGTTCATCGGCGCGGCTGGCGCTGAGCATCTGGAGTTCATTACCTCAATCAACAGCCTGGCGGTTACCGCTCCTCTGAACGGAACCCGCCAGCTTGCCTCCGCCCTCACCGCAGCCGACTACTCGAAGGATGCCGTCTACAACTACGACGGTATGCTCTCCTTCGCCAAGGTTGCCAACAACGCAATCAGCGTTGCCTTGGCCACCGGCACAGCCGGCACCGGTACTGGGCTGACCGCAGACGGCGCGGGCGGCGTGCAGGAAATCAATAACCTCCTGCAGAATATGTTCGACACCAGCCGCATCGGGCCTTCCGATCTGCTGGTTTCGAGCGCCGGAATCCGCACCATCAACAAGCTCTGCATCGGCAACGGCGGCGCGCCCCTCTTCCGGTTCGTTATGGACGACAAGGGCGGAGTCTCCGGGCTGGCTGCTGGCGCCACCATCGGTTCGTACCTCAACCCGATCACCAACACTCTGATTCGCGTCAGGGTTCACCCGAATATGCCCGCCGGTACGATTCTCGGCTACTGCCGCGAAATTCCGTACCCGCTGAATGGCGTCGGCAACGTGTTCCAGGTGAAGACGCGCAAGGAGTACTACAGCCTCCAGTGGCCTTTCAAGAGCCGCAAGTTCGAGTACGGCGTGTACGCGGACGAAGTTCTCCAGCACTACGCGCCGTTCTCGCTGCTCAAGCTCTACAACGTCGCCAACGCCTAAGCGAAGGCTCAACCGTGGGGCATGGCAGGGCGCTTAGTCCTCCATGCCCCTCTTCACAAAGCACACGAACCAAGTCAGAGGACACCATGAAGCTCTATCACAAAGACGGCGGCGGGTGCAGTTGGGGCGGGGAAACCTTCACGCCCGATGCAGACGGCGCGGTTGACGTTCCGAATGAAGCGATAGCCGATCTGGCTAGCCATGGCTTCACCACTACAGCACCAGCGCCCGCGGTTGTAGCAGAATCCGCGCCGACGCCCACCGGCAACCCGGCGAAATGGACTAAGGAAGTTCTGACGGCCGAGGCGGTACGCCTGGGCTTGGATGCGACTCAGGACCGGCCCGCGCTGGTAAAGGAAGTGGCCGCGGCCCGCAAGGCTGAGGCAGACGAAGCGTACACGGAAGCGGAAGCAGTTTAATCCATGGCTGACCCCGGCGATCTGACGACACTTACAAACGTGAAGCTATACCTCGGCCTCGCGGCGACGACAGCAGACGTCAAGCTGGCGTACATGATTACCGCTGTCAGCGCATGGATCAAAAGCAACCTCAACCGTGACATCCTCTCGGCTTCTTACACCGAAAAGCTGAGCGGGACCGGCGGCGCACAGATCATGACCGCCAACTACCCGGTTACGGCCATCACTCAAGTACTCGTGGACGGCGTAGACGTGACAGCTAACGCCGTCTGCGATGGCCGGCGGACTATCAGCCTCATTCCGCCTACCGGCGGCGCGCCATTGGCCGGTTGCTCACGGTTCAATCGCGGGGTTATGAACGTCGTCCTCAACTATACCGCCGGGTTTACCAAGATTCCGTTTGACCTTGAGCATGTGGCTTGTCGCATCGTCGCCTGGGGATACAAAGAGGCAGACCGCATCGGCCAAGTGAGCAAGAGTTTAGGCGGCGCGGAGACGGTTTCCTTCTCGCAACTCTCCATCCCGGCCTGGGCGCTCGACAGCCTCAAGAACTGGAAGAAGGTCGTCGGATGAGCGAGGGCTTGATTGTCGGACAGATCGTCGGTTCGGAGCTTGTTCAAGCCAAGCTGGCCGCCATCGGCAAGGACCGCCAAAAGCGCGTCGGGTTGAGTGTGCATCGGCTTGGCTTGAACCTGCTGGCGCGGGTGAAGGACTTCTATCTCTCCGGGGAATCTCTCAACGTGCGCTCTGGCCGTTTGCGCCGGTCCACAAACGAAAAATTCACCGAGGATGGGACGAACTTTAGCAGCAGCGTTGGCACGAACGTACCCTATGGCCGTTATTGGGAACTTGGCTTTGACCGCAAGGTTGGCGCTGGCGCCAGGGGTGGGCCCAGGTCTATGAGCGATCTTGCCGCGGCTAAGTATGCGGCAAAACACCCGCCGGGAACGAAGCACTACGACGCTCGGCCATTCCTCACGCCAGCTCTTGCGGATATGAAGGACGAAATCCGCGCCACGCTGGCAAGCGCACTCGGAGGTACAGCCTAATGGCTCTCAACCGTGAGGCAATCTTTGTCGCGCTCAACGCCCGCCTGGCCGCCGTCGCCGGCTTCGCTGGGCCATGCTCTCGCCAGTGGGTAAGCTACGCCGACACGCCGCCCGAGATGCAGCCCGCGCTATTCCTGGCAACGGGTGACGAACAGGCAGGCGGTGACCGCCGGCAGCCTACCGTCTGGACATTGCGCCCCAAGCTGGTGCTGTACACCCGGCATGATGCAGACCCGACGGCAGCGCCGAGTACCTTGCAAAACCAACTCATCACCGCTCTTGAGGCCGCCATGGAAATGACGCCGGGAGAAGCTGCACAACTGGGGCCGTTCGCCAATGACGGGCAAGCGCCGCATACAACGCTGGGCGGCCTTGTATCGTCTTGCCGGATATTCGGAACCATCGTCAAGGATGAGGGACTTTTTCAAACCCAGGGCATCGCAGAGATTCCCCTGGAGATTGTAACGACCGCCTAAAGGAGGGCGGTATCAATGGCCGACACGGATGAAACCACCAAGGTAACCCAAGCTGCAAAGACTCTTGCTGATGCCCCGGCTATCTATGCCGAGGATGCAGCCCAAACCGTCAAGGTGGACGCCGAAAAGGAAACGGCGGCCTGGGAGAAGGAAGTCGAGACGTGGTTTAACGATCTCCGCCAGAACCTCACGGCGCTGGATACCGAGATCCACAACAAGCTCTTTGCGGCCAAGGAAGAACTCAAGGCCCGCCTGACCGCCATCCTCTAACCCTTCAACCGGGCGGCCTTCGGTGAAGCCGGGGGCCACGCCAGAAAGCGAGTACCACCGTGGCTCAGTACAACTTCGGCGTCGGCCAACTGTTCATCGTCCCGCCCGGCGCAAATCCTACCCCTGTCAACGTCGGCACCCTGAAGGACATCTCCATCGACATCAGCCGCGATGTGAAGGAGCTTGTCGGCTCGTATGCCTTCCCCGAGGATGTTGCGCTCGGTAAGGGCAAAATCACCGGCAAGGCGAAGTCTGGCCGCATTCAGGCTGGGCTCATCGCTGCCATTCTGGCCGGTTCGACCACCAGCACCGGGCAGACCGCCGCGGCCAACAACGAAATCAGCAACATCCCCAGCACCCCGTACCAGGTCACGGCCCTCAACGGCGCAACCTTCGTGCAGGATGGCGGCGTGTATGACTACACCGCTGGCAAGTGGCTGTCTGTTGTCGCCAGCGCCCCGGCTACCGGCCAGTACAGCGTCACGGCGTTGGGCGTCTACACCTTCGCCGCTGCCAACACCACGCACCAGGTGGGCTTGTATTACACCTACACCATGGTCACCGGCAACAACATCGATCTGAACAACGTTCTGATGGGGCAGGCCACCATCTTCCAGTTGAACGCCTTCAATACCTATGGCGGCAAGCAGTTCGGTTACAAGCTGTGGGCGGTCGTCTTCCCGAAACTGTCACTGGCGGGCAAGCAGGACGATTACACCGAAGTCGATCTGGAATTCCAGGCCTTCACCGACACAAACAACAACGTCATCAACGTCTACACCAACTCCTAACCCGGATGCGCCGTTCGAGAGGGCGGCGCGTTCCCATCTCAGCCATGGAGGCCGAAAGCATGAGCACCGTCACGATTCAAGGCACCGAGTACGATCTTCAACCCTTCACCGCTGGGCAGTTGCGTCACCAGGCGTCTGCCAAGCTGGCAGCTATCGACGAAATCAACGGCCAGCTTCAGGCCGGCACAATCTCGCCCATGAAGGCCATGCCTGAGATGGTTGGTCACTGCTGCGATCTGGTTCACCTTTCGCTGTCGAACAAGTACCCCAATCTGACCCTCGAAGCGGTCGAGACGATGCCTTTTGCGGAGATCCAGAAAGCCGTCGAAGGCGTTGCGGAGGTCACCGGCCTCAAGGGGGAAGGCGCGCCCCAGAAGGTGAAGCGGAGCCGCTGAACTGGGGCGAACTGTACGGGCTCATCATCACCGCAACCACCTGGACGGCGCGCATTGTCGATGCAACTCCATGGCCGGACATTTTGGACCTTCTGGATTATTGGAAGGTCTGCCCGCCGGTTCACATCATGGTCAAGGCGTACTTGTGTGGCGGCAAAGACGAAAAAGCAACCAGCACGATGACCGAGGATGACGCTTTAGCCACACTTGAGGCTGGCATCGTCGGATTCTAGGAGGCGGCATGGCAGACGACGGGGGCGAGATCAGTGTAAAAATCACAGCCCAAATAGACGGGCTGATGGATGGGCTGAACAACGCCACCAGCGGGGTTAAGGACTCCACGGCGAAGATGGCCGCGTCCTTTGCTCCCCTGACCGCCGCCTCTGCCTCCTCGTTCGACAGCATGGCTGGGCAGTCAAAGGAAGCCGCCGAAAGCATGGAGGGTGACTTCAGTAAGACCGAGGCCCGCCACGCTGCCCACATGCTCGGCATGAACCGCGCTGTCGGTGGCTTCGTCGCCACGCTCCCCGGCGTCGGTCAGGCTCTGTCGATGGCCTTCGCTCCCTTGGCCATCATGGAGATGATCGAATGGATTGCCAAGGGCGTCGAAAAACTGATGGAGTTCCGCGAGGAATCCGGCAAGCTCGCCGCAACCGAAAAAGAAGCGGGAATCGAGAGCAATCGCTCGTTCAACTCCCTAAACGACAAGCTCCTGGAGGCACAGGAAAAGACGGCGGAGCTTGCCGGGAACCAGATGGAGGCGCTCCGTATCAAGCTGGAGCTAATTGACCACGCCTCCATGAATGAGCTTTTCGAGCAGTTTGAATCCCTTTCCAAAATCGCCAACTCGGTTTTTGATGGCATGGCGGTACATTGGTTTCAGTTTGGTAGTGGCGCGGCGGGGCAGAAAGCGTCTCTTGAATCCTTCCGACTTGAATATGAGGGGCTTCAGACAGACGTAAATAAGCAGGGCGAGGCGCACGATTTGCTGACCGCGAAGCTCAGCCGTGAGTCGGAAATTTTCGCAAACCTTCAAAAAGCGCAGGACGCTTTTTCTGGCGCGGGGTCGAAAAGCGCGGGGGCTTATAACGAGTTTGAGCAGGCAAAAACGGCACTTTTAGCCAAGAATGTAACACTCGAAAATGGCTCTGTTGAATCGCTGAATCGGCAGGTAAACGCACAGCGCGAGCTTCTCAACATCCTCCAGAAATATGCCGCCGACACGAAAACTGTAAAAACTGAGCACGATGCGCGCTCCGGCAACGCAAGAACCGAGGCGGCAAAGAAAGACAGCAAGGAAGACAAAGACCCGTCGTCCGAGCAGATGGCCGCGCTCAAGGAAAACCTCGATGCGCAGAAGGCCTTAAAGGAGAACTGGTTTACGTGGAGCACCCAGCGCGAAATCGAATATTGGCAGACGATGGCCACCATCGGCGGCTTGGGGGCGAAAGCCCTCGCCGATATTCAAAACGAGATCGACAAACTCACCCGCAAGGGAGCCGAGGAAGGCGAGAAGGCCTCCGAGCAAGGCTTTGAGCGCAAATACAGTGCAGCCGCAAAGGGTAGTGCGGAGCGCGTCCAATTGGCTACCAATGAGGTTGCTCGTCTCAGGGCCGTCTACAACGGCATGGGGCCGGAGTATGCAGCCGCACAGGCCAAGATGACCGAGGCAACCAAAGAGCAGGGGGCGCAGCGGCGCGCAGACGGGGCGCGGGCTATCGACGAAAGCCTGGCTCTCCAGAATGCGGCGGCGGCAAAGACGGTCCAACTGGCGCGGGATGATGCGGCGGCGGGAATCATCACCAAACAACAGCTTTTACAGGCGGAACATGCCTATATTGCCGCTGTTCTGAGCGATGAAGAGCGGGCAATCCAGATCAAGAAAATTCTCTACGCGGGCGATGCTGAGGAGTTTGCGAAGCTGATGAAGCTCAAAACCGCCGAAGAAACAAGGGCGGCGGCGGAATCGGCCGTGATTGACAAAAAGGAGGCGGCAGACCATCTGAAAACCGCTCAGACTTGGGTCAACGGCCTGACCTCCGGTTTCAGTTCTGGGATCTCCGGGATGATTAAGGGAACCCAGAGTTTCGGGCAAGCCTTCAAGTCCATCATGGGGTCAGCCATGGACTTCGTTATTCAGCAGATGGTCAAAATGCTGGCAAGGCACCTCTCTGTCGAAGTCGCCAAGACCACCGCAACAACGGCGCAGACCGGGGTTCGCACGGGCGTACAGACGGCGGCTGATGCAAAGACGATGGCCAGCGACACAGTGACAGGGGCGCACCATGTAGCCGTCGAGGGCGCGAAGACCGGGTCTACCCTTGCCGGGTCTGCCACTCGTGTTGCAACCGAAATATGGGCATCCCTGAAAACCATGGCTCTCAAGCTCGCTGAGGGCATCAAGTGGATTGCCATTGAGGGCTGGAAGGCGGCGGCATCAGCCTGGGCATCTATCAGCGCCATTCCCGTCGTGGGTCCGTTCCTTGCGCCCGCTGTTGCGGCTGGCGTTGTGGCTTCTGTAATCGCTCTCGGGATGCACATGTCCTCAGCGGCCGGCGGCTGGGATAACGTCCCGTCTGACCAGATTGCACAGATCCACAAAAGCGAGATGATCCTACCGGCCAGCATCGCCAACCCGTTGCGTAGCGCCATAGCGGGCGGGGGGATCGGAGGGAATGGCGGCGGGGGCGACACGCACCTCCATATCCACGGTGGAGTTGATTCAAAGGCATTCTTCCAGCAGAACCAAGGGAACATCATGGCGGCTATCAAAGAGGCGGCGAAGAACCGGCGGGGCTAGACGAGCAGCTATTTTAAGGCTAGTCGCTTCCCGCTCAACCGCGCCAGTATTGTGGGCGGCAAGTTCCACACCCGCAGTGTGTCAGTGTCAGGTATTTTCTCGTATGGGGAGTATTCGATGACGACGTATCCCCCGTTATCCCGAACGGCACGAAGGAACTCTATAGGCTGAGTAAAGAATAGAGAGTCCGACCCCTCTCCCCTTGAAACCGAAAAGCGTTTCGGCGTTGAAGAGTTGAACTTTACTCGGACTGAAGTCTGATCCTCAAAGATGTTGCCTTTTAATTTCAAATACACTTCGCACCTGGTTTTGCAGCGGACCACAAGGGTTGTATTTCCGCCGTACGTCATTGCAAACTCGGTACTTCTGTTGGTTTCCATCGCGTTCTTATCAACACTGTATTCCCAAGCACTGTTCTGGGCAAACGTCAAACTAGCAGAAAAAATCAGCAACACAACAGCAGCGAACGCTTTCATGGTCGTACTCCTTACACCCCTACTTCACAGCACAACCCGCCAGCGCGTCAACCTTTCGCCTCAGTTTCGCGCACAAAACACCAACCCATACAACAAGATGCAACCCATACCGCATTTGCAAAAAGCGGGCGTTTTGGCGCAAAATGACCCCATGCCACCCAAATACGCGGTTACTAGAAGCCGCCTGATGGCCCGCGAAAAAGAACTTCTCAGAGAGCTCGAAGACGTGCGAACCTCGATTGCTGCTTGCCTTCAGGCTATGGAGTGCCCAGCGTCCCTAATCAAGGAGTTCAAAGAGGAAAGGCGCATTACCTCTGACCGTTCTGCAAGTGCAAGGACGCTCCGATTGCGCGATGCGCGCCTGGGAAGCCACGACCCAGAAGACCCCGACCGCAAGCCCAACTAAACCGCCCTAATCTCCATAGTCTTGCCCAGCGCCTTGAGCGCGCCGGCGATCCCGTCGATCTTCGACGCGTGGCGCCAGTCCACGAGCCGGTTGACTTCCTGCCGGGTGACCTTCATGCGCCGCGCCAGTTCTGCCGGTCTGACCTTCTGTGTTGCCATTTCGTTCAAGAGCAGGATCTTCGCCGCGTAGCTGGCTGGCAGTTCAACTACGTGCTGGCCGCGCTTGAGTTTGGAGGGCGCGGGGATCGTAAGGCCCTCCTCGATGTAGTAATCCAAGGCCGATTCCAGAACGTCGGCGGCGTGGTGTAGAGCATCTTCAACGTCTTCGCCCTGGGTGATTGCCTCGGGAATATCGGGGAAGGTGACGACGTACCCGCCTTCCTTCTGTGGTTCGAGATGTGCTGGATAGCGCAACATGAATCCTCCTATTTCAACCCTAGCTGTTTTTTGATGCCTTCGACCAGGCCGGTCTTGAGTTCTTTGGAGTGCATCGGCAGGAAGGATGTTTTGCCGTTCAGTTTCACCTTCAGATGGGAGCCTTTCGCGCCCTCGAATGTTGCCCCCTGTGCTGTCAGCCACCGCTTGAACTCGCTGCTCTTCATGTATCTAATGTAATCATTATTGCTTACAAAGTCAAGAGGAAATGTAAACAAAATTGCGACTTTCTCGATTTCTCATTTCAGAGCCTCCGGGGCCGGCTTTTTGCCCCGATTCGGCTCTATACTGTGTCTGAAATGCAACAGTATGTAGCTTTTGTTCGACGCGGAACACCCGAGGACGGCGCATGAGCAGCTTGCTTTTCCCATCGACGTTGAAGGGCCTGGACATCGAGGTTGACCGCACATCGCAGTTCTCGACGATGATCCAGACGAGCGCCAGCGGTAAAGAGCAACGGGCTACCTTCTGGACCGTCCCGCGGTGGACTTATGAATGGACGTTGAACTTCGTGCGCCAAGCCGGTTTCAGCGCCAAGACGCTCTCCGATGAGCTACTGCAGCTTGCCAGTTTCTTCAACACCATGCGCGGGGCTTGGGATTCCTTCTATTTCATCGACCCAGTGAACGGAAGCCCAACAGCCTGCCCGTTCGGCACTGGCACCGGCGCGCAGACCGTCTTCCAACTGGTCGACAACGAGGGTTATTCGGCGGGAATCATCCAGTCCGCGGCGATCTACGTCAACGGCGTCTTGCAGACTTCCGGCGTGAGCTACAACGCAACAACCGGCGTGGTGACCTTCACGACTGCCCCGGCCAACGGCCTCCCGATCACCTGGACTGGCCAGTTCGCCCGCATCTGCCGGTTTGACGACGACACCATGACCTTCAAGCGCTTCATGCAACTGGCCTGGGACGGCGGAACGGTCAAGGTGATAACGCTCAAATGAAGTACGCCACTCCAGCACTCATCGCGTATCTGGCAACCGGCGGCGTCTTCACCATGGCCGACTGCTACACGATCACGCTCCAACCGGGCGGAATCTACCGCTGGACGAATGCGGACATTCCTCTGACCTTGAATAGCCTCCTGTTCACTTCATCACTGGACAATGGGGGTCAACCGCTCGTGAAGCGCGGGGCTATCCGCAACGCCAGGGGCACCGAAGTAGACACGCTGGACTTGACGCTGCTGTGCGGCGGCTCCGCTCAACTCATGGGAACGAATATGAGCCTCGCGGCCATCAACGGCGCATTTGACGCGGCCAGGGTGCGGGTGGAGCGCGTTTTATCCGCGTACCCCGGCGATACGTCCATGGGTTCCGTCGTCCTGTTTGAGGGCAACTGCGCGGGCGTTGATCCGTCCTCGACTCAGGTTGTCTTGCACGTCAAGTCAGATCTCGAGCTTTTGCAGTACCAGATGCCCCGGATTCTCTTTCAGCCGGGTTGCGCGAACTGCTTTGGTGATAGCGGCTGCGGAATCAGCTTGCCGAGCCTCACGGTTGCCGGAACGGTTGGGGCGGCCCCGTCAGCCTCCAGCCTTCCAACGACGATTACAGGCTCCTACGCTCTCGGGGTCGTGGTTATGACGAGCGGGGTAACATCCGGCTCGCGTCGGACGGTAAGCCAACTCTCAGGCGGAGCCATCACCTTTACCGTTCCGCTACCCGCTACGCCCTCGGCGGGTGACACCTTCACCATCTACCCCGGTTGCGCCCGCACAGCGGCGGCTTGCGCGGCCTATAACAACTCGAACAACTATCAGGGCTTCCCCTACGTGCCAGAAACGAGCACCAGCCTATGACCGCGCTTGATGAGATGTTGCAGCGTGAGGCCGTCGTCGAGGAGGCCCGGTCTTGGGTTGGGACTCCATACCATCACCATGCGCGCATCAAGGGCGCTGGTGTGGATTGCGGCATGATCCTTGCTGAGGTTTACGAGCGCGCCGGGGTTCTTCCCCACGTTGATCCTGGCGAATATGTTGCCGACTGGTTTCTCCATCAAGACGAGCCGGTTTACCTCAATATCGTTGAGCAGTTCGCGGCCAAGATCGACGGCCCGGCTCAACCGGGCGACATCGCAATGTTCCAGTTCGGGCGCAACCCGGCGCATGGAGCCATCGTCGTTGAATGGCCGGCCATCATTCACAGCTTCAAACAGGCTGGCATGGTGATTCTCGACGACGCCGTTTCAAATTGTGACCTTGCCGATCGGTTCGTAGGCATCTGGTCGCCCTGGGCGAAAGCGAGGCCCGAATGAGCGGCTTAATGGGAGGCGGGTCTTCGAACGCGCAAACACCGGTCAAGCTGGCGTCTGTTCAGGTTTCGACCTCGATGTACGGCAAGCCCAAGGCGCTCGTCTACGGCTGCACGCTGGTTGCCAGTAACATGATCGACTGGGCTGGCTTCACCTCTCAGGCGACAACGTCGGGCGGCAAGGGCGGCGGCGGCGTGACCGGCTATAACTACTGGTCTGACTTGATTCTTGCCCTCTGTGAGGGTGGCGCCAGCGGAATAGTCGGGGTTCAGCGGGTTTGGCAAAATAAGGACTGCTACACGCTGGCCTATTACGGCCTCTCGCTCATGACCGGCGCAAGGCCGCAAGCGCCCTGGGGGCCATGGCTGAGTAAATGGCCCAGCCGGGCGCTCGGTTATAGCGGAACGGCTTATATTGCCGGCCTTCAAGTTGCCCTTGGCTCCGATGGTGCACCGCCGAACTATAACTTTGAGGTCCAGGCTCTCCTCGGAACCGAGGCAGACCCGAATTGGCCGGGGTCGTATGACGCCAAGCCCTCGGCCGTCGTGTTCGACGTGCTCACGAATCCCTACTACGGGGCGACATTCCTAGCGGCGCGCATCGCGGACATGGTGACAGGCGCGGCCAGCTTCCAAACCTATTGCACCGCCTGTGGCTTTGCTATCAGCCCGGCTTTCACTGACCAGAGCGATGCGGCAACCTGCATCCAGCAGATCCTTGACGCGACTAATTCTGAGATCGTCTGGTCAGCCGGTACGACGGGGATGCAACTCAAGATCGTTCCCTATGGCGACACGCCCATTACCGCCAACGGCGTTACCTACACACCGAATACCACGCCGCTCTACAACTTGACCTTTGACGACTTCCTGGGGGTCATAGGCAAGGACGGGAAGCCAACCGGCAACGATCCTATCAGCACTCAGCGGTCAAGTACGCAGGACATCAAGAACGATGTGCCGGTGGAATGGTGGGACCGGACGAACAGCTACAACGTGAGCGTTACTGACAGTCCAGAACCTTCAGACGTGTCTCTGAATGGCCTTAAACAGGATTCTCCGCTCACCCTGCATCTCATCACGCGGGCCGCTCATGCGCAGCAAATCAGCGCGATTAAGGCACAGCTGAACGTCTTTGTCCGCAATACCTACACGTTCAAGGTGGGCTGGAAGTACATTCTGCTCGAACCGATGGATCTGGTGACCCTGACGGACGCCATTTCCGGCCTGTCGTTGAGAATTGTACGCATCATCTCAGTAGATATGCCCGACGAGACGAGCGAGGAAGACGGCCTCACAATTACGGCCGAGGACTGGCCCTTTGGGGTCGGGACCGCCGCGCTCTACGCGACACAGACCTCTGCAGGGACCATCCCGAATACCGACCCAGGGAACGCCAACGCGCCGACGATATTCCAAGTTCCGGCGCAGTACTCGGGTGGAGATAATCAGCTTGCCCTCGCGACTTCTGGTGGTTCTAACTGGGGGGGCTGCTACGTGTGGATGTCCGAGGATGGAGCAAGCTATGGTACTCAGCCAATCGGGAAGATTGGCAGCGCGGCGCGCCACGGCACATTAACCGCCGCGTTGCCAGCCGGCAATCCATCGGACACGGTGAACACTCTCAGCGTGCAACTAGCCGATAGCACGCTCCAACTTCAAAGCGTCTCGGCTGCATCGCTTACCGATCTCCTTACGCTGTGCTGGGTAGATTCTGAGCTTATCGCGTTCCAGACAGCGACGCTCACTGGAACCGGGAAGTACAACCTGACGAACCTCATCCGCGGGTGCTACGGTACGCCGATCTCTGCGCACGCGTCCGGCGCAAGCTTCGTGCGCTTTGACGATGCGTGCCTGACTGTTGACCTGGCGCCGACGCGTATCGGGACGCTCTACTTCAAACTCCAGAGCTACAACCTACTGGGCGGCGGCGTTCAGAACATTTCGAACTTGACCGCCTATAGCTGCACCATCGCTTCAAACGCCTCGCTGAATAGCCCCGTGAGTAACCTGACGACGGTTTACCGTGACAACCGCCTATGGTTGCATTGGGACGCCATGACTGCGGGCATCTCCTACGAGGTTCGCATCGGCAGCGCATGGGCCTCGGCTTCAGTCTGCGGCATCGTCTCGACAAATGAAATGCTGGCCAGCGGCGACGGAACTTACTGGGTTGCGCCTCGGCTTGGCACATCAGACGGCCCGGCGACTGGGCTTGCAGTGTCCGGTACCGGGCTTGTCGCCAATGTTGTCGCCACGCGAAACGAGTCGGGCGGCGGATGGTCAGGGACAAAGACCGGCGGGGTCGCCATCGTTTCCGGTCTGCTGGAGTTATCCGGCGGGTCACTCTCCGGCTTCTATCAATGCCCGGCGGGGAACATCGTTGACATCGGCACAGCCCAGGCTTGCGGGGTGACTTTCACGCTTTCAGCCGCGGGAAGCCGCAGCACGATCATTTTTGACAACATTGCCAATGTCGACACATTTGACAACGTGGACGGTGACGCGACGGGTCTAGCTACCGTGAAGCCGATGATCTCCGTGGCGGGGAATAACGGAGTCTTCGGGCCTTGGCAAGCCCTAGTGCCGGGCGTCTACTTTGGCCGGATATTCCAAGTGGGCCTCCAGTTCACGAGCACAGACCCAACAGCGATGCCGTTCGCCGCCGCCTTCTCTTGGACTGTCGATATGCCCGACAGAATTCAACGGTTCACGAGCCTATCGGTTGGTACGGGCGGCGTAACGGCCACATTCAGTCCAGCCTTCCAGATCCAGCCGAACATTCAGACCACTATCCACAACGCGCAAGCCGGGGACATCTGGATTCGTGACAGCATCTCGGCGTCTAGCGTCACCGGACACATCAGCAACGGCGGCGTGAACGTCGCCCGAACCATCGACCTAATCGCACAGGGGTATTGATATGAGCGTTGTTCCTTCCATCGCAGCGGGCGTCTCGGGCCTCACAATGCGCACCTGCGTCAACTCTGCCTTTGCCCAGATTTACAGCGATATGCAGGGCCAAGGCGCTACCGCCTTCACAACGGGCGGCGCTGCCCCTGCGTTCACCTTGACTCCCGCACCGGCGCTCACGGCCTACGCCGTCAACCAGCGGTTCAGCGTGACCTTCAATGCCGCCGGAACGACAGGCTCAAACACGTTGAACGTCTCCGGCCTCGGGGCCATAAGCCTCATGCAGTACGTGAACGGCGCGAAAGTCGCCGCTCGCGTAGTCAGCGGTATGGTCAGCGATGTTTTTTACGACGGCACAAACTTCGTGCTTCTCAATCCTGTAGTGAGCGGGGCTTCTACTGTCGGTGCTTTTCGCAACCTCGCCCTGTCCGCAACCGGGTCCAGCTATGCCGTGAGCGTATCCGCCGACGAGCTCGTGCTGGAAGACGCGAACAACAACTACTTCACGGCTCGGAGCGTGGCCGCTTCGATCTCTGTCAGCGCCAGCAAAGCAAACGGCCTCGACACCGGCTCTGCGGCGACTTCCACCTGGTACAGCGTATGGCTGATCTATAACGGCTCAACAGTCTCCGGACTTGTCTCGCTCTCCTCAACCTCGCCGACTTTGCCGAGCGGCTATACATTCAAGGCCCGTGTCGGCTGGATTCGCACCGGCCCATCTACGGCCTATCCCCTTGCCTTCCAGCAGTACGGACGACGGGTGCAGTACAAGGTCGGCGGTGGAAACCTCTCAGCCATGCCTGTTATGGCCTCTGGCTCTGCGGGCAGCGCGACTACCCCCTCGTGGTCCTATGTGTACCTGTCCAGTTTCGTACCTTCCACTGCGGTGGCGGTTACCGCTTCCGCATACGTGAGCAACAACGGTGGCCAGGTGATCTTCGCCCCGAACGGGAGCTACGGCGGGTCGTCAAGTTCAACCAATCCACCGCCCGTGATGATCCAGTCTAGTTCGCTCTACGAGAACATTCTTTTCTCGCTCGGGCTTGAATCGCTCTATCTCTATTACGCCAGCAACAACAGTGCGCTTGTGCTCTCCTGCCTCGGGTGGGAAGACAACCTCTAAGGAGAAACCATGTTCGCATACTCAAACAGCGGTCAAAGCATGAGAGCTATCGACACCGGCATGGAAGAGGCCGGGGAAACCGTCTTCGATCATTACGCAACCGACGCCGAGCTCGCCGCGGCGTTCCCTGCTTACGTTCCTATCGCAACGCTTGCAGCGCAGGCAGCGCTCAAAGCCCAAGCGCGGCAATTGCTCTCCGCCTCCGACGTACAGGTCGCGCGCAGCTACGAGTCGGGAATTGTCTTGCCTGACACGTGGAAGACTTACAGGGCCGCGCTCCGCGTCATTGTATCCACCGGCGCGGGCACGATCCCGGCGCTGCCGGCGTGGCCAAGCTGATACAGGGGCCAATGCGTGATTTTGTCATTTCGCAGCCTTTGGACAGCTAAAAACGGCTTGGAATTGACAGAGAATGTAGACGTTAGTTCGCCGGCGGAGGCAGCATGAACGCAGAAACAACCGCATGGATCATCGCTTTAACCGGGGTGGTTGGCATCCTCTCGGGACTCATCGGTCAGGCGCTCTATTGGGGGATTTTTAAGGGTTCCATTGAGGCGCGTACGCAGGCGGCCGAGGGACAAATCAAGGAACTCGACACGAGCCGCAAGGAGATGTGGACGGCCATCAACAACCACGGCGAACGGCTGGCAACACTCGAAGCGCAGAAAGCAAGAGGGTAATTCAAATGTGGAAGTACGAGCAGAAGACAGGCGACGTTACAAACCCGTCGGGCGCGCTCGTCGGTTGCGGTTATAGCGGCAACGGCGACGGCCTCAATAATCCAAGCGCGGAGCAAGAGGAAGGTGTCGGGCCTATCCCGGTTGGGCAGTACACCATCGGGAGGTTCTTCGACGACCCTGAAAAGGGTCCGATCGTAGCCCACTTGTCACCCTGCTCAAACACGAATACTTGGGGCCGTTCCGGCTTCATGGTTCACGGTGACAACCCCAAACTCAATCACTCAGCCTCCCATGGCTGCATCATTCTGTCCCACGTCCTGCGCGAAATGCTCATGGCGTCTAACGACAGGCTTTTGGAGGTGACCGCGTGACGCTATCAAAGACAGCGGGATACGTAATAGGGGCCATTCTATTCCTCTCTCTAGCCCTGGGCAGCTATGAATGGCTGCAAGAGCGCGATGCGCGAGTGAGGGCCGAGGCGACACAGACGGCTCAGGATCAGGTAATCAAGACGAGCCAGGCGGCCATCACTCAGGCCAAGGCTGACCAAGCGCAGACGGCAGCCAACCTGCAAGCGCAACTGGCCGCCATCGCGAACCAGAGGACCATCGTTGTTACGCCTCAACAGGCCGTGGCAGCCATCCCGGCCATTGTGCCGAATCTCCCGCAGCCCGTCACGGTGCAAACGACACCAGCCACGGCCACAGCCCCGGCAACACAGCAGATTGTCGTACCCCAGGCTGACATTCCGGCTTTTCAGGCGTACAAGCTCAACTGTGACGAATCGAACGCCCGGCTGCTGGCTTGCTCAAAAGATGCAATCGACTTTAAGGCGGAACTAGCGGCGACTGAAAACAAGTACGAGGCAGAGCAGATCACCGCTGCATCCTGGGAAGCATCGGCCGAGGGCGGAACTTGGATCCACCGGACGCTCACGGCTGCAAAGTGGATTGCTATCGGCGCGGGCGTCGGGTACGCGTCGGGAAAGTTGGCGAAATGAAGGGCTTTATCGCAACCTTGAATACCGTGAGCGAGAACGTTTGGGCCGTCCTCATCATTCTGGCCGGCGCGGGCGTCGGCATTGCCGCTCTACGGTTCCACGATCTACTCGGCGTCGCTCAAGCCATCGTCGCCGCCGGGTGCATGGCCTTCAAGGGCCATAACGGAAGCGGCCCGCCGGCAGAGTAGCCAGCGGGCCGGGTGCGAGAAGGGGCGGGGCTTAGGCTCCGCCTTTCTTTTTGAGATTCTTGCGGTTCTTGGGGCAGACCGGCCAGTGCTTCCGGACCTCAGCCGCGCCGAACAGCTTCCCGCAATGCTTACAGGGGTGCATGACCTTGGGCCGATTCGCGGCCATGGCGCGACGCCGTCGGCCAGCCTCAGCGATGATTACCTCATCGGGAACGGCGGACAAGTCCCACTTGCTGATGTCGATTGGCCGTTTCGGCAAGCGCGGCCCCTTTCGTGCTCTCAGGCTTCTCACTATACCAAAGCGGGTCACCGGTTCACCGCCGGAAACTCCTTGCCGCGCTTGCCTTCCTTGCGCCAGAACTTCGCCCATGCCAGCGGTTCGCGCCAGTTGGATGCGCTCGTGACGTGACGCGGCGCGCCCGGCCCCCAATGCCCCACCGGTCCAAGCATGTGCCGATCATCCCGCGTTTTCGCGTAGCAGTTCGCGCACCCGGGACTGACTTTGGTACAGCCGATCCACGGATTGAACGTGTGGTCTGTCCATTCGATTCCTGTTGTCTTCCCCATGAAGCTCCTCTTTCCCGTTCGGTTAGGCGATAAGGTTCTGGATTAGCCCAGTACCGTCAGCGCAACAAGCAGCGCCGCTCCAAGCAAAATGACGCGGGCTATCGTCCAAAATGAATCCTTCATCGTTTCCTCCAATCTTCGGTTGATCCTCACGGTCAAGTACCCCGGCAAGCGATAGAAGCGCCTGGGATGCACAGGCCGGGCAGCCGTGCGGGTCGTTTCCGATATTCCGGCAGTCCTCGCACAGGTAGGCGCGGTCAAGGGGCATATAGATGGCGTTCGCGGCGGTCACAGGGCCGCCTCTCTCGCGTATTGCTCCAGCTTTCGATAAAGGCTTGTCTTCCCGATGCCCAACGCTTCTGCGGCGGCGTGCTTATTGCGGCAGACAGCAACCGCGTGGAGAATCGCCGCCCGCTCCAAGGTTTCGAGAGGTACGATGCCTATGGGCGCGCCGATAAATGCCGCGACCCGGCCCCTGATTTCTCCAACCTCATTCAGCAACTGCATTGCGCGGCCTGACTGAAATCGAATGATCTCGCTCTGGATCTGGTCGAGCCGTTGGTTAAGTTGGGTGAGATTCATGCAGCGTCCCTCTTTCTCTCGTTGTGGGTTGGGAGTATGGCGTAGAACTTCGTGCCGGTGAGGTCGCTCGTTGAGGATTGGCTGCGCGGATACAGGGCGCGGGCGCATATCGGACACGGAACCATAAGTCGGCCGTCTTTGTCGTCGATGGAGTCGATGTCGTCGATCTCAACCGTGAGGCAAGAACCGGCGCATGGGTTTACAGCTTTACCTCGCGGCATGGTGTTCCTTCCACCGGGAAGATTCCCGCCCCGGCTCCGGGTTTGAGCTACGCTGTGAGGGCGGCGTGGGCCTTGAGGTTGATGGAACTGCCGGCGCGCTCACCGGCCCGGTAACCGTCACGATTCAGGCCGCCGGTAGCAAGGCCGCGGGCTTGGCCGGTAGTGGTGTTCTTTTCCCAGGCGGCCAGCGCCACATCCTTGCGGAGAACCATGGCGGTTGACGCCTCGGACTGCGCGGAGAGATAGAGCCGATCTTTGGTTAGCCGGGTGGAGATAGCCAGCGCGAAGCCGATGAAGAAGGACTTGCGCCATTTGCGCGCCCACTCGTCACGCTCGGCAACCTGCCAAGAGTAGCGATCCCTTCCTTTAGCCGCTTCGCCGAAAGGGTTGCTCGTGCGCGCCTTGCGGGCCTCAGTGTCACAGATCGACTTGCCAGAGGCCGCCAAATACCCGAACAGTGCGATGGCCGCTTGGCGGTCACTGGTGCGCCCTGCAAAAACCTGCCTTGACGATCCGAGTATGACGTATGACCGGCAAAAGCAGGATGCGGCGGTAGCCTCGGCCAACATCTCCTGCCACTGTGAACGCTGGCGGGTCTTGAGAATGTCAATCCGCTCCTCGTCTATCGGTTCGTCGCGCTCCTGTTCCTCAATTTCGAGGTCCGTCATGCTGAGGTTGTACTTGAAAAGCATCTCTTGGACTTTGGCGGCGAACGCCTCGGCCTCTTGCAGGTTGCCGATGGTCCGGGCGCTCTGTTCCATGGCAATCAATTTGGTCAACTTGTCGGTTACGCTAGCCACGTCCATGCTCCTGGCCGGGTTCACCCGTCGGCCCTCCGGGGTTGCAGTGGTTCTCCGCCGCCTGGCCGGTTGCTTATCGGACTCATGGCTCAATGCGCTGCCCTAAGCCGGCCCTACACCTTGCCGCTGGCGGCGGCGGAAACTTGCCCGGCTACTTGACCGGGGTGAACTTTACGAAGTCGCTGTACCGGGGATGCGTCAAGGTCACCTTGTAGCGGCGGCCCTCGATCTCTACCAGCGCGCCGGCATTGACCGTGATTGCCTTGGCGCGTTCGGCGTCCTCGTGGGCGTAGAAGGATGGAGAATTGCAGATCACCGTCGCCTGTTTGTTGGCCCATGCGACCTCATGGCCCCTTTCCACGGCGCGCTTAAAGGCGATGGCTGGATCTTCTTGGTACTTGCGGGCGTAACCCTCAACGCTGCCCACGATTGAATATTGCGGACCCTCTACCGAGTCCGTGACGATCATCTGGCCGTCCACGAGGGTCATTGGAACCGGTCGGCCGATCTGAGCCATCAACCACTTGGCGCGGTTGATGGCTTGGCGGGCCTCTTCATTCCGGCCACGCTCGATCAACTCTTGTGAATCGCTGAGGATCGACACGGCCACTATGGCGATTGAGGGTGCCGTCGCCGTCTTGTCGATCATGCTTTCCAGTGTTGCAAGCGGGCATCCGAACCTCTTGGCAAATCTCATGTTCTGTTCCTGCTCGTTCATGCTGCTCTCCATTCCTTACAAGTTCAGATTATCATGTTAGTCTAAGATGTCAATAGTCAGAATGAACTATTCTCAACCTCTGTGATGGCTGTCACAGACGGGCGTTTTGTCCACGCCCGCCTGTCTTCCGGACGCTATCCGATTGTTATGAGCTTGGTTGAAACGCCGGTTCCGCTGGCCTTGAAGGAGCCATCAGGGAGGTCTTCGCAGCTTGCTCCAACATCCTCCAGCCAGCCGCGGAAGTCGATGCTCTTGCGATCCTGCCGGAACTCAAAGCTAGGGGCCATGACCGATACCAGGACGCCGCCGGGCTTAAGGAGCGTGTAGGCTTCGCGAACGTGGTCAATGTCCTGCTGGCGTTCAAAGGGAGGGTTCATTATTACCCGGTCATAGACGGCTTGACCCATGACGTCCGTCACGTCGAAGCCGATCAGAGCGTATCCCTTGAGTTTCAGAATCTCGCGCAGCCGTCCGTTTGGTTCGATGCAGTGAACCGCCACGCCCGCCTGAGCGGCCCGGACGGCGTCGGCTATGTTGCCACTCCCCGCCGATGGCTCAAGGACCAATAGGCCCGGTTCCAGGCGCGCCCGGCGCAACATTACGTCAACCACTGCCGGCGGCGTCGGGAAGAATCCGGGGATGTTCGACAGGGCAATCTCGGCCGCAAGCTCCTCGATCTTCCGGAGCCGGTCACGTTCGGCGCGCAGAGAAGATGGGAGGTCGATCAATTCTTGCAGCATCCGGGCGGCTGGCGTCTTATCTGCGAAGTCGTCGCTCTCGATGCAGGAATAGTAACCGCCCTTGGAGCCATCGGTGCACTTGCGCACCATGCCGGCCACCTCGGCTTTGGTTCTCAGGCCCGCCAGCGAGTCGGGGATGCTTCCGGCCTCGTGAGCATCGGCGAGAGCTTGAAGGGCGCGCTGTGTGCGCTCCAGATTGCAGCAGTCGATCATCCGGCTTTGGAGTTCGCGATTGCGCTTCGGGGTTGGGTTCTGAGACATGGGACGGCCCGCGTGTTCGATCTGCGAATCTAGGGCGGCGGCCCATGCGCGAAAGCGGGTGACCAACTTGGAGTCGCCCAGGGTGGGCCTGTCAAGGGTTGCGGTTGCCATGCGCTTACAGCCTTTCGGCCCGGATCACGCCGGGCCACGGTTGCCTACTTGGTTACTTCTCAGCGGGGCCGGTAACTACTGCGCGGATTGCGCCGTCGATGGATACGCCGTTTGCGCTGTTGGCTGCGAGGTTCACGATTGCATTGACCATCTTCCAGTCGATGTAAATGTCTACGGCGACCTTCTGACCGTCTGAGCCGATGGCCTTGAGGCCGCGGTAAGAGGGCTTCGCAACCTTGGGGGCTGGCGCGGGCTTGGCGGCCTTCACCGGCTCGGGGGTGGGCTCAACCGCTGGCGCCACCGGGGCCGGGGCGTAGTTGCGGGCATCGTGCCGGGTATCGTGCACGATCACGCCGCCTTCGCCGTAGACCGTATAGACTTTGACCTTGTCGTAGCTCATGGCCCCGATGGCCTCATCTATCGTTTCGAACTCGCCGCGGACTGCGTCGTTGCCGTCGATCACGCTATATGGGAGCGGGGCGGCGTTGGCGGCGGCCTTCAACTCTTTGGCGGTGGGCGGGATCTCCGCGCCCTTGGCGTCAACTACCTTGCCGGCGGACAAATCGAGGAACACATCATCCTGGGCGGCGGTCTTCTTCGCGGCCTTCTTGGTTGCGCGTTTCAGCTTGGCGGCGTCTTTCTTGGCTGCGATGGCTTCGGCGGTTGCTACGGATTTGATGGTCTTGGTGGTTTTCTTCGTGGCCATGGTTCGTTCTCTTTTCTGCCAGGCTCATGCCCCTGGCCGGCGCGTCATTTGCTTACATTTCCATTCTAGCAACTTAGTCTAAGATGTCAATCTAAAAGTGAACTATTTTCTTTGTGTGTGACGGTAGTCACAGCGGGAGGCTCTAACTTCTAGGACTACTTTTGTTTAGGGGGCTGCTTTAATTGCCGCTCTGCAATAGACCTATCCTGCTCTTCGCGCATCCACTCCCATAGCCGCGCCCGTATCAGGTTGCTGCGGTCAATGCCGGTCTCTTCGACCATGCGAGACAGAAAAGCGTCGATTCGTCGTGTCACGGTGAGCATAATCCTTTTCTGTGGCATGATCGCACCATACACCGGCCCGCGGGTGCGGCTAAGGTGCTCTCAGTGCAGACTAGAATAACCTTTCGCATATCCCACGTGAGAAGAATCACACTTCTTGCCCCTGGGAGCGGCGTAGCCTAGATTGAAATCATCTTTCCAGATAGTTCATAACTCCGTGGGCCGCCTTCAAAGAAATTCCACATATTTTCCGGGGAACTATTGACAAGTCAGACAAAGGTGCTAGAGTCACAAATGAAGCGCGCTTTCAATGGGCTAAGGAGTGCAGTAATGGCCCAACCGAAAGTGAATTTCTCCAACTTCGTTGATTCCTGGGGTCCGAAGGTTCTACCGATGTGGAAGCCATCGGCCTCCGTAACAGCAAGGCAGCACATACGCCGGTTCCTGATTCCGGCATTTGGACAGATGAGACTACAAGACATCAATTCGGAAGCGGTACAAGGCATGATCGCTGGAATGGTCAGACTTGGGGCTAGCCGCGCTTATGTGTTGAACGTGCTTGCGACGCTCAACTCTATCTTGACCAACGCCAGCCAATGGGGGCACAAGGCTCAAAAGCTGGACTGTACACGCTTGGTCGTACCTGTGGAGAATGAAAAGCAGAGGGGCAAGACGTTCACCCCCGATCAGGTCAGGCAGATCATCGACGCGGCCAAAGAGCCGGAGCGGTCGTTGTACATCACGGCGGCGCTCACCGGGCTACGATCCGGCGAAATCATGGGACTGCAATGGGAGGACATTGACCTCGACGGGGCCGCTCTTGAGGTTCGCCGGTCATGCTATCGTGGCAAGATGAACGCGGTCAAGAGTAAGGCGGGCAACCGCTTTATCCCCCTTCCGGACGCGCTCGTTGCCATCCTGCGGGCGCAACAGCAGCGCACCGGTAACACCGAGGGGCTTGTCTTTCGAGGTAGGGATGGAGGGCCGGTCAACATCAACGATTGGCTTTCCAGGCGGCTTGCCCCGCTTCTCAAACGGCTAGGGATTCCACGCGCCGGGCTTCACGCCTTCCGGCACGCGAACGCATCGGCCCTAGTTGCAACCGGAGCAAATCCGAAGGTCGCACAAAAACAGTTGGGACATAGTGACATTCGGGTGACTCTTGATCTATACTCACACATCATCGGCGATGAACAGCGCAAGGCAGTTTCTAGGGCAGCGGAAAGTTTTATGCCCACGCTTTTAACAGGGACCGGAAGAGTAATGTGACCTGATGCGGCAAGGGTTGCAACCCATACAGCATAGATTTTTGCCAGATGCTGTAAGGGTGCCCCATCCTTGCGACTTTTTTCTGTCGCAAGGGTGGGGTAGCACAAAGACCGAGCGCCCCACCTATCTATAGTTTCTTATCGTTCCGCGACCACAAACCCAACCCTGCAATCCGCTTAAAAGCCCACCCTGCCGTCACTCCCCCCAACGCAAACAGCATCGGGAAGCACTCCAGCGTGTAGCGCGCCTCGGGCGCTTCCACGGTCATTAGCATGGCGCTGCGCAGCACAAAATAAGCCAGCATCGGCAGCCAGAATCGTGGCCTGAGGCACAGTCCCGCAAAACCCAGCAGCAGATAAACCGCATTCAATCCAGCGTAAGCCCAACTGAAACGCGTTTCGGCGTTATGGTGCGCGTAAACCCACCAATCCAGGTCGATGGGCAGATTCTCCACCCGCGGCCTGAGCCACATATCCGCCGTGCGCCCCAGCGGCAGCCAGAGATAGGAACGCAACGGATGTGCGGCGATGCGTTCGTCTGCCAGCTTGCCAAAGCGGGCATCGAGCTCGGGCGTCAGGTCCAGGTCTGCGTTGTAATCGGAGGCTAGCCGTGCGGTTTCCGCGTACTGCGCGGGAGAATCGAAGGCGCGGGCTGGCAGTTGCGTGATATCCAGGGTATCGCCGGGGACGTTCCAATAAATCTGGTAGGTTGAGACGAAGTCCAGGCACCAGCTTTTCATCCAGCGCTCCCAACCAGTGTGTGGGTCCTCGCCGGGATCGGTCGCCAGCCGCGGAGCCAGCGGCTCAAAAACGTGAAAGACCCGCTCGTTGCGCCACGTCCAGAGAGCAAACGGGGTCAGAGCCAGCAGCAGGCAAACCACCGCCATCCGCGCCAGCCTGGGCTGACCGGCCTGCGCTTTACTGGCTTCGGAAAAATCCTGGGGCGTATCAGGGCACGACTTCGCCCCAGCCTTATCTGTGTCAGGGCACGACTTTAGTCGTGCCGAGAACGCCGCAAAATGACCCTGGGCTTTAGCCCCTGAGGTATGCTTCAACCCCATCAACAGCGCCGGCGCCAGCGCCACGCCCACCAGCGCGCCGTCTGGCCGCAGCAGAGCCGCATATGTGGCGGCAAACGTAAACCAAAGCGCCGATCCCCATCCCGGCATCTCGCGGAAGCGCGCCGCCGACCACAGCGCCAGCGCCAGCACAAACAGTGTCAACGACTCAGCCATCGGCTGGGCCGCGTAAACCGCCGTGAAGGGACACAGCGCCGCCAGCCATAACGTGGCGTGCGCTGCGCCCCGGCTGAAACCCCCACCGCTCCGCCCCGCGATCCGCCCCGCAAAATCGGCCAGGAGCAGGCAACCGGCCAGTTCCAGCGCAATCTGCACCCAGGCGGCGGAAACATAGTTCTCCATCCCGAAAACCCGGAAGCAGAGCGCCAGAAACAGCGGGTAGCCGGGCAGCCGGATCAGTGTCGAATGCATTACGCCGTCCGACCCTGTGAGGGCGAACCTCCCGTGCAGCAACAGGTTTTTTGCCAAGCCGCCGTAGACCAGCGAGTCGCCGTGCAGGTCAAGAAACTGCTTCAGCATCCATAGCCGCAGCGCCAGTCCCGCGCCGAGCGCCAGCGCTATGGAGGCGCCGGGCCCCAGTCGCGCCACCATCCCCCGCCGGGCGTTCGATTGACTCTCGTGGTCAGCTTCCATACGATTCGTAATGTATAGCCTAGACTGTTTCAGCGGTTTTCGCGCCCGTTTTCGCCGTCAGGTTTTTCACTGAAAGTGCACCTCAGGTCCATTCATGCCCGATAGACAAATATTTTTCGACCCGCAACGAAAGCGCTGGAAGCGGCTCCGCCGCATTTTCGATGCGACCGCCGTTATCTCCACGTTGGTCCTGGCGATCTTTATCTTCAACGTCCTCCGCTATCAGCAGTTGCCCGAGTTGTTGCTGCCCATCCCCCGGCACAACTACAAGGCACTGCCCGACCGCGCCTCCCTTCTTCACGGCCAGAAAGCCCCGCGCCCCGCCCGCCGCAAAACCGCCCGCAAGCCCTCTGACATTCCCTTCAACACCGGTGAAGGTCTCCGTGCCGCCTACTATGTCGAAGACGACCCCGCCAGTTACTCCTCCTTCAAAGAGCACGTGCACCAGATCGACCTGCTCTTTCCTCAATGGCTGCACATCGACGCTGCCCAGCCAATCATCCTGGCCATGAGCGCCGACCATCATCACGAATATCCCGTAATCGACCCCTCCGCGGTGCATGACCCCGACGAGGAAAACAAGATCAAGCATGTGATCGAGGTAACCAAGGAAGATACCGAAATCTTCCCGCACCTCAACAACTTCAACCCCAACACCCAGAGCTGGGACCCGGCCATCGGCGTCATGCTCGCCGACCCGGCCAAGCGCGCCGCGCTGCACCAGCAGATCGTTCGCTTCCTTACCGCTTTTCCCGCCTATCGCGGCCTTTCGCTCGACATCGAAAACCTGCCCGACAATGCTTCTCCCGGCTATATCAGCTTCATCCGCGAGCTCTATGCCGACCTGCACCCGCGCAATCTCCGCCTTTACGTCAATACCATGGTCTCCACCACGGATGACGATTTCAGAGGCATCGCCGCCAACTCCGACGGACTTGTCCTGATGAACTACGACGAACACGAGGTCGAGAGCCAGCCCGGTCCCGTCGCCAGCCAGGAGTGGTTCGTCAATAATCTCCGCCGAGCCCTCAAAATCGTGCCCAAGGAAAAGCTGATCTGCGCAATGGGCAACTACGGCTACGATTGGACGCTCTCCATTCCCCAGAAGAGACGCGGCCACCGCGCCAGGCCGCCCGTGGTGCTCAACACCGAGGATCTCTCCGTCTCCGATGTCTGGCAGCGCGCCTCCGACGCCAATGCTGACCTGAGCCTCGATTACGACACCCTCAACCCCCACTTCGAGTACATTGACGAGGACCGGAACGAGCGCCATGTGGTCTGGTTCCTCGATAGCGTTACGCTGCTCAATGAGATGCGCGCCGCCCGCGGCCTCGGCCTCCAGACCTTCGCTCTCTGGCGCCTGGGCGAGGAAGACAGCTCCCTGTGGAGCGTCTGGGACAAGCCCAGCAACCCTGCCTCGTTGCAGGCCCTTGGAGAGGTTCAGCCCGGCTACGATGTGGACGACGAGGGAGAAGGCGACATTATCCGCGTCACTGGCCAGCCGCAGCCCGGCAAGCGCATCATCGAGCAGGATACAGACGAACCTGATCTGAAAGTAAGGCTCATCACCGATGAGCACATGGACGTCTATCCGCGCACCTACACCATCGAACAATACGGTTATCACCCCAAAGAAGTCGCGCTCTCCTTCGACGACGGCCCCGACCCCAAGTGGACCCCCAAGATTCTCGATATTCTTCGCAACAAGGGCGCCAAAGCAACCTTCATGCTCATTGGCGAAGAGGCCCAGCAGAACGTCGGGCTCATGAAGCGCGTGGTGCGCGAAGGCCATGAGATCGGCAACCACACCTACAGCCATCCCGACATCAGCGAAATCTCCAACCGCCAGCTCGACCTCGAGCTCAAGCTCACCGAGCGGCTCTTTGCCAGCAAGCTCGGCATCCAGCCGCTCTACTTCCGCCCGCCCTACGACATCGACGAGGAGCCCGACACCGGCGACCAGGCCGCTCCCGTCGAGCGCATCCAGCAGGCAGGCTACACCATCATCGGCAGCAAGATGGACACCAACGACTGGAACGAGCATCCCCGCAAGTCTCCCGCCGAAATCACACAGACCATCCTCGACCAGTTGCAAACCATGAAGGTCAAGCCGCAGTTTCGCGGCTCCATCATCCTCCTCCACGATGGCGGCGGCGACCGCTCCGCCACCGTGGCCGCCCTGCCCGTGCTCATTGACGCCCTGCGCGCCCACGGCTACACCATCGTTCCCGTCTCCACGCTGCTCGGCAAAACCACCGCCGACGTCATGCCCAAAATCACCTTCTTCCAATTCCTGCGCGCGGTGCCCGACTCCCTCGCCTTCTCCAGCATGGCCTTCATCGGCAGCTTCATCATGCTCATGTTCTACGTTGGCGACATCCTCATGAGCGCGCGCCTCTTGATCGTCGGCGTCTTCGCCGTCATCGAGCGCCTACGCCGGCCTCACGCCCTGGCATCAATCGGATTCAATCCCCGCGTAGCCGTGCTCATTCCCGCCTATAACGAGGAGACAGTCATCGTGCGCACCATCCGCTCGGTCCTCAACTCCGACTACCCCAACCTCCACGTCATCGTCATTGACGACGGCTCCAGCGACAGCACCCTCGACGTCGCCCGCCAGGCTTATGCCGCTGAAATCGCCGCCGGTCGCGTCCAGGTCTTTACCAAACCCAACAGCGGCAAGGCCGCCTCGCTCAACTTCGCCCTCGACCGCATCGCTGAAGACTTCTATGTCGGCATCGACGCCGATACCGTCATCGCCCCCGACGCCATCAGCAAGCTCATCCCGCACTTCGAAGACCCGCTCGTCGGCGCCGTCGCCGGCAACGCCAAAGTCGGCAACCGCGTCAATCTATGGACACGCTGGCAGGCCCTCGAATACATCACCAGCCAGAACTTCGAGCGCCGCGCTCTCGACCTCTTCAACGTCGTCACCGTCGTCCCCGGAGCCATCGGCGCATGGCGCACCGCGCCGGTCAAAGCCGCCGGCGGTTATCCCGTGAACACCGTCGCCGAAGACGCCGACCTCACCATGAACCTCCTCGAACAACAGCTCAAGGTAGTCTACGAGGATCGCGCCCTCGCCTTCACTGAGGCTCCCATCGACGCCAAGGGCCTCATGCGCCAGCGCTTCCGCTGGTCTTTTGGAATTTTGCAGGCAGTCTGGAAGCATCGCCTGGCATTCGTCCGCAACAAGGCCATGGGTTATTTCGCGCTGCCCAACATCCTCATCTTCCAAATGCTCCTGCCGCTGCTCTCGCCGTTCATCGATTTCATGTTCCTCGCCGGCATCGCCCACTACTTCGTTGACCGTCACTACCACCCCGAAGCCGCCTCCGCCGCCAACTTCGAGAAGCTCGTCTTCTACTTCCTCGGCTTCCTGGTCATCGATTTTGTCACCTCCTCGGTCGCCTTCTCGCTCGAGCGCCGCCATCCCGCCAACAAGGGCGACGGCTGGCTCCTCTTCCACATCTGGCTGCAGCGCTTCGCCTACCGCCAGCTTTTCTCCCTCGTCCTGTTCAGAACCGTCAAGCGCGCCATCGACGGCAAGCCCTTCAACTGGGAAAAGCTCGAGCGCACCGCCAAAATGTCCAAGAGCACCGACGCCCTCACCGACACCGTATAGGCGAACGTCTCCGGGTTCTCCGCATCGGACCATCCCAAAACAATGGGTGCCCCAGGTCCCTCGCGTTTGGGGACCTGGGATTCTACCGAAGTGTCGGCTCTCCCGGAGTTATACTGGCCGCATGTCAAACCAGACTTTGCCCAGCGCCCAGATGAAAGAGCCGGGGACGTGGCTCTACCCGCCAATCGAGCCGTATCGCACCGGCCGGCTCCAGGTCTCGCCCGTCCACGAGCTTTACTTCGAGGAAAGCGGCAACCCCTCCGGCAAGCCTGTGGTCTTCCTGCACGGCGGTCCCGGCGGCGGCTCCGACCCTAAACAGCGCCGCTTCTTCCACCCCGAAAAATACCGCATCATTTGCTTCGATCAGCGCGGCTGCGGCAAGAGCACGCCCTATGCCTCCCTTGAAGCCAACACCACCTGGGACCTGGTCGCCGACACCGAGAAGCTCCGCGAGCACTTGCGGCTAGAGCGCTGGCAGGTCTTTGGTGGATCATGGGGCTCGACACTCGCCCTTGCCTATGCCGAGACGCACCCCGATCGCGTCACCGAACTGGTTCTCCGCGGCATCTTCCTCCTCCGCAAGCAGGAGATCGACTGGTTTTACCAGCGCGGCGCTTCGATTATTTATCCCGATGCCTGGGAGCCCTATCTGGCCCACATCCCCGAGGCCGAGCGCGGCGACATGCTCGGGGCCTACTATCGACGCCTGACCAGTGAAGACGCAGCCGTCCGCCTCGCCGCCGCCAAGATCTGGAGCGGATGGGAAGGCGCCACATCCAAACTTCTGCCTGACCCCTCCTTTGCCGGCCACTACGAAGAGGACGAATTCGCCCTGGCTTTCGCGCGCATTGAAGCCCACTACTTCTTTCACAAGGGATTTTTCGAAACCGACGATCACCTGCTGAAGCACGCCTCCCGGCTCAGGCAAATCCCAGCGGTTATCGTGCAAGGCCGTTACGATGTCGTCTGCCCTATGGAAAGCGCATGGGCACTGCACCGTGCCTGGCCCGAGGCAGAACTCATCATCACCCCCGATAGCGGCCATAGCGCCTTCGAGCCGCCCAACAGCCGCGCCCTTGTTGCGGCCACCGACAAGTTCGCCGGTTAGCCGCAGCGCATTTTCAGCAAACCTGTAAGCGGGGATCTAAGGAGATACACTTCGCCTGATCCGCTTGGGGGGGATATTTTGCGGGGGCCCCATCCTTTCCGCAGTTTTTTTCGCGGAAGATGTCAGGCTCCGGCCTAGCTCTTATGAACGACCTCGAACGAATAGCCGTCCGGATCAAACACATCTGCGGCGTAGTATCCCGGATAGTATTCGACTCGCGCCCGCGGTGAAATATTGTCTTTGGCGCCAGCGGAGATCGCAGCCTTGTAGAACTCATCGACTTTGACATTGTTCTCGGCCATGAAGCCCCAGTGAATGGCGGCCGGACTGGGTGTTCCCTGCTGGAGCCAAAAGAACGCTTGCTTTCCATCGCCAAATCCCCACTGGTCAGGATGACCGCCTTGGCCCTTGTAGGGCAGGAAGAATTTGATATTCAGAGGCTTCAAGGCCGCCTCATAGAACGCCAACGAACGTTCGATATTGCTGACAGTCAGAATCATGAAACCGAGCATTGCTCTCTCCTTCAAATCGCCAAGGCTTCGACGGCCTTTTCGCCATTGGGTACGGCATGGATTGCAAGCGCAGGCATGTTCATGCCCTCCGCCCGCACGGTTTGCACATCATCGATTCCAATGAAGCCCAAGATCTGACGGAGATAAGGCTCGACAGTATCCCATGGCTTCCAGGGCCCATCACTGAAGACTCCACCGGATGCAAGCACCAGGATTGCTTTCTTGCCTTTCGCCAGCCCTTCTACCCCGCCACCCGCGTAGTTGAAGGTTTTGCCCGCGCGCACAACATGGTCGATCCACGCCTTGAGCAACGACGGAATTCCGAAATTCCACATGGGGCTTGCGATCACCAATAAATCCGACGCCAGGAGCTCTTCCGTGAGTTGGTCCGACAGATGCAACGCGTCCTTCAGCGATTCTGCCTCCACCGGATCTCTTGTAGAAATTGCTTTCACGGTCGCCTGATCTAAATGCGGAAGTCTGTCTTTGGCCAGGTCGCGGACGACAACCCTCGCCTCTGGGTACTGAAGTTCAAGCCGCTCTCTCACCTTACGGGTCAGCTGCCGGCTCGCTGACTCGGCTCCACGAGGGCTTGATTCGACAATCAGAATCTGGTTCACAGGTGCTCCTCCCATTTTCATGGTTACCTTCTGTATGTTGATTCTATTTTGGAGGCTTATTATCGACAATAAGGCACTTTGAGATTCGTAACGAACATGGAAGTAAGCATGAGGAAAGGCAATCTGAAGAAGCCGCTCGATTCAGCCTCAGTCTGCGGTCACAAAGACCCGGAGGCGGTTCGCGAACTCCTCACCAAAGTTGGGGACAAATGGAGCATCTTTTTGATCCTCTCTTTAGCGCAACTGCCGGGTGGGCGCGCCCGGTTTTCCGAGCTTGAAAGGGCGATTCCCGGTATCTCGCAAAGGATGCTGACACTCACGCTGCGAAACCTGGAGAGAGACGGATTGCTCACCAGGGAGTTGTTTCCTGAGGTGCCTCCACGGGTGGAGTACGAACTGACCGCTCTGGGCCGAAGCCTGCTTCTCCCCATGCAGGGGCTGGTGGACTGGGTTAAAGAGAATTGGCAGCAGGTGAAGGAATCCCGGATCGAATTTGATGCAAGGTAATCGATGCGGCCGTCAGGCGCCGGCCTCTTCATCGAAATTACTGTGCCTCGCTAAAAGGCTGAATTGAGCATTTTCCGTTAACTGGGAAGGGATCAGCCCTCCTGCCCCACGGATCCCGTTTCTCCTCACCACCCCGAATGCGTCAACCTCTTCTTCCAGACCCGCCTATCCAGATGCGCCTCGGCTATCTCGATCAGCGAACGCTCCCATGGCACAATCCCGTAGACCAGATCGCAGTTCATCGCCCGCGCCATCACCTGCATCCGCTCCAGCCTGATCGTCTTCTTCTCCTCCGACCACTCCAGTTGAAAGACCATCCTCGTGCTCAGATTCATGTTTCGAACCCATCGGGCCAACTTTCGCCCTCCGCATTCGCACCCCGCAGGCAAACTTCCGCCCCTCCAACGCACCCTCTCAGGCAAACCTCACAAGAGCCCTCGGTTACCCGCCTCACGCTCTCCGCCCCGTGCGGGCGTCCGCCGGCCTTGGTACAATCAGTGCGCTATGGCAACCACAGAATTCACCACCTCAATTCAGCCGTGCTCGCCCCAGGGCGGGTTTGCGAATGAGCCCTTTACCGACTTCCAATCGCCAGAAAACGCGCGCCAGATGCAAGCCGCGCTAGCTGCGGTCGCCAGCCAACTGGGCCGCGAATATGACCTGACCATCGGCGGTCAGCGCATCAAGACCGAGGGTAAGATCCAATCCGTAAATCCCGCGCGCCCCGCTCAGGTGGTCGGTATTCATCAGAAGGCCGGCGCCGAGCACGCGGAACAGGCCATGCAGGCCGCGCTTCACGCCTTCGAATCCTGGGGCATGACTCCGACTGCGGAACGAGTCTCGCTGCTTCTCAATGTCGCCAAAATCATCCGCGCCCGCAAATTCGAATTCTGCGCATGGCTCACCTTCGAAGTGGGCAAGAACTGGGCAGAGGCCGACGCCGATGTGGGCGAAACTATTGATTTTCTTGAGTTTTATGCGCGCGAAGCGGTACGGCTGGCCGGCGCCAAAACGCCCATCCAACTCCCCGGCGAGCGGGACGAGTTGCTCTATATTCCGCTCGGCGTAGGCGCTGTGATTCCTCCATGGAATTTTCCCTTCGCCATCATGGCCGGCATGACTGCGGCCGCCGTCGTCACCGGCAACACAGTGATTCTCAAGCCCTCATCCGACGCTCCCACCATCGCCGCCAAGTTTTTTGAAGTGCTTGAAGAAGCAGGAATGCCGGCGGGCGTGGTCAACTTCTGCCCTGGCTCCGGCGCCACATTCGGCAATGCCATCGTCGAGCATCCCAAGACGCGCTTCATCTCCTTCACCGGCTCCAAGGCAGTTGGCCTGGAGATTCACGAGCGCGCCGCGCACACCCGCAAGGGCCAGATCTGGATCAAGCGGACCATTCTCGAAATGGGCGGCAAAGACACGATCCTGGTCTGCGCCGACGCCAATTTAGACGCGGCTGCTGACGGCGTCGTGGCCTCGGCTTACGGCTTCAGCGGACAAAAATGTTCGGCCTGTTCCAGAGCCATCATCGACAGCTCGGTTTATGACTCCTTCATTGAGAAGCTGCGCGAGCGAGTGGCAAAACTGACCGTGGGCGACCCGGCAGCCAACCATAACCTTGGCCCGGTAATCAACAAGAGCGCGCTCGATTCCATGCTGCGCTACATCGAGACCGGCAAAAAAGAAGGCCGGCTAATTGCCGGCGGCCATGCGCCCGCAACCGCGGACGGCGGCTACTTCCTGGAGCCCACCGTGATTGCCGACGTGGCTCCCGATGCGGTCATTTCGCAAGAGGAGATTTTTGGCCCAGTGCTGGCACTTATCAAGGTCGCCAACTTCGACGAAGGGATGAAAGTGGTGAACAACACCGAGTACGGCCTGACCGGCGCCATCTATTCCACCGATCGCGCCAAACTAGACCGCGCGCGCCGCGAGTTCCACGTGGGCAATCTCTACTTCAACCGCAAGTGTACCGGCGCCATGGTGGGCGCGCATCCCTTCGGCGGCTTCAACATGAGCGGCACCGACTCCAAAGCCGGCGGCCCGGATTACCTGCTGCTCTTCACCCAGTCAAAGAGCGTGGCGGAAAAGCTCTAAGCCACTTCGCATCGCGCAAGGCTTCCCGGGTTTCAGTTTTGAAACCTGGGAAGCCACGCCACCCGCCTGCCTGTAACCATCGATATGAGACGCGCTCCAACGGAGAAGCCCGGATGCAAGCCATTGAAGCATTGAAAACTCGCCGCAGCATTCGCGCCTACACTGCCCAGCCCGTTGAGCCTCAGGTCATCGAAGAGATCATCGACTCCGCCCGTCTTGCGCCTACGGCGATGAACGATCAGCCTTGGGATTTTGTTGTCGTGACGGACAAAGCCGCGCTGGCCGGCATTCCGCCGCTGCTGGGCCACGCCGAGTTCATTGCCAACGCGGCCTTTGCCGTGCTGGTGCTGGCGCGCGAAACCAACTGTGCCGTCGAGGATTGTTGCGCGGCCACGGAAAATCTGCTCATCGCCGCTGCGGCGCACGGGCTGGGTTCGTGCTGGGTTGCAGGCGCACAGCAGGCCTACGCGCCGGTGGTCGCCAAAGCATTTGGAGCGCCAGAAGACCGCAAGCTCATCGCCATCGTCTCCTTTGGATACCCCGCGGAAGCGCCGCTCATCGAGAAGCGTGCGCTTGCTGAGGTTCTGCATTGGGAGCGGTTTTAATTTTGCGGCGCTCGATGAAATGAAGTTCGCAATAAACTGAAACCACTGGAGGACGCGTGAAGACCTGGCAAAAAATGCTTATCTCCATGCTGATTACGCTGGCAATTGGCGGCGCCTATCTTTTTTCCGTGTGGAGGCACCGGCAGAATCCCGGCGTCATTCCTCAGGACAACACTCGCCAGACTTTGAGCAAAGACGATCTGGTGGTGATGCGCGAGTTCTTCCCCATGCACTTTGAGGACACACTGCGCCTCCAGGGCACCACCGTGTGGATGAAGAACGGTTACCTCATGCCCTACTATCCCTATTCGGGCGGCCATGTGCAGTTCGCCAAGCGGGTAGGCTTGATTCCCGCTGCCCAGCGCATGGATGTGAAGAAGATCGTCAAACAGGCTGTACCCGCCGGCGAGGATGACAGCATGGGGCACGGCGTCCGGCAAGCTTTCGCGGTCTTCGCGCTGCCGGGAAGCGCGGCGCTGTATGCCACGCCCATCGGGGCCATGGAGGACAGCGACGAAGCCTATTACTGCGACATGCTGTTTTATTATGACGACCCGCACACGATCTACGACTACTGGCCCGCGGATGTGTGGGCGGCCATCGATGCTCACCAGGTCGAGCAAGGCATGAGCGAACTGGAGACGGAGATGGCCGTTGGGCACAAAATGCACGCTGACGCCCGGACTGTGGGCGACCGCACGGTAACCTACGACCAGGCCGGCAAGCACTGGACCGTCACCTACGTAAAGAATCGGGCCACGTCGGTCAAAAGCCAGTAGAGCGGCCCGCTGATGCTGATGGTCGGGTTCTCCCGCGTGCGCGGCGCTCGTCGAATCTGCCCGCAAACCGAGCGCTGCATAGTTTTCGCAAATTGCAGAAAATTTCCCCGCCATGATGCACACTGATGAGTGGCAGAGCTATGGGCCGCGCCCGAGCAAGTGCTGGGACCGAACCATAACTCCTTTTATTAGAGGATTTTGCGCGTAAGTCGTTTGCTTAGAGGATTTTACAGCGCGACCCTGTCCGCAACCCGAAGAAAATAAGGACATTACGCCCAAAATATGGGTGGGGGTACCCGGAATCCGTACGCCCTTGTTTGCTCCCGACCGGCACGGCGGGAGTCACCTTGCAAAGTCTCTGGTCTATGGCCAGATTCTTAAATAAGAAATGCGGCTGGTCGAATCCGCCGGCTATTGAAGCTGGGGCGCTCATCCACAAGCCCCGGTCTCAAGAACTCCAACCCGCATCTTCCTTCATCTTTCCGCCATCCAATGGCAGGAAGGAGGCAACATGCCGAAGATCATTCGATTTCATCAGCTTGGCGGTCCGGAGGTTCTCCGGTTTGAAGAGGCTGAACCGCAGCAGCCTGGCAAGGGCGAGGTCCGCATACGGGTGCAGGCGTCTGGCCTGAATCGCGCCGAATCCGTCTACATGCGAGGCAAGTACTTTGAGCAGCCGCGGTTCCCCTCCCGCCTCGGTTACGAGGTCGCGGGCGTGGTGGAAGCGGTGGGTAAGGGCGTCGATGCAAGCTGGGTCGGCAAGCCCGTGGCCACCGTGCCCGGCTTCTCGCAGAATCGCTATGGCACGCTGGGCGAAGAGGCAGTGGTTCCCGTCGCCGTGCTGGGCGAGTACCCGGCCAACCTGACCCCGGTTCAAGCGGCTGCCATCTGGATGCAATTCCTGACGGCTTATGGGGCGGTGGTGCTGGTGGGCCGCATCAAGGCGGGAGACTTCGTCTCAATTCCGGCGGCATCCTCCAGCGTGGGGCTGGCGGCCATTCAGATCGTGCGCGACCACGGCGCTACGGCCATTGCGGTAACGCGCACGGCGGCCAAGCGCGAGGAGCTTCTGGCTCTGGGCGCGCATCACGTTATCGTCAGCGAGAATGAAAACTACCCCGCGCGGATAAAAGAGATCACGAGCGGCAAGGGCGTGCGCATCACCTTCGATCCGGTAGCTGGGCCGGGCATCGAACAACTGGCTGAGGGCGCGGCTATCGGTGGTCACCTGGTCGAATACGGCGCTCTGGCCGGCGCGCCGACCCCATTCCCTATCATGGCCGCCATGGCCAAAGGCCTGAACATTCACGGCTACACATTGCTGCAGATTACGCACAGCCGGGCTATTGCAGCCAAGGCGAAAAAGTATGTCTTCGACCGGCTCGCCGACGGGCGCTTTGTGCCCAAAATTGCCCGCACGTTTCCCTTCGCGCAGACGATCGAGGCATACGAGTATCTGGAATCGAATCAGCAGGTGGGCAAGGTAGTCATCACAGTCCCGTAAGGCGCCCTCTGCGGGCGTCTTGCTACGCCATGGCTTGCGGCCTGGCCGCCTGCTCTGCTTCGAGTTTGCTGCCCACATCGGCGGCGGCGGCGGCCAGCACGCGGTGGTGGATGGTGAACAGCGCCAGTTCAAGCCGGTCGCTGACCCCCGTCTTGTCGTAGACGGAGCGCAGATAGTTTTTGATCACCTGCTCGGTGGTCTTGAGGCGGATGGCGATTTCGCGGTTCTTGCACCCCTGCACGATGAGCGCGACGATGCGCATCTCCTTGGGCGTGAGCCGGTCGCGCACCCTGGTGCCCACCATATCTTCTTCGGGTGAGTCGATCACCATAAGCTGTGGAGGCTGCCAGGTTTCGCCCGCTGCTACTGCACGCACGCACTCCGCCAGGGCCGCGCCGGTGACGTTCCGGAAGACTACCCCGCGAAAGCCCTGCTGCAGGTACGCGGCCGCGGTCTCGTTGTTCTCCGCAATCACAATTCCGCGGCTATTGGTGGTCTCCAGCAGCGCGTGCAACCGAACCATATCCGGACGCAGCGAGGCAGCAAACAGTACGATCGAGCCGGGAAACGTGGTAATGGCGTGATGCATGCGGTCAAGGTCGGTGCATTGCGCAATGATGCGCACATCTTCGTCCATGGCCAGCACCTTGGCTGTGCCAGCACGAAAAATTGCCTGTGAATCGGCCAGGATGATCTTGTTCATGATGCGCGCCTCATCTGCTGCATAACTCCGTAATTCCAAGTTGAAGCCCCGCGCCCACTGTTTCCGCCACGCCGGAAACGGCGCCCTGGGCTCAGGCAATACCCTCTGCTCTTGGGGAGACTATCGGCGACTTCCCCCAAGAACCTCGGACTGTTTCATTTTGCGACAAAAACAAACGGGGCATATTCCCTTGGTGACAGGCCAAGGGTCCAGCCTCGCTATTGTTTTGCAGTTTTCCTACGACTGAGATTACAGCCTACTGATACCGCAGGTCACGAAAATTCGCAACAGCCCATTTCGGATTCTGTTTACTGATGAGGCTCGTGAGCTGGAAGCGGAGCGCGAAGGTGTTCTGTTCAGCTACAGCCTTTGCTCGAAGGAGAGCACTCTTTCATTAGCGGAAATCAACCTTTCTCGCCGCGCCCGCAGGTGGTCAAGTTGTTGTGCGCCATGCCGATGAAGGTGTTGGAGAGGTATCGATGGCCGATCGAACAGAGCTGCTCGAAGTGGCGCTGGATAGTCTCCCGGAGGGTCTTGCACTGCTGGGCGGCAAGGGCCAGATCATGCTCTGGAACCGGGCGGCGGAGGCGATTACCGGCTACGTCAGCGCGGAGCTCTTGTCGCGACAACCCCCTGAGCGGCTTGAGCCGCTGCTGTTGGCGTCTTCAGGGGTTGGCGATCGGGAAGCCTGGGCAGGACCGCAATCAGGACGCGACGCCATGGCTCACTTTCAGCACAAGCTGGGCCATGACGTTCCGGTCATCGCGCGCACGCTGGTGTTGCGCGACGGGCTGGGCGGGCGCATGGGCGCGGTGGTTATCTTTCATCCCGCTGAGAGCCTGGATGCGCTGCCCCACGGCGAGTGCGAAGAAGGCTCCAGCGCGGTAGCCGGCCAGGCGGAGTTTGAAGACCGGCTGACGTCGGCTTTCGAGGACTATCGGCAAGGCAGAGAAGGCTTTGGCGTGTTGTGGATTACCGTCGATCAGGCCGGCGAGCTGCGCAAGACCCACGGCGCCGGGGCTTGCGAGGCGATGCTGGGGAAGATGGCGCGGGCGATGGCAAGCGGGCTGCGGCCGGCTGAAGAGATAGGGCGCTGGGGCGACGATGAGTTTCTGGTGCTGTCGCACGAACGCACGCCGGAGATGCTTGCCAGCCATGCGCAGGTGTTGGCCGGCCTGGCGCGCACGGCGGACTTCCGCTGGTGGGGCGACCGTGTGTCGCTCACCGTGAGCATCGGCGCGGCGCAGGCGGAACGGGAGGAGACTTTGGCGGATCTGCTGGAAAAGGCCAAAGCTGCAATGTATTCCAGCTTTCAGGCGGGCGGAAACCACATCACGTCCGCGCCGGGGAGGCAAGCATGTTCGCCATCATAGGCATTGTGCTGGTTTTTGTTTCGGTCGTGGGCGGCTTCCTGATGGAGAAGGGCCACATTCAGGTTCTGCTTCAGCCGGCTGAGCTGCTGATCATCGCCGGCGCGGCCTCTGGGACATTGCTGGCGGCCAATCCTTCGCACATCATCAAAGAAATCGCCGGCGGACTGGCGGGGGTTCTGAAAGGCTCGCCGTTCGGCAAGGAGCGCTATCTGAACACGCTCAAGATGATGTACCAGTTCCTGAACAAGGTGCGCAAGGAGGGATTGCTGAGCGTAGAGATGGACGTGGAGAAGCCGGAGGATAGTTTGATCTTCCAGAACTATCCCGATTTTCTCGCCGACCACCACGCCCGCGATTTCGTGTGCGACACCTTGCGCATGGCCATCACCGGAGGCGTGGAGCCGTTCGACATGGACCAGATGATGGAACTGGACATGGAGGTCCACGACCACGAGGCGATGCAGCCTGTCAACTCCTTGAGCACCGTGGCGGATGCGCTGCCGGGCTTGGGCATTGTGGCCGCGGTGCTGGGCGTGGTCATCACCATGGGCTCGCTGGGCGGCCCGCAGGAAGAGATTGGCCGCAAGGTTGCGGCGGCGCTGGTGGGCACCTTTCTGGGCATCCTGCTCTGCTATGGCGTGGTCGGCCCTCTGAGCGCAAACATGGGCAAGACCGCCGATGCGCAGAACCAATATCTGCATATGCTTCGAGTGCTGATCCTCTCCTTTCTGAAGGGCTCGGCTCCCATGATCGCCATCGAAATGGGACGGCGCGCGATTCCCGCGCATGTGCGGCCCAGCTTCGACGAGATGGAACAGATGTGCAAGAACCGCCCGGCCGCCGTGGAACAAGCGGCGGCATGAGGCAAGCAAGCCCCTTCAGGGAGAGATAAGGCATCATGGCCTACAGAACTCCGCCGATCATCGTCATCAAGAAAGTCGTTGGCCACGGCGGCCATCACGGCGGCGCGTGGAAGGTGGCTTACGCCGATTTTGTCACTGCGCTGATGGCGCTGTTCATCGTCCTTTGGCTGATGAGTTCGAGCGAGCAGGTGAAGAAGGCCGTGGCCGGCTACTTCAACGACCCCAAGGGCACCGGAAAACTGATGGGCACCACCCTCACCGGAACCGGAAAAACCATCGCCGAGACGCCCACCGACGAACTGCAAAAGCTCAAAGACAAGCTCGAGCAGGAGATCAAGGCGCGCAAGGACCTCGAGAAACTGTCCAAGCAGATTGAAATCACAATTACACCTGAGGGACTGCGCATTGAACTGATCGAGGGTAAGGACGGAACCTTCTTCCAGAGCGGCAGCGCGCGGCTGAGCAACAGCGGACAGGAGCTGCTGGCGCTGCTGGCGGCGGAGTTGAAAACGCTGCCCAATTCCCTGCTGATCGAGGGCCACACCGACGCCACGCCGTACCCCAGCGAATCCGGCTACAGCAACTGGGATTTGTCGGCTGACCGCGCCAACTCTGCGCGGCGGCTGATGCAGCAGGACGGTGTTCGCGTCAACCAGGTGACCCAGGTACGCGGCTACGCTGACCAGATGCTGCGAGTGAAAAGCAATCCTCTCGATCCGTCGAACCGGCGAATTTCCATCCTGGTTAAAAACGACAACGAAACGGTGCCGACGCTCTCGGCGGCCGGCGTGGTGAATGGCTCGACGCCGTTGCCGGGGAAAAAGCCGTAGTGCGAGTTAGCGGAGTTAGCCGCGCTGCGCGTGTGTTAGCGGAGTTAGCGGGGTTAGCGGAAAAGCCGTGGAGCGGTGCTTCCGTGGCGTTTTACGGGCAAAAAACAGATTTTTCCGGTGATTTTCAGAGGCCAAATCTCACGATGCGGGAGAAATTGACGGCGAAAAGTTTTGCACAGGCATTGATTCCAAACGGGTTACAAATAATCTGCAAGGTTTTGAGGGAAATTTGTGCTCCTTGCTCGAGGGGGGGGCACCTCGCTTTTCGGGGGTGGTGCGAACCGGGCCCCTGCCTGACAGATTGAACCGATGAGGGATTCAGTGTTCATTTCTTCTATCTGCCAGTGTGCGCCAAGGAACGGTAATCTTCGGCAAACCACCTGCAGTGGGGCTGAGGGCATTCTGCGTGCTGAAGGGGCGGTATTGGTTTTGCGCCCTCGCTTTGCACAGAGCGGGCTTTTGGACAAAGTGGCGCAGGAATGCCTGATGAGGTCTGCTGTGCCCTACAGATGGTTTCATTTCGCGCTATGGGCTGTTACCGTAAACCCAGAATTCCGCGCAAGCTGATCAGCGAAGCCTTGGCGACTTCCGAGGACGAATCCCGCGAACGTGCGTTACCAACAGAATACAGATGGGTTATGGATGACGGATGGGAATAGAATTATGTGAGCGGAGTGAACATGGCTACCCCTGTCGATGCGCTGAAGCAAATGTCGATACCCCCGACCGAGGAGACATCGTTCAACACCTGGCTCCAGCTAGAGGATGCGATTGCATTCCTGAAAGACAACACACGCGACGATCAGTTTGTTCTTTACGCAAGTCTCCCGAACGTCTTCATACACGCAATGCTTGTTCCGTCGGAATATGTTACCCCGCCGAATATTGATGACCTCATGCTGTGGAATTGCAATCCATACGATCTCGGTTGGGGCGTCGTCACTTCCTACCATCCGAGGCCTTCCATTGCCATATCGCCGCCTCTTGATGGAACAGGCAGTGAAACCCTCGACAAAGGGGAACAGTTGATTTTCGCGCGTGAGTTTGAAGGGCGTGTCGGAGAAAAACGCTATTTCGAGATTCTCCAGAAATTCCTGCATGTTTCTGATCTTCATTATCTTGAGGAGAGAAAGGCCTATTGCCGCCTTGATCGTCACGGAGACGTTGAAGATGTCGTTCGCATAATCAAGATACCTACTTCTGCCGGACAAATGTACGGCGGCACGATCGTGACCGTCACGCGAGAGGTTCTGGATCGCTATGCAACGCTCACCGACTCCACCATAGTGCGCACCTTCGACTTCACAAGGGCCAGTTTCTCGCGCTTCGGTGGCTGGAGAGAAGGCCATGACGCACCCACTACCCCAATGGGCGATCTGTTCTTTCGGACCCATATTGAAACGGGAAATGCCAGCTATATTCGCGGATGTCAGGTCGTACGCTCCCAAGTCTCGAAAGAAGACATCATGGAGGAAATCCACCCCGGCTCCAAGAGAAATGCACAATATGCCACGTTTATCGC
>Ga0224526_1000100_pt1 | contig 42282 bp, 37 predicted proteins | sample CBST25metaG_FD_179878 | JGI IMG/M metagenome (GOLD analysis project Ga0224526, IMG submission 179878) | Peat soil microbial communities from Stordalen Mire, Sweden - C.B.S.T-25 | ecosystem: Environmental > Terrestrial > Soil > Wetlands > Peat | place: Sweden: Norrbotten County, Stordalen Mire...
AGAGGAATGGGCGCGGGTAGCGGCGCAAGGGGCGACGGTGGTCACCTACGGTTGCGCGGAGTACCCGGAGCGGCTGAAGGAGATTTACGATCCGCCGCCGGTGCTGTGGGTGCGCGGGCCGGCTGCGCTGCTGAGCAGGCCGGGGATTGCGGTTGTGGGCACGCGGCATCCGTCTCCGTACGGCTCGGGAATGGCGGAAATATTGGCGCGAGATCTGGCGGTGCGGCGGCTGCTGATTATCAGCGGCATGGCGCGGGGCGTGGACAGTTGCGCGCATAAGGGCGCTCTGGCGGCGCGCATGCCCACCGTGGCTGTTTGGGGCACGGGCATCGACGTGGTTTACCCCAAGGAGAATAAGAAGCTGGCGGAAGAGATTCTGGCTTTGGGCGGGGCGATTGTAAGCGAGCTGCCCATGGGCACGTTCCCCGCGCCGCAGAATTTTCCTCGACGCAACCGGATTTTGAGCGGCTTGAGCGTGGCCGTGCTGGTGGTGGAGGCGGCGGAGAACTCGGGCACGCGCGTGACAGCCCGCTGCGCCGCCGAGCAGAACCGCGACCTTTTCGCGGTGCCGGGAAATGTGACCAATAAGGGATCGTGGACTCCCAACACGCTGATAAAACAGGGGGCAAAGCTGGTGGCCACTTGGGAAGACGTGTGGGAAGATTTGCCCTCGCAGGTGCGGTTGGAGTTGGAGGATCAAGCGCCGGCTGCATCCAAATCCGAGACCACCGCATCTCTCTTGCCTGAGCAGGTTCTGCGGCCAGAGGAGGCCATCGTACTGGAGGTTCTGCGCACCGACGAGAGCCTGCAAATCGACGAAATTCTGGAGATGGTGGAGACGCAACTGACGTCTTCTGAGGTTTTTACGGCGCTTTTCGAGCTGGAGATCACGGGCAGGGTACGCTGCTTGCCGGGGAAGAACTACGTGCGGACGATGTGAAAAGGCAGGGAATAGGGAACAGGGAATAGGGAATGGACGACCTGCCGAGGGCTGTAAATTTTTCAGGACTCAGAACAGATTTTTCAAGTTGCGCCGTCCGTCCACGATTCTTACGATTTCCGCGGTGTCGATTTCGTCCTCGTCGCTATCGGGATGAGTCTCGTAAAGAGTGATATATGGCCCTTCGATGAGGATGCGAGTGGAAGGACGAATGTCAGGACGCCTCACTCCAAGCCGCGGGTATTCGGTAAGGAGTTTAGTCTTTGCTTCGATGGCATCGAAGATACGTTCCGCAGCGGATGGATTGTCGAGACCGATGCAGGTATAAATGTCGATCAAATCTTCATGGGCTTGCGGAGTCCAGACAATGTCAACTGGCAAGGGCTTGGTCCTCAGCGGCACTCGCCAATCTTTTTCGGGCTTCCTGGCGAGCTGCGTCAAAATCCGCTGGCGTGGCGGGACCGCTGGCCTTGCCCTGGTCCCAGAGGTGGCGCAGACGTCTCAGGTCCTCATCGCGCAGCTCTCGTTTGAATTGCCAGTCCCGGATTGCTTCGCGGACTATTTCGCTGGTGGTGGCATACTCGCCGGTTTCGACGGCTGCCTTGAGGGCGACAATCTGCTCCCCGGTCAGGGCGATGCTGATTTTTTTAACATCGGGCATGGTGGGACCTCCGCCCGTCATGGGGGCATTATTTGCTACTTCTTGTCTGAGCATAGCAAATATCTACCGGCATCGTCTTTCGAAGCGCCTGATTTGATGGAGCCTTGTGGGAGTTCTTCTTCGTTTTGAAGGTGTGGAAATGGGGCGAAAAGCGAAGAAAAGATTTGTTGTGAGTGGAAATGAGGCGGTGTTCCGTGGTAGTGTCCAACATTTGCGGGCGGGTTTTTCCGGGTGAGGAAGAGCGGTCGGCGGCGCGGGCGGAATTTGAACTGTTTGCGAAGACAACGAAGCTGGCCTCGACGGAGTCAAAGAGGCTGGACACGATAGAGTGGGATTGGAATCAAGGATGGGAATGAGCAAATCACTGGTAATCGTCGAGTCGCCCGCCAAGGCGAAGACGATTGAGAAGTATCTTGGCGCGGGCTTCGAGGTACTGGCCTCGGTGGGGCACATCATGGACCTGCCCAAGAACGAATTGGGCGTGGAGCTGGAGAATCGCACCTTCGAGCCGACGCTGATTGTGTCTCCGGGCAAAGAAAAAGTTGTCGCGCAGTTGAAGAAGGCTGCGGCCAGGGCAGACGAAATCTATCTTGCGCCCGATCCTGATCGCGAGGGCGAGGCGATTGCGTACCACCTGGCGCTGCAATTGGGAACGTCGGCCAAGGAGCGCAAGAAGATTCAGCGGGTGACCTTCAACGAGATTACGAAGAAGGCCGTGCAAGAAGCGTTCAAGCATCCCAGGGATCTGGATCAGAACCTGGTGGACTCGCAACAGACGCGACGCGTGCTTGACCGTCTGGTGGGCTACCAGATTTCGCCGCTGCTGTGGGATAAAGTGCGGCGTGGCTTGTCGGCGGGACGCGTGCAGACGGTGGCCGTACGGCTGATTGTGGAGCGGGAGCGGGAGATTGGCGCGTTTGGGCCGGTGGAGTACTGGACGCTGGACGCCGAACTCCACCCAGAAAAGCAAGCGGAGAAAAAGCTCAAGGCGCGCTTCGTGGGCATCGACGGCGAGCCGTCGCGAGTGGCCACGGGCAAGGACAAAGAAGGAAAAGATCAGTTTGTCTCCAATGCGCTGCCGGATGAGACGTCGATGAAAGCCGTGATTGCGGCGCTCGACAAAGCGCAGTGGTCATTGGCTTCGGTGCAGTCCACAGAGAAGCAGAGGCGTCCTCAGGCGCCGTTCATCACCAGCCAGTTGCAACGCGACGCGGCCAGCAAGCTGGGCTTCAATGTGCGCCGGACGATGGGTGTGGCGCAGCGGCTTTATGAGGGCGTTGATATTGGCGCAGAGGGCGCGGTGGGTCTCATTACTTACATGAGAACGGACTCGCCGCGCATAGCGCCTGAGGCGATCGAAGGGGCGCGCGAGTGGATCGGCAAACAGTTGGGAGCAAAGTACCTGCCCGCGTCGCCGAATGTGTACAAGGGCAAGAAAGCCGCGCAGGATGCGCACGAAGCGATTCGGCCCACGGATGCATCGCGCACGCCGGAGTCGATTGCGCGCTACTTGACAGAAGAGCAACTGAAGCTCTACAGGCTCATCTGGCAGCGGTTTGTGGCCTCGCAGATGACGCCGGCGATTTTTGACGTGACCACGGCGAAGATTGCCGCCGTCAGCGCGACGACCGGCAAGACGTATGACTTCCGGCTGAGCGGGTCGGTGGTGCGCTTTGACGGATTCCTGAAGGTCTACGAAGTTTTGGAAGACAAGAAGGATGACGACGACGAATCGGCCAACAAGCTGCCCAACCTGGACAATGTGAAGCGGCTGGAGCTGGAAAAGCTGGACCACGAGCAGCACTTCACGCAGCCGCCTCCGCGCTACAACGAAGCTTCGCTGGTGAAAGAGCTTGAAGAGCGGGGCATTGGGCGCCCTTCGACTTATGCGTCGATTATCAACACCATCCAGGACCGCGAGTACGCAACCAAGATCAGCGGGCGGTTTTATCCCACCGAGATTGGGATGGTGGTCTGCGACCTTCTGGTGGAGAGCTTTCCGTATATCTTCGACATTGCTTACACGGCCAAACTCGAAAGCGAGCTGGACGAGATCGAAGAAGGCAACGAGAAGTGGACCACTCTGCTCAACGGCTTCTATACCTACTTTGAAGGTGAACTCAAGGATGCCGGCACGACGATGCGCGACATCAAGCGCATGGAGAAGAAGACAGACGAAAAGTGCGACTTATGCGGTTCGCCGCTGCTTTTGAAGTGGGGTAAGTTCGGCAGCTTCTATGCGTGTTCAGCTTATGACAAGAAGGATAAGTCGAGCTGTACATTTACCAAGGAAAACACGGCGGGCAAGCCCGACATGAATACGCCCGAGGGGCAAGAGGCCGTCGAGCAAGAGGAGTATTGCGATAACTGCGGGCGTGTGATGGTGCTCAGGCGCGGGCCGTTTGGGATGTTCATGTCGTGCCCGGGGTTCAACGAAGATCCGCCGTGCAAGACATTCCGCAAGCTGAGCAGCAAACAGCAGCAGAAGGTGTCCGCGCCCAAGCCTACGGGCGAGGATTGCCCTCAGTGCGGCAAGCCTCTGGTGCTGCGCCAGGGCAGTTATGGCGAGTTTGTTTCCTGCTCCGGCTATCCCAAGTGCAAGTACGTAAAGCAGAATTTGATTGAAGGGATGAAGTGCCCCAAGTGCGGCGTGGGCGACCTGGCCGAGCGCAAGGCGCGACGCGGCAATATCTTCTGGGGCTGCACGAATTATCCCAAGTGCGACTTTACCTCGAACAACAAGCCAGTGGCGCAGAAATGTCCGGAGTGCGGAAGCCCGTATCTGGTGGAGAAGACGCTGCGCTCGGGCATTTATCTGGAATGTCCGAACAAGAAGAAGGCGGCCGAGGAAGAGGTTGCGCCGAAGAAGCGTGCGAAGAAAGGCGCTGCGGCGGTGGTGGCAAGCGCCGTGGTGTGCAGCTACTCCAAGAGGATTGGAGATGCGCCGCCCTTGCCCACGGCCGAGACACATGGGCCGGTGGTGGAGGGAGAATCTGCCAAGGCGGATGCGGAACCCGTCGCAAAGAAGGCCGCGAAAAAGGGCGGCAAAAAGGAATTGCAGCCGGTATAGGAGAGAGCACACGCGTAAGCCCTCAAAAGCGCACCCTCGTTGAAGACTCTCAACGAGGGTGCGCTTTTTACGGCGCTGCTTCAGGGAAAATCTGATTCAGTACATTCTGTCAGACAGATGTTTCCTCAGGGGCTAAAGCCCGCGTTGATTTTGCAGCCTTTGCGGCAGTCGGGCTAAAGCACTGACCCACCAGTCGTGACCTTTCAAAGCATCGACTTATATAGAGGCTCTTAGCCTGCGCAAAATTAAATTGAAAATTCGTTGAAATCCTACCGCACAGATGCCGATAGGGCGTAAGCCAAGCGTTTACGACTCTGAAGGGAGCCCTATCTTGTCGATATCTGTCGTCTCGTCTGCATCGCTTTTAGAACAAGCGCTCGAAGCCATGGCCACGAGCACAAATAAAACCGCGACAGCCAGCGCCGCTGCTGTCAGTACGACGTCCACGGCCGCCAGCAGCACCAGCAGCACCAGCCCGCTCGATGTCCTTACGCAGGATATGGTTGCGCTGCTCAAGGCTCTGACTTCCGGAGACGTTACCGGGGCAAAGTCCGACCTCGCCAAGCTCAAGACAGACTTGGCAGCGCAGCAATCCGCAGGTTCCACCACGGACGCCACCAGTAGTCTTACCAAAGACGTGACCTCGCTTCTGAAAGACCTGACTTCAGGAAACACCTCCTCGGCAAAGACGGACATCGCCAAGGTTCAGAAGGACTTGCAGAGCGGGGACGCCTCGTTTGCTTCCAGTTCCCAGACTACCAATCCGCTCGATACCTTGATCTCGACAATCACCGCCTCGTTGAATACGGGAGGCATCCAGGGCGCATTGCAGGATTTGGCAAGCTACCTGGTGCAGAACGGGCAGGGTTCGGGAAGCCTGGTCGATACATCTGCTTAGCTCTTTGTCAGTGGCCATTTGGGCGGGCATGGGGAAATGCGGCGGCGGGCGATTGGCGCTCACTCCGCTGCCAGCTTTGCGGCCTGGGAGCCCATTCCAGAAAACTGCCCGCAGCGCGCTTCGGTTGAATCCGTTAGTATGGGGCAGCGGAGAAACCCACTGATGGAACGGATGCTTGCAACGCCGGCGGATGCCGAAATTATTCTCAGGCTCTATGAATTGCGCACGGAAACGGTGATGCGCCAAGCGCGCGCGTGGGTGACGGGCGAGTTCTGGCCGGCCACAGCCGAGGAGTTTTTTGCCGTGGCGGAAAACCCCGCCGACCCGCACAACGCATGGCTGCGGCAGGTGCTCACCTATTGGGAGATGGCGGCGGCGATGGTGCTGCACGGAGCGGTCTCGGCGGAGTTGTTTGTGGATTGCAACGCCGAGGGATTTTTCATGCTGGCCAAGTTTTCGCCCATTCTGGATGGCATCCGGGAGAAGAATCCGGGGTTCCTGACGAAGACGGCCGAGCTGGTGAGCCGGTTTTCAGCCGCGGCCCAGCGCTATGAGGCGGTGCTCAAGAACGTGGAAGCCCGGCGCAACAGTTTGCCCGCACGGCAGGAGGCGCACGGCCAGTATTCTTACCCGCCGAAGCCCTGACAGAATGCCCTTGCCGAATCTCGGCGCGCAGGAGCAAGATAAAAGTTGTTCGAGATCCCCAATTCCCCTGGAGGTTTCCATGAACCGTGTCCTTTCCCTGCTGATAGTTGTTTTTGGCCTGACCGCGGTCGCGGCTGGCGCTTCTGAACCCACCAAAATCAACGGATGGGTTTCCGACTCGATGTGCGGCGCCAAGCATACCGGGACAGGAAAAACCTGCGTGAAGAAATGCATCGAAGGCGGCGCGGCGCCGGTGTTTGTGGACGAGGCCAAAAAAGCGGTCTGGACCATCGACAACCCCGATGCGGTGAAGGCCTTCTATGGCGACCACGTGACCGTCACGGCCACCGCGAATGCGGACAAGAAGAGCGTCCACATCGACGCCATTGCCGAGGCCAAATAGCCCCTTCCTGGTTTTCCGAACGCGGGGACTCGCCATGCCCGCGAATCTCTGCTATTGTCATATCCGTTACTCTCGCCGAGCCGCGTTTTGCGCCGGTAGAGGGTAGAAACGGATGTGACCGGAATAACCCATGGCACGAGCAATCTGGAATGGCAAAGTCATTGCCGAAAGTGAAAAGACGGTGACCGTTGATGGGAGCGTCTACTTTCCTGAAACGAGCCTGAAGCGGGAGTATTTTCGCCCCAGCACAACGACCTCTCTCGACCCCGTGAAGGGCCAGGCACGCTACATGACGCTGCTGATTGACGGGGAGGACAACCTGGACGCGGCGTGGTACTACCCTGACCCCAAGCCGGTGGCACGCAAGCTCAAGGGACACGTGGCCTTCTGGCGTGGCGTGGATGTGTTGACCTAGCGGATGCGGGCAGGCGTGGAAGCGGCCGCCGGACGCAGAAATTCCAGAGGGCATGTGATACATTTGCCCCATGAACCTCAAGGGCTTGGCGATCACAGCGGCGCTGCTGACTCTCATGCAGGCGCCTGCGGCGGTCTGTACTCAGGCAAATGGCCACACCGGAGCGAATAAGCAAACTCCGCCTGTTTCGGCCCCTTCCACGACCGCGCCGCCAGTGACATCCAGCCCCACGCAAAGTCTCGATAGCGGAAGTGGCGGCAGCAGTGAACCGGTGCAGCACATCACGGTCGCCAATCCGCCGCCCACCCCACTGGAATGGGCTTTGCACGACAAAATTGCCTGGGCGGCAACAGTGGTACTGGCAATCGTGGGGTGGGGCGGCATCCTCCTGGCTCTCTCTCTGCTGAAAAAGATCGACCGCCAGACGGGTTATGCTGAAACCGCTGCCGAGGCTGCCGCAGTGAGCGCTCAGGCTGCCTTGTTAAATGCTCAGGCGCTCATTCATTCGGAAAGGCCCTGGATTCTGATGACCGTGGAGCCATCCCGGAGCGCGGAAAACAGTTTTACCGTGATGGCCACGAACCGCGGACGCACTCCCGGCAGGATCACGGCCACCATGAGCGGCAGCAAGGTTACCATCGACGAGAAGCACCTTCCCCGTACCCCGGAATATCGAGAGCAGAAGACGGATGCACCGCTCTCCCCGGTCATTTTGCTTCCCGGTGAATCCACGCCCATCAAGCCTTTCGGCCGGGACGATGTGAGAGGTCTTTGCGACTCGGAAGAAAGGTTCAGGCGCATCGAAACCTGGGAAGAGAGGGTCTTTCTCTACGGAAAGGTGACGTACAAGGATTTGATTGCGCCGGCGGACAGCCAGGAGCATGAAACAAACTGGTGCTGCTGGTATATTCACGGACGGCAGACCAGCGGGCTGGTGATTGCCGGGCCGCCCGAATATAACTCACACACCTAAGGTCTTCTCTTAAAGTTACTCAGATTGGCGTGGTTCGTACGAAGATCACGGAGTTGTTGTCTTCGTAGGACATCTTCCAGTCATGCATGAGCGGCAAGACGTGAGCCATCGGGGATTGGCGGTTCAGTATGCAGAAGCTGATCTTGTACTTCTGAAGAAGCACATTGGGATCACTTTGGAGTGTGGCCCATCTTCCGAATTCGGCGAGGACTCCCGACCACTCGTAGACATCGCCCCGGCCGTCCACGAATACCGGGTGCTCCGGCGCCGCCCATATCAGGTAGCCTCCAGAGTCGTAGTCATTCAACATGGGTCCCGTGAGGTGGTTGGCTTTAATAAATTCCACTGCCTTTTGAGGGCTCTGATTCTCCACCTGCTCTGCCAGGTTCCGGCCTGAGGGGAAGGCGAGGAAAATCGTCAGCAGGGAAGCGCCGATCATGACGGCGTTCGGCCAGATGCGGTCTGTTTGCGCGTCATACCCCTCCCAGGAATCCGCGAGCAGGCGGGAGAGTATCGGCGCGGCCAGGATGCCAAACAGGAACAGCATCCGCATGTGGCTGACGGCCATCCATGTGCCAATCGCCAACAAGAGCAGCTCATCGAAAAACAACTCGGATCGGCGTACGGCCACTAGAAGGAATATGCACATCAGAACAGCCAGTAGCGCCACGCCGCGCCCCTCGGTCATGTTAAGCGGCGCCCACTCCTGCACGCTGCCAAGGCCGACAGGCTGATGCAGGAGCGTATCGATGGGGTAGAGAATCTGCCGGACGCCATCCGGATTGAGAAACAGCGCCGGCAACGAAAGGAGCAGCGGAAACGCCATCATGAGCCGTGCGCGCGGGTTCCACCGTTGCGCCGTCAGCGAACCTGCCTGGAAGCTGAAAAAGGAAGTGAAGAGAATGACGGCCGCGAGGATAATTCCAAGCATGAAAGACGCATGGCAGTTGATCCAGAGCGCAAACAAGACGGGCAGCGAGAAGAACCAGCGCGGATCGCGAGTGCGCCCAAGGTGGATGAGCACGAGTTCCGCGATCAGCATCAGGTAGCCAATCATATGCGGCCGAACGGCAAAGCCGACAGTGGCAAAGATCCAGATGATCACGGCCCCCAGGAAAGCCACTTTGGCATTCCCGCCGCAGAGCGAGCAAAGAACATACCCTGCGATGAGGACGGCGGTGGTAAGCAAACAGAGCCAGAACATGAGGCCCGAAAATCCTGCCCATTTCCAGGCGCCGTAAATGGCTGCTTGCGAGAGCCATTCCTGCGGGATCGAGGATTGATGGTTAGTTGTGTAAGAAAAGATATCCGCAAGAGGGATGGTGTGCGTGGTCCATATGATTTCACCGGTCTTGAGGTGCCACCACATATCCGGGTCGTCAAAGCGCGCCCGGACAGTCAGCACGGCCAGCACGGCCAGGAGGCCCGCCAGCATGACGGGAAACGAGAAGATCTTATGCAGAATTCGATACAGCGCGGAGTGAGCCTTGCGGCCCGCCACTGGAGATGTCGCGCTCAAGCAGACTCCACATCCCGAAGGTTCTGCTCGAAGGGTGCGTCGGGTTCACTCAGCCTGATCAAACGATGCAAATAAGCTCTGGAGATGCATAAGCTGCGAGCCGCCAGCGTCTTATTCCCATTGTTTTCACGAACAGCGGTTTCGGCCAGTTTGACTTTATAGTCGCGCAGCTGCCGCTCGAAGGAACCGGCGGGATGATAATCGGCGATATCGACGATGTCGCTGATGTCGCCATTGTCACCGGAGTCAACTTCTGGATCCTCGGTGCTCAAACTCAAATCTTCCGCGCGAACATTCTTTCCGGGAGCGAGGATGATGGCCCTCTGCATCACGTTTTCCAGTTCACGCACATTGCCGGGCCACGTGTAGGTCTGGAGCATCAGCAATGCTTCGCGATCGATATCCTCCATCGGCTTCTGGAACAGTTGCCCATACTGGCGCAGGAAATGCCGCGCAATCCGCGGGATGTCCTCGGGATGCTCCTGGAGGGGGGGCGATTCAATCTGCATGACGTTAATGCGGTAAAAAAGATCCTGGCGGAATTTTCCCTCGCCCACCAATTTTCCCAGGTCCTGGTGCGTGGCGAAGATCAGGCGCGCCCGCAGGGGGATGAGCTTGTTGCTGCCGAGGCGGTTGAACTCCATCTGCTGCAGGACGCGGAGCAGCTTGACCTGCGTGAACATGCTCAGATCGCCGATCTCGTCCAGGAACAGCGTGCCATCGGCGGCCTGCTCGAAGTAGCCTTCGCGTGCGCCCACCGTCCCGGTGAACGCGCCCTTTTCATGACCGAACAACTCGGCTTCGATCAGGGTCTCAGGGATGGCGCCGCAGGAAACAGCCACGAACGGCCGGTTGGCGCGGGAGCCCAGATTGTGGATGGCGCGAGCAATCAGTTCCTTGCCGGTTCCGCTTTCGCCGGTGACCAGCACGGAGGCGTTGAGGTTGGTAACGCGATGGATCAGTTGATAAACCCGCTGCATCTGCGGGCTCGATCCAATGAGCTGGTCGCATGTGCCGGGCACCTCTAACTGCTGCTGTACGGTCTGCAGTTGGTGCCTGAGCGTGGAGTTCTCGTACGCCCGGCTGAGCATGGTCTTGAGATCGCGAATCGAGGGCGGCCTGCGGCAGTAACCGAAAGCTCCAGTCCGAACCAGTTCAAACGCGGTCGAACGAAGACCATCGTCCGCCATGACCACGGCGGGAACCTTGGTAGCAATCAGGCGCTGGGTGCAGCCAATCCGGTCTTGCAGCGAGTCATGGTTCGAATGCAGATCCAGAATCATGACATCGCAATCGCCGGCGGCGCGCAGCAGATTCATCCCATCCTCATCCGCTTCGAGCAGAACCTCGAATTCCTTGCCAAGGGCTGAGGAAAGCAGCGTATGAAGCGTGCGGTCTTCCGAATACAATCCGATCTTGATCATTACTGGACCCGTTCTCAATAACTAGCTGTCAAATCACCAACGGACCAACCGTCAGTTGCTAAATCGCCGGCTGCGAACCGCCGGTTTCTTAATCGGCTCCAGGGGGGAAGCGGAGGAGTTGCGATCGATCCTTTCAATCGCCGGCAATGCCGCAGAAAAACGCCTGACGCTGGGATCAAGCCACCATGAAAACTACCCAGCCGACGATAATTCCAAACAGCCCTAAATTGACAATTACCGACTTTGCTCCCAATCTTATCGTCCGATGATGTCCGTGTCGAGAGCATTTTGTTACTCTCCTGTCCAAGGCGGACCATTTAAGGTACCTCTAGCAGCGGGGAGGTTAAATGCCCACCAGCGGCTGGAGAATCCTTCTGTCCGGCTTTAAAAGTGAACCGGATTTGGGGCAGGAAATATGTTATTCATTTTCAATTAGTTAGAACCGCTTTAGCTGGTTTGCAGCTGGAACGGAACGAAGCCTGTGCTAATGGTGATCAGTTAGTAGAGTCACTCTCACCTGACTTTAGCGTATCATGGAAATAACATTAGTAATGCGAATTGTGGTTACTAATGTTCAGGCATTCCTTGGAAAGGCCCTCGAACGGCATCCTTTTTCGTTCTGTGGACTTGCATTGGGATCCGAAATGTGGAGCAGGCGGTTTCAGACTTGAGCTTTTGGCGGGTGTAAACGACCCGCTTCACCCTGCGGCGCATCTCAGTAAACATCCGTGTACACCCATTTGGACAGATGCTGAGAACTCTATGATTCCGGGCGGTTTCTGAGCCTTTCTAGTTTGGCGCGACAATTGCAATGAATGGTTATGGAATTGCTAGATTGCGGTCTCCCGGGGTTTGGGAAGAAGGAATATGGGGAAATGCACTTCTTTGCATGGTGGCCAACGGTGTTCGTGCTCTGTGTGGCTAGTTGCACGGACCTGCGCAGCGGTCGCATCCCCAACTGGCTGGTGCTCCCATTTCTGCTGGCGGGGATTGTGATTTCCCCTTTGCGTTCCGACTGGCAGGGGAGCGGCCACGGCATCGGCTGGCAAGGTTTTGGGCAAAGTTTCGCCGGTCTTGGTCAGAGCTTTGCGGGTATGGGCCTTGGCCTTCTGGTTTTCGGTTTGTTGTTCTGGCTGGGCGGCATGGGCGGAGGGGATGTAAAGCTCTGTGCCGCGGTGGGGGCCTGGATAGGCCCGATGCAATTGTTTTTTGCAATGGTGTACGCCGGCATCGCAGGAGGATTCATGGTGCTGTGCTGGGCGGTGTTTGGCGGTTTTTTCAAGGAATTGTTCACCGGCGCAGGCGATCTTGTTTTTGGCTTGAAGCAGCGCGGAATGAAGCGCGATCCGGAGCTGACTCTGGCCAATCCGCTGAAGCGCAGGATGCCATACGCTCCGGCGATCGCAATCGGAACGCTTTTGTCGTTTTTTGCGCGTTGAAGATTTGGAGCTGGGTATCATGTCCAACTGGCAGTCGTCTTACCAACTTTCGTCAAACCCGCGAGGAAAGACACAAGCGGAGGAGGGTAATAATCCCGTGAATTCAGACTCTTCCCACTATCTCGATGATCAGTACCCGGACTCTCTGGGCAGCGATGTGCTGTCGATTGCGCTGATCGGTCCGGATGAGGATCGCCGCAGGGCGGCGGCCAGCGCGCTGGCCAATTGCCAAGGCGGCGAAATCCGCGAGTTCTCGTCGTATCCTCCCAGCCTGGACGATGTGCCGAAGCTGCTGGAGCAGCATTACGACGTCATCATCATCGATCTGGACAGCAACCCGGAGTACGCCCTGGAACTGGTGGAAAGCATATGCGCCAGGGGCGCGGCGACGGTGATGGTCTATTCGACGAAGGCCGATTCAGAGTTGCTGGTCCACTGCATGCGTGCGGGCGCCAGGGAGTTTCTGACGCTGCCCTTCTCTCAGAGCACGATGGCGGAGGCTCTGGTCAGGGCTTCTGCGCGGCGTCCGGCCACGCGGGCTTCCAAGAAGGCGAGCGGGAGGCTGCTGGCGTTCCTCGGCGCCAAGGGCGGCGACGGCGCCACCACGCTGGCTTGCAATTTTGCGGTAGCCATTGCCAAGGAATCGGGCCAAAGCACTTTGCTGATCGATCTCGATCTGCCGCTGGGAGACGCGGGACTCAACCTGGGGGTGGTGGCGGAATATTCGACGATCAACGCTCTGCAGAATTCCGCGCGGCTGGACTCGAGTTTTCTCTCGAAGCTGCTGGTCAAGCATAGTTCGGGAGTCTCCGTGCTGGCAGCGCCGGGCAAGTTTCCCAGCTTTGATGCCCCCGCCGAGGCCTTCGACAGGCTGATATCAGTGGCGCGGCAGGACTTCGAAAACGTAATCGTCGATATGGGTTCCAGGCTGGATTTGATGGGGACGAGCCTGTTCAAGGACGGCTCGACGGTCTATCTGGTCATTCAGGCCGGCATCGCCGGACTGCGCAACTCGAATCGCCTGATCTCGCAGTTCTTCTCGACCGGGATTCCCAAGCTCGAGATCATACTGAATCGGTATGAGCCTCGCTCCATGGGCGTTGGCGAAGACCAGATCACCAAGGCGCTCACTCGTCCGGCGCAATGGAAAATCCCCGACGACTCCGATGCAGTGCGGCGCATGCAGACCTCTGCGATTCCTCTGGCGCTGGAAGACTCGCCCATATCCCGGCTGATTCGACAGATGGCCCGCACCGCTTGCGGCCTGCCTCCGGTCCAGGAGAAGAGGAAGGGCTTCAGTTTGAAGAGCTTCAGCAGAGGCTTTTCATCGAAGACGATTGACCCGAGGGATGAGGGATCACTGACACGGCTCGGGCTGGGCTCCGGCCCGGATGACGATGCCGAGCCCGAGTCCGAGCCCGAGGCCACGCCGAAGATTCCCGAGAGGGCCGCACCGGCTGCTCCGGCGGTCCGCGTTCTGACGACGGGAACGCAGAAGCACGTCACTCCAATCGACAAACCGGATCGCATGGTTCATGCGGAGACGAAGCAGGAAACGCGGCAGATCGTCAGCTCCCCGAGTCAGTCGGCAGAGCTTGAAACACGTACTTACAAGGGCGCCACCTACGTGAAGGGCACGGACGGTGAATGGCACCTGAAAGAAACTCCGACGGTCAGCGCCGCCAAGCCGCAGGTTGGGCCGGAAACACGCGTCTACAAAGGCGCCACTTATGTAAAGGGCGCGGATGGGGAATGGCGGCTGGAGAAAGCGGCGGCCGAGAAAGCGCCGGCAGAGAGTGCGCCAGCAGAGAGGGCGCCAATAGAGAGGGTGCCAATAGAGAGGGCGCCAATAGAGATGGCGCCAGCGGTGGCGCCTGAAGTAAGAGTGATTCAAAGCACGCCCGGCATTGCATGGTCGACGCCTGCTCCCATTGCCTATGGCAGCGCGCTTGGCACGAATGTGCTCAACGCCCTGTCATCGGTTCCGGGAAGATTTGATTACACCCCTGGGGCTGGCGAGATGCTCGCCGCTGGAGAGCATACGCTTTCAGTAAACTTCACGCCCACGGATTCGGTAGCGTACACCACGGTGCAGGCATCGGTGACGCTTAGAGTGACCAAGGCAACGCCAGCCGTTTCGTGGCCGACGCCAGCTCCGGTCACTTACGGCGCCGCGATCAGCTCGATCCAGCTGAATGCCGTTGCATCCGTACCGGGAAAGTTCGATTACACCCCGGCGGAAGGCGAGATGCTGGCGGCTGGAGTTCATACGTTGACGGCCATCTTCACTCCTACAGATGGTTCGGGCTACACCACGGCGCAGGCTGCGGTGCCGTTTACCGTCGAAAAGGCAAAGACAACTATCACGTGGTCAGCGCCAGCTCCAGCGGCATACGGCACTCCGCTGGGCACGAGTCAACTGAATGCCACGGCATCGGTTCCTGGCAGGTTCGTCTACACTCCCGCCGCAGCCACGGTGCTGGCAACGGGAACGCATACGCTTTCGGCAACCTTCACTCCGACGGATGCAACGAACTACGCCTCGGCCCAGGCAGAAGTATCGCTGACTGTCAGCAAGGTGACGCCAGCCATCACGTGGCCGTCTCCTGCTCCGATTGTTTACGGCACCCCGCTGGGGACCAGTCAGCTGAATGCCACGTCAAATGCTGCGGGAAAGTTCGTTTATATTCCCGGCGCAGGCGCCGTGCTCGCGGCCGGGACGCATACGCCTTCGGTAACCTTCACCCCGGCGGACGCCGTGAACTACACCGTGGCGCAAGCCGCTGTGTCGCTTACGGTGGCCAAAGCGACGCCTGCAGTGACATGGCCGGCCCCTGCTCCTATCGCCTATGGTTCCCCGCTCAGTGCGACGCAGCTCAATGCCACTGCTTCAGTTCCGGGAAAATTTTCGTATGCGCCCGGGGCGGGCGAGGTGCTGGCGGCGGGTACGCACACGCTCTCGGCCACCTTCACTCCAACCGATGCCACAGACTATGCCGCAGTGCAGGCTACGGTCTCTCTCACGGTCGCCAAGGCGAAGCCGACAGCGATCACGTGGGCGGCGCCAGCCCCCATCGCCCACGGCGTGGCGCTCGGTGCGGCCCAGCTCAATGCGACGGCTTCAATCCCGGGAAAATTCGTTTACGCTCCCGCCGCAGGCGAAGTGCTGGCAACAGGGACGCATACGCTTTCGGTAACCTTTACTCCATCAGACGCCAATTTCCCCGTGGCGCAGGCTTCCGTGTCGCTCACAGTCACCAAGGCAACCCCTGCTATCACCTGGGTAGCGCCTGCGGCAATCTCCTACGGCACCGCGCTCAGCGCCGCCCAACTGAATGCCACGGCATCGGTGACGGGGAGCTTCGCCTATACACCCGCCGTGGGAGAGATGCTCTCGGCTGGAAACCATACTCTTTCGGTGGTTTTCACGCCCAAAGACAGCGCGGACAACACCACGGCGCAGGCCACCGTATCGCTCACGGTCAACAAAGCCACGCCGATCGTCACCTGGCAGACACCGGAGCCCATTTCCTACGGCACGCCGCTCGGAGCCACTCAACTGAATGCCACATCATTGATTCCAGGGACATTCGCATATACTCCCGCGGCGGGTACCGTAATTGCCGGGGGAACGCATATACTTTCAGTAACCTTCACTCCAACGGACGCTGCGGACTATACCACGGCGCAAGGTTCTGTTTCGCTGGTGGTGGAAGGTCTGCCTAACATCGCATCGCTGATGCCTGCAATGGCTGATTCAAACGAAGACAGCTCTGACCTGCCGGGGGCGCAACTCGGCGACATACCCAACGGGCAGGGCGAAGGTCAAACGCGTTCTTACAAAGGCGCTACCTATGTGAAGGGAGCCGATGGACAATGGTACCTCCAGAAGAAATAGAGAAGGAAAAACCCGATACTCTTCCCGCGGATTTCAGCGAATGGGATAACGGGGAAGCCCCCGAAGCACCCGTAGCTCAGCCCGCCAGGCAAGCGACGGCGCGAGCCGCCGCATCGCCCGTGGTGGATCGACAGCATAGCGCCGGCGCGAGCAGACCGGCGCCGGCACGAGAGGATGTTGAGAAGCTCTTTCAGCCACGCAAGCGCAATGGCGTGAAGGCGGCAGTAGCGCCGCCGAAGGCCGAGCGCGAGGAAGAGCTCGAGGACGAGCCCGAGGGCAAGGGCAAGCGCAAGGGGATGGTGGCATTTGCCGCCATTGGCTCTGTCGCGGTTCTGCTTATTCTCGGCACGGTGGGCTATATGCGCTCGCGGCCGGGGCCTGTTACGCCGAAGCCTCCAGTTGCCGCCCAACAGACGACGACGAATGTGGTGGTGCCGGCGGCCTCGAATCTGCCAGCGTCCATGCCGGTCGCGGCGCCAACAGCCACCACCGCAACCACCCCCACGCCAGACCAAAAGCTGCGCTCGCGGTCGGATGTGATCAACAGCCAGCTCAATGCGCCTTCGCGGATTCCGAACGACCTCAAGATGCTTGCCGGCAAGGAACCGCCATCCGCGGGTTTTGGGGGTGGCATGGAAGGCCTTGGCAGCGCAGGGGGCAACGTCTTCGGTGGCAAGAACGCACCCAACGTAAAAGTTGCAGCTCCCAGGGTGATGAGTATTTCGGCGGGCGTTGCAGGCGGTTTGCTGATCCAGAAGACTGCGCCGGTTTATCCGCAGATTGCCAAGGAAGCCCGGGTATCAGGCACGGTGGTGATTCAAGCCACGATTTCCAAGGGCGGACAGGTTGAGAATCTTCGCGTTGTCAACGGGCCGACCATGCTGCGCCAACCGGCGATGGATGCCGTGAGGACATGGCGATACAGGCCCTACTTGCTCGATGGAGAGCCAGTGGAAGTCGAAACCACGGTGAGCGTGACCTTCACTTTGGGCGGGTAACGAGCCTTCTGGCTCCTTCGTGTCTTTTGGTCTTGAGCATCGGTGTGCACTGGTGACCGAGCGGACGAGCATTCTGTCACATTGGGAGGCGGAACGTGGAACTTCTGAACCTGGAAAAGTACAAGGCGGAAATACATAGGACCCTGATCTCCAAGCTGGATCTGGAGAAACTGTCGCGCGTCAACTCGAGTCAGGCCCGACAGGCGGTGGCCGGCATTGTCAAGGAGATTATTGCCGACCAGCGGGTTCCACTGAACTTCGACGAGCAGGAGAAGATACAGGCGGATCTGCTCGATGAGGTTTTCGGCCTTGGCCCGCTTGAGCCCCTATTGAGAGACGCGAAGATCTCGGACATCCTGGTCAATAACAAGGATCATGTGTTCATTGAGAAGGGCGGGCTGCTGCAAAGGGTGGATACGACCTTTCGCGATGACCAGCACCTTATGCAGATCATTGACCGCATCGTGTCGCGCGTGGGCCGTCGCGTGGATGAGTCCTCTCCGATGGTCGATGCGCGATTGCCCGATGGCTCCCGCGTTAACGCCATCATTCCGCCGCTGGCGCTGGATGGGCCTTCCCTGTCTATCCGCCGCTTCGGGACAGGCCCGCTGGCGGCCAATCAGCTCGTTCAGTTGAAGAGCGTTTCGGCGGAGATGATGGAAGTGCTTTCCTCCGCGGTGAAAGCCAGAATCAGCATCCTCATAGCGGGCGGCACGGGCGCCGGCAAAACCACTTTTTTGAATATTCTGTCGCAGTACATTCCGCGCAACGAGCGCATTGTCACTATCGAAGACGCCGCCGAACTGCGCCTGGCCCAGGAAGACATCGTGCGCCTGGAAACCCGTCCGCCGAACATTGAAGGGCAGGGTGCGATTCGCCAGCGCCAACTGCTGATCAACTGCCTGCGTATGCGCCCCGACCGCATCATCATGGGCGAGGTCCGCGGAGAAGAAGCCTTTGACATGCTGCAGGCCATGAATACCGGGCACGAAGGCTCGATGACCACGATTCACGCCAACACGCCGCGCGATGCCATTTCCAGGCTCGAATCGATGGTCGCCATGAGCAATATGAATCTGCCCGAGAAATCCGTCCGTCAGCAGATTGCGTCCGCCATCACGATCGTCGTGCAGGCCACGCGCATGAGCGATGGAACGCGCAAGGTGACAAGCGTAGCCGAGATCACCGGCATGGAAGAGAGCGTCATCAGCATGCAGGAGATATTTACTTTCGAGAGGAAGGGCATTGGTCCTGACGGCAAGGTCATTGGTGTATTCACGCCGACGCGCATCCGTCCCCGGTTCCTTGAACGGCTTCGCATTTCTGGTATCGTCCTCCCGCCGGTCCTGTTCGAACGCGAAACCCAGGTCAATTAAGCGGGAAGGAGGGCAATAATTATGGTGTTGATCATCAGTTTGACATTCCTGGGCGTGTTCTCGGTCATCGCCCTGGTGTTGGTTGCCGTTAGCAGCGGTGCCTCTGAGCGGTCCAAGCAGGTTCACGCCACGCTCGACTCGGCCTTGGCGACGGACAGGCAGGAAGATCGCATAGCGCTCACCAATTTTCGCAAGAACGAACAATTCAGCGCCATCCCCTGGCTCAACAAGAAGCTGGATCAAATCGAGCTGGCGCCGCGGCTCCAAGCGTTGCTCTATCAGGCTGATCTCAAATGGAGCACGGGAAGCCTGCTGGCGGGATGCGGATTGTGCTTTGCTATCCCGGCATATCTGGCTTACCTGCGCATGGGTTCCGTTCTCATGGCTTTGCCGATCGGTCTGCTGATGGGCTCCGCGCCTTTTCTATTTGTGTTTTATAAGCGCAACAAGCGCCTTGACCGGTTTCAAGAAGGGCTGCCGGAGGCGCTGGATTTAATGGTGAGTGCTCTTCGCGCCGGACACAGCCTTGTCGCCGCGCTCGGCTCAGTGGCGCGTGAATGCGCCGACCCGATCGGTTACGAATTCAGGACGTGTTTCGAGGAGCAGAACTACGGCCTTGAACTGAAGACCGCTCTGGACAACCTGATCAACCGCGTTCCCCTTCAGGACCTTCGCATTTTCGCAACCGCGATCATAATCCAGAAGGAGAGCGGGGGAAACCTTGCCGAGGTTCTGGATAAGACCTCGCATGTCATCCGGGAGCGCTTTCGCCTCAAACGGCAGGTTGGAGTCCACACAGCCCAGGGGCGCATGACGGGCTGGGTGCTCACCCTTCTCCCGATGGTGCTGGGATTACTACTGTATCTCGTGAATCCTGAAATGATGAGTATTTTGTGGAAGAATCCGCTGGGCGTCAAGCTTCTCTGGGCGGCCGGCATTCTGATTGTGATTGGCGGTTTGATCATTCGCAAAATCGTCAATATGGACGTTTGAGGGGGTTCTATGGGATTTGCTATCTTTACTTTTTGTGTCGTTTTTCTGCTGATTGTGAGCGGGGGACTGCTCCTGTTCTATCGCGAAGAGATGCTTCAGCGTATCTCCGAGGCCATCAACCCACAGCAGCCCAAACAGAAATCTCTGATGAGCACCATTCAGCAGACGGGCCTTTCGATCGGCGGCGTGATCGAACACTTCGAGAATGTTTTGCCGAAGAGCGACGCCGAGGTATCTGTCGTCACCGCGCGCCTGCAGCGCGCCGGCTACCGCGATGAGTCAGCGGTCAAAGTTTTCTATGGCTCGAAAGTACTGGTTCCGCTTCTGCTCTGCATTCTGGCCCTGGTTACCGGGCTGTTCCGCCTCAGCCCGTTTTTCGTGATTACCATATGTCTGGGGCTGGGTTTCCTGGTGCCGGATTTCTGGCTGGGAAGGCAAATTAAGACCCGCCAGGCCAAGATTCGGCGCGGCTTGCCGGATGTGCTTGATCTGTTGGTGATCTGCATCGAGGCCGGGCTGAGCATGGATCAGGCGACGTCGCGCACCTCGGTGGAATTGAAGTATGCCCAGCCGGAGCTGTGCGATGAGTTGAGCATTGTGGTGCTGGAGCAACGTGCCGGGCGCCCTCGCGCTGACGCCTGGAAGCATCTTGCGGATCGGACCGGCGTTGACTGCGTACGCAATCTTACTTCCATGCTGGTTCAGGCGGAAGCGTTTGGAACCAGCGTCGCCAAGACGTTGCGGGTTCACAGCGACACCCTCAGAACGCAGCGTGTTCAGGCGGTGGAAGAAGCGGCGGCGAAGACCACTATCAAACTGATTTTCCCGCTTGTATTTTTTATCTTTCCCTCGCTTTTTGTGGTGGTTCTTGGCCCCGCGGTGATCTCGATCATGGAATCGTTCAAAGTTTTTAATCAGTAAGGGAAGGAGGAATTGCTATGGACAGTACCACCATCATTCGGGTTGTTGCCGGTGTGTTGGTTGTCGTAATTCTGATTGTCCTGATCCAGCGTCGCCGTACGCGGACCAAGTAGAGCGGGTCGCAATCCTTTTTAACGGCTCCGCGAAGTCTCGTTTTGCTGGCCGGTTCGCAGTTGCTGGGGATCGGAGATTTTTCCACTTAAGCTCCTGCGCGGCTTTTGTTTGGTTCAAGGCGGGGAGCGCATTCAGTATCTTGCTTTAAGAAAGAGGAATTGCATGGATAGTACAACGATTATTCGGGCTGTTGCCGGTGTGCTGGTTGTCGTCATCCTGATTGTCTTGATTCAGCGTCGCCGCACGCGGACCAAGTAACAACAGGCGCTTTGCGAGTGGGCCGGCGGCGCGGTGAAACTGCGCGAGTTCGCTGGCCGACTCGATCATTTCTCTGGTAGGGGCCTCGGTTTCTTCGGCACCGCGTATCTCTCTCTCGCAACAGGCAGCGGGCGAGGCGGGGTATGCACTCACGAAGCTCTCTGGCAGATGTAATTGGTTTCTCCGCGCTAGCCAAGGCAGGCTTTGTGAATGGTTCATTGCCGAGCAAGAAAGGACTTGCATGAGCGTTCTTGGCGGAGGGGTTGAATTAGAACATTTCCCGAGTTTACGTGGAATGGTGAGAGTGGTGAAAGGTAGCTCTTACTTCTACCCCAGCGACCAAGACCTGTCGCAGGGGGCCCGGTTGAGGGAAAACCCACTTGGCAGTCGCGGCTCGCCATACACCATTTCGGGAAGCGCTATAACGGCGGAGATTCTGGGTTAGCGCCCGGTTTCGGGTTCCCGCCGAGGGCCGGAGGTTCCATGGAATTGCGAAAACTTTGCGCATACAACCAGACTCGCGAGTGCTTTCTCGGTCTGGAAGTCGCCGCCACCGACATTTCATGCGCGGACCTCAAGGTTCTGTTCAAGAAGCTGGCTTTGAGGTCGGGTGAAGGCCTCTGGATGGACCCGTTCCGGGGAATGCCCGACACGGATTCGGATATGCTGGCCCCGCTGGATCTTATTTATCTGGACAAGGATTCCCGGGTCATTGATGTAGTCGAGTCATTTCCTACATTCCATGTGAGCCCATCGAGCGCGCGGGCCTCAAGCGTTCTGGCGCTGCCAATCCACTCGATCTATTCGTCGCAGAGCCAGCGAGGCGATCAGCTGGTGCTATGCCTGGCCGAGGAGATGCAGGGACGCCTGGAGAAGTTCTCCAGTTCAAGTGGCGCTGCCACCAAGGTGCAAAGCGCCGTTCTTTTGAGGGGACAGCCACTTTGGAGCGGAGGTCCCGGCGTGGTGGAATTGGAGGACCGCTCCAGCAGTGGCCAGTTCGGCTCCGGGCAGACGTATGAGATGGACCTGATTGAGCCGGGGATGAAGGACGTCAGGCCGCCGAAGAACTGGTTGGAGCGCTGGTGGTCTCCTGATCCGAGAAAGGCTCCCGATCTGAGAAAAGCTCTGAGGGGCGGAATTCCCGGACTGGCCGCGTATTACTGGACAGGAGCTGCTCCCAAGGCGCACAGCATCAGGGACATTAGCTCCACAGGATTGTATGTGGTGACGGAGGAGCGCTGGTATCCGGGCACCCTGATTCTGATGACGCTTCAAGAAACTGACAGCGGGCAGGAAGGCACTGGACATTCGATTTCAGTGCACTCCAGGGCGGTTCGCTGGGGCAACGATGGCGTTGGGCTCCAGTTCATTCCCCAGAGCATGCCGTCCGGGCAGAAAGCGCAGAATCCAGTGGCGGCTGGAGCGGATCAGAAGGAACTGGACCAATTTCTAGAGCAACTGCGCAAGGTGAAGGGCTAAGCGCCGCAGGGGTGCCCAGCGAGCCTTACGGTACTTTGGTGTAACAAACGAGGTGCCATGCGAAACGAATTTGTTGTTAAACGGGGCAATCGTAATGGACAATAAACTGGAGTACACAATGAAAAGGGAAAACGATCTGCGCGGACAGGCTGCGGCGTCAAGCACTACGGGCGCTGAATCCCCGTCCCCTGCCAAGAAGCTTCGCGCCCTTCTTGGTTCTAACGAGGAAGGGCAAGCGCTTATTGAGACAGCCATAGCGCTCACTGTGTTTTTGATGATTCTGACGGGCGCATTTGCGTTCTGTATTGTCTTCTATCAGGAACTGACGCTGCAACAAGCCGTGTACGCCGGAGCGCGGAGTCTAGCACAAAACCAGGGAGAAAATGTGACAGACCCTTGTACAGCCGCTACCACAGCACTGGAGAGTTCGGCGCCGAACTTTGCTCCGTCGAAACTCACCATCACGTTCTATGAGAATGGCGCCTCTGTCTCCGGGAGTTCATGCTTGGACAATCTGATTCCTCCAAGCACCGTGGGGGTAACAGCCACGTATCCTTGTTCCTACCCAATCTTTGGAGTCAAATTGGGCAATTGTCAACTTTCCGCAAGCTCAACGCAACAAGCAGAATAAGCCAGATTGGCGAGGTAAATCCGATGAGAATTAGCACGATGTGCGTGTCTTTTGCCCGGAGAGCGCTAAACGACCAGCGCGGGCAGACGCTGCCTTTTGTAGCGTTGGGAATGGTCGCATTCGTTGGAGTGGCTGGGCTCTCGATTGACGTCGGTCGTGCTTATGTGGTCCGCAGTCAGCTCCAGAGCTCTGCCAATGCGGCGGCGCTGGCGGCTCTGCCAAATTTGTACAACAGCAACACCACCACTACCGTGACTTCAAATGCCGTAACAAACGCCGCGGATGCGCTTAGTGCTTCGTCAGGCGGAGCCAACTACAACCCTCATATGCCAACTGTTACCACAACGGTGACGACGCCGTGCATCAATGCGCTTTTGATAACATCGACCTGTGCGAAAACCGGCAATATTCCAAACGCCGTCAGAGTGCTTGAGACGGCCAAGGTGCCTACGTATTTCATGAGTTTGTTCAGTGTTAAATCTCTACAGGTTGGAGCGACCGCGACCGCAACACCGAATGGGCCTCCGAGAACTCCGTGGAACATCGCGGTCATTTTGGACGCGACGCCGTCAATGAACAATACGGACGCAAACTGCAGCGGAAACACGGATGAGCAGTGCGCAATGAATGGCATTCAGGAAATGCTGCAAAAACTCAATCCCTGCACGATAGGGGGGAGCTGCAAGTACTCTGACCCAACCACGTTTGTTCGCGTGAGCTTTTTCTCGTTTCCCAACGTTCTAAGCACGACTGTCTCGAGTGACTACTGCAACGGAGGCTCCCCGACGGGAGAGCCGTATACCCTGCCTGTGGTTCCCCCCACGGGGTCAAAGTCCGGCTATACGCCAGTTGCATATACAGGCCTTCAATCTTCAAGTTCTAAGGTATGGACAGGAACGTACCAGATCTTACAGCAAAGCGCCGACCCCACGAACATTGATGCGAATGGTTTCACGAGTCAATATTACAACGCTTCCGACACGAATTCGTTGGATACCACATCCATCCTTGTGAAGATGTTTGGGAATGGCGTTACCAACGGATGCATGACCGAGCCGAGTACGAATTATGCTTCTGGCGGCGGCGGTGGCGTCACTTACTTTGCGAGCGCAATCTATGCGGCGCAGGCGGCGCTCCTTGCCGAAAAGGCGTCGGCGGATTTGATTGTGGGGCAAGCTACGAATAACGTGATCATCTTCGTCAGTGATGGTCAGGCGAACACCCCTTTGCAACAGTTCCCGATTGGCGATGGCGCCAAAAAGGTGAACGATACTACGATCGGCATTTGGAGTATGGATACGACCACCGGGGCGTACCCATCCACCATTGATCCGTGCCAGCAGGCGATGATTGCGGGCCAGTATGCGAAGAGTCAGGGAACCAGGGTATTCGGGGTCGCCTACGGCTCGGAGTCTAATGGATGTACCGATACCAACTTCGTTACCGTTCCCACATACGCCACGTTAAACGTTTCTTTGCCCTCCCGGGCTTCGAACATCCTTCCCTGCATGACGATAGAGAACCTCGCTGATTCGCTGGATGATTTCTACGCCGAAAGCTCGAGCGTCGGGTGCGCGACCAAGGGGACGAATGCGCCGATGAGCAGTTTAGCCGCCATATTCGATGCCATCACGAACTCATTGGGGGCTGGTCCGCGGTTGATCTCGAATAGTTTAAACTAGCTGCGTGAAGGAGAATTAAATTCGAATCCCGGCCGGGTCTGTTATTGGACTCGGCCGGGATTCGAGTTTTAGAGCGGCTCCCTAACTTGCTATACCCCTAACGCATATTCGCTGATTGACTTATTACATGACCGGGTCCCCGGCGACAGCTCTTCGCCGCTGGAGTGAAAGTTATAGAGGCTCTGACTAAGTCCATTCTGCCGGACGAACTTTCCCTCGGCGGATAACTCATTTTCAGAAATGATGTAGGCCCGAAGCGCATCCGCTGACTGACTTATTACATGACTGGGGCCCCTGCGATAAGTCTTCGTCGCTGGAATGGAAGCAAAACCCACATTTAAAACCTCTGCGAGTTCACACTATCTCCGAAAATGCCGTAAAGCCCGCGTTGACTTGGCGGCCTTTTGCGGCACTGATAAATCCGTGCCGCCTCAAAGCATTGACTTAGTCAGCGCTTCCTTAATGCCATCTCGCACGGAGCTGGGAAGAGTAAATGAATCGGAGAACAGCTCTATTCCGGCTCTTCGGGAATAATCAGCAGCACTTCCACTTTGATTTTCTGGCCATTCTGCATTGCCGGCCTCCATTGCCACTGAGCGAGCGAGCTGAGCACAAACTGAGCCTGCGCTAACTGAGGCGGAAAGACGACAGTCAGCCCCTCGAAACGGCCAGCCTGATTTACAAATCCGCGCACCATGATGGCGTCGGCACCGACTGAATCAAAAGCTATATTGGGCCGCACGATGTTATAAGGCCAGGGCGCCTCGATGTGCGTGACTTTACCGGCCGCAGCGGCCTCGGCAGAGCGCGGAAGTGAGTATTGCAGAATCCAGCTTTTGGCAAGACCCACGGGCAGATAAGCCGTGTACGATAACCTGCCACTCCATACTGCGGGCATATCCGGGAACTGATCTTCAAGCGAGGAGCCGACCACCACCGCTCCGAATTGGCCGGTGATGGACCGCGTAATATGTGCGGTCGTATGGCCTTGTCCGAAATCAGATTGCCCCGATGTGGATCTTTCGGAGTCCCTGGCCTCGCCCGCAGTGAACCCGCCGGGAGCATTTGAAGACGCCGATTCGTTGACGGGCGGCAGCCTGACAACTCCGTTCGCCATGTGGGAATCGGAGAGCGACATCAGCGCGGTAGAAGTGGGCTGCGATGCGCCCGCCGCTGTAGTTACAGGGACCGGCGGCGTGGGCTTTGGTCCGGAGATAACCACAGGCGTCGTCGTGCCGGAGAGAATCGGCTGAAGCGGCGCGGGTATATTTGCGGCTGCGATCGCGATGTCAGCCAGATTCTGCTCATCGTTAGGCAACTGGATGGAAGGCTTGATGATTGCAGCCGCCGGCTTTAACGGAACAGGCGGAACGATCGTTTTTTCCGGAGACTTTTTCACGCTCCAGACTACGACCGTAGGCACGGGGATTTTCTCGAAGAGTGTGACAGGCTTGAGGATGTCAGGCTGGAGCAAGGTCTGAGGCCCCGGCGGCGCTTGTACCGCCTGGCGCATCATCTGCTGCGCTGCCGTGCTCCGGCCCGGCGGAGAAGTTTGTTTTTTGGGGTGAAGCTGGGGATACTCAATATCCAGCTTGGCCCGCTGCAACTGGGCCTCCAGAGAGTGCAGGTCAAGATGCCGCACCGCCATACGATTGGCGGCAGATGGAGTTCTGACTTTAGGTGCGGAGAGGATTCCAAAAGCCAGCAATCCTACTCCGACGGTATGGAGCACAACCGACGCCGCAAAGACATATGGTTTTTGAACTTGTTCCGGCCGCTCAGAGAACAGCGTAATCATAGGGAAGACCTCATGACCTTAGGAAATTCCTCCCTCGAGCTGTCTGGGCCCACTTGCAATGGAGGCTGCGTTCCGGACACTCCCGGCTAGGCCGAGAACTGACAAAATCCCTGATGTCCCTCTTAATAACTTAATTATAATCTTACCCATAATCGTTTACTGCGCCGCAGTGACCTATAACTCTCTTGGTACCTTCGTACCCGACTCAGGCCATTCTATTGACTTTGTTGATGCTTGAGGATAATACACTGGATGAGCGGCAAAACTTGGGAGATAATACTTTTACCCAACTCCTGTTTAGGCGTAAAATCGAGATTGGATTCCTAAGGCGCTGGACTGGCCACAAGGGACAAGAAAGGCGAATCTGGCCGGGCGTAGCCAGTTCAGACAGGCCTCCAAATGAACCGAAGACTACTCACGATCCTGCTCGTCGCATTTGTTATTGCCGGCGTATGTACTTTACTGATCGGACACCTTGTTCGAAATCAGTCTGCGGGAAAACAGCCGGTTACTACACTCGTCGTGGCGGCTAAGGCGGACGTTAAACTCGGGAACATTCTTACGGCCGATAACATCACAACTCTCGGAATCACGGGAACGGCGCCCAAAGAGGCCATTCTAGAGAAGGACATGAAGAGTGTGATTGGTCGGGGTGTTATCGCGGACCTATATGAAGGCGAGCCCATCATAGAGAGCCGCTTGGCAGCTCCCGGCTCCGGCGGGGGATTGGCCCCAGCCATTCCTATCGGAATGAGAGCCTGCGCTGTCAGGGTCGATGAAGTGGTGGGCGTGTCTGGATTCGTCACCCCCGGTATGCGCGTGGATGTACTAATCTCCGGTACGCCGCCAGGGCAGCAAAACAACACGCAAGGCACGGAATCGAGAACGCTCCTGCAAAATATTCAGGTCTTGTCGGCGGGCACAGATATTACAAAGGACAAAGAAGGCAAGGCGAAGCCGGTGCAGGTGGTCAACCTTCTGGTAACTCCGGAACAAGCCGAGACACTCAGCCTGGCCAGCAATCAGGTCACGATCCGGCTGGTGCTGCGCAACCCGCTGGATACCAAAGTTGCACCGGTTGCCGGAACGGCTACGGTGAACCTCTTTGCGGGTTCGACCGCGCCAACGCAACCAAAGCGCGCTACTGTTGCAAAGCGCGTCGCACCTCAGGCTTTTGTCGTCGAGGTGTTCAACGGATCAAAACAGTCTCAGGAAAAGTTTGCTTCTCCCGGGGGGCGCCAGTGAGAGCGAAGAGTAGCATTAAGATCGCATGTTGCAGCGCATTGCTTATATTTTTGTACGCCGGGGCGGCCCTGCGCGCTCAAACCCCGCCGCTTCCTTCTCCACCGGCCGGCTCTTCGATTCAGGATTCGACGAATGATTTGTCAGTTGCCGTAGGGAAGACTGTACTGGTGGATTGTCAGTGGCCGGTATCGCGGATTGCCATCGGCTTGGGTGAAGTCGCCGAAGTTCATGCGACCAGCCCGAGCGAGATCATGGTGGAAGGCAAGACTGTTGGCGAGACGAGCCTGATTGTCTGGGATACCCATGGTGGCCGGCAGTTTTTCAACGTGACGGTGCGCGCCAGTTCGGCTGGACTGAACGACAGCCTGGACGCAATCCGCCGCGAACTGAGGTTGGAGCTTCCTGGCGATAGCCTGAAGGTCAGCTCTGAGAACGGTTCCATCTTTCTTCGCGGCACGGTCAAGGATCTGAGCGGTTCCGCTCGCGCGGTGAAGATCGCCTCAATGGGCGGTAAGGTCGTCAATCTGCTCAATGTCAATGTGCCCGCCTCAGAGCCGCAAATTCTGCTCAAGGTGAAATTTATCAGCGTAGATCGGGGCACGGACGTCAAGATGGGTTGGAACCTTTACAACCTGGGCGCAGGAAACTTTATTGGAGGGGTTTCAACAGGACAGTTCACTCAGCCGGCGATCACTTTCGCTGGTACAGGATCAGCCACCACCGCCGCAGTGACCAACGGGACCGGGCTGAATCTTTCCGCCTTCTATCCCGGCCTGGGCATTGGCGCAACCGTCGAGGCGGATGCGACCAAGACGGGGTCGCAGGTTCTGGCTGAGCCCAACCTGCTGGCGGCCAATGGCAAAGAGGCCAGCTTTCTGGCCGGTGGCGAATATCCCTATCCCATGGTTCAGGGCGGCACTGCCGGCTCGGCCCCTGCGGTTACCATCGCGTTCAAGGAGTATGGAATTCGCCTGAATTTCATTCCCACTATCACTCCCCGTGGAACGATCCGCCTTCAGGTGGCTCCCGAAGTCAGTGCCCTCGATTTCGGAGATGAGGTGGAAATCTCGGGGTTTGTGGTGCCCGCCATTACCGAAAGGAAAGTGAACACCGAAGTCGAGTTGGCCGAAGGACAGAGTTTCGTCATCGGCGGGCTGCTGAACAACACGGAATCCAATTCCTTTCAGAAGATTCCCTTTCTGGGTGACATCCCAATCTTAGGCAAGTTCTTCCAGTCGATGGAGAAGACCAAGGCAAATTCCGAGCTTATTGTGATCGTGACTCCGGAGATTGTGTCACCCATTCCGGCCGGAGATCCGTTGCCTTCGTTGAAGTTTCCTGGAAAGTTCTTACCGCCCAACTCGGGCATACCGATGAATAATCCGGATGCCAAGACTGCGGCCAACACCCTAGCGCCCGCTCCACCAACCATGCCGGTCGAGAAATTGATCGATAGCATGAAGCCGGAGATGCCGCTGGTGATTGAAGGGGGCGGGGGAACCTTTGGCGGGGGAGGATCCGCGATGCCAGTAGGCAATACCTCATCTGTTCCCTCATCACAACCATGAGAAGCCCGGCTGCCCTCTTCGGGCAGCCGGCCATCTCCAGAAGAGATCGCACAGAACGCCGAGGCTGACAGGCGAGAGGATCGGGGACAAAGGGATGAATCCGTTCCGCCGGATCGCATTGTGGCTTCGGAATACTTTCGCATTACACCGCCATACGCCCCAGGACCTTCGCCTGCGAGTCTCAAACCTGACGCGCCAAACAGTGCTCGCCACTTCGATGGAGGTGGCGAACACCGATTCAAAGCGCAGGAAGGGCCTGCTAGGGCGTGATGGTCTCTCTGCCGGAGGAGGCATGTGGATCTGCCCCTGCGAGGCCGTACATACCTTCTGGATGCGGTTCCCAATCGACCTGGTCTATCTGGACCGCAAATATCGAATCAGAAAACTTAAGAGCGAGGTGCGTCCATGGCGGCTGTCGGGCTGTCTCCGGGCACACTCCGTTATCGAGCTTCCGCCAGGCACGATCCGCGCCACGCAGACACAACCGGGAGATATTTTGGAATTTACGGCTGCGTCCTTGATGAATTAAGCGTCTGACATCCCGGATTTTCATACCCACTTGCGTCGTGAATGGAGCTATAGCGATGCAAGCGCAAGCGGCGCTTCCTCCGATTCTGCGGGCACCGGTGGTGCAACACCGTCGGGATCGCGCTTCACATAAATCCACAGATAGAATATGCCCATGAGCAGGAGGATGAGCGGGCCTGAAAAGACCTGCATAGCTATCATCATCTGCGCGGAAAGCGCCGAAGAAGCCGGGAGCAGGCGGCCCATGAGACCAAGGACAGCTATCCAGGAGATGTCTCCGGTCAACACGAATCCCGCGGTGTTCACCAGTAGCGCAAGCCGTCCAATCCTCCCACCCTCGGCCCAGAGCATGGCGCAGGCGGGAACCGTGAGCAGCAGGAGTCTGGCATCGTAGGCCCGATGATAGATCACTAGCAGAGTAAGAGGTACAACCGCCGCCAGCGCGAGCCAGGCTCCCCGCTGCGAAAAGCGCGAGCGGAGAGAGCGGACCCCCCACGCGAGCAGCAGCACTCCGCAGACCAGATAGCTGACCAGGTTGTAGATGCGCGGGTCGTCCCGGAAGTAGCTGATGGCCGTTTGCAGGCTTGTGATCATGACGAGGCCGTGCCAACCCATTGATGCCGCTGCTGGGTCGTTGAGCCCGCCGGGCAACTGGTTCACTATGATATTGGAGTGCAGCTCCTGCATCCAATGTGGCGCAATGGGGGTTACCCAGAGAATGGTCGCCAAGCCCAGGACGGCAGTAACGAGGAGGGTTTGCAGAGCGCGTCTCCGGTAGATTCCGCCCGCCAGTAAAAAGTAGAGCCAGACAAAACCCGCGTCATGGGGCTTGACTGCGAGGCTAATTGCAAGGCAAAGTATGCCGGCCGGGACAAACCGTCCGCGAAGAAAACACCAGACGGCCACCACGCAAAGGCCTATAGCAATCCCAGCCATATTGCCAACGACAAGAACCAATTCGCTGTTAGCGAGCATGAAACCAATCAGCAAGCCTGAGATTTCCGGCGTATAGTTAGCCCCAAGATTCCACATCAGGAAGGCGGCGAAGATGAGACTGCCGAGGCTGAGGAACATCCACAGCATACGCGCACTCTCCCACGGCAGCATCGCGAAAGAGCGACGAAGATAGATGTGGTCGGGGGGTATATATCAAGCATCAAAACTTGTTGCGGTCCATCAGACTGCGGGAGTCTTCCTCCCTCTGCCAGATAAAGACGCAGCGGCTCACCGGGTATGTAGGGGTCTGTATGTTGAAGCAGACATCGCGTGTCGTAGTAGACCCCTTTGAAATCCACCATCGCGACAGACGATTTGCTCGCCAGCACAGTGCCCATCAAGACAAGCACCAGGCTCCCCAGCAGCAGCAAATACAGGCCATCGAGCCGCGCCTTGGTCATGATCGGCCGCGTTCTTACCATGGTCGCCTCTCTTTCTGCCGGATCCGGCGCGAGGGCCGGAGAGTCACAGTACAGAGTTACTTTTCAAAGTGCGCATCGGATTTATGCTCGCGTGAGCGCAGATGGAGCTTCCCCGGTTTTGCATTTCGCACGATGGCTGCGTTGGTGGCGAAATTATAACACCTTCAGAAAACAATAGAATATGGACACTTATAGAAAGATCGGCGAGACGGGCCGCATCAGCGCAAAATGCCCGCACCTTTCAAAATGGTTCCGTCATAGAAATAAGTGAACCTGGCGAGAATGCTGAGGATCGTCAGCGAGTTACTCGATGGTGGCTTTTCCGGCTCACTGACCGCGCAGGAAGGGATTGCTCCTGCGCTCCGCGCCGATGGTGGTGGCGGGGCCGTGGCCGGTGAGAACGCGGGTCTCGTCGGGGAGCGAAAGCAGGCGGGAGTGGATGGAGTCGATAATCTGGCCGTAGTTTCCTCCGGGCAGGTCGGTGCGGCCAATGCTGCCTTCAAAGAGCGTATCGCCGGCCACCAGAAGCTTGAGCGCGGCGAAGTGGAGACAGACCGAGCCTTGCGTGTGGCCCGGAGTGTAGATGACCTGAGCCGGGTAACGTTCCAGCCCCACGAGCAGGCCGTCGGCCAGATTCTCGTCGGGCAGTGCAGTCTCTGGCGTTGCCACGCCCAGCCAACCGGCCTGCTGGTCCATCATTTTGAGCAGCGGCAGATCGGCTTCGTTTAGCAGGATGGGCGCGCCGGTGAGCCCCTTGAGCTTGAGCGCTCCGCCCACATGGTCTATGTGAGCGTGGGTGACCAGAATCTGCTTGAGCTTGAGGCCGAGTTCGGCGAGCCGGCTGTGAATTCGGCCAACCTCGTCGCCGGGATCGACGACGAGGGCCTCGCCGGCCTCACGGTCGCCGAGGATGGTGCAGTTGCAGGCCAGCGGGCCAACGGGGAAGGTTTCCAAGATCATCCTTCCATTGTATTGCGCCCGGCGCTCTGCACGCGGGCAGGTTTGCGGAAGGTGATGGCGTAAAACTTGCCCTCCTTCAGCATCTCCAGATGAATCTCCTCCATCTCGGGCGGCACCAGATCGATGGGCACGGTCACGGCCTCTTTGCGATCCTTGTAAAAACTGCTGGTATACGGGATGTTTTGGTAGGTGCTCTTCACGTACTCCTCGGTTTCGTCCTCGATCATCAAATGGCCGCCCGGCTTGACTACGCGGATCATCTCGCGGATGGCCTTGGCGCGGTCGCTGAAGAAGTTGAAGCCGCCGCATGTAAAGACAACATCGAAGCTGGAATCGGCGAAGGGAAGGCTCTCGGCATTGCCTATGTACAGGTCGGCTTCCATCTTCCAGCGGCGCATATTATTCTGGCAGTTCGCCAGCATCTCAGCAGAGAGATCAAGGCCGGAGAGCTTCACGCCACGCGGCAGATATTTGAAGTTGAGTCCGGTGCCCACCGAGGTCTCCAGCACTGAATCGCCGGCTTTCACTTCGAGCAGGCTCATGTAATTGGCGAAGTACGAATCAACCTCCACTCCCCGGAAGGCGCAGAAAGCGCGCTGCGTATCGTCGTAGAAGCCGCCGATGGTCTCATACAGATGGTTGTATTTGCCGTTGTCGCCGGTCAGATCCTCCGGTTTGAGGAAGGCCGGAAAACCATCTCGCACCGGAAATCGCTCTCCGTTCTTGCTCACGAGCGCTTCTCTTCTGTTTTCCACGGCTACCTGGAGCGGCTCACCGGTAAACGGGCTGCGCAGCAGGGCGACGGTCTCAGTCCGCGCTGCCCAACTCCGCTGCTTGATCGGATGAAAGAGCGCCCAAACGCCCAGGATCAGAGCTGCGCCAAGGCAAATCCCGCCGAAGATTGAGCTGAAATACAGCGGTGCATGAAGGGCTGCGGGGCTGAAGGCTCGGGTAAGCTCGAAGGCTCCCGCCAGGACAAAGCCCGCGCCAAAGAAGATGGAGGTCACGTGCGATTCGCGGGTCCAAAGCCAGATGAGCGTGGCGGCAAACCAGAGAATGAGGAAGGTGCGCAAGCCGGCTAACGGGGTTCCTTCGACGTGCAGCGCGCGAAGAATCGCGGAGAGCGCCACGGCCCCGATGGGCAGAGGCAGCGTGCAAAGCCAGCCTGAAAGCCGCGGGCTGACGAACCGGTGATACGTAAAAGGAAGAATGCCGAGCACTGAGGCGAGCAGAAACCATCCGAAATAATGGAAAGCCTGCTCCAGGCCGGTCAGCGGAATCTTGCGCCAGCCGAAGATCAGGCCGGGAATCACGCTGAAGGCCAGCATCCAGAGAAATCCGCGCCGGGGCTTTTGCGTACCTACAAACCACACGCCGAGAATTGGGCCGGTCCATGCACCCACCGGAGAGAAGAAGAAGAAGCCAAGAACAAATAGGCTGGCGACAGTCCAGGCGGCGACCTGCGAGCCGCGGCTGGTTCTAACATTGGTAGTCATTTGCGTTCTCCCTTTCTTGCGTCTGCACTCCTGCACACGCCGGTTGTGGATACTTGAGACCCGGTTCAAGATTCGCTTCCGTTGCGGTTGCCGGCGGCCGCTTCCAAAGCTGCCAGCTCCTTGAGCGCCGAATCACCCCAGTCGAGCGCGGCGCGGGTCAGCGCCAGCCCCAGCCCCAGCGTGAGCATCCAGTACGGCAGATTCGGATCCTTCGACAGGTGCGCGCGAGCCATCTTTTCGATCCCCTCCAGCGTGGCAATCATGCGTTGATTTCGCTGTTGCAGTTCGCGAACGTGCGCCAGCGCGACGCCTGGCTCGGCCTCCCGGCCAAAAAACAGCTTGAGCATGAATTCATTGCGGGGCGGGTCGTTCTGGAACGGCAGGGCAAGCCACTCACGCAGGGAAACGCGCCCTGCGTCAGTCAGCGCGTACTCCTGCCGTCGCTTCTTGGCGGCAGAGGCTGGTTCGCGCGCCTCGATCAGGCCCTCGGCGACCAGCCGCTTGAGGGATGGGTAGATTTGCCCGTAGCTTTCGCCCCAGAAACTGCCAAAGTTATCTTCAATAGCTTTGTGAATCTCGTAGCCAGAGAGATTCGGCTGGATGGAGAGCATCCCGAGGATCACGTAGGCGGTCCGGCTATTCTTCATATATCTTTTAGATATATCTGTCAGATATTTTTGTCAACTAAATTCTTTATTGATCCGGCAAACAAATACTGTGCGGGTGCCCCATCCATTCCCACGTTTTTTACGGGAATGGGTGGGAAACAATGCGCAGGTCTGGCATATCAGCAAAAAAACGGCAGGCCGTGTGGCCTGCCGTTTTCTGCAAATCTGAATGGAGAGAATAGTTTGCGGCTCACTTGCCTGACTTGGCCGGTGCTGAGGCCGGTGCGGGCTTCGAGTTCTCCAGCACGGAGTGGGAGCCGCCCGATGAGCGCTGGTAGAGGATAGTCAGGCTGATGGAGGTAAGCATGAAGATGATCGCCGACCAGGTGGTAAGCCGGGTGAGCACGTTGGCCGCGGCGCGGGGGCCAAAGGCGGTCTGCGAACCCTGTCCGCCGAAAGCGCCGGCCAGATCAGCCGAGCGGCCCTGCTGCAGAAGCACCACGCCAATCAGAAAGAGGCACACCAGAATGTGCAGGCCGACGATAAAACCGAAAAGAATATTCATGTTGAAAGCTGCTTTCCAGGTCAGTCCGGCTGGCCCGGACGAGAAAAATTTGGTGCGGAGGAGGGGACTTGAACCCCTACGCCTTTTGGGCGCCAGCACCTCAAGCTGGTGCGTCTGCCAATTTCGCCACCTCCGCTCTGTGGTGAACTCTACAAGTATAGCAAAAGTAGGGGGCGTAGAGAAACGGTGTTCTCCGCGGCTTTGTCACCCGGCCAGCCGCGCCATCCATGCAACCGGGGCCTTTTGATCGACAGCCCGGCAGCCTGGTTGAAGCTGGAATCAGCGCATGAGGTTAGTTTTGGCGAGATCGATGACTTCGTCGCCGCGTCCGCTCAGCACGGCGCGGATCATGTAGAGGCTGAAGCCCCAGGCCTGATCGACACTGATTGTCGGCGGCATCGCCAACTCCTGCCGATGCACGAGCACCTCAACCAGGGCCGGGCCATCGTGCGCCAGCGCCGCGGCCAGGGCAGGGCGCAGCTCTTCTGATTTCTCCACGCGCGCGCCAAGGACGCCCGCCGATTCGGCCAGCTTCGCGAAATTTGGATTGACCAGTTCCGTGCCGTAGTCGACCAGTCCAGCAGCTTTCATCTCCAACTCGACAAAGCCGAGAGCGCTATTGTTGAAGACCACCAGCTTTACAGGCATCTTCAGTTGGCGGAGCGTCAGAAGGTCGCCGAGCAGCATCGACAGCCCGCCGTCTCCGGAAAGACTGATCACCTGCCTGTCGCGATAGGTGGCCTGCGCGCCAATGGCCTGCGGCAGAGCGTTGGCCATGGAGCCGTGAATAAACGATCCCAGCAGCCTGCGTTTGCCGTTCATCTTGAGGTAGCGCGCCGCCCACACCGTCGGCGTTCCCACATCGCAGGTAAACACCGCATCCTCGGCGGCAAGCTCATCCAGAATTCTTGCCACGAACTGCGGATGCATCGGCGATTTGCCCGGCTCCTCCACGGCAAGATCGTCGAGACCTTTGCGCGCCTCTTTGTAGTGGCTGAGGCAGGTATCGAGAAAAGATCGGTCCGTCTTGTTCTCGATCAAGGGCGTCAGCGCCTCCAACGTTTCCCTCACATTGCCAATCAGGCCCTGCGCGACCGGTGTGCGCCTTCCAATCTGCTCGCCGAGCCGGTCCACCTGGATGATCTTTGCGTCCCTGGGATAGAACTGCTGATAGGGGAAATCCGTTCCCAGCATGAGCAGTACATCGCAGTTCATCATGGCGTGGTAGCCGGAAGAAAAGCCCAGCAGTCCGGTCATCCCCACGTCATACGGGTTGTCGTACTCGATAAATTCCTTGCCGCGCAACGCATGAACAATCGGGGCCTTCAATTGCCCGGCCGCCGCAACCAGTTGTGCGTGAGCGCCCGCACAGCCCGCGCCGCCAAGAATGGCGACCTTACGCGCGCCATTCAGCATTTCTGCGGCTTTGGCGAGCTCATTGTCCGATGGACGAAGAGTCGGGGAGCAATCCTGAATGCCGAGCGAAAGCGCTGGCGCGGAACAAGGGCGCAGCGCCACATCCCCTGGGATCACCACCACCGCAACGCCGTGCCTGGCAATCGCCGTGCGCATGGCGATGCCCAGCACGCGCGGCATCTGCTCCGGCTGCGAAACCAATTCGCAGTAGTGACTGCAATCCTTGAACAACTGCTCAGGATGCGTTTCCTGAAAGTAGCCGCTGCCAATTTCACTACTGGGAATTTGCGCCGCAATAGCCAGCACCGGCACGCGGCTGCGATGACAATCGTAAAGGCCGTTGATGAGATGAAGATTGCCGGGTCCGCAACTGCCCGCGCATACGGTTAGTTCTCCTGTAAGGTGAGCTTCGGCGCCGGCGGCAAAGGCAGCCACCTCTTCATGCCGCACATGCAGCCATTCAATCTCTTTGCTCTTGCGGATGGTATCGGTCAGGCCATTCAACGAATCTCCAGCCACCCCATAGACCCGCTTTACGCCCGCGTTCACGAGCGTCTCGATGAAGATCTCAGCCACATTCTTAGCCATTTGAAATCTTATCCTCGCTACTATCGATGCGGGAACTGATACGTGGTTGCATCAATTCGGTCGAGGGCCATCGGCGGTTTCACGTTTCGATGCCGGAGCAACACAAGCGCGGGACTTGGCTTAGCAAAGCTCTGATTAAGTCAACGTTTTGAAAGGGCACGACTTTACAGGCTGCGGAAAAACTCATCGCCCGTGTCTCAAAGGGCCGCTTTGTATCAGGGCACGACTTTAGTCGTGCCGTAAATGCAACAAAAAATCGCGGGCTTTAGCCCCCGAGGGACGTATTTCCCAAATTTCACCCGAAATTCCGAGTTTTTCCGCAGCCTGTTTAGTCGTGCCGTAAATGACGCAAGGAGAACGTGGCCTTTAGACCCCGAGGGAAGGTTTGCCTGACAGAATGGGCTTAATCAGAGCTTCCTTAGAAGCTGTCCAATAACTCGGTTTTAGGTGAAGGGTACGGTCTAGGTGAAGGGTACGGGCTTCAGCCCGTACATCAAAGGCAGGAATAGTTGCGGGCTTTAGCCCCTGAGGTATGCTTTTTCGGCAGTTTGCATTCCCTCCGCGGCTAAAGCCGGAAATCAAGAACGGGCTCTCAATGTACGGGCTGAAGCCCGTACCCTTCAAGACATAGTTTTTGGACAGGTTCTTAGGCTAACTTCAATCCGTACCCAGGGAATAGGTTACCTTCGGGTCACGTAAGCGGCAAATTTTCTGTTCAAGATGCAACGCTCGGACGATGAAATAGACAATCAGGTGTATGATGGTCAGTTCTCCATCCGTCTGCAATTTTGGAGAGTGAACGCACATGATCTGCCCAAAGTGCACGAGCTATAGAATCCGCCGAATCAAGAGGGAAGGGTTTCTGCGCACGAGCGTGGCCCCTTTGTTCGGGTTCTATCCCTGGCGATGTTCCACTTGCGGGACAGTGCAATTGCTTAGAACGAGGGGCAGGCAGGCGCGCAGGCGCAACGCTGACAAAACCTATGGTGAAGACCTGGAGATTCAGCACGCCAATCAAGCCGAGAATGTGCTGGTTGATAGCAAGTGAAGTGGCTTTTAAGCCGTAAGAAAGCTCTGATTAAGTAGACGTTTTGAAAGGGCACGACTTTACAGGCTGCGGAAAAACTCATCGCCCGTGTCTCAAAGGGCCGCTTTGTATCAGGGCACGACTTTAGTCGTGCCGTAAATGCAACAAAAAATCGCGGGCTTTAGCCCCCGAGGGACGTATTTCCCAAATTTCACCCGAAATTCCGAGTTTTTCCGCAGCCTGTTTAGTCGTGCCGTAAATGCCTCAAAATCAACGTGGCCTTTAGGCCCTGAGGGAAGGTTTTCCAGACAGAGCGGGATTAATCAGAGCTTCCTTAAGTCAGAATCAAGCCCGCGTGAATGCAGGTTACATCTTTCCTGAGCCGCCAGTGTCAGCTTCGGCGGGGTTGGGAGCACGCCGCAGATATATCCAAAGATAAAAGATGCTCATTACCAGCAGAATGAGCGAGGCAGGTCTATTCAGCATAACGGTCAGTATCTGGCCTGAGAGCCCCGCGATGCTCGCGTGCAGCTTCTCCGCAAGAAGGGTGGTAGCTACCAACGGAACATCTCCAGTTAATACAACCCCCGCGGTAGTTATCACGAGCGCGAGCCAGCGAGTGAGGCCGCCTTCGGCCCAAAGAATCGCGCAGGCGGGAATCGCGAGCATCACGAGCTTCGCATCCCACGGCCGATGATAAGTCACGAGCATGGTAAGAGGCACGACGGCTGCAAGCGCAAACCATGCTCTCTCCTGAGAGACGCGCGACCGGAGCGTGCGCACCGCGCCGAGCAGCAGAAGCGCGCCGCAGAGCAGATAACTCGCTGGATTGTAGACGCGGGCATTGTCACAGAAAACACTGATGGCCGCTTGCAAATCGATGACCATAGAGGCTGAGTGGCCGGTGAGAGACGCGGGGCCAGGTTCATTGATGCCGCCGCGCACTGAAATGGCCGCGAGATTGGAGCTCCAGTCATGCATCCAGCCCGGCGCCACATACGAAAGCCAGAGGAAGGCTGACACTCCGACGACAGCGGTAACAAGGAGGGTCTGCAGCGCGCGCTTCCGGTACGGCGCGCCGGCCAGCAGGAGAAAGAGCCACACCAATCCCGAGTCATGAGGCTTGATTGCAAGGCTTGCGGCAAGGCAAAGGACGCCGGCCCAGACAAACCGCTCCCTGAAGAAACACCACACTGCTATCACGCAAAGGCCTACGACAATCCCGGCCGTATTGCCTGCGCCAAAGATCGACTCGCAGTCGACAAGCAAAATGCAAATCAGAAACAGAGATAAGTCTGGCGCATATCTCGAACCTATATCCCACATCAAAAACGCGGCAAGCGTGAAAACTCCGGCGGTGAGCGCCAGCCATAACAAGTGCGCCGGCCCCCAGGGCAGCATCGCAAAGGGAGCTATGAAGATGAATGCCGTGGGCATATTCACGTATAAAACAACGGCCTGGCGGGCTGAGACGGTTTCGGTCGGACGTTCCCCGCCCTCGGTCCGGTAAACCCGCTCAAGTTCAGTCGCATTGTATGGATTCTGGTGCTCCAACAGGCAGCGCGTGCCATAGTAAACTGCCCTGAAATCCACCCACCCATTTCCCCCTTGCCCAACCGAGAAGCCCCAGGCAATGGCAATTCCGCTGGCCAGCAGTATCCAAATCAGAGCATTCCGCCGCATTCTCGTCATGGTTGGCTCCTCGCTGGCTCGCGTCGCAAATAAATCCACAGATAGAATGTGCCCATTGCGAGCAGGATGAGAGGAGCGGCGAAGACCATCGCGTCCGTTAGTAGCCGCTCTGCCATCCCCTCCCTGGACAAATGCAGCCTGTCGAAAAGGCTAAACAGGGCGATCCACACTAGGTCACCGGTCAGAACAAGCCCTGCTGTATTCACCAAGAGCGCTATTCGCCCAACTGGGCCGCCTTCAGCCCATAGCATGACGCATGCTGGGACTGTGAGCAGCAGTAGCTTGGTATCCTGCTGCCGATGATAGACAGGCAGCATGGAAAGAGCAGCGATAGCCGCCAGCCCCAGCCATAATCTCCGGGGTGTGGGAGGAGTTCGCAAAGTGACGACCCCCCATACAAGCAAGAGCGCCCCACATACAAGATAGCTAACTGGATTGTAGATCTGCGGATCATCCCAGAAGGCGCTGATGGCCGTTTGCAGGTTGACCATCATGCCGAGGGCATGTCCGCCCCCCCTTGAGGCCAGACCAGGGTCCGAGAGGCCGCCGTGAGTTGAAAACGCCAGGATATTGGAGTGCCATTCCTGCATCCAGTGAGGAGCAACATGCCACACCCATAGGATTGCCGGCAGACTAAGCGCAACCGTTGCGAGAAGGGTTTGTAGCGCCATTCTGCGGTAAACTCCGCCCGCCAATAAGAAATAGAGCCAGACCAGACCCGCATCTTGCGGCTTGACTGCGAGGCTGATTGCAAGACACAGTATGCCGACCGGAACAAACCGCCTCCGAGCAAAGCACCAGACGGCCGCTGCGCATAGGCTTATAGCAATTCCAGCGGCGTTGCTAATCATAACGAGCACTTCACTGTTGATAAGAAGGAGGCCGATAAGTGCGCCGGAGAGCATCGGCGCGAAGTCTGCGCTTAGCTCCCAAATCAGAAGCGAGGCAAGGATGAGGCTCCCAACGATGAGCGCTAGCCACAGTAGATGCGCAGGTTCCCACGGCAGCACCGCGAAGGGTACCGTGAAGGAGAAAGCGGTCGGCAAATAGATATAACGCGTCACAATTTGGCGAATCTTCGCGCTATCCCCTGGATGTTCTCCCCCTTCTGCATGGGTTATGCGCAGTACCTCGCCTTCGTTGTACGGGTCACAATGTTGAATAAGGCATCGCGCAGGGTAGTAAAGTGCTCTGAAATCCACCATTGATGCAGGATTGACATTTTCCGCGAGAATACCCAGAAAAATAAATACGATGCCCCCGAGTAGCAGCAAATAAAGGCCATCAAGCCGCGCGCTTGTCATGGTTGGCTCCTCGCTGGCTCGCGTCGCAAATAAATCCACAGATAGAATGTGCCCATTGCGAGCAATATGAGCGGGGTGGGAAAGACTTGCGCAGCCATCAGTACTCGTACGGGTAATCCCATAGTGGCCAGTTGCAGATGCTCGATAAAGGCAAGCAGAATTGGCCGCGAAACATCGCCGGTCAAAACGAACCCCGCGGCATTCACCACGAGAGCAAACCAACCGATCAAGCCGCCTTCAGCCCAAAGCATAGCGCAAGCCGGGACTGTGAGCAGCAGGAGCTTTGTGTCATAGAGATGATGATAAACAAATATCGTGGAAAGAGACGCGATGGCCGCCAGGGCTAGCCAATCCCTCTTTGCCGAGGGGCGCGACCGCAGAGTGACGAACGCCCATACAAGCAGAAGTGGTGCAGTGACAAGATAACTGGCCAAGTTGTAAATGTGCGGATCGTTCCAGAAGGCGCTGGTGACCGCTTGCAGGCTTATCACGGTAGCTCCGCCATGGGCATACGATGAAGCAAGACTGGGGTCGCTGAAGCCACCCGGCTGCGAAAATGCCGCCACATTGGAGCGCCATTCCTGCATCCAGTGTGGCGAAACGTGCGCAACCCATAGTAACGCCGGCAGACTCAGAGCCACCATCATGGAGAGTGTTTGCAGCGCGCGCTTACGGTAAATGCGGCCCGCCAGGAAGAAAAAGAGCCAGACCAGGCCCGCATCCTGCGGCTTGACCGCGAGGCTGATCGCAAGACACAGGACGCCAACCCAGACAAACCGCTCTCGAAGAAAGCACCACACGGCCACTACGCAAAAGCTCACAGCTATTCCGGCCGAATTGCAACCAAGAACAATCACTTCGCTGTTGGCAAGAAGGAAGCCAACCAAAGCGCCGCAGACGATTAGCGCATAACCCGCACTAAGATCCCAGATAAGAATCGAGGCTACAATGAGGCTCACAACGGTGAGCGTCAGCCAGAGGATGTGTGCTGGCCCCCATGGCAGCATGGCGAAGGGAACCGTAAATATGAATGCGGTTGGCAAATAATCATACTGTGTCGTAAACGGAAGAATGTTCGCTGTATCCAATGGGTGGTAATCGCCCACGACCTGCGCCCCATACGGGTCACAATGATGAATAAGACAGCGCGCAGGAAAATACACAACCGCGAAATCCTGCATCGCGGATTTAGAGGTACTCTCCAGAGCGAGACCCAGCGAAAGAAACACAACGACCCCAACCAGCAAAAGATATAAACCATTCCGCCGTGCTTTTGTCATGGTCAGGCTCTCTCTGGCTCGCGTCGCAGATAAATCCACAGATAGAATATGC
>Ga0224526_1000108_pt1 | contig 41183 bp, 26 predicted proteins | sample CBST25metaG_FD_179878 | JGI IMG/M metagenome (GOLD analysis project Ga0224526, IMG submission 179878) | Peat soil microbial communities from Stordalen Mire, Sweden - C.B.S.T-25 | ecosystem: Environmental > Terrestrial > Soil > Wetlands > Peat | place: Sweden: Norrbotten County, Stordalen Mire...
GCATTCCAGACATTTGGCGCCGAGTAATAGATACCATAGCCCGCATGGAAGACAGTTTTGGAGGTTACCTTGTAGGCAAAGCCAACGCGCGGCGCGAAGTTGAGATTGTTGCCGCTCAACCCGCTGCGCGGAACGCCCTGGGTTCCTACCTGTTCGAGGGCAGTCGTCGAGATGGAAGGAACAAAGTTATACATCCGGTTATCCACCTCGGTCCACGGCCAGCCCAGGAAGTTTTCATAGCGGAGGCCGAGGTTAAACGTCAGCCTGCTGTTGACCTTGTAATTGTCCTGGGCATACAGGGATAAGTCGGTCTGCCGGAAGCCGCGAGTACCGCGCTGGTACTGGTATAAGCCGCTGGTGGGCGTTCCGAAGAGCAGATCGGACCATGCCAGCCCGGTGTAAGCCGTTCCGAAGGAGGCGGTGCCGTGTTCGTCCTGGGTCTGGAACATATTGTACTGAAGTCGGATCACTTCTACTCCGATATCGAGCGAGTGCTTGCCACGAAGCAGATTGACATTGTCGTCCCACTGATAATTATTGGTTCCGATCAGCGTGGGACTGTTCCCAGCGTCACCGATCGTGGTGTCGCCCGAGAAGGTATATACGGGCAGTCCATCGGAGTTGGGATCGCCGGAAACCTCTACGCCTGGGATGCCAAGTTTGGTGGGAAGGTCCAGTCCAGCGTCCCAGTTCTTTGCGTAGACGAAGAATCGAGACCAGCCAAAGCGCGCTGTGTTGATCACAGTCGGCGAAAAAATATGAGTTTCACCGAGAACCGCCTGATGAGCAGGATTCTGCGCAGGCCCGCAGATGACGCCTCCCACCAAAGGCACCGGAAGAGTACCGGGCTGGCCAATCGTATCGTCCGCCTGGCTATAGCGAAGGAAGCCTGTATCAGCCTCGGAGAACTTGCGGTCAATCTTCACGTCGAAGGCGTTTTCGGTCAGCGTCTTCACCGGGTTAAACAAGAAGTTATTACCGGTTGTCTGTCCCGCTCTGTTGGGCGACGCATATTGCTGGTAGAAGTTCAGAATGTTCGCGCCGGTCGGGTCAATGAGCGGATCTGCCAATGGGATGATATTACCGGCGTAAGGCGTTCCTGTCCGGGGGTTTCTAATTGCTTGCGGATAGGCTGAGAAGTCGTAGCCAGTGGAGTTCAGCTTGAAATCCGGGACGGTATCCACGTCGGTAAAGCCCTGGGCAAGGCGCTCTCCGGAGTAGTCCACAAAGAAGAAGGTCTTGGGGTTCGGCTTTTTGAGCAGCGGACCGCTGAAGGTGCCACCGAATTCGTTCTGGCGGAGAGAAGGTTTGATGGCGGTGGCAAAATAATTCCTGGCATTCAGAGCGGAGTTGCGGAGAAACTCGAATACCTCTCCGTGATATATGTCCGCTCCAGACTTGAAGACCAGGTTGATTTGGCCGCCGTTGCCGCGTCCATAGCGCGCATCGGCGTCTGTAGTCTCTTCCGAGAACTCCTGTACGGCATCGATAGGCGGGAAGATGATGACACCCAGGCCGTTGTGGTTCTCATTGTCCCCGATGCCATCCAGCAGCAGACGATTTTCCTGATAGCGAAGACCGTTGAAGGCATAGGAGGTCGGCCCGCGTTGCTGGGTATAAGGAATACTTACCAACTGGGTTTGCGCCGGAATCACGCCAGCGCCCAGTCCCAGCAACTCCGCGAAGTTGCGGCCGTTCAGGGGCAGATCCTTGACGGCTTCCTCGGTGCGGAGATTGCCGACAGTCGAACTCTCCGTGTCCAGCAACTGACCCGTTGCCTGTACCTCGATGGTTTCGGCGTTTGAACCCACGGCCAGAGTTGCATCCGCCGCAGCACGCTGACCGACTTCCAGTCGGACCTTTTCAATTACTTTGTTGAACCCAGCGACATCAATCTCCACCGTGTAGTCGCCGGGATGCAGCGGCGGTGAGACATAAATCCCCTGTCCATCCGCGGATGTGATGGTCGCCAATCCGGTTCCGGTGTTTCGCACCGTCACGTGAGCACCGGGGATCACCGCACCCGTGTTGTCTTTGACCTCGCCGGTGATGATTCCGGTCTCAACAATCTGCGCTTGCACCGCCAAAGTGATCAGAATGACAAACAGAGCCGTCAGCAGGCGCGAGAGGCCTTGCTTCACAGAGATTCGAAATGGGAAATGTACAGCGGACATACTTGCCTCCAAAGATACGATCAGTTCGATTGCACAGAAAAATGGCCCACGAAATGCTCGTGGGCCATTGCAATGCGCACTTTCCGCACACTGCCGTCAGATGGGAATGATGCACTTGCCCACGACGCAAGACCCATCCACTTCAGGGAGTTGAGTGAAGCGACAACAATGTCTTGCTTTGCGGGCAATCTGCAATTGGTTGCTCATGTTTGCTTTCTTTTTCGTGAATTTTCTGGATGGATGCGCTTCGATTCGCATAACCCACATGGAAACATGGCATGAGGAATTCGATTTTTGTCGAAGATTCGTATTCGAGCCAAAGCCTTCAGGCGAGCACAAGCCGCGAAATGATGCAATGCTCCCGGGCGGCTAATGCGCAAAACCAACGATGGATTGTGCGAGAGAGAATGCGGGCGTCAACAACACGAGCGACGGGGAGTCGGCTCGGAGGCAGGCGTTAGAGCTGCCGGGATGTGAATTCGCACCTGCATAATTTGTATTGAGCCATAAAGCTAAAATCGTGTCAAGCGTTGCTCTCGATTTCTTCAAAGAATCGCAATCGAGTTGTTGACATCTCAGTGCCCCAATGGTACGTTGAAATAAATTGATCGAGACCATGAGCGAACGCTTCTCCATCACGGCTTGTTGTACGCAGGGAATTAAGCCGTTGGAGGTTTGCGTCCTGTTCTAGCACTTCGATCATCCCTGAACGCGAAGCTCCAGCTCACGATAATCACAGCGTGAGCTTTTTTCATGCTCGTCAGCCTGAAATCCCGCGGAGAGTCGCAATGTTCAAGCAATCCAGCACAGTGGCCGGCTGCATCTACAGCGCGATGCACGAGCTCCGTCTGCATCTTGCGGTTGGTTGTTGTCCGCGCATATATCCCAGCGACATTTTTAATTTTCCCTGTTGTCCTTCCTCTCGATAGGAAGCGATCAACATGAGGCACGAAAAAGCGGAGCGCATTGAGATGCGCTCTCGCATATTCGTTTATGCCTTGCCCAGGCATAGGCGCATCGCTGGTTCATACGGAGAATGAGGATGAAACAGTTTCGACCAATCAGCATCGCAGTAAGCGGAGCGCTGGTGTTGAGTTCCGTCTCGACTAGTCTTTCTTCGCAAGAGTCGCTGCCCAGGCCCGACCCCGCATTTCATGGCAAAATATCCGTCAAGCGCGAAGGGGCCATACCATACTGGCCCGAGCCGATCAAAGCGCCTGATGGCGCGCCCAACATTGTAGTGATTCTTCTCGACGATGTGGGTTATGGCGCAGCCAGCGTATTTGGAGGGCCTGTTCAGACGCCGGCGCTGGAGAAGCTGGCTGCCTCGGGACTGCGCTACAACCGTTTTCACGTGAACGCCCTCTGCTCGCCGACGCGCGCTTCCCTGCTGACCGGACGCAACAATCATCAAGTTGGTTTCGGCACCGTGGCGGAGTCTGCTTCGGGCTTCCCCGGCTATAACTCCATCTGGCCGAAGAGCACGGTATCGGTAGCCGAAGTTCTGCGCGAGAATGGCTTCAGCACCGCGGCCTTCGGCAAATGGCACAACACGCCATCATGGGAGATTGGTCCAACGGGTCCGTTCGATCATTGGCCTACCAGTCTCGGTTTTGAATACTACTATGGCTTTATGGCGGGGGCCAGCAGCCAGTGGGAACCGAGACTCTATCGCAACACCACCGCAGTGGAAACGCCCGGCCGGCCCGAGCAAGGGTATCACCTGACCACGGATCTGACGGACGATGCCATCCGCTGGCTCCATCAGCATGACGCAGTCGTTCCCGACAAGCCTTTCTTCCTCTACTTCGCTACCGGCGCCACACACGCGCCGCATCATGTTCCACAGCAGTGGATCGACATATACAAGGGAAAGTTCGATCAGGGCTGGGACAAGCTGCGGGAAGAGACATTCGCCCGGCAGAAGCAGTTAGGTGTGATTCCCGCCGACGCGGAGCTGACTCCGCGCCCCAAGGAGTTGCCGGCGTGGGATTCTCTGCCCGCGGATGAAAAGAAGCTGTTGGCGCATCAGGCCGAGGTCTACGCTGGATTTCTGGCGCAGACCGACTATGAAGTCGGCCGCCTGTTGCAAGCTATTAAGGACGAAGGCAAGTCGGACAACACACTCGTCTTTTACATCGTCGGTGACAACGGAGCCTCCGGCGAAGGCGGCCTGGATGGATATGAGAGCGATGGAGTCTATGACAGCAGGATGGCAACCATCGCAACACGCCTTGAACATGCGAACGAGTTTGGCGGCGAATTCTTCAGCAATCACTACGCGGCGGCATGGGCATGGGGACTGGATGCCCCGTTCCAATGGACCAAGCAGGTGGCGTCGCATCTGGGCGGCACACGCGATCCGTTGATCGTCTCCTGGCCCGCTCAGATCAAGGATGCCGGCGGGCTACGCAGCCAGTTTACCCATGTGACGGACATTGCACCCACTATCTATGAGACTACCGGCGTCAGATTTCCAGATGTGGTGAATGACGCCAAACAGATTCCGCTCGAAGGCAAAAGCTTCGTGTACACCTTCGATAATCCCGATGCGCCCAGTCATCACAACTTGCAGTACTTTGAGATGGTCGGCAACCGGGGCATTTACAAAGATGGGTGGTGGGCTGGCGCACGCCATGCCTTGCCATGGGAGATGTTCAGTATCGGATACCAGCAGCCGATAGGCCAGCATCCGTGGGAGCTTTACGATCTCGATCATGATTTCAGCCAGGCTCATGATCTGGCCGAAAAGTATCCGGAGAAGCTGAAAGAGCTGCAGGGCGCATTCGACTCCGAAGCTCGCCGGAACAATGTTTATCCGATCTTGCCCATTCCCGGACAGGGCCGTCCATCGCCTGCCGCAGGCAAGACAACCTTCACGTATCGCGATGGAGTTACTCGTCTCCCATGGGGAGTAACACCTGACCTTGCTGGCCGCTCACAGCGCATCGTGGCTAACATCGAGGTTCCGGCAGCGGGCGCAGATGGAGTCATTATTGCGCAAGGCGGACGTTACGGCGGCTTCAGCCTCTACGTGAAGGATGGCACGCTGATCTACGAGGCCAATGCCTTTACGCCGCACCACGAAAAGCTCGTCTCCTCGGAGCCGTTGCCCCAGGGAAAGGTTGAGGTCTCATTCGAATTCACCGCCGATGACGCGCCACGCAAAGCAGAAATTGGATTGCTGGGGCTTGCTTCTTCGACTGCGGGAGGGGCAGCCAGACTCATTATCAATGGTAAGCAGGTTGCCGATGGACATTTCGAGCACTTGTCGCCGGTCAACAGCGGCACGGAGACACTGGATGTCGGCGCAGATTCCGGCTCTCCGGTAACGGATGCCTACCAATCGCCAAACTCCTTCACCGGAAAGATTGAGAAAGTGACGATCAATCTTTTGTAGTCGAACCGGTCAACGAACCATTGTTATCGCATTTTCAGGCGGCTTCATTCGCGGAATGAGGCCGCTCGTCAGGAAGTGAGCATAATCCGATGAAGCCGTTTCACATCATGGCCAAGCCGCATGGCGCAATCTGCAATCTGAATTGCACCTACTGCTACTACCTCGAGAAAAAAAATCTCTACGCGAGCAGCGGGCGAGAGTTTCGCATGGCCGACGATGTGCTCGAAACATACATTCGTCAGTACATTCAGTCGCAGCCCGCGCAGAACGTCAGCTTCGCATGGCAGGGCGGAGAGCCGACGTTGCTTGGGATTCCATTTTTCAAGCGCGTCGTTGAATTGCAGAAAGAGTACGCGGGCGACAAGATCATCGACAATGCATTTCAAACCAACGGCACGCTGCTTGATGATGCGTGGGGCGAGTTCCTGGCGCGCAACAAGTTTCTCATTGGACTCTCTGTCGATGGGCCTGAAGAAATTCATGATGCCTATCGCGTGGACAAGGGCGGTAAGCCGACCTTTGCCCGTGTAATGCGCGGCCTCGGCTTTCTCAAAAAGCATGGCGTCGAGTTCAACACGCTCACCGTCATCAATCGCTTGAACTCGTACCGTCCCCAGGATGTCTATCGATTTCTCAAGGAGATCGGCAGCAAATACCTGCAGTTCATTCCTATTGTGGAGCAAGTTGCCAAGCAGCCGGACCCCAATGGCCTGGTTCTATTGAAACCGTATTCGCGGCAAGAGTCGGTTGTCTCCGAGTGGTCGGTTGAGCCGTTGCAATTCGGGCGATTTCTGCAGCAGGTCTTCGACGACTGGGTGATTCAGGACGTGGGACGCGTCTATGTGCAGGTTTTCGATGTTGCTCTGGAGTCTTGGTATGGCGTACCGCAAACGCTTTGTGTCTTTGCGCCGAAGTGCGGCTCGGCCCTGGTCGTCGAGCACAACGGAGACGTCTATTCCTGCGACCACTTTGTCTATCCCGACAACAAACTGGGAAATATCATGCAAAAAAACTTGTCGAGTCTGGTGAACTCACCGCAGCAAACGCGCTTTGGCAATGCAAAGGAAACTGGACTTCCTTCCGATTGCCGTGAATGTGGTGTACGTTTTGCCTGCAACGGAGAGTGTCCCAAGCATCGCTTCATGCAAACGGCATCGGGCGAGTATGGGCTGAACTATCTCTGCGCAGGCTACAAGCATTTCTTTCATCACATTGATCCGTATATGCGCTTCATGGCTGAGGAACTCAAGCAGAATCGAGCGCCAGCGCGGGTGATGGAGCGGGCCAGAGCCAGGCGGGGCGCGGTTGCTTCATCCGCAGCGCAGCAGACGACCAAACACTTTGCGGTGGTATAGCGCTCTTCTGTTCCGATTTTCTTTGTCGATTGCCGCTCTCAAATTTCGAATGTCGATCATCCGTGAGTGATTCCCGCAACTGACGGGCATTTTTGTCTATAACCTTTCAAACTTCCAATGACATAACGGAGAGTGTTCCATGAATCTTTCGCAACAAGCAGGACTGCTACTCAGCGGATCCTTGGCCTTGAGTTTCTGGTCGCCTGCCTTGGCTCAAAGCAATGATGCAACATTGCCGCATAGCGACGCACCAACGTCAGCGTGGCCTGAGCCGCCGAAGGCTCCCTCTGGCGCCCCGAACGTCGTGCTGATCCTGGTCGATGACGTGGGCTTTGGCGCTACTTCAACCTTTGGCGGCCCGATCTCGACGCCGACCTTCGACAAGCTAGCTGCCGAGGGACTTCGCTATAACTCGTTTCATGTAAACTCGCTCTGCTCACCGACGCGCGCCGCTCTCTTGACCGGGCGCAACAATCATGAAGTTGGCTTTGGCTCCATTTCCGAGTGGTCGGCGCCGTATCCTGGCTACAACACGCTTCTCCCAAAGAGTTCCGCCACGATTGCTGAAGTTCTCAAGGAGAATGGCTACAGCACGGCAGCCTTTGGCAAGTGGCATAACACGCCGACCTGGCAAGTTAGTCCACAGGGCCCCTTCGATCGCTGGCCGACAGGCCTCGGCTTCGAGCACTTCTACGGATTCCTTCAGGCCGCCGACAACCAGTACTACACGCGCATCTATCGCGATCAAACTCCGGTCGAGCCCAACAAGACTCCGGAACAGGGTTATCACTTCACCACCGACATTACCAACGAAGCGATTAACTGGTTGCATCAGCATGATGCTGTGGCGAGCGATAAGCCATTTTTCATCTACTATGCCACTGGCGCGACGCACACGCCGCATCAGGTTCCGCAAAAATGGATAAACCTCTACAAAGGGAAGTTCGATCGAGGCTGGGATGTAATACGCCAGGAAGCCTTCGATCGGCAGAGGAAATTGGGAGTGATTCCCGCAAATGCAGAACTGACTCCGCGGCCCGATGGGCTTCCAGCATGGGATTCTCTGACGCCGCAACAAAAAAAGCTACTTGCGCACCAAGCCGAGGTCTATGCTGGCTTCGCGCAGCAGACCGATTATGAGATCGGCCGGCTCCTCGATGCGATTCGCGAAGAAGGTCAGGCGGATAACACCGTTGTGCTGGAGATCTTCGGCGACAACGGCGCCAGTGCCGAAGGCGGACTGGATGGTACCGATGCGCGCGACATCAATGGGAAGCCGCTGACTGTTGAGGCGCGTCTTGACACCGCCGATCTGTTAGGCAGCGAAACATTCATGAATCACTATGCAGCCGCGTGGGCGTGGGCATTGAGTTCGCCGTTTCAAGGAACCAAGCAGGACGCTTCCCACCTGGGCGGAACCACCGATCCATTGGTCATTGTTTGGCCCGGTCACATCAAAGACGCGGGCGGCTTGCGGTCACAGTTTTCCCATGTGATCGACATTGCGCCCACGATCTATGACATCGCTGGAGTAACTCCGCCTGCAATAATCAATGGCATTGCGCAGACACCGCTCGAAGGAGTTGGCCTCACCTACACCTTCGATAATCCCCAGGAGCCGACGCATCATGCCGTACAGTACTTCACCACCAGCGGCAATCGTGCTATCTATAAAGATGGCTGGTGGGCTGGTGATCTCTTCCACTCGACATGGGAAACAGTTGGAATTCCCAGAACCGGTGTAAGCGACAAATATCTCGGCAATCACCCGTGGGAGCTGTACAACCTCAACGATGATTACAGTCAGGCGCACAACCTCGCTGATAAGTACCCGGAGAAGTTGAAGGACTTGCAACAGGCCTTCGAGGCCGAAGCGGCTCGCAATCAGGCTGTTCCCATTCTTCCCGGATACGAAACCTATCCTGTCGGTCAGGCGGCTGGACAAAAGGTTTTCACCTTTCGTTCGGGCGTAGAACGGCTTCAGCCGCGCATTGCTCCAAGCCTTGCCGGACACGCCTATGCGATCACCGCGGATGTGGATGTGCCGGCAAGCGGAGCCGATGGCGTGATTATTGCGCAAGGCGGTCGCTATGGCGGCATCAGCCTGTTTGTCAAGGATCATCGCGTTGCCTATGAAGTGAACGCATTTGGGCACCGCTCCGGGCAGCTAGTCGCTTCCCAGACGCTTCAGCCGGGCAAGGCGCACATCGTGCTTAATATGACTCCGAATGATCCAGTCAAAAAGGAAGACGTTCCTTTCGGTCCGCGACAACCCATCTCGGCAACCGGTCTGTTGTTAATTAACGGGAAGAAGCAAAGCGAGGGTCAATTCACAAATGTGAATCTTTCCTTCAGCGAAACATTGGACATAGGCAGCGATCTTGGGTCGCCCGTAAGTCCTGACTACAAATCGCCCAATCGCTTCACAGGAACGATCGACAAGGTCACCATCGAGCTAAAGTAGTTATTCCTTCGTTCTGACCGCGATCGCGATAGATAGCCGATTGAATATCGCTGGCTGATGAACATCCCACTAACCGGGTAATTTCTGAATGACTTATACCGACAGGAGAATTATGAACGAGAAAAGCTTATTGAACACGATGACATCGACCTTAATACTTGCGGCGAGTGCGAGTCTCCCTCTGCATGCGCAAACGGCACAGCCGTACCAGGGAATCGTTGGCAGAACTCTCGCCGAGTCGAAAGAATGGTGGCCCGAACCTGTAAAAGCGCCTGCCGGCGCCCCAAACGTAGTATGGATCCTATTGGATGATGTGGGCTATGGCGCTGCCGGGACATTCGGTGGGCTTATTCAGACTCCCACCTTCGACAGCCTGGCCAACAATGGTTTGCGCTATACGAACTTCCATACCACCGCAATCTGCGCTCCCACCCGTTCTGCACTGCTAACTGGCCGTAACAGTTCATCCGTGCACGAATCTGGATTTTCACACACGGTCATGTCCGCCGGATTCCCTGGCTGGGACGGCCGCGTGCCTGCCACGGCCGGTACGATCGCCGAGATCCTGCGCGACAACGGCTACAACACCTTTGCGGTGGGCAAGTTTGGCATAACGCCGGACGAAGAGGCGACTGACGCTGGCCCATTCGATCATTGGCCGACCGGAAAAGGCTTCGATCACTTCTTTGGCTTTCTCGGTTCGCAGACAGACCAGTATCATCCGGACCTGGTGGAAGATCAAGCGCACGTTCGTCCTGATGGCCGCCACCTGAGTGATCAGATCACCGACAAGGCGATCTTCTACATCGACCGTCAGGAAAAGGTCGCGCCGAACAAGCCGTTCTTCCTTTACTACGCGCCGGGCGCGACTCATGCTCCGCACCAGGTAGACAAATACTGGAGCGATCAGTACAAGGGCAAGTTCGACAAGGGGTGGGACGCTTACCGCGAGGAAGTTTTTGAACGTCAGAAGAAACTCGGCGTAATCCCCGCCAATGCCATGCTGCCCGATCGCAACCCGAACATCAAGGCCTGGGACAAGCTGACGCCGGAAGAGCAGAAGCTCTATGCACGCTTCATGGAAGTGTATGCGGGCTATCTTACCTACACGGACTTTGAGATTGGCCGCTTGGTCAATCACCTGAAGGAAACCGGACAACTCGACAATACGCTGATCTTCATTTCGATCGGTGACAATGGCGCCAGCAAAGAGGGAACTCTGAACGGGGATATCGACCGCTCTTTGTTTGGCAAGTCCTTAACGGAGCAGGAGAATATTCATTACAACCTGAACAAAATTGGTGAAATCGGCACACCCGCCGCCTCTGAGGGGAATTATCCGCTAGGCTGGGCGCAGGCCTGCGACACTCCTTTCAAGTTCTGGAAGCAGGATGCGAACAGCGAAGGCGGAACGCACAATCCTCTCATCGTCTACTGGCCGAAAGGCATCAAGGACAAGGGCGGCATTCGCACCCAGTACAGCCATGTGATCGATCTTCTGCCAACCACACTGGATCTGGTTGGCATCAAGGCCCCCGAAGAGATTCGCGGCATCAAGCAGCAGCCGATTGAGGGAACTTCATTGGCATACTCGATTGACGATGCCAATGCGCCTACCCGCCACACGGTGCAGTATTACTACATCTTCGGCTCGAGATCGCTTTATGACCGCGGATGGAAGGCTGAACTGGCTTACCCAAGCAGCTTTATTACTGGAAATCTGCAAAGCGCACAGCCTTTTGATGAAAACGCCTGGGAGCTTTACAACCTGAAAGAGGATCCCACGGAGCGCATTGACCTGGCCAAAAAGTATCCGGAGAAACTGGCTGAACTCAAAGCAGAATTTGAAGAGCAGGCCAAATCTCATCATCTCTATCCCTACATCACCTGGGACGATGTGTTCAGCGGGCGCATTCATCGCACCAAAGACTCCAAGCCACTTATCGATCAATGGAATGATGTAATTAAGGCGAGCGAGAATAAGTAGCTTTGATTCTCGCCCAATTTGGAGAACCAGCCGGGCTGTTCGAGTGAGTTGGTGTTGAGAGGTTCGGCTTTATTGCACCAACCGGTGTGTTCGTCCCTGGCTGGTTTCGGTTGCAGTCAGTTCGCGGTTAGCCGCGGACTGACTGGCACGCACCTGCCGCACAGACACGCATGAAGCGCTTGTAACAATCTGTTGCAGAGGAGATGGATATGTTTTACAAGATACCGGACAATCTTTCCGCCGAACTCGATGAGTTGGATTCGTATATCGCACGCTATCAGCGCGGCGAGATCGATGCCGCTACCCTGAAAGTGCGCCGCGTCCCATTTGGGTGCTATGAGCAGCGCCAGGATGGAACGTATATGGTTCGGGTGCGGACGACCGGAGGAGCACTAACGCCGCATCAGTTGCGCGCCATTGCTGAGACTTCTGTTCGCTATGGAAACGAGTCGATTCATGTCACCACGCGGCAGGAGTTTCAGATTCACAATGTTGCTCTTGGAAATGTTCTATCCGTGATGCGTGAGTTGCTTCTGGTTGGTTTGTCTTCGCGTGGTGGCGGCGGGAACACGGTTCGCAATGTTCTTATTTCACCGGATGCAGGCGTGGGCATCGACGAGGCCTTCGATCCGAGTCCCTACGCCTTTGCTCTGACCAGCAGATTGATTGCCGAATCAGACTCATGGTTGTTACCGCGCAAATTCAAGATCGCTTTTTCCAATTCGCTTGCGGACAATTCCTATGCCAAGTTTAACGATTTGGGCTTTATAGCACAGATATGCGATAAGCAAAAGGGATTTCTGGTCTATGTGGCGGGTGGGCTCGGCACCAAGCCCGAGGTCGGACATTTGCTGCACGACTTTATTCCTGCAGAGGATGTTTATGCTGTGACCAGCGCAGTGAAGCGCCTCTTTGACAGGCACGGCAATCGCAAGAATCGCCATGCGGCTCGCCTGCGCTTTTTGTGGAACACCCTGGGAGAGGTGCGTTTCCGCCAACTGTACGAAGAGGAGTTGCGAATCGTTCGCAGCGAAGGTATCCCTGTACTTCAAACAGAAGACGTGCCGCAGGAGAGCAGCCCGCCTTCCTTTACCCCCGAACGGGACCATTCCCCAGAGTTCTATCAATGGAAAGATCGCTATGTAGAGAACCAGAAACAATTAGGGCTGGCCTCAATTCGACTTCCGATCTTTCTAGGCGATCTCCATAATACGGGCGCCATTCGAGTGGCTGAATTCCTTGCGCCCTTTGGCAGTCATGTGCTGCGCGCGTCCTTCGGCCAGAACCTCAGGCTGCGCAATATCCCGAAAAGCTATCTGGCAAACGTCTTCCATCTCGTTCGCGACATTTCTGCTCTTTCATCTGGTCCGCGCCTGATCGGTAACTTTATCGCCTGTACCGGCGCTGACACTTGCAGGCTTGGCATCTGCCTTTCAAAGGGAGCCTTGTCGGCCACTGCGGAAAGACTGACCAACTCAACTCTCGACCTTGATCGGATTGCCGATTTCAGGATCAATCTATCCGGCTGCCCAAATACCTGCGGACAGCATATGCTCGCCGATCTGGGTTTTTATGGCAGCGTCGGCCGTAGCGAGCAGCATATGTTCCCGGCTTACATGGTCGTTGCCGGCGCGGAGATCGGCGCGGGCAAAGCCCGGTTGGCAACGCAGATTGATCGTGTGAGTGCGCGCGACCTTCCGGAGTTTGTGCATGAGGTCTTGAAACTATGGATTGCCAGGAAGAATGATTATCCCTCCTTTGCTGACTACGTAAACAAAGAAGGGACGCAGGAGATTCGACAGATCGCTGGCCGATACCGCGTGATTCCTTCCTGCAGCGAAGATAAGAGCTACTACCAGGACTGGGGCTCAACTGACTCGTTTACAATGGTTGGAAGGGGCATCGGAGAGTGCTCGGCCGGGCTCTTTGACCTGATCGAGGTCGATCTCAACGGCGCCAGGCAGTTACGCGAGGAGCTTCGTTCCGGCGCCCTGCAGAGCGAAGATGCACTCTACGCGATTGTCCTGCGCAGCGCTCGTGCTTTGCTGATCACGCGCGGCATAGAAGCGCCGACAGATGTTGCGGTATTTGAGAATTTTGCAAGGCATTTTATCCAAGCGGGGCTGATTGACAGGCGCTTTGAATCCGTGATTCGCAGCGCGCGTCAAGAGAACACCTGGGAACTGAACCAACTGGAAGAAGAAGTCTTCGCGCTTCTCAATGCTGTGGAGGCTCTCTATCGAAGCATGGACAACTCACTCCGGTTCCCTGCGGACGCAAGGACAACAGCGTAGTGGAACGATCAGAACGCATGACGACTTTATTGGGTGTCAATCTTGCGCAGCGAATCGGGAATACGCCCCTGTTGCGCCTTGAGGGCTTAGCCAGCGGGCTGAAGGATGTACAGATCCTGGCCAAGGCCGAGTGGACCAACCCTGGCGGATCGGTCAAGGATCGCGCCGCATCGAAGATCGTGAGCGAGGCTTTGCGTTCAGGCAGGCTGGGATCGGGAAAGGCTCTGCTGGACTCCACGAGCGGCAATACCGGAATTGCCTACGCGATGCTGGGCGCGGCCTACGGCATTCCTATTACCCTGTGCATGCCATCGAATGTGTCGAAGGAGCGCAAGCGGATTCTTCGCGCCTATGGTGCAACGGTCATCTACACCGATCCCGGTGAAGGTTCGGATGGAGCAATCCGCAAGGCCCAGGAGCTTGTGGCCGCAGAGCCGGAGAAGTACTTCTATGCCGATCAGTATTCCAATGACGCCAACTGGCGCGCTCATTATGCCAACGGAACAGCGGATGAAATCTGGCAGCAGACCGCGGGGCGCGTGACGCACTTCGTAGCGATACTCGGAACCAGTGGAACCTTCGTGGGTACTTCACGGCGATTGAAGGAGATCAATTCAAAGATTCGTTGCGTATCTTTGCAGCCTGACTCGCCTTTTCACGGCATTGAGGGAACAAAACACATGGAATCTTCAATCATCCCAAAGATATACGATTCCAGCATCGCGGACGCCGAATTGGGCATCGAAACAGAAGCAGCCTACGCGATGACCCGGAGAGTTGCGCGAGAGGAGGGCCTGCTAATTGGCGTGTCTGCGGCCGCCGCACTGGTAGGCGCGTTGCAGATTGCAAGCAAGGCCGATGCGGGGTCGATTGTGGTCACCATCTTCCCTGATTCAGGCGACAAGTATTTAAGTGAAAATTTCTGGGACGAGGCCGAATAAGGCAAAGGAAGATTGCATATGGCATTGAAGATACCAGCCGCACTCTACGCTCAACTGCGGCAGCATGGCGAAGCGACTTATCCGCATGAATGCTGTGGAGTCCTGGTGGGCGAGTTCGACGAGGCTGGCGGAAAGTTGGTTCGGAGCGTTGTGCCTTGCGGGAACACGCGCACCGACTCGCTCGCCAATCGCTATCACATCAGTCCGTCTGAGTTGGTTCGCGTTCAGCGGGAAGCACTCCTGACCGGTCGCGATATTGTAGGCTTTTACCACTCGCATCCCGATCATCCCGCTCGATGGTCTGCGACCGATCTTGCTGAAGCGCATTGGACTGGCTGCTCGTATGTCATCGCCAGCGTCGAAAACGGGCGAGCCGTTCTTACCAACTCGTTTCTTTTGCTGGAGCAGGAAGAAGCCAAACGCTTTGAGGATGAAACCCTCGAAGTGACCATGACATAAGAAGTGCAAATCAAACTCGCACTATTCAGGAAGAAAGAATATGCCAATCAAGGTCTTGATTCCCACGCCTCTCCGCCCTTACGCAGGGAAGAAATCCGTCATTGAAGTAACTGCCCAGACCGTAGGCGAAGCCTTGAGCGATCTAGTCGCCAAGCATCCCGACCTGCGCAAGCATCTTTTCTCCGAAGACGGAAAGCTGCGCTCCTTTGTAAATGTCTATCTCAACGACGAGGATATTCGCTATCTCGAGAAGGACGCGACACCGGTCAAAGAGACGGACATCGTCTCCATTGTGCCCTCTGTTGCTGGTGGACTTTAAGCCGTAACCAATCCTCGCGCAGAAGAATTCCATGAACCGTAACACTGGAGAAAATCAATGGCGCCCTTGACCGAAACAAGTCCTGCAACGCTGAGCAATGAAGAGATTCTGCGCTATTCGCGTCACCTTATCATGCCTGAAGTGGCGTTGGAGGGACAGAAGAAGCTAAAGGCAGCGCGTGTACTGTGCGTGGGAACCGGCGGACTTGGATCGCCATTGGCTCTGTATCTGGCTGCAGCAGGAATAGGTACGCTTGGTCTTGTCGATTTTGACGTGGTCGATTACACAAACTTGCAGCGGCAGGTGCTTCATCACACCAGTGACGTGGGCCGACTCAAGCTCGATTCGGCGATTGACAAGCTGACCGCGATCAATCCATTTGTCGAGATCAAGCGCTTCGATACATATCTCAGCAGCCAGAATGCGATGGAGATTATCGGCGGCTTCGATATTATAGCCGATGGCACGGATAACTTCGCCACGCGTTACTTAGTCAACGACGCCTGCGTTCTCAGCGGCAAGCCGAATGTGTACGCGTCGATCTTTCGCTTTGAAGGCCAGGCCAGCATCTTCTCTACCGAGGCCGGTCCGTGCTATCGCTGTCTCTATCCCGAGCCGCCACCGCCTGGACTGGTGCCCTCCTGTGCGGAGGGTGGAGTTCTGGGAGTGCTTCCCGGATTGCTCGGAGTGATTCAGGCAACTGAAGTCATCAAGCTGATCCTTGGCACCGGCGAACCGCTGATTGGCCGTCTGCTGCTGGTCGATGCGCTGGCCATGCGTTTCCGCGAGTTGCGCGTGCGCAGGAATCCCGAGTGCCCGGTCTGCGGCGCGAATCCAACCGTAAAGGCGCTGATCGACTACAACCAGTTCTGCGGCATTCGCGGGGAAGAGCCGGAAGACGCAACCACCGCAAAGATTCCCGAGATTCAGCCAGAGGAACTCAAGCGTCGTTTGGATGCCAGGGAAGATATCTTCGTGCTGGACGTGCGCGAGCCGCATGAGTATCAGATCGTCAATATCAACGGGTACCTGATTCCGCTTGGCGATCTGCCCAAGCGCGTGCATGAACTCGATTCAAGCCGCGAGATCGTCGTGCACTGCAAGAGCGGAATGCGCAGCGCCAAGGCCGTCGACTTTCTGCGCCAATCGGGCTTCAAGCGCGCGAGCAATCTGACCGGCGGCATCCTGGCCTGGGCAGAGAGAATAGATCGCACGCTGCCAAAGTATTGAGCATTGGAAGGCGTTGAAGGCTTGTTTAACAATAACTTGAGAAAACTAGGTGTTTGCCTCACAAATGAAAGATAAGGAGTGATTTGGAACACTGAAAACGGAACGAGAAACCGGCTAGATCTTCATCTGTTGGACATTGACCCACGAATCGAGGTATATTTCTGGGCAGTGAATGCTCAGGCGATTTGAGCGCGTAGCCGATAGGAAGAGAATGATGCTAACGGCCCACTTTCCGGTCGTTCGATGTTGTCGCCTCTTGCGATGTTGTCAGCGACTTCGATGTTGTCTATCTGTCCAATTTCTTCTTCTTATGATTGTGATTGCTCTGCCCGGAGCGGTGGCAGCGCAAGTGAGGCAATCAAACGAGATCGTCAAGTTCCGGCTTCGCGACGGCTACCTGATTGTTGTTCAAACCGTGGTCAACGGTGCCGGCCCATTCAATTTTCTTTTGGACACCGGCGCAACGCACACGGTGATCGATCCGGACCTTGCACGGCAGTTGCGGCTTCCGGTCATCGGCGAGGCTTCGCTGACCACAGTTTCAGATGTGCGCCGAGATCAACTGGTGCGGTTGAAGGCGGTGCGAGTGGGCAATTCCGAGGTCTCCGAATTGGGTGCGGTCATCGATAAACTGGATCAGGTGAAGCTCAAGGATCCAGGCATTCGCGGTGTGCTGGGCGAGGATTTTCTTTCCAATTTCGACCTTCTCATCGACTACAAGGAGCGTATCTTGCGCTTTGACGAAGATGCGCCCAATGGGGATCGTTGCCGATTCGAGACCATGGGCCGCTATCATGGAGAGCCGACTACCAACCGCCTGCTGATCGAAGTGGAGTTCATGGATGCAAATAGCAGCAAGGCGCAGTTGCAGTTGGATACGGGAGCAAAGATGCCGGAGATCTTTCCCGCCCGGCCCGGTTCCGTCTCATCCCAGCCGTGGGCCGGTTCGATGGCCTTCAGCAGCGGACCGAATGGAACCGCCATTCACCCTCACACTTCAATTAAAATCGGCACAACAATTGTGAATGACCTGGACGTAGTGAAATCCCGTCGCGGAGTCGCCTTCGATGCAGTTGGCCTGCTGCCGGCCTCCATCTTTCATCGAATCTATATTAGCCACTCGGGTGGATTTGTCGTGCTGAATCCCAGTGAGTAAAGACTTGTCCAATCTATGCGCTTTTTCTGCGAACGTAATGCTGGTCAAGTTGTACGCCCGGCATTTTCGAGCATTCGGATGATGCAATGCAACAGGTGCATTAGACCACTCCTATACTTCGATCAGCCAGTCTGACTCACGAACTCACAGATGCAAGTAGAGATCAGCGCCGTACACCAAGCCTAGAGTGAGAAGAGCGATGAACACCTCGCCGATGGCTCCGACGGCAAAGGGCTTCCATCCCTGCTTGCTGAGTTCGCGAAGGCTGGTGCGCAAGCCAACTCCGGCGAAGGTCATCTTACTCGTGACTCCGTTAAACAATTCCCGTACTGCGTCCCTGCCTAAGATCCCATAGGGCCGCGACCAGCGCATCGACTTCTTCGCAGGTGTTATAGAGCGCAAACGTCGCGCGCACGGTGCTCTCCAAACCGAAGCGGCGCAGGATTGGTTGGGCGCAGTGATGTCCAGCGCGCACTGCGATTCCCTTGCGGTTGAGATAATCGCCAATCACTTCCGTGCGTAATCCTTCCATCACAAATGAGATAACGCTGGCTTTTTCCGTCGCCGTGCCAATGATGCGCAACTCTGGAATCTTCAGCAGCGCGGCAGTCGCGTAAGTCAAGAGCATGTGCTCGTGGCGCGAGACGTTGACGATGCCGACGCGATCCAGATAATCGATCGCCGCGCCCAGCCCAATCGCATCGGCAATGTTCCCCGTGCCGGCTTCAAATCGCTGTGGCGGCGGCTGGTAGAGCGTCTTCTCGAAGGTCACATCCTGAATCATGTTTCCGCCGCCTTGCCATGGCGGCATATTGTCCAGTACCTCGGACTTGCCAAAGACCACGCCAATGCCCGTCGGCGCAAAGACCTTGTGCCCGGAGAAAACATAAAAGTCGCATCCGATTGACTGCACATCGACTTGCATATGAGAGACCGCCTGCGCGCCATCCACGAGCACGCGCGCGCCGTGGCGATGAGCCGCCTCGACCATCGCCGTTACCGGAAGGATCGTGCCCAGCGCATTTGAAACGTGTGCGATCGAGACCAAACGCGTCTTCGGTCCGAGCAGCTTTTCGTACTCGTCGAGCAGAACCTGGCCGGAGTCGTCCACGGGCGCAACGCGCAGCCGCGCGCCTTTCTCCGCGCACAGCATCTGCCAGGGAACGATGTTGGCGTGATGCTCCAGCCAGGTGATGACGATCTCATCGTCCTTCTGAATGTTCGCCCTTCCCCAGCTTTGCGCCACCAAGTTAATAGCTTCGGTAGCTCCGCGCACAAAGACGATCTCGCGCGGGGCGCCGGCATTGAGAAAGCGGCGCGTCTTCTCTCGCGCGGACTCGTAGGCATCTGTCGAGCGCGCAGCCAGCTCATGCGCGGCGCGATGCACATTCGAGTTTTCGTGCTCGTAAAAATAGCTCAAGCGATCGATGACCGACTGTGGCTTCTGCGTGGTTGCTCCATTATCCAGCCAGATCAGCGGACGGCCGCTGACCTGCTCGCGCAGAATCGGGAAATCGCGGCGTATCGCCTCCACATCGAATGAATACGACGAGAGGCCGAGATCCTCCCGCAACTCCGGATGCGCCGTAACTGGAACTACCACCGGAAGCATATTCGAGGAGCCGAGCGGACGCGGCTGACTTTGCGGATCGCGAGATGCAGATGCGCGAAAGTCAGGATCGTGCGTTACCGCCCCAAAGAGTTGAGGCGCGTTTAGATCGAGTGGCGCTGCGAAAGGAATGTCTGCACTTTCGGAGTGATGATTTGAAACTCCTGCCGGAACCGGACCTGGAATCGTGGGTGGCGTTGAAAAAAGCGGCCGCGCATCCTCCATGAAAGAGAAGGTTGGAACCGCCGAGGAATCGACTACGCCCAGAGCGCTGGGGACCGCCGGGGCTGGCGGCTGCGTGAGCTGCAACGATTGAGAATCGGCAGGCAGCGAAAGAGGAATGGCAGCCAAGCCTTCTTCGCTGGGCAAAGGCTTCCCGCTTGCTTGTGTGGGAGTGTTCTGCGCAGCCGGCTCCGCCGCTGGCCCTTGAAAGATGGGGCGAGCATGCTGAAGAAATCCAAACTCCGGACCTGCCGTGGGCGCAACTCCTCCGCCCGGAACCGCCGGAGCAGTGGAGGCAGAGGAACGCGCATCCGGCGCAATGCTTCTCTCCGGCGTGGCAACAAATGCGCGCGGCTGTGCTTCGCTCAGGCTGGCGAGGATTCCCGGCGCAGCGGGAGCAGTTGGACTGGGCGCCGCCGCATAGGGATTTCCGGTGAAGGCGGAGTTCGGCGGCAACACAACCCTGGCTGCGGTAAGAGCGGTCTGCTGTAACTCGTCCGGCAAGGCTGAAAACATTTCGTTGGCCATGCGCGATAACTCCGCAGGGCTGAGAATGCCAGGAGCTATGCCCTCGCTCCCCGGCGCTGCCTCGGTCCAACTGCCGGTCTCCGGAGATGCCGTCGATACGAGCGTCCGGTCACTTGTACTCATGGTATTGACCCACGTCCACGTCTTCGAGCAGGGCAATTGCATCGTCGGTCAGCACGGCCGCCGAGCAGTAGAGCGAGACCAGGTAAGAAGCCAGCGAACGCTGATCGATGCCCATAAAGCGAACCGACAGACCAGGACTCTGTTCGCCGGGCAATCCCGGTTGGAAGAGGCCGACCACGCCCTGCTTCTTTTCGCCGACGCGAACCAGCAGGATCTTGGACTTCTGATCCTTGCTGCGAATCGCAATTTTGTCGGTGGGAATCAGCGGAACTCCGCGCCAAGTGACGAATGGCGTGCCAAAAAGAGTTACCGTCGGCGGAGGCACGCCGCGGCGGGTGCATTCGCGTCCAAAGGCGGCAATGGCGCGCGGATGCGCCAGGAACAACGACGGCTCTTTCCAGACTTTGGTCAACAACTCATCCAGATCGTCCGGCGTCGGGGCTCCCTTGCGAGTCTTGATCTTCTGCGCGTCGGGAACATTATTCAGCAGGCCGTAATCGGCATTGTTGAGCAGCTCGCTCTCCTGCTTTTCCTTGACACTCTCAATCAGCAGCCGCAACTGCTCGCGCACCTGATCGTAGGGATTGCTGAAAATATCGGAGACACGGGTGTGAACGTTGAGGACGGCATTGATGCTGCTAAGTCGATATTCACGCGGCTTTTCGACGTAGTCGACAAAGGTGGCCGGAAGAGGCGACTCATCTTCATGCGCACAGAGGGACTCGATCACCTTGCTCTCGTTCACTTTGTTCACGCGCAAGGTTCCCGCCTCAAGCGGCTTCCAGTCGAGAAAGCGAATCAGCCAGCGCGGCGTGATGGCTCCAAACTGCGGAGGGGTCTTGGTTACATTTGCGAGTTGAAATGCTGCTTGTTCGCCTAGCGAGGCGCGGAGGACTTCATCTGCCACGGGGATACTCCTTCTGATTCAATGACATGAAGATTGTATTTGCTGTGGATTGACTGGACAGGGCGAAATTTCATCGCCTGAAGAATGAAGAAAAGGGCAGCAACCTCTGATCCATAGTGCGGCCCTTTTCCCCTCATCGAAATCTGGAGCGCCGGGCGGGAATTGAACCCGCGAATACAGGTTTTGCAGACCTGCGCGTTGACCGCTTCGCCACCGGCGCCTATGAAATTCTCAGTACTTCCGTACACTGTGATCCACGCGATCCGACCAGGCATGAATGCCGCCGGTCAGATTCCAGACATGAGTGAAGCCCGCCTTGTGCAAAACCTGCGCGGCTTTCACGCCACGCGGTCCCATCTTGCAAACGGTCACGATGTTCAGGTTCGTATCCAGCTCATTCATCCGCTTCGGCAGCTCCGCAAGCGGGATCAACTGCCCGCCGATATTGGAGATTTCATACTCATACTCATCACGCACATCGAGTAGAAAAAGGTCTTCGCCGGCATCCAAACGCTGCTTCAACTCTTCAACACGGATCTCAGGAACGCTCATCGTCTTCCCCTTGCATGGAACCCATTCGGCGACTGCTCCTGCTTCCGCACCCGCCTCAACTTCAGCCCAAAATAGAAAACCCACCTACCAGTTCAATTCCTGGCGGTGGGTCCAAATGAGGCGGCGGCTTGTAAGTTACTCTAGCCCAACCAATTCCTCACGCCAGAATGCGTTTATGCACATCTCTGTACAACAACACATTGTGGCGGTCATGGTTTTAAAAGTGCTCATGAGAAAAAGGATAGCACAAGCGCCCCCGAATAGCAAGAATAATTGACACCTCATATGCCAGCCCCTTGATCAAGCAGGAGCGCCCTCGCTCCATCATCGTCGAATAGGCGTATGGATTGCGGCCAGACGAAGATGCTGTCCCCCGGCACGAGTGCCAACTCCTCAAACTGCCTTCGACCCAACTCTGCTGACACAGGTTTACCGTTGCCCACGATACTCAGTTCCAGTCGAACCTGAGGACCAGCCGAATGAATGCGCACAACGCAGGCTACGACTGCTCTTGCGTCCGGTGGAAGATCCCGCGATATCTCAAGTTCGTGCGGACGTACAAAGCCGACTGCGGATTCAATCGGCTCCTGCCTGCCGTCTCCTCGTCCTTCCGGCGAAAAATCAGCCAACAGACGCCCATGAAAGAGATTCACATTTCCCAGGAAGTTATAGACAAATGGCGAAGCGGGGTTGTCGTAGATGGACTGGGGAGTTCCGATCTGCTCCAATCTGCCTTGATTCAGAATCGCGACGCGGTCGGCTACCTCCAGCGCTTCTTCCTGATCGTGTGTGACAAGCACGGTGGTTACATGCAAATCATCGTGGATTCGGCGCAGCCAGTCCCGCAGTTCCTTGCGCACCTTCGCATCCAAGGCGCTGAAGGGTTCGTCGAGGAGCAGTACCTTGGGCCGGACGGCCAGTGCTCGAGCCAATGCCACGCGCTGTCTCTGCCCGCCGGAGAGCTGCTCAGGATACATCTTCGCTAACGAGTCCAATTGCACGAGGTGAAGCAACTCCTGTACGCGCTCGCGGATACCTCGGCGCGATGGCCTGATTTGCCTTGACTGAACACGCAGTCCAAAGGCGACATTTTCCGAGATCGTCAGGTGGCGAAAGAGTGCGTAATGCTGAAAGACGAAGCCGATTCCGCGCTTGGACGCACTGTGCTGCGTGGTCTCCTCGCCATGAAGAAGAATCGATCCATCATCAGGCGATTCAAGCCCCGCGATGATCCGCAGAAGTGTTGTCTTTCCCGATCCAGACGGCCCAAGGAGCGCCATCAACTCACCACTGCCAATCGTCAGACTGACGTCGGCAAGCGCGGTGAAAGAGCCGTACTGCTTGCAAATATGCTCGACCTGGATGCTCATGATTTGACTTCTCTCTCTTCTATGTGCGGATCAACGCCGGATGTGACTTCTATGACCTTCTTGAGCACTATGGTTACAATCGCGGCCAACGTCAACAGCGATGCGGCGGCAAAGGCCGCGGTAAAGCTGAACTCGTTGTAGAGCATCTCCACTTCGAGCGGCAGTGTGGTAGTTTCACCGCGAATATGCCCGGAGACGACTGATACCGCTCCAAACTCGCCTATCGAACGTGAGGCCGCCAAAATGGTTCCGTAGAGTAGCGCCCACTTGATGTTAGGCAAGGTGACGCGCCAGAAGACGCTCCAGCCGTTAGCGCCCAGAACAACCGCCGCGACCTCTTCATCGCTGCCCTGCGCCTGCATGAAGGGAATCAATTCCCGAGCCACGAAGGGAAAGGTAACAAAGACCGTCGCCAGAACAATCCCCGGCACCGCAAAGATGACATGCAGATTACGCTCGCTCAGCCACGGTCCAAGCCAACCATGCAATCCAAAGACCTCGACATACATCAAGCCCGCAACAACTGGCGAAACAGCCAGAGGAATGTCGATCAGCGTAATCAGGAGGCTCTTGCCATGAAACTCGAAGCGGGTAATCGCCCAACTGGCGGCAATGCCGAAGAGCATATTGAGCGGAACGGCAATGCAAGCGACCAGGCCGGTGAGGCGCAAGGCGGAGAGCACATCTTCCTGGCGAATCGAGTCCCGATACATCTTCCAACCTTCCGAAAGCGCCTGTGTAAGAACGGCGGCCACTGGCAACACCAGAAATCCCGCGATAAACATGAGCGCAACCAAAATCAGAACTACGCGGCCAACCCTTTGTTGGATTGATGGCCGCAGCAGTGCAGCCGACGGTATTGCGATACGGCCGCTCATAGTCTCTTTCCCTCCCTTCGCTGTATCCACCATTGGAGAAGATTGACGACCAACATGATCGTGAAGGACAAAGCCAACATGGCTCCGGCAATCGCCGCTGCTCCCGTGTAGTCGAATTCCTCCAGCTTGGTCACAATCAGCAGCGCGGTAATCTCCGTCTTCATCGGCATATTGCCCGCGATGAAAATCACCGAGCCATATTCGCCGGCGGCTCGCGCAAAGGCCAGCGCCGTGCCCGTCAACAAGGCAGGGAGCGCCACCGGTGCGATGACGCGCGAAAAACGCTGCCAGACATTCGCGCCAAGGCTTGCCGCAGCCTCTTCCATCGCCGGGTCAAGATCTTCCAGCACCGGTTGCACGCTGCGCACGACAAACGGAAAGCCAACAAAGGACATCGCCATCACGATGCCGACCGGAGTATAAGCGACGTGGATTCCATGAGGCTCAAGATAGCGTCCAATCCACCCATTCCCGGCATAGAGCGCGGTAAGTGAGATGCCCGCAACCGCGGTTGGCAACGCAAAGGGAATATCTATGAGGGCGTCCACGATGCGCTTGCCGGGAAAGTCATATCGCGCCAGAACCCAGGCCAGCAGCATCCCAAAGAACGCCGAGAGCAATGCTGCCACAGCCGCGGAGCCAAGCGTTACGCGATACGACGCCATCACGCGCGGAGCCGTGACCGTGTGTAAAAATGCACTAAGTCCCAAACGCGCTGCGTGCAGAAGAATTGCCGTGAGGGGGATCAATACGATGACCGTCAGATAGGCCAGCGTGAAGCCAATGCTCAGACGAAATCCCGGAAGAGGCGAACTCCGCGTGACAAGACTCCATGGTTTTCTTGCCTTCTTTTCCGGCATTTTCACCATTTACTTTCCGTAGATCTGATCGAAGGTTCCACCATCGCTGAAATGCTTGGCCTGCGCCTGCTGCCAGCCGCCACATCCCTCGGCTACAGTGAAAGTGTTGACCTTGGGAAAGACTCTTGCGTATTTATCTGCAACCGATTTGAGCCGCGGACGAAAGTAGTACTTTGCGGCCAGCTCTTGCGCCTCCGGCGAATAGAGATACTCAAGATAGGCGCGCGCCACTTTCTCGGTTCCATGTTTGCGGGCAACCTTGTCGACAACTGCGACCGGAGGCTCGGCGAGAATCGTGGCCGAGGGAACCACGATCTCAAACTTGTCGGAACCAAACTCTTTGCGCGCGAGCAGCGCTTCGTTCTCCCAGGCGATCAGCACATCGCCCACTCCGCGCTGCACAAAGGTCGTCGTCGCGCCGCGCGCGCCGGAGTCGAGCACCGGCACATTCGCGAATAGCTTTTTCATATAACCGCGCGCGGCTGCTTCGTTGTTGTTGGATTTGCGCAGCGCGTATCCCCAGGCGGCCAGATAGTTCCAGCGAGCGCCTCCCGAAGTCTTCGGATTCGGCGTAATGACCTTGACGCCGGGACGAATCAGATCGTTCCAATCGTGAATGCCGAGCGGATTCCCCTTACGTACAAGCAGGACAATTGTCGAGGTATACGGTGTGCTGTTGTAGGGAAGTTTAGACTGCCAGTCCTTGTCCAGCAGGCCATTCTGTGCAATGGCGTCGATGTCGTAAGCCAGGGCAAGTGTGACCACATCTGCCTCCAAGCCATCGATCACCGCTCGCGCCTGTTTGCTGCTTCCGCCGTGGGACTGGTTGATCACCACATCCTCTCCGGTTGTGGCCTTCCAGTGCTGCGCAAAAAGGCGGTTGTACTCCTCATAGAACTCGCGCGTGGGATCATACGAGACGTTGAGCAGATGAGTCTGCGCGCTGAGGAAACTTGCCGAAACGCACAAGAAAATGGCGACGGCAACAGACGTATAGATTCTGCGATACAGGCTCCTCATGCTGCTCTCTCCGTATGGACTCGATTTGCGTTGGTCTATGGAGCGCCGGGCGGGGATTGAACCCGCGAATACAGGTTTTGCAGACCTGCGCGTTAGCCGCTTCGCCACCGGCGCTTGTTGAACAGTTGTCAGAAGTCAGTAAAAGCTGAAGGCAATCCTGCAACTTACCCGGAAAATCAAAAAACCCACCACGCCTTGAGGCGGGTGGGTCGTCGTGGTTAGAGATTCTGATCCGGAATCTAGCCCAGAGAACACACCCGCTCAAAGCCGCCCTGACAGCAGCAAAGACACATCGCGGTAGTGAACAAATGAGCCATTGAATCCTTTTTTCCGGTCGATATGGCCACCCTTCGGCGCCAATCGATTGGTCGTAGAATACAGTCAAGGTGGAAGTATGTCAAGCCGGTGAAGAGGGCAATGTAGGACAAATTGGGAAAGCGCATCTGGATACTCGAACAAATGCACCAGGTAGCCATTGTCCCAGCCGGCTTTGGGTCTATTTCTGTGAATATCGCAATTCGAGTTTTCCATTTTGAATATGTCGAGAGTAATGCGGACGAGCCCGGACACACCCTGTATAGCGCGGCCTGCGCGTTTGCGATCGGGGTCTTCGCAAATCTCACAGCGGCTCAGGTCAAGTCAGTTCTATATTTCGGGTGCAATATCTCGCCCTAATTAGTGGTGTGTCTCAATGATTGCGTCTGTTGTCAGCACGCCACAACGCGTCAGGCTGGGTTGAACGGGATTCCCTCGGGGGCTGAAGCCCTGTTGACTTTGCAGACTTTACGTACGGGCTAAAGCTCGTACCCTTCAAGTCCGATAAACGATGATCTAAGTGAGACATACCACTAGCCGGGTGCCCGTTGTGCCGCCCCCTACTTGATTTCTGACGACCGTCATGCGACTCTCAATCCCGTTCGAGATACCAGGGAATATTGATGACGACGATGCGCCGGTTGCCGCGAAGAAGCAGGATGACCTTCAGCATATCTGCGCGGCGGTTATGGAGCAGATTCTCCCACCAGTGGTGAACTACCAACTCCGGTACGAGCACGCAAATCTTTTGGAAGCTGGACTCCCTTTCCACTGCCAGGATGTAATCGAACACGGGCGCCAGGACGTAGCGGAAGGGCGATTGCAGAATATCGAGTTTGGGAACGCACTTGCCGGCCTCGCGCAGCGGAGCGGCCACGTCCTTTTCCCAGTCTTGACAGATGGGGTCCGGCTTTTCTCCAGTCTGAACGTGCACGCAGCGAATATCGCAGGACATTCCCAACGCAAAGCTGAGGGCCTTCTCAGTAATTCGGCTCCATCGGTCGATGGGCAGCACTACTATGGGCTGGCTGATCAGCGTAGGCGCGATGGGCCGGTCGAGGGCTGTCTCGCTGTCCACGTCGACGTAGTGGCGCTTTACGGCGCGCATCAGCACAATCATGGCGGCAATCAGCAGCGCCGTGATCCAGGCGCCTTCGGCGAATTTGGCCACCAGCACCACCACAGTGGTGATGCCCGTAGCCACTGCGCCTAGCCCATTCACAAACATACGTATAGGAGAGTTGCCTTGGCGTTTCCAGTGCATCACCATGCCCGCTTGCGAGAGCGTGAAGGCCATGAACGCGCCGACGGCGAAGAGTGGAATCAGGCGGTCGGTAACGCCGCCGAAGACAATCAGCAGCAACGCGGTGAGCGCGACCAGGACATAAATTCCCCAGGAGTAAAGCAGCCGGCGGCCGCGCAGCAGAAAGACGTGCGGCATGTAGTCGTCGAGAGCGATGGCGCGGGTCAGCCGCGGAAAATCTGCAAAGGCGGTGTTGGCCGACAACGCAAGAACCACCAGCACCGAGCCGATGGTGAGGTAGTAGAACGCTCCGTGGCCCATTACCGCGCGCGTCAGCATCGAGAGCAGGCTCTCATAGCCGGGTCCGTCGGGGTTGGTGGCGGCGATGCCGTAGGCGCGGCACAGGAAAGCAATGCCGGCCAGCAACACCGCCAGCAGGACGATGATGATGGTCAGCGTGATCTTGGCATTCTTGCGCGTGTCGTCGCGGAAGGCCATGACGCCGTTGCTCACCGCTTCTACGCCGGTCATGGCTGTGCAACCGGAGGAAAAGACTTTCAGCAACAGCCACAGGCTGACCGCGGCGGTGGCAGCGGGCAGCGGTGGCAGCGGTGTGACCGGATGAGGATGGCCTCCGCTGTTCAGCACATGCCAGAGACCGACCCCGATCACGATCAATAGCGTTCCCGTGAACAGGTAAGTGGGAATCATGAACACCACGCCCGTGTCGTGGACGCCGCGCATATTGATCAAGGTGAGAATGGCGAGCACGGCCAGGCACAGTTGCAACGTGTGGGGTTGCAAGCCCGGAGCGGCGGAGATGAGCGCGCCCACTCCCGCCGAGATACCCACGGCGGCGGTGAGCGTGTAGTCGATCATCAGCGCGGCCGCGGCCAGCAAGCCCGCGCCTTCGCCCAGATTCTCAGAGGCCACGGTGTAAGAGCCGCCGCCGCGGGGATAGGCGTCTATGGTCTGCCGGTAGCTGAAGTAGACGATGATCAGCAGCGCCACAATCGCTGCGCTCACCGGTACGATGTAGCGCACACCCATAAGGCCCAGAGGAATGAGCAGCGTTAATGCGGCTTCAGGACCGTATGCGGCAGAACTGAGAGCATCCAGGCCAAAGACGGGAATTCCGGCGACGGGGCCGATGTGCTCAGCGCGTTCCTCGCTGGTGGCCAGCGGCCGGCCAAATAGAAGATTCAATATGCGCGAAGGAAGAGCCATGCAATGTTGTCCAGTCAGCGAAGTTGTGCGCGGGAAGGCCGCCGATAGCATTGTCTCACGATGGTGGGAAAGGACATTGCCGACCAACCGGAGATTCTCGTTCGTTGGAAGATTCACTACTTCAGTGCGGAGAGTGATGACTCTACAGAGCATCGTGCGAAGGATGCGGAGTTCATGGAACATATGGCAGGCGTCGTCGGCTGCTGACGGACAGGACGATGATTGGAGATCGAGGCTGTGCAATCTTACCGCCGCGCCCGTCCAGAAAACAAATCCCAAGCAAGCGTCAACGAAATCGGCCGGTGGTGCGTCTAGTGCATTGACCGCGTAATTTCGTCGTTTCCCAGGTCTCAAAAGCGAGACCTGGGGCACCCGAACGCTTGTGGTTAAATTACGAATTCACCAAGTCAAGGTACTAGAAATCTCCGTTGACGTCTACTTCCGGCAGAACATCGCTCTCGCGCGCCACCCAGACATAGAGGGTGGGCATGAGGAAGATGCCAATGACCAGGTTGGCCAGCAAACCGCCCACGATGACAATGGCGAAGGGTCGCTGGGAGTCGGAGCCGATGGCATGCGAAAGCGCAGCGGGCAGAAGACCGAGCGTGGCCACCAGCATAGTCATCATGATGGGGCGCAGGCGCTGCACGGAACCCTCGACGGCGGCCTCGATGATATGCTCCTCGCTGAACCCTTCGGTTGCCATGCGCCGGGCGCGCAACTGATTGATGAACTCGATCATGATGACGCCGGTTTCCACCGAGACCCCAAACAGCGCCAGAAAGCCAACCTCGGAAGAAACCGAGAAGTTGGTATGGGTGAGGAACAGCGCCAGCGGACCGCCGATCGAAGCCATGACGACCGAGACCAGAACCAGCGCGGACCACTTGTAAGAACGGAACATGGTGTAGAGGATGAGGAAGATGGCCATCACGGTAATGGGAATCACCAGAGCCATGCGCTTGTCGGCGCGCTGCTGGCTGGCATATTCGCCCGCCCATTCGAGATGATAGCCGGCTGGGAGCTGGACGTTGCGGTTGACCTTGTCGATCGCCTCCCGAACAGTTGAGCCCAGGTCGCGGCCGCGCACGGAGTACTTGATGGCGATGTAGCGCTGGCCACCCTCGCGGTTGATCTGCTCGGCGCCGTCGGTGGTGGAGACCTTGGTTAGTTGCGCCAGCGAAACGCGCTCTCCGGAGGGCGCCAGCAGGCGGATGTTCGCGATGGCTTCCTGCGTGTCGCGATCCTGTTTCTGATAACGCAGCGTCACATCGTAGCGCGCCTCGCCCTGCTGCACCTGGGTGACGGCGTTGGAGCCAGCCGCGGTCTGAATGGCGTCCTGAATGTCGGCGACGTTGATGCCCCAGCGCGCCGCTGCTTCGCGGTCCACTGTGAAGTTGAGGTTGGGTTGGCCGACGATGCGGAAGATGCCCAGATCCTGGATGCCTTTGACCGTGGCCATTTGCGCCTGAATCTGCTCGGCGGTGTGCTCCAGGGTGCGCAGATTGTCGCCGTAGAGCTTCACGGCCAGTTCGCCCTTGACGCCGCTGACGGCCTCTTCCATGTTGTCGGAGATGGGCTGGGAGTAGTTCCAGATGATGCCGGGAAACTTCTCCAGTTGTTCATCCATGGCGGCGATCAACGCTTCCTTGTTCTGGTGGAAGAGCGGACGCCATTGGCCCTTGGGCTTCAAATCGACAAAGTATTCGGTGTTGAAAAAACCGGCGGTGTCGGTGCCGTCGTCGGGCCGTCCGGTCTGGCTGACGACCTGCGTGACCTCGGGAAAGGAGGCCATCACCAGGCGCGCCTTGTTGGTGAAGTCGATGCTCGCGGTGGGGCCTTCGCTGGGGGGCAATGTTCCACGCACCCAGATGGAACCCTCGTCGAGATGGGGCAGAAACTCCGATCCGATGGGGCCGCCGAAGGCCAGGAAAACGGCAATAGCGAACAGAACGCCGCAGGTTCCCAGCGTGATGTTGCGGTGCAGGATGGCCGAGCGGACCGAGGCGCGATAGTGTCCGGTGAGCCATTCCATGAGTGGATTCTTCCACTCTTTTGCGCCTTTTTGAAAGGCCATTCCGCCCATGACCGGCGCCACCAGCATGGCAAAAAGCAACGCGCCGATCAGCGCGAAGGTGACGGTCCAGGCCATGGGCTTGAAGAGGCGGCCCTCGACGGCCTGCAAGGTGAAGATGGGCAGATAAGAGGCGATGATGATGCCGCGGGCATAGAAGACCGGCCGCTGCACCTCGTGCGCGGCATCGCGGATTCTCTCTGCCGGAGTGCGGATGCTGTCTTTCAGCGAGAGATGGCGGACCATGTTTTCGATCATCACCACGGTGCCATCGACCACCATGCCGAAGTCCAGCGCTCCCAGCGACAGCAGATTGGCGGGAATGTGGATCAGGTTGAGGCAAATGGCGGCAAACAGCAGTGAGAACGGAATGGTGAGCGCCACAATGATGGCTCCGCGCACGTTGCCCAGGAAAAGAAAAAGAATGACCGATACCAGGACGATTCCGGCCGTGAGATTGCGCTCCACAGTATCGACGGTGAACTTGACCAGATCGGAGCGATCCAGAAAGGGAACGATCTTGACGCCCTTGGGCAGTATTCCGGGGTGGTCTTTGTCTCCGTTGAGCTTGCCGACCTCTTCGTGGATGCCTTTCAGCACCGGGTCGGAGTCGGCGCCCTTTTGCAGCAGCACGATGCCTTCCACGGTGTCGGGATTGTCGATGATGTTGCCGTTGGGCAGGTGAGTGGATTTGCCGATCTGGCCGAGGCGAATCTTGGCGCCTTGCGTCACGGTGGCGATATCCTTGATGCGGATGGCGGTGCCGTTGGCGGTCTTGACAACGGTATTCTCAATGTCTTGCACAGTGGTGTAAAGGCCCAGCGACTGCACGTTGATCTGCTGCGCGCCCTGCTCGATGAAGCTGCCGCCGGCGTTGGTGTTGTTGTTGGTCAACTGCTGCTCCAACTGGCCGATGGACAGACCGTAGGCGACCAGCTTATCCGGATCGAGCTTGATCTGATATTCCTTGGTCGGCCCGCCGAAGCTCGACACATCCACCACGCCGGGCACGCCCTTGAAGGATTTTTCCAGCGACCAATCTTCCAGCGACTTCTTCTCCATCACGTCGTAGGAGGGATTTGTGCTTTCGAGCGTGTACCAGTAGATTTGGCCGACCGGGCTCCAGTCGGTGCCCATCTGCGGCACCAGATTGGCGGGCAGGCTGACCATGCTGAGCCGCTCCAGCACGTGCTCGCGGTTGATGTCGCTGGTGGAGTCATCATCGAAGATCAACATCTCGCTGGACAAGCCAGCCAGCGTGGTGGAGCGCAGATGGGTGAGGTGGGGAATGCCGGCCATCTGAATCTCCACCGGCACGGTGACCTGGCGCTCAATTTCTTCCGCGCTGCGGCCCGGCCACTGGGTGATGATCTGGACGTAGTTGTTGGCCACGTCGGGGTAGGCCTCGATCGGCATGTTGCGGAAGCTGACGATGCCCCACGCAGTGAGTACGACTGTGCCGCCGAGGATCAGCCAGCGGTTCTTGAGAGCGAAATCGACCAGTGCGCGCAGCATCTACTGGTTCCCCGCAGTTTCAAGCAGGAGCGCGTTGGTGACAACTCGCTGGCCGGGCGCGAGGCCGGAGCGAATCTCCTGCCGGTCGCCGCTGAGCATGGGGCCGGCCTGAATTTCCGTCCGCCGGAAGTGATTGCCGCCCGCCGGAACGAAGACCCAATCGCGGTCATGCAGATGAAGAACGGCATTGGCCGGAACCACGGCGTGCGTCTCTCGGGCGCGGTTGGTGAAGGTGGCCGTCACAAACATTCCCAGCCGGAGGAAGCCGGGATTTGCAACCTCAATGCGTACCTTGGCGGTGCGCAGCGCTGGGTCGAGAATGGGACCGATGTCGCCGATGCGGCCGGTGAGCGGACGATCCGGATATGCGTTGATGTCGATCTTCGCCGCCTGCCCCAGTTGCAGTTTGGCAATGTCGTTCTCATAGACATCGCAGACGATCCAGATGTGGGAGAGGTCGGCGATGGTGAATGCCGTGGCCGAGCCGGAAAGAGCAACGCCCGCGGCAGACGCGTTGGTCACATTCTGCGCCACGATGACGCCGGAGATCGGCGCATAGACATTGACAATGCTGCTGGGGTGCCGCACATCCACGCCCAAGGTTTTCAACTGCTCTTCAGCCGCGGTCAGGTCGGCCTTGGCGTCCTTTTCGGTGTCTTCGGCCTGCTCCAGCATGGACTGCGAGATTGCGCCATGGGTCAGCAGATCCTGCGCGCGCTGGTAGGCCTTGTTGGCCAGTTGTTCGTCATTCGCGGCTTTGAGATAAGTGTCGAACGCGTTGGTGATGTCTGGGCTTTGCACCTTCAGCAGCAGTTGCCCTTTTCGCACGTTGTCATCGAGGCGCGCCTTGATATCGACGACGCGGCCGTTGGCCAGCGAGATGACCGGGACCTCGCGCGAGACGTCCGGAAAGACGGAGCCGGTGGCATTCAACTCCGACGCGGATTCGATCTGGCCGGCGGCAGCAAGCGGAAACTTGGCTACATCGTGGGGGTCGATGGCGATCAGGTTCATGTCGGCCACCTGGATGACCGTCGGATTGGCCGGCGGCGCGCCGTCGCCCTCCTGTTTGGCCTTGCACCCGGCGAGCGCAAGACCCATCAATGCCGTCAGAACGAGAACCGGGAGAATTTTCGACCATTGCTTCAAAGAGAAATTTGTATTCATTGGATCACCTCGCGGCCTACGGCAAGATTCAGTTGTCCCGCGGCCGTCAGATAGGAGCCGATCAGTTGCAGGTAGGCTAGTTCGACGGTGCGGTAGTCGCTCTGCGCGTTGAGAAAGTCCATCAGCGAAGCCCCGCCGTGTTCATAGGAATACGTCACCGTGTCGCGTACCCTGAGCGCCTGGGTCTTGTATTGCGCCTTGTAGGGCTTGAGCAGCGCAATGTCGCTCTCCACTTGCGTATGGGCCGAGTCCACGTCGCTGAAGACCTCGGCGCGGGCGGCCTCCGTGAGTTGCTGATCGCGGCCAATGTCGATTTGCGTGCGCTTCTTCTCGCCCTGGTTGCGGTCGAAGATGCGCAGCGGCACGCTGATGTTGAATCCGACGTAAGGATCGAGCGGCGGGTTGGCGCCCGAGTCCACGCTGAAGGTCGGATCGGCGCTTCCATTGGCCTGAGCCAGTCTGTGATTGGTTTGCGCCTGCTGAATGGATTCCAGCGCGGCGCGCAGATCGGGCCGGGTGTCGAGCGCCATTTGGCGAAAATCTTCGAGCGGCTTCAAATCTTCGCTGAAGTCGAAGACCCCGGTTACGTCGAACTGCTCCACCGGCGTGCGGTCGTCGAGCAGTTGCAGCAAATGGATCTTGGCGGTGCGCAGGTGGACGATGGCGGTCTGAATCTCCACCTCGTATTGCACGCGGAGCAATTCGATACGGTCCAGATCGATCTGGGCGATGTCGCCGGCGCGGAAGCGATTGCGGCTGATCTCGATGATCTTGTCGTAATAGGTCAGGTCGGCCCGCGCCAGTTCCAGAACCGCCTTGGCTTCCAGGGTCTCGACGAAGGCCGAGCGCAGGTTGAAGATCAGATTGCGCTCCAGATCCAGATGTTCTGACCGCGCAATCTCGGTGCCCTCTTTGGCGCTCTGCAAGCGTAAATTGCGCTTGTGCTCGCGCTCGTAGAGATAACTTATGGACCCGGTGGTCAGAGCATTGCTCAGCGGACGATTGAAGGTGCCTGGAACATTGGGATCGTAGTGTGCGCCGAAGGGATATATCTGATCCATGCTGAACGAAGCTGTGGGATTGGGGCGCAGAAATGCGGTGGTTTCCGATGCCTTCATCTCGTCCACGCCAAGGGCGTCGGCCCGGAGCGCGGGGTTGGCGGCTTCAAACCGCGCCTTCACCTGTTCCCAGGTGAGACTTTGCTGCGCCAGGCAGAACGGCGCCGCGAGAAAAAACAGCACGATCACCGCCTTGGCTCGCAAGGTGGGGAATAAGCGCTTCATACACAACCTTTTCGCCGCATTCACGCGGCAGTTACAGGAAGACAATCAGATGAATTTTGGATTGGATGCTGAGGGGGGACAGGCCGTGGGCGGAGGGCGGCTCTCAATTGCGTCGAAGGCGGGGTTGTCGAAGGCAAGCACCGGGAGAGGTGGCGGCACGATCAGAGGCTGGAAGTCAAAGCTCAGTTCCGCGAGGGCCGGCACGGGAAGCTCGGCAACAGCCGGGAAAATGACATGCGAGCTGGAGACCAGGTGGTCGCGTCGCTGGAAAGTTTCGGTCTCGGCCGGATTGTGAAGTGACCACAAGTCATCGGTAATCGAAATCACCGGAAACAAGACGGCAATGAGCACGAGCGCGGCGAAGAACGACTGACGCCGGTCCGCTGGGGCGCGCCGCCCAAAACGCAGCCAATGGCACACGATGGCAATCGCCATCAACGCCCAGGCGGAATTTAGAAATAATTCCATGCTCGGCCTAATTTTATACCACTGGAAAATGAAGTCGAAAGCCGCAAACTGAGCGTGACTCAGACAAGTCACCCAGATTCATCTTGCTTTAACCGAATCCTTTATCAACTACGCGCTCAACATGAATAACAGCCGGATGAACATCATGAGTTCAGTCTGGTCGCGGCAAGTCGTAACTCGGGGGCAATGACTCGCGGGGATATGGCCTCGGATGCATCAGCGCGGCTCATTCGCTGGCCTGTTGGCTATGTGCAGCAACTTTGGGTTTGCTGGCGCGCGACGGTGCGCTGCAATCGATCGCCGTGACTCGCCTTCCGCGTTGCAGGTTCAGCCAGCCTTCTGCGACAAACAGACTGTAGGCTTGAGCGACAGTGTTGAAGGTAATGCCAAGCCGCGGCGCCAGCCTGCGGAGGGAGAAAAGAACGTCGCCGCATGTCGTGGTCGTCCCAACAGTGTAGATGGCAGCATTTCAACTCAGTTCGTGCAAATATTGTTCCCAGCTAGAATTTGGCTGCTTGCGCAAATCGCAGGACCAGGGGCGCGGTAACTGCAATACATTCTGCTTATTACAGGATATTTCAGGGATTACTCCTCGAAAGCCGCCTCGTCTTCGACGATCTGTCGAGGCATGATCACCGATGTTCGTCCCGATGGATATCGGACCCGGGAGCGTTTTTTGACCTGCCACTTTCCAGAGAAGAATCACCGAAACTGTGCCATTTTGCAGTTGTCGACTACGCCATCCATTATTGAGAACGGCGAAACCACCCGGCACAAATCCCGAATGCGACCAATCATGGATTCGTTGGGCATGGATTCGTTGGGCAACAATGTCGGGCCAGAAATCCACAGCCTTCCTGGTGGTAGGCTGGATCGAATGCGACATGAGCCCAATGGTGGTTTGCGATGAAGATAAGTCCATGAAATCAGTGAACTTATCGATTTAATGGTGGGCGAGGCGGGGATTGAACCCACAACCCCCGGCTTAGAAGGCCGGTGCTCTATCCGATTGAGCTACTCGCCCGCATATTCTCTCATTTTACTGTTGCCCGGCGCTGAACGCACCTGTAAATGCAATCAGCGCCTCCTGAAGCCGCTGCGCAGCCTTTTCGGGAGAATCGCCGCAGGAGGTCAGGTAGGCGGTCATTCCCAGTTCCATCCGTTCCGCGGTGAGGAAGGCGCGGCGGATCACCAGATCGGCCCGGCAGCAGCGCAGCGGGACGGCGCATAGCAGGCTGCACAGGTCTTTGCAGGCGGCGGCGATCTGCTCCGGCAGCTTCCATTGCATTCCGTTTCGGGGCAGCAGATCGATGTAGCAGCCCATGGCGCATCCGCAGCAGCCGGGCTCCGCGTCCAACTCGCCAGGGTCGAATTCATCCGGATCGAGGCGCGGCCAAAAGTCGCATTTCGAGGTCCAGACCGGCGAGGAAGAGGCATTCAGGTCTTCCAGGGCCTTGGCCAAAGCCGGCAGTTGACGGGCTTCGGGCAAGAGAGGGATGCACTCCGGAGCGCGTTGAAGATCGACAAATCCCGGCCACTGCGCCTCGATCACCGGCGCGCCGCCGCCTACCTCGAACTCCCAATCGGCTTCCATGATCCTCCCGGTGGACAAGACGACGCTTCAGAGCGTGAGACTTTTCACCCTTTGCCGGAAGAGCGCGGCCAAAAAATACGGCCACAAAAACGCGGTCGGGCTAGTGGGCAGCTTCTGCGGAATGTTGCCGTAAGAAGCTCATGATTGCGCCGTCCACTCGCAGCCGGGATTCCGGTCTTCCGAGGTCGCGGCCAGCAGAAACCGCATCACCGTCGCCTCCGCCCAGTGAATCTCTTCGCCCCGGTCGCGCGACAGGAAGGCGCAGTGGCCGCCGTGCCCAGTCTCGACGAAGCTTACATGCGGGTTGGCCAGCAGCTTGGCGCGGGTCGAGGGCAGCAGGCGGATGAAGGGATCGTCCCTGGCCTGTAGCGCAAACGTGGGAACTGCAATCCGTTCCACCACGTGCGCCGCGGCAGCGCGGTCATAGTAGTCGTCGGCGTCGCGGAAGCCCCAATAGCGGGCGACGATCTTGTCGTCAAACTGGCGAATGGAGCGCACTGGGCCAATGGACTTCAACGGCGCATAAATGTCGGGAAAGAGCGCAGCCTTGCGAGCATAGCGCGCCAACAGGCCGCGCAGAAATCTCCACTCATAAGGGCGATTGGCCAGCTCGTGCAGGGCATCGGCGCCGGGAGCCAGATCGACGGCCGGGCAGACCGCGGCCACGGCGCAAAGCGGCTGCCGGCCGCCCCACTCCCCGGCCAGCTTCAGCACCAGGTTGCCACCCATCGAGTAGCCGACCAGCGCCACCTGCTGCAGACCGAATCGATCGGCAAAATGGCGCACCACGGCGCCCACGTCGTCCGAAAGCCCGGAGTGATAGAGCGTAGGCGTCAGCGCCTCCGTCCCGCCGCAATTGCGAATATTCATGCGGATGACGTTGAAGCCGGCCTCCCAGGCGCGGACGGCAACGCCTCGAATGTAGCCGGAGTCCGATGAGCCTTCAAGTCCGTGCACCAGCACCACGGTCGGCCGCTGGGCCCGGTCCAGGCTGCTCTGCCGGGTCTGCGGCTGCCAATGGCAGTGGCACAGAAGGCGGCTGCCATCGCTTGGGTCCACCTCGACCGTCTCCGCGACAGCAGCCAACTGGAAGGCTGGCCGAGGGAAAAAATTTCCGGCGATTGTTTGCAGGTGTCCGTTGGCCAGGCCGCGGCGCGACTCAAACGGCAAGAGCCAACCCGGCGGCGAAAGCCTGTCGCTTTCTTTGTGCGCGCAAAGATCGACCGCTGGAGACAGAAACGGGCCGGCAACCGGAACATGCGGCCCCACAGGTTCTGAGAACCGATCGCCAAACTCTTGATTTTCATGGGTTTCAGGAATCACGGAAACTCGCTCGTTGGCCGTTTGGACTGGTTGAGCCTTCTGCGGCAGGTGCAAGTTGGGGCGGCGGGTAGGGATCGAATGCTGGGAACCCCTTTACCATCCGCAACTTACAGAAAGCAGATTACCACAGATGCCGTAAATGCCATGATCGCCCTCGACCATTGCATGCTGGAGGCCAGCCTACCATACTCTGCTGAGTGAAGGTTGATCGAAGACCGGAGAGTGAAGGGCCTGTTGCAGCATCTCTTCCCTGGCTTATCTGCCAGCGGTCTTTTTCCCGAGCCAATGCGCACATACCGGGAATTCGCAGGTTTTCTCTCAACACACCGGAAAGTAGCTTGTTAACCTAGAGGTTTGGAGGAGTTTGCCCACCATGTCCGCTGAAAACCCCATTGCCATTGCCGCAGCACAAGACCTTCACGCCTGGGAGGCGGGCGGAGCCGCTTCCGCCGACGCGCTCGCCGCATGGGTCAGCGCTCGCCTGGCCGCGCACGAGGCGGCGTTGGCCGCCCTGTTGGCCGTCGAAGGCGAACGCACGCCGGAGAACTCGCTACGCCTCTATGACTTGGCCATCGAAGAGCTCAGCCTGGCCGGAGCGCAGGCCAGCGTGCTGAACTCCGTGGCTGCCGCAAAAGAGGTGCGCGACCAGGCGCAGGAGGAAGCGCAGCGGGTGGCGCAAGCTGGCAGCGCTCTGAGCCTGAACCGGGCCGTCTACGAGGCTCTCACGGCCGTCGGCACCGAAGACGCAAGCCCGGCGACAAAACACTATCTGGAGCGGACGCTGCTCGGCTACAGGCTGGCCGGCGTGGACAAGGACCAGGCCACGCGCGACCATCTGCAATCGCTGCATGAGAAAGCCACTCATCTGTCGCTGGCATTCAGTCGCAACATTCAGGAAGGTGCAAAGACCGTCGAGGCTACGGCCGCCGAACTGGACGGCTTGCCCGCGGACTACCTCGCCCGCCACCAGCCGGACTCTAGCGGGCACGTCACGCTCACGACCGACCAGCCCGACATGCAGCCGGTAATGACCTTCGCCGCGAGCGCCGCGCTGCGGGAGCGGATGTTCCTGGCCTACAACACCCGCGCCTACCCGGACAACGGGCAGATTCTTCTGGACCTGTTGGCCACGCGCCAGCAGATTGCCGACGTGCTGGGTTTCCGCAGTTGGGCCGACCTGGCCACCGCCGACCAGATGATGGGCTCGGCGGGCAATGTGCGTGCCTTCCTGGCCCGGCTCGACGCGGCCAGCCTGGACGGAGCCCGCCGCGAGCACGAACTGATTCTCGACTTTGCGCGCCGGCGCCAGCCTGAACTGAAGGAGATCGACATGGCCAGCCGCGCCTACTGGTACGAGCAGTTCCGCCGCTCGGCCTTCGACTTCGATTCCCAATCCGTGCGCCCCTACTTTCCCTATGCGCAGGTGGAGGCGGGCGTGCTGGAGACGGCCGCGCGCCTGTTCAAGGTCGAGTTTCGCCCTTCCACCGCTGCCGCCTGGCACCCGGACGTCTCGGTCTTCGAGGTTCTCGACAGCGGCCGGAATGTGGGCCGGTTCTATCTGGATATGCACCCCCGCGAGGGCAAGGATAAGTGGTTCTCCGCCTCCCCTGTGGTCACCGGCGTACGCGGGCGCGCCCTGCCCGAGGCCGCGCTGATCTGTAACTTTCCCGGAAGCGAGGATGGGGATCCGGGGCTACTTCAATACAACGACGTGGTCACCTATTTCCACGAGTTTGGCCACTTGATGCACGCCATCCTGGGCGGGCAGACCGAGTGGGCGGGAATCAGCGGCTTTGCCACCGAGGGCGACTTCATCGAGGTTCCGTCGCAGATGCTGGAAGAGTTTTTCCGCGACGAAAAGCTGCTCCAGGCCTTCGCCAAGCACTATCAGAGCGGCGAAACGCTGTCTTCGGAGACCATTCGGAAGATGAAGCTGGCCGGAGCCTTCGGGCGCGCCGACTGGATGCGTTCGCAGCTCTACTACACCACGCTGTCGCTTGATCTGCATGACCAGAACCCGGCCGGCCTCGACCTGGATGCGAAGACCAAGCAGCTCTACCAGAGCCTGCAACCCTGGAACTGGCTGGAAGGCAACCGCATGTACGCGAGCTTTGGCCATCTGACCGGCTACTCGTCGAACTACTACACCTACGCCTTCGACAAGGTCATCGCGCTGGACTTCTTTGCCCAGTTCGACTCCGCGGATCTGCTCGGCTGCGAGGCCGGCAGCCGCTACCGCAAATTGGTGATCGAGCAGGGTGGTTCGAAGCCCGGCCGGCAGATGGTGCGCGATTTTCTGGGCCGCGACGAGGATTTCCGGCCCTTCAGTGAGTGGCTCAACGAGGAATTTGAAGGCGAACTGCTGGGAACTCCCGCCGTGTGAACGGTTTCTCCGCAAAAGCCGAAATCGCATTCATGCGGCAGGCAAGGCGCGGGAAACGCCTGCCGCGCTGTTTGGCGGAAGCGCTCGGCTTTTCTTCTACCTGGGCAACTGCGACGCATCCCAGCCGCCGCCCAGAGCGCGGACCAGGCTGACGTTGGCGACAAACTGGCGAGTTTCAAGGTCGCGGGCGGTGCGTTGGTTTTCGATCAGCACCGTTTCGGCGGTGAGCACTTCAAGGTAGCTGACGACCCCGCCCTGGTAGCGCCGGTTGGAAACGTCGAACGACTGCTGGGCAGATGCGACAGCCCGCTGCTCCGCGGTCGATTCCTGCTCCAGAATTCGCAGGCTGGAGAGCTGGTCTTCGACGTCGTTGAAGGCCGCAAGAACCTGGCTCCGGTAAGCGGCGGCCTGGGCCTCGTAGTCGTGACGGGCCTGGTCGGTGAGGGCGTGACGCTGGCCAGCGTCGAAGAGCAGCTCGGTTGCCTGGCCCCCCAGGCTCCAAAGCGCGCTCGGGCCCTGAAACCACGTTCCCAACTGCTCGCTCTCGAAGCCGCCGCTCCCGGTCAGGTTGATGTTCGGATAATAGGCGCTGACGGCAATGCCGATCTGAGCGTTGGCGGCGGCCACGCGGCGCTCGGCGGCGGCAATGTCGGGGCGGCGTTCGAGCAGTTGCGAGGGAACGCCGACGGGAACCCTGGGCAGCGCCACAACCGGAGATTGATCGAGCGGAGAAAAAGGAAGGC
>Ga0224526_1000109_pt1 | contig 41125 bp, 35 predicted proteins | sample CBST25metaG_FD_179878 | JGI IMG/M metagenome (GOLD analysis project Ga0224526, IMG submission 179878) | Peat soil microbial communities from Stordalen Mire, Sweden - C.B.S.T-25 | ecosystem: Environmental > Terrestrial > Soil > Wetlands > Peat | place: Sweden: Norrbotten County, Stordalen Mire...
AGTCACGTGTTACTCACCCGTGCGCCACTTTACTCATGGTATTGCTACCACTTTCTCGTTCGACTTGCATGTGTTAGGCACGCCGCCAGCGTTGATTCTGAGCCAGGATCAAACTCTCGTTTGAAACTGTTTGCTTCGCCCAAACCGACGGAGGTCGGATGGGTCCAGCTGCATCATGCGCTCGAAAACACATGATGCCTTACTTGTGAGAATGATCAAGCCAAACCTGATCTTTTCTCACGACTGGCATGTTCAACCTAATTGTCAAAGATCCTTGAGGGACATCCACCTAAGCGGCGCCCTTTGGGATCGAGGCTTGGCTGTTACACCAAGTTGTCCTCGAACTTGTTGCGCTCACCAGCACCGCGTTGCACTGCGTTTGCCGACGTTTTTTGCGCGAACCTTCTAAACATATCGAACTTCATCCCTCATGTCAAGCTCAATCTTTTCCCGCACCCGAGGCCGTTCCAACTCACCGTTGGCGGTCCGCTCCTCGCGTGCTGATTTCGATCTGCCTGGCCGGTGAAAATCCCGTTCAAAAGCATCGCACAGCGCAAAATATCAATGATCGACCAGCAAACCGCGCCTGAGCCGCTAAGGCTCACAGGAGTCTCCTCCTGGGTCTTGCAATGGCTTGTTCTCTGAGGGTTTCCCTACAGTGGTTCAGGGGCGCTTGCCTCACCTGACCCTACGAACTAGCATTACAACTTGCTTCCCACTTCCCTCAACGGGGCAGGCCAAACGGCCACCGGGAGGCTTTACTTCTCGTTCTGCAACTTTTAAAGAGTAGCACATGCTGCTCTCGTTTGCAAGCGACACACATTCCGTGTCGTTGCTGGTCGGTTGCAACTTTCTGAGAATAGCAACCATTCGGTGACATTGCAAGTGCACTGCCTGTGGGAATGTGGGAAACTCGCTCTCAGCGGCGCGCAATCAGCCCTAAGTCCGTGAGTCCATTGACGAAAAACTGCATGGCCAACGCCACCAGAAGCAGCCCCATCACCCTCACCAGCACTCGAATACCCGTTTCGCCCATCACCGCACGTACCCGGTCGGCCCCGGAGAGAACCCAATAAGAGATCAACGCGGTCAGCGCAATGGAGCCCAGAATCGCACCCATCTCCCAATGCCACAGGCTCGGCACCTGGCCCACCAGCACCATCACCGACGAAATCGCGCCTGGCCCGGCCAGCATGGGAATCCCCAGCGGCACAATCCCGGCATCCTCCTTGTGCGCGGCCTCCTCTGTATCGCCCATGGCCTCCTGCGTCGCCGAGCGCTTGGCCTCCAACATATCCAGGCCAATCAGTAATAGAATCAACCCGCCAGCGATTTCAAACGCCGGCAGAGTGATGCCCAGCAGCCTGAAGATCAACTGCCCGCCCACGGCAAAGCTGGTCAGCACAATGAAGCAGGTCAGCGCGCCTTTGCGTGCCATGCGCTTGCGCCGTGCAGCGTTGGCGCCCTCAGTAATCGCCAGAAACGAGCCAATCGCGGCAAAGGGATCGACCAGAAAGAAGATCGAGCTGAGCGCCAGCGCACTGAAGCGCACCAGCGGCTGCTGGGTCAACTCGTTCAACGCCATCTCGGCTGGATTGGTCCAGATCATGCATTGAGGCTAGCCTATTTCCGCGCCAGAGGCCAGAGGCGGAAAACGGACAATGTGACGTTCGAGGTGCACGATCTGCTGAAACCAACAGCCTGACGGGAGGCGAAGATGTGACGCTGGAGATACGCGAAAGTCGGTGGAAAATTGGTGAATTTGGGCGCAAATTGACGTTTTTTGGCCCCAAATTGCCTCAAAATAATCGAATATATGAGAGATATACGCAAATTGGGAACGATTTCCGGCGCTGTTACCCGTTGAGGTTCGTGGCTCCCATTTATTTTCAACGATTTGGCAAAGTAGCAGGGCATAGGTTCGGGCGGCAAGCTAGGGTTTTAGCCCAACCAAAAGCCAATCTGTCTGCATTTTGGAGATCAACCAGCGCAGCGAAGCCGCGCTCACGCCTGATCGATTCCCAACCCGCCAATCCCCTCGCGAGCCCGCCGCAAACTGGTCTGCTCTTCATACATGACGGGGAGATCGGTCTCCCCCCGCAGCCCACTTTTGTCGCCTTCACACGGTGCGGGGTCTAGGGAAGACCAGGCGCCTCACGAATAAAGGCCGGCCTACCCGCACCAGTGTTGAACATGGCGCTCATCGCATCGAGGTCTGATCTGAACTCTTTTGGAGAACGGTACAAGTAACACCACGCGCTGAATACAGTCCTTGGTGCGATAGCGATCCGAGCGACCGCCTCATCATGAAGTTGAAGCGCGCGGGCGATGTCGCCCACTGCCCAGTATGCCAGAGAGAAGCATTGCAGGTGGTTCACATCTGTATCACCAGCCCGTCCCTCGATCAATGGGATTATCTTCTCGAAGAGCGTCTTTGGTGCCTTTTGCGAGGCCCCCCATTCCGCCATGGCGTAGTTGAAGGAATTGGCCAGATCTAATTCCACCAAAGCCCCGTTTCGGTCAATCTCTTGCTGCGCTTCCTTGAAGTTCCCTGCACCGATCAAACAAAGAGACAGTTCAAGTGATATCGAACCGCCCCAAGCAGCAGTAGTGTTTGAGGCAAACCAATCTCGAAGAAGCGAGACACCATAGCGGCAGGTCTCATTGTCGCCTTGGAGATCACGGACTATATCCAAAACGGTGTCCACCGGAAGAGTCGGAATCGCTGGCGACCTTAACATATCGGGAATTCGACTCTTATCAATTGTCAACAAAAGTCGAGTCGCCAGTTCAAAGCCAAACGGGGAAACGTCCTTGAGTTCCCAGAAAGACACAAGGTCTCTTAAAGCCTCATCGTTCCGGCTTGCATTTGTAAAGATTTCCGCTCTCCCGACAAGACTTTCCGGGTCCTTCTCGTTCAATTGAAGTACCTGCTCGAAAAGATCGAATGCCTCCTCATTGCGACGCTGTACTCTTCGGAACTTTGCAAGGCCGCGCAGAACTTCCGTATCTTGAGAGTGCAAGGCACGAATCGATTGAAGCGTGCTCTCCAGTGGGGGATCGCCACCAACTTCACTTCTCTCGCGACGACCGCCGCGCGCTTCATCCAAAAAAGAGATCGCCCCATCCCGATCCTCAAGATTCCGGCGAACTATCGCAGACGCAAGTTGTCTGTACTCGGCAGCGATTTTTGACCTAGGTCTTTCAACGAGTAGGAGCCTCTGCGTTAGCATGCTTAGGCTGTTGAAGTGGTGGATTGTGGCAGCGAGTTCGTCATAATGCAGCGTAATCTCAGAAGCAGAGCACGCGTTAGATAAAATCGCATCTTCATCGTCTATATCAGGCACGTTTCCCATAACGAAATGGAGATCGATCTTCTTTTTGAGTGGACCACTTTCTTCATTCCGAACATCTTGGACTACGGGAGCCAGACCCCGCAGATTCTGCTCATTTGGATAGAACATCGCAACAACACAGTCTGGTAGTTGACGAGTGCAGATACCTCCCGTGTCGGTATGTCCCGTTCGGGAATCAATCAGCACATAATCGGGATTGAATACCTGCTTCCACTGAATCTTGAGATCCTCAAAAAAGAGAAAACCACCTTGATCCTGATAAAAATCCTGCCAGTCGATGCACCGAAACCTCGAATCATATAACGCGTCTTGGCGACCCGCTGGCATGATCCACAATGACCCGTCGTCAACGCCGTCGATCCGGGCTTTATACACATACCCCTGCACTGCAGGCGGCGACTCGAAAGTCGAGTCCAAGTAGTCGGTAATCATTTCAACTAACCCGCGATCAACAGGGCGATCAAGCTTCAGTGGGAACGTGTCCAAACCTGGCGCCTCGAGATCGAAGTCGACGACAAGAACTTTGCGGCCCCGCGCAAGCAAATCCGCGGCGACGTTAACGAGCGCCATCGATCGCCCCGTCCCGCCCTTAAACGAGTAAAACGTAACTATGTACATTGGCTTCGCCTCAGGTTCCACGTTGCTGATTGAGAAGCGATCCGCGGCTGGTGGGCAAGACGCTCAAACCTTTTGATCGCACGCCGCGTTCGAATTTCTGGCACCCCTTCGTCAAATCTCTTTATCGGATCCGCACTTGCATCCAGAAATGGGAGTACACCTTGGGAAATTGCTGTTGCCCGTCTCCTCAAACGTTCGACATTGTCAGCGTATCGGAGCAGAAAAACCAGCCTGTCGCTTGACGCGTTGGGAACGACCATGCCGCACTCCCACCGCTGAAGAGACGCAGACCCGAAGCCTGTTAGTTCACAGAACTCCACGCGAGTGAGACCAGTATCTTCGCGGGCCTTACGAACCTCCGCAGGGGTTTGAACGCCGCAGTGCCTGCAGACCGCATCGTGGCGCGCGGCCTCGCCCCTCTCGTCGAAAAACTCGTAGCCACAATCCTCGCAGGTAAAAACAGGCACCAGTGCTGTGAGGGTTACTTGGTCCCCTGGAGGCCCATAAGCGAAGCTTTGTTCCTTCTTCTGCTCAATCAACCTCGCACCACCACATTCGATGCAAAGCTCCTTCGAATCTTGTGTACCGCTTGTGTCCTGATACATCCCCTACTCCTTGGTGGATATATGGAAGCTTCTTCCGTATGCCTTCCCCCGGAAAAGCTGGACTTTGATGTATACGCGATCATCGCTCGGCAGCGTCAATACAGTCTCGAAAGCGATCTGCCCTGGCGGCTTTCTAAGCCGCACCTCATGGAACGACTCGGGACATTCGTCCAAATGCCTGCAAATCAATTGCCAAGCACTTGCGTCCGAAAAGCAAAGCCCGGTCTCAGGGTCTACGATCACGTGCGGAGACCAAACGCAGGGAGAGGAGGGGGAGAAATCTTGCCGTCGCGAACTCGCATACCGTCCCAACCGCGCAATTTCTGCCAGCGTTCCCCTCGTATCGTCCACAACACCTCGCCATATCATTTGATACTAGCGGAAGTAGGCGACTTGCGCAAGCAATCATTTGACACATCGGCAAGTCAAAGAAAATCCTGAGTCTCGGCGAGTGGGGCTGGGGTCCGCAGGTTACAGTCTTGAGATCTGGTGGGCGGACCCACCCCGACGAACCCCTTCCGTTCCCTGATCGCCGCCCATTGAACAGTCACAAAATCCACAAGAACATGATTGCAGAAACCCTTGAATGACCCGCGCCCCGCTCAATCCCGCACAGCCAAAAACAACTTGACCCATTCCATGCAAACTCTTCTCTGATTTCGCAACCTTCCAAACCAATTGCTACGGCCGCAGGTTGGCTTGCATGGTCAACGAGATATATTTTTCGCAACCACGCAAGCAAACTTTGGCGCTCGAAGACGAACCTTTGGAGCGAACCGTTTCGCCGCGCTCTACAATCAATTCTTGCTTCCGGAAACCCAACGCGAACGCTTCGACGTGGTGCTGGTGAAGCCGCGCAACCCGCTCAATATAGGAGCGGCGGCGCGGGCTATGGCCAACTTCGGCTTCTCACACCTTTCCGTTGTCGCTCCCTTTGCACCTACCTGGCGCGAGGCGCGGTCTGCCGTGGACTCTCAGGGTGTGCTGGTAAACGCTGTGGAATCAGCGACTCTTGGCGAGGCCGTGGCCGGGGCGACGCTGGTGGTGGGCACGGGGAGCCTGCAATATCGCAAGCCGGAGCAACCGGTGGTTGTTTTGCCAGAGTTGGCCCCTTTGGTCAATCAGGAGTTGGCTCGCGGCGGACGCGTGGCGCTGGTCTTTGGGCCTGAAAAACATGGACTTACGCGTGACGACCTGTCGTGGTGTCATCTGCTGGTGGAGATTCCGACAGACCCCGGCCAGCCCTCGATGAACCTGGGGCAGGCTGTGGCTGTTTGTCTTTATGAGCTGGCGGCGCGGGTTGATTCCGCAGAGGGTACGAGCGGGCCGGAGCCGGCGGAATCAGGCCGGCTGGAGCTGCTGGCGGGGGTGGTGGAAGAGGCGATGGAGGCGGCGGGCTACTCGCCGCGCGCGATGCAGGCGGCCAACCGGCGGGACTTGAGATTGTTGTTGCGGCGGCTGGCGCTCTCGGCGCACGACACCCGGCGGATTCTGGGCATCTTCCGGCGGATTCTCTGGCGGCTGCGGCATTAAAACTGCGTTACCGCGCGGATGCTGTGGGGCGGTTTCCTGATAAAGTCAAGCGCAAGGACTACTGAAATGCAGATGGATTTGATGCGCAGTCGTTTTGGTTTTTTGCGGGTTTGGGTTCGGCTGGGCTGCTGCGCGGCGCTGGCGCTGGGGATGGCTTTTCCTGCTCATGGGCAGCAACCGGCAGCCGCGGAACAGACTCCGGTGGCACAGGCGACTGCGCCGGAAAAGGCTCTAGCTGGGCAAGCGACCGAGAAGGCAGCGCCTGAGGCCGGCCGCATTACGGAAGCAGAGCTTAAACAGTTGTTGGTAGGCAAGGCGCTATATCTGCGCGGCAGCTACCTGGATAACACGCTCAGTTTTGACGAGCACGGGCGACTGATTGGGCACGCGGCACAGGGGTCGTACACGCTGTGCGCAATCGAAATCGACAAGGTGCGGCTGACGCGGCACAAGGTGGTGCTGGAGGGTGCGCGATACGGGCTGCACTTTCTGGGCCAGTTAGCCGTTGAAGATCAAGCGAGCGCCTTCGACCGTGTGAAGATTACTCCCAAGAAGAAGCTGGTGAAAATCACCATTGACCGCGAGATGGTGGTGAAGGCGAAGAAGGTGAAAGCGGCCGGCAAAGTCAAGGGCAAGACGCCCGCGGCGACGAAGCCGGCTGAGCCGAGCGAGGCTGAGCAACTGAAGGCTTCAATCGCCGCCACGCCCGAGGCGGAACGCCCGGCGGACCCGAATAGCGTGACGACGACTACTTCGCCGGCACACGCGAGGCGGATGCTGAGAGACTCGATTGATAGCGTTTTTGCGCAGGGGATGGACGAGCGGATGATCGCCGCGATGCCCGATTTCTGGAAGCTCTACTACCAGGCTGTTGCCGACAAGGCTGATTATCGCCCCAAAGACGCGGCTGTTTTACGCCAGAGTGCGGTGGACCAGAAGGCCGCGCTGCTGACGAAATTCGAGCCGGAGTCGAATGAATTTGCGCAGGCGAAGGGCGTGGCGGGGATGGCGCTTTATCACACGGTGGTGGGCACGGACGGGAAGGCGGGCGAGATTGCCGTGGGGCGGCCGATCGGCTTCGGGCTGGACGAAAACGCCGTGGAGGCCATCCGAAAAGCCAGTTTTCAGCCGGCGGTGAAGGACGGCAAGCCGGTCCCGGTGCTGCTGGACCTGGTGGTACAGTTCAGGATTTTTGACAAGCGGACTGATGTGGCCAAACCGCCCGAGGCCGCCGATAAGCCAGCCGAGCCGGTACTACCCGGGCCTTATAGCCTGCCGCCGCAGCAATAGTGATCTGGGGCTGATCGGCGGGCGATGCGTGGGTAGCTCGCTATTCCTCCTGACGGATAATTTCGTCGAGGGTGGGCTTGTGCTTGGCGGCGCGGCCGGTGCGGGGTTCGGTGTCGATTACACGCGCGGGTTTTGGCTGGCCTACACGCTCGCGGGCGTTGGCTTTGACGGCCTTGGCGGCTGAGAATTTCCCTGGCTTGCGTTTCGTCATGGCAAGGCTAGTATGGAATATGAGGCGGCGGAACGGAAGCGCGTTCGCGGTTCGCGGCGGCGGATTTCGCCGGGATGGAGAGCTGACAGGCCATGGAAGAGCGGGATTTTTTCAACGAAACAACGGAGCAACGCACTCATACGCTGACTTGCCCCAAGTGCGGGCAGGAGGGCGAGTACAAGGTCACATGGATTGTGCGGCGCAAGCGGGCACAACTGGCGCGCGGGGCTGACGAGCGGGACCGGGCCAAATTCGCCAAGGCGCAATCTTACATGGTAAGACGCGACGAAAAGCTGGCCTGCACTAATGTTCGCTGCCGCAAGGCTTTCGAGATCAGTTCGCTGCAATCGGTGGCGTTTATCACTGACTGAGGAGCAGGGGAGCTAGTCTGTTTCCCACCCTTGCGACAAGAACAAGTACGTCGCAAGGATGGGGCACCCGCCCATTATCGCGAGAAGAACGGAATCGCCGCAACCCTTCCCCAGTTCCGCACGCCTCTAGAGGCAGGCGCGCAAAGCCCGCGTTCTTCGAGGAGGAACCATGAACGCTCCTACACTTTTCGTCGTCCGGCGGCAAGCTGCGCTGATTGGTCTTGTCGCCTTGCTGTGGATTGTGCCCGCCAGCCGCGCACAGGAACTCAAGCCCATCCAATTGCCCAAGCCGCAGATGACGGCCGGGATGCCGCTGATGCAGGCGCTGGCCGAGCGCAAGACCACGCGCGCGTTTCTGGATAAGCCGATGCCGCTGCAAACTCTCTCGAATCTTTTGTGGGCGGCGTTTGGCGTGAACCGGCCGCGCGAGGTAAAGCCGGGGTTGGGCCGTACCGCGCCCTCGGCGATGAACAAACAGGAGATTGAGATTGATGTGGTTCTTGCGCAGGGGGCCTATGTTTACGACGCGGAGACCAATCTGCTGCGGCCTGTTGCGGACGGCGACCTGCGCGCGAAGATGGGTGCGCCTCCCGCCGGACAGGCGGCGGTGACGCTGGTCTACGTGGCCGGTGGAAATTGGGACTATGCGCAGGTGGACACGGGTTTCATCGGCCAGAATGTGTACCTGTTTGCGGCGTCGGCGGGATTGAACGCGTGGTTCTATGCCCTGCACGGGCAGCAGGACGCCACGGAGGTGGCTGCGGCGCTGAAATTGACTGCCGGGAAACGTCCGCTTTACGCGCAATCGGTAGGGTACCCGGCGAAATAGCGCAACGGGCTGGGGAATGCTTCTCTGCGTGCTATGTCTGTTGGCGACAAGTGGAAATCTCGTGTCGCCAAATAAGTGAATGCTAGGCGACATTCGGGTACTAATCTGCCGTCGACGAGTGATTTGGTGGCGATTGTGCGCTCACCGACGTCTTTCAAAATACCGGGGAAATCCGGCCCTCTATTCAGTTCGTAGTGCCTGAATTGGATCGATGCGCGACGCTCTCCACGCCGGAATCAGGCAGGCCAGCACTGCGACAGCCATCAGCATCGCCGCTGCGCCCGCAAACGCCGCCGGATCGAGCGGCTGGGTTCCATAGAGCATTGATCGCAGCAGTTGCGTGGCCAGAGCGCTGGCAGCGACGCCAAAAATCAGTCCGATAAGCGCAGGGCGGAGCCCTTCGAAAAGAACAAGTCGCAGGAGCTGTGATCGCTGCGCGCCAACCGCAATGCGAAGACCGATTTCCGCCGTCCGCTGCGTGGTCAGATAGGAGAGCACTCCATAGAGGCCGACCGCCGCCAAAAGAAGCGACAGGGCGGCAAAGGCCAACAGCAGATTGGCCGCGAAACCCTGGCTGGCTGAGGTCTTGCCAAGAATCTGGTCCATTGTCAATGCGTTATAGACGGGCAACTCCGGCTCGAGCGCCGAGATCTGTCGCTGGATGGGCATGGACATCGTCAGCGGATCGGCGGAAGTGTAGGCCACGATCGTCGCCTCCGAAGTCTGATCGGGAATGCCCGACAGGATAGGGAAGTACATCGTCGGCTGAATCGGCTTGGTAACGTCAATGACCGTGTCGCCGACTTCGCCGAGGATCTCGTAAACTTCCGGCTTGGTATCCCAGTCCACGCGGACATGCTTGCCGACCGGGTCGTCGCCCGCGAGGTACTGATCGACGAACGTCTTGCTCACAACGACGTAGTGATCGTTACTGAGTCGCTCGTGTTCTGTGAAGACGCGCCCGCGCAGCAGTGGAATCTGCATCACGCTGAAGTACTGTGGGTCGGCGGTCAAAGTGATGGCGTAGTACTGAAGGGTATAGCTCGGCGCCGGCCGCTCCAGAATGGTGAACACCCTGCTTTCGGACGGGCCCACGCCCGGAGGAACGGAAACGAGGCCCACACCGCGCACCCCGGGCAGCCGGCGCAAGCGCTCCAGCAACGACTCGTGAAAGCCCGCCACCTTGTCGCGCGTACGGTATTGGATTTCCGGAAGGCCGAATTTCATGGTAATCACGCTATCGATGCGGCAGCCGAGATCTGTTGTGCGCAGGTGCAGGAAGCTTTTGAACAGCAGGCCCGCTGAGATCAGAAGCATTACCGTAAGCGCGATCTCAATCGTTAACATCGTCTTGCGCAGCCGCGCCCGGGAGGCGCTGCCGCCCATCGTTCGCGAGGAATCGCGCAGTCCCGAAAGCAGCCCTTTTCCGGTGGACGAAATTGCGGGCACAAGGCCGGCCAGCAATGCTGCCGCGGCTACCAGGGCCAAGGTAAACGCGAGAACCCACACATCGACATGCACCGACTCGGCGCGCGGCAGATTGCGCCAATGTGCCGCGAGCCAGTAGGTCGAAGCCAGCGACAGCAGCAAGCCCAGTGCTCCACCGGCCAGACAGATCAGCAAGCTTTCCGTCATCTGCTCGCAGATAAGAACAACACGGCTGCCGCCAAGCGCACCGCGCACCGCAACCTCCCTGCGCCGAGTCGCCGACCTCGCCACCAGCAGATTGGTGAGGTTCAGGCAGGCAATCAGGAGCATGCAGCCCACCGCACCCAGCAATACCAGTAGAGGCGTGCGCACATTCTTGGCAAGGTCGTCGATCATCGGCCGGAACCACACGTCTTCGGCTACAGGCTTCGACGCATTGGCGAGGTGGATCTGATACTGCAGCGCACTCACCTCGCTCGTCGCCGCCGCTGCGCTCACACCCGGCTTGAGTCGTGCCACCACCATGCTCTGGTGGTCGGCGTGCCCGTAGTCGCCCGGCGAGTACGAGAAGGTCTGCGCATACGGCAGCCAGAATTGAATTTTGGCATCGGGATACGTAAACCAGCTCGGCAGCACGCCAATGACTGTAGTTGGTTTCGTGTCCAGATGAACCTGCTTGCCGATGATCGACGGATCGCCGGCAAAGCGGCGCTGAAAGATGCTCCAGGTCAGCAGCACAACGGGCTGCCCTTCCGGCTGGTCTTCAGCGTCAGTAAAGGTCCGCCCCAAAACCGGCGACACGCCGAGCAGGGGAAAGAGATTGGCCGAACCTGCGGCGCTCTCCACAACTTCAGGTAGCTCACTCTGCACGCCGGAGATGATGCCTCCGTATGCGCGCATGGCGGCCATGTCTTCAAAGCCGCGGCTCTGCGCGCGCCAGTCGCGGTAGTCGCCGGCAGCGACGGTATTGAACCCATCCCCGCCGTGGTTGTGGCGAAAATGATCGTAGAGCATCACCAGCCTGCCGGGATCGCGAAACGGCAGGGGCCGCAGAAGCACAGCACGCACAATGGTGAACAGCGATGTGGTTGCGCCGATACCGAGCGCCATCACGAGCACCGATACGATCGAGAAACTCGGCGAGCGCCACAACGTGCGCACGCCATATTTAAGGTCGCGCAGCAATCGCTCGAGCCAGTTCCAGGTCCACACGGCCCGCGTCTGCTCACGTATCACAGTAGGGTTTCCGAAAGCGCGCACGGCGGCAAAATGGGCCTCTTCCGCGGACAACCCGAACTCCTGTTGTTCCTCTTCTTCCAGTTCAAGGTCAGACTGGAGTTCTCGCGCCAGGTCCTCATCCCGATTCTTCCACGGCCACCATCGCATATCAGCTCTCCTCAGCCGCAGGCCACATCACGCGAGCCACCGCGTCCGCCATCTGCTTCCACTGCGATTCTTCGACCACAAGCTGCTTCTTGCCTTTATCCGTCAACCGGTAGTACTTGAACTCGCGGTTGCGGTCCGGCGCCGTCTCCCATTTGGACACCACCCACCCTCTCTTCTCCAGCCGATGCAAGGCGGGATAAAGAGAACCATGCTGCATCTGCAGAAACTCATTCGTGGCCCTCTGAATATGCTTGCCAATCTGATGTCCGTGCGCCGGCCCATACAGAAGCGTTTTCAGGATCATCATGTCCAGCGTTCCCTGCAGAACGGCACTGCGTTGCTTCGACTCTTTCGGCATGGAAGAGACTCTACCCTCAATAACTACGATGGTAGTCATTCGACTATCAAATCGTCAAGATGTATCGTGAAATGACGAGATCAAATCACTCATCCAGCATAGTTTCCGGGGTCTTCACCGGATTAGTACCCGAAAACGCCCATGTCGCCAGGAGGGATTCTCGATAGGCGCAAAATCTCCTCGTATCTGGAACCGGACCGTGGTGACCTTGTGGTTGGACATCGGGAGGGCCGTAGCAGGCTACTGACCGATGTTTACATTGTTTGATTTTTGGCGGAGCAGCCTTGTTCTCCGCGAGGAGGGCTCCAGAGCAGGCGAGGCGCTTAGAAGAGCCGCGACTCTGGCGCAGGGACCGCAACTTGTGATTGAATCGAGGGTGAGAGCGGGCGCGCCGGGAGATCGCAAGAATTTGGCGCGGCTCGACAGGGCGAGATCCGCCCAAGAGAAAACTGGAGAGACGAAAATGGCAAATTCCCTGCTTCCCCCAGAGGAACGTCATCTGACCCCTGACCAGGTGGAGGCGCTGGATAAGCGGCGCGACCTGGGCCACACCTTGCTGGTAATCGCAGGGCAGTTTGCGGCGATCGCTACAATCCTGCTGTTGTGGGTGGGCCAGGATCTGGCCTATTCGCCGGGCTGGGCGCGTCCCATGGCTTACTACTTCGCAATCGCGCTGGTGATTATCGCCGTTTGCGGGGTGGTGGGATTTTTGCTGCGCCGGGGAACGCCGAGGATTGATTAAGAGCCGTGACTCCCATCCATTCCGCAAAAGGCGCGGAATGGATGGGGCACCCGGCATCCCTCGCACCCGACATCCCTTGCACCCGACATCCCTTGCACCCGACATCCCTTGTACTCGACATCCCTTGCTGACACGAGTGCGCGAGAAGCAAAGCGGTGTAGCGTTGAATTCACCAATGGCTGCTGTTTCCCCAAACTTCGCGACCGCTGACCACGCGCCGGGCCCAAAGCCGCCGGTGGAGACTGCGCCGGTCCCTGCCGCACGGTTGACCGACGGGCTGGGGCGAGTCATCCACGATCTGCGCGTCTCGATCACGGACCGGTGCAACTACAAATGCGTTTATTGCCGGACGGGGGAGCTTGGCGCACAGTTTCCGGAGCTGGGCATTGACGAATACCTGCGGCTGATTGGGATTTTTGTTTCGCTGGGCATTACCAAAGTGCGCTTGACGGGCGGTGAGCCGCTGCTGCGCCCGGGGATTGTAAAACTGGTGCAGGAACTCGCGCGCCTGCACACTCCAAACGGCGAGCCGCTGGACCTGGCGCTGACTACCAACGGCCACTTGCTGGACGGGCTGGCAGAGCCGCTCAAGGCGGCCGGATTGCGACGCGTTACCGTGAGCATGGACGCCGTGGACGCGCCGACATTCGAGCGCATCACGCGGGTTCCGGGCAGCTTTTCGGCGGTGCTTGCGGGGATTCGCGCGGCGCGGGCGGCGGGGCTGGAGCCGCTCAAGATTAATTGCGTTCTGCTGCGTGGCTTCAACGACGATCAGATCGAAGGCTTTGCCCACTTTGCGCGGCAAGAAGGCGTGGTGGTGAGGTTTATCGAGTTTATGCCGCTGGAGGAAGGCCGGCTGTGGACGCCGGAAATCGTGGTGCCGCTGGCGGAGATTGTGGAGCGGATTGGGCGTGTGTTGCCGCTGGTAAAGCTGGAACCACGCGAAGCGAGTGAGACGGCGCGGCGCTATGGCTTTGAGGATGGAATTGGCGAGATCGGCATCATCGCCCCGGTGAGCCAGGCCTTCTGCGGAGCGTGCAGCCGGGTGCGGCTGACCTCCGACGGCAAGATCCGCACCTGCCTGTTTTCCCAGGTGGAGCACGACCTGTATGGACGCCTGCGCGGGGGCGCGAGCGATGCGGAACTGGCCGGTTACATTGCGCACGTGGTGAGGGGCAAGGAGCCGCGCCATCATATCGGAGAGCCGGGATTCCTGAAGCCTTCCCGTTCGATGGTGCATATTGGCGGTTGACTGAAAGCACCCGGTCGGCACACAATCTTATCTACCTTCCCCTGCAATGCAACCCAGACGCGAGTCTGTTCCCGGCTCTGCGTCCAGAACCATGGTGTGGCAGAATTGCGGATAGAATCATAGCGCAGAGACGCTGACTTTTTGAACGCGGAAATGGACGCCCAGATGGCAAAAAAGACGGAAAGCCGCATCCCGCTCGACGACCTTCTCGTCTTTCATGAGGTGACGCGCTCGCTGACCTCGAGCTTCGACCTGGATTCGATTCTGCGCACCATTATCGAACACATGGAGCGGTTCATCGAGGCCGAGCTGTGGACGCTGCTGATGGTGGATGAATCCGGCAAGGAACTGTACTATGCGATAGCCGCGGGCAGAGATGATGTGCCGCTGCAAGGGTTGCGCATGAAGGTGGGCGAGGGCGTGGCCGGCTGGGTGGTGGAGCACGGCGAGACGCTGCTGGTTCCCGAGGCCGGGGACGATCCGAGGGTCACGCAAGAGTATGGCGCGCAGCCGAACTCGGTGCGCTCGGTGATCGCCCTGCCGCTCAGGGGACGAAAGGGGACGCACGGCGCTATTGAGATATTCAATCCGCGGGCCGACCAGCTCACCGACTACACCATCGCGTTTCTGCATATTCTGGCCGACCATGCGGCAATCGCGATCGAGAATGCACGCGACGTGGCGCGCGTTCAGCAACTGACCATCACGGACGATTGCACGACGCTGTACAACGCGCGCTATCTCTACGAGGTGCTGAGCGGAGAGCTGGAGCGGTGCGTGCAGGAGGGCCGGCCGGTGAGCATGGCGTTCCTTGACCTGGACCACTTCAAGATGGTGAACGACGCGCACGGCCATCTGGTAGGCAGCGAGCTGCTGGGGCGCGTGGGGCGGCGGCTGCTGGACCTGACCCGCAAGCAGGATTGGTGCTTCCGCTACGGCGGCGATGAGTTCGTGGTTCTGATGCCGGATACCGGCGAGGATGATGCGATGGCGCTGAGCACCAAGCTGCTGCGCGGGCTGATGGACACCGAATTCGTAATGAAGGACAAGCTGAAACTATGGGTGAGCGCGAGCGTGGGCGTGGCGACCGCGCCCGTCGACGACACGACCGTTCACGGCGTGATCGGTGTAGCCGATATGCGCATGTACGCGGTGAAAGCGCGCGGGCGGGGATCAGTGCGGGGCGCGTAGGCGGCTGCTGAGCCGCCCATCAGTGATAGGAGAACAGAAACTCCGCACTACGGCTGAAGTCTCGATAAAACAAACGGTATCCACCCAGGTCATAGCCGTCCACCGCGAAGAGAACTTCTGATTTACCGTCGCCGTCGTAATCCCCGGCATCGACGAGCGACATACCAGACCCAAGGAATCTCATTTTGCCCGATGGCTCAATGAGATACCATTGGCCGATAAACAGGCCACTATCGTCTGCGATACCGTCGCAATAGTACCCTCTCAAACCGAGTTGAACCAAGGACCAACCTTCCTTTGAGGAATAGGTTGAAACGACCTTTATTTCTTTAACGATGGGCTGCTTTGATTTCAGCTTATTTTCATGTGGATCCCTACAATTCGAAGCCCTCGGTAACTTGTCGCGAATTTCCTTGCGAACAGCATTCAGTTGTTCTTGCGAAAGTCGGGATGGCCTCCAGCTTTCCGGATCTTTGAAGTTGGGTTGCGAAACGGCTGCAAGTGGACGGTAAACTGGGTCATCAGTGAAGCCACCGTACTCTCTCGCTCTCTTGCCGACGGTTGGAACCGGTTCGGGAGTTGTAATCTCCTCCATTCCGACAAGGGCATATAAACGGAAGTCCTCGGGCGTGCGAGCCTCCATGCGGCCCAGGTCTTTTCCATCGAATGCAATCGTCCAGCTAACTTTTCGCGGATAAGATTTTGTGAGGGACTTCAAGCATTGCGTATTAGTACAGTCATTCGGAAAAGAACGCCACTCATTCCCATGCTTCTGAAACACAGCACGAACAACCCGAAAGTATGGATCACCACTATATATGCCCGCGTGATCTTCTAAAACTCCAAGAATCACGTCGGACTGAGGTTTACTCGGAACATTCTGCTGCTGAGCGACAGCCTGAAAAGTCAATGTAACAAGGAAGTACAACAAGCAGGATTGAATCGATACATTAAGGTGTCGCCTCATCTTTCCACCTCGGATGAAGCCTATCACAAGCAAATGCCTATTCGTCTTCGTCCGTTGGTTTTTCGGTGATCTGATTTGTTGCGAGCCGCTCCAACTGATTGCGCCAATCCAGGGATTCGACAAAGCTTTTTGACTCGCGCCAGCCGGGTTCTACGATGACGTGCAGTTCCAAATAGACGCGGGTGCCGATGAGGGACTCGATCTGAAGGCGAGCGGCAGTGCCGATTTCCTTCAGCTTGGAGCCGCCTTTGCCTATCAGAATGGCCTTCTGGCCGTCGCGTTCACAATAGATGGCGGCGGCGATGCGTGTGAGCGGCAGACGGGCCGGGGCCTGGCCTTTTTTTCGCGGAGGAGCAGGCGGCTCGGCCTCTTCGTAGCGCTCAATGACAACTGCTGAGGCGTAGGGCACCTCTTCGCCGGTCTCGGCGAGGATGCTCTCGCGGATCAACTCGGCGACCATGAAGCGCTGCGGCTGGTCAGTGTATTGATCTTTGGGGTAGTAGCGCTCGCCTGTGGGCAGGGCCTCGACGATTTTGTTGACGAGAATATCCATGCCGTCGCGCTTGCGCGCGCTGATGGGGATGACCTGGGCAAAGCCAAAATGGTGAGTGAGCGTGTCGATCAGCGGCAGTAGCTGGTCTTTGGCGACGAGATCGATCTTGGTGAGCACGAGGAAGACCGGGCAGTCGAGCTTGCGAATGAGGCCGAAGAGGAATTCGTCTTCGCTGGCCCAGTTGGTGCGGTTGTGCTTGGGAGTTACGACTGGCGCTTCCACATTCCCAGGTCCCAAAAGCGGGACCTGGGCCACCCGATCCTCGTCGGTGGGTTCAGCGGCGGCTTCCAGTTGCACGCGGCGCGTGGCGTCCATGAGGACAAGAACAAGGTCGCGGGTTTCGAGAGCTTCGTAGACCTCCTGCAACATGCGGCGGTCAAGGTGCGAGCCGGGCTTGTGGACGCCGGGAGTATCGACAAAAACAATCTGCGCGGCGGGATGCACGCCTTTACGCGCTGGGACCTCGACCACCCCCGCGATGCGGTTGCGGGTGGTTTGCGGCTTGGCGGAGACAATGGCTACCTTTTCGCCGGTGAGGACGTTGAGAAGCGTGCTTTTGCCGGCGTTGGGCCGGCCGAGAATGGCGACAAATCCTGATTTCAAAGGGGAAAATGCTCCTGACTCAGTTTACGACGTTTCAGGATGGCCGGGCAGAGTTTGTGGCTTCCCACCCATTCGCAAAGAACGCGAATGGATGGGGCACCCAAAATCTGTTAGGGAATTAAGAGGCCGGCGTTGGTCCCGATTCTTCAGCCGGCGGGAAGACGCGGAGGCGCTCGACGCGGCGGCCGGTGGAAGCGACAACCTCAATCTTCATGCCGACGGATTCAAGCTGGACGACTTCGCCGGGGAGCGGGATGCGGCCCTCGATTTCGCTGACCAAGCCGCCGAGGGTGGTGGCTTCGTAGGCCTCGTCAAGATCGGTCAGGCCGGGTTGCTCGCCGAAGAGGCTGGACAACTGGTTGACAGGAAAGCTACCGGGGACAAGCCAGACGCCATGCGGCTCGCGCTGCGGCTCTTCAATGGGTACGTCCACTTCATGTTCGTCGCGGATGTTGCCTACGATCTGTTCGAGCAGGTCTTCGATGGTGACCAGGCCGGCGACGCCGCCGTACTCGTCGATGACGATGCGCATGTGCTGCTTTTCGCGCTGCATTTCGCGCAGCAGCTCGTAGCCGCGCTTGGTTTCAGGGACGAAGACGGCTGGGCGCTTGATGGATGCGACAGTTTGCGTGTGGGCCTCGGCGTCGGCTATCTGCAGCAGGTCGTGTGCGAAGGCGATGCCGGTGACGTTGTCGAGGGAGCCGGAATAAACCGGGACGCGGGAGAAGTTGTTCACGCGCAGCAGCTGCAAAAACTCCTCGATGGTGGTCTCCTCGCGGACGGCAAAGACGTCGGGGCGCGGAGTCATCACCTCGCGCACGAGCTTGTCTCCGAACTCGACGGCGGAGCGGACCAGATCGCGGTCGCTCTCTTCGAGAATGCCCTCATCTTCGCCGGCTTCGAGCAGCGCCTCGACATCGGCTTCAGACTCTTCTTCGGGACTGGCAGGCTGCTCGGCCAGCGAGGCTACGGAGAAGAAGAAGCGGACAAAGACGGTGATGGGCGTCATGAGCCACAAGAGAAAACGGATGGGCCAGATGAGACGCGCCGCCCAGCGGCCCTGCGTGCGGTCGAAGAGCAGCGTGGGGAAAAGCTGGTTGCAGAAGACCACGACGAGCACCAGTGCGAGAACGGCCTGAGCGATTTCGGCGGGAGCGGGACGAGCCAGGTCCGGAGCGCGATCGAAGAGGAACACGCCGAGGCCCAGCGCGATGACGCCCAGCGCGAATTGTTGCAGGACCGCCGCGCAGATGGCTGCGTGGTCGCGGCTGAGGCCCAGTTGCGGCTCGACCAGGTCTTCCCACGCATCGAGATTTTCTTCGATCTCGTGGGTGAGGATTTTGCCGAACTCCGAGTAGACGCGGCTGATGTAAGAGGCCAGCGTTTCGATGGCAGCGAGGACGACGATGAGGAGGATGATGAGGGTGGTCATCTCTTCGGGCTCCGTTTGCGGGCTGGGTTTTGTGGTTTCCCAGGTCCCTCAGGGGCTAAAGCCCGGCCCAATTTTTCTGGAGCAATGTACGGGCTAAAGCCCGTACCCTTCAACCGAAGACCCGCACCCTTTAGCCTCTGCTTCCCCTTGTCACTTCGTTTCACATTTGCGCGTTCGATGAGACCCTGCGGCAATTTGAGTTTAGCGCGGAGCAGGCGCTCACGGCGGGCCATCTGGCCGGTGTCGGATTCGTGGTCGTGGCCGGCGAGATGGAGCAGGCCGTGGAGGATGAGCACTTTGATTTCGATGGAGAGCGAATGATTTTGTTCGATGGCCTGACGGAGCGCTGTTGGGACGGAGATAGCCAGGTCGCCGGCGATTTCTTCCGCGCCGATGCCATCGGCGGGAAATGAGAGCACGTCGGTGGTCTTGTTTTTGTTGCGGAACTGGCGATTGAGCTTGCGGATGGCCACGTCGCTGGTGAGGAGAACGGTGACCTCGCCTTTGAGACGGACGACGGATTGCGCTTCGGCCAGAAAACGGGCTAACGTGCGGGCCGAGGGCAGACTTAGCTTTCTGTTTGAGGTCGCAAGGCGGGTCACAGGCGTTTGCTTCGCTGCCGTTGATGTCAGCGCGGGGTGAGAGTCCAAATCTGGGTCGAGGAGGATCATCGTGCTCGGGGGCGCAATGTGCGCGGACCCGGTAACTCTCATTCTACGCGGGTTGCGCTATCCCACCCTAGCCGCAAAGACAAAGACGCGGCGAGGGTGGGGCACCCGGTTTTCAATGCCGCATGAAGCTACTGCGGTTTGGCGGGGTGGAGCGACTGCGGCTGCTGGCGGTTTTCGCGCGCGGGAGCGCCGACTTCGATGGCTTCGCCTGCGCTGAGCGGCAGCTCCTGCTGTTGACTCTTCACCGATTCGTAGGCTCTCACAATGCGCTGCACGAGCGCGTGGCGGACGACGTCGCAATCTTCGAAGTGGCAGAAGTGGATGCCTTCGACGCCGTCGAGAATGTTGATGGCGTCAAGCAGGCCGGACTTGCGCGGGTTGGGTAGGTCGATCTGCGTGATGTCGCCAGTGATGACCGCCTTGGAGTTGTTGCCCATGCGGGTGAGGAACATCTTCATCTGCTCGATGGTGGTGTTCTGGGCTTCATCCATGATGATGAAGGCGTCGTTGAGCGTGCGGCCGCGCATGAAAGCCAGCGGGGCGACCTCGATGACATTTTTCTCAAACATTTTGTCGACCTTCTCCGGATCAAGCAGGTCGTAGAGGGCGTCGTAGAGCGGGCGCAGATAGGGATCCACTTTTTCCTGAAGGGTGCCGGGCAGGAAGCCAAGTCGTTCGCCGGCTTCGACCGCGGGGCGGACGAGGATGATGCGGCTGACCTTCTTGGCGTTCATGGCGGCGACAGCCATGGCGACGGCGAGGTAAGTTTTGCCGGTTCCGGCGGGGCCGACGCCGAAGACCATGTCGTTCTGCTCGATGGCCTCGACGTATTTGCGCTGGTTGATGGAGCGCGGCTGGACGGCGCGCTTGACTCCCGCCGAGCGCTGCTTGCCTGAGTCGGCCAGTGAACGCAGAGTGGTAGCGGGATCGGCCACGACAAGGCGCAACATCCCGTTCAATTCGCCGTTGTGCGGGTTGACGCCCTGGCGGCGCATGGCCTCGAAGTCCGCGAAGATGCCGCGGACGCGGGTTACGCCGGTTTCCGGTCCCTCGATATGGACGGCATCGGAACGAAGATCGATGCGCACGCCAAGCGAGTCTTCCATGAGCCTGAGGTTTTCATCGCGAGTCCCAAACAGGGGCTCCAGATTGGGAGTGATCTCCAGAGCGATCTTCAATGGTTTCGATGGCCTCCAGTGCTACGTGGTGAGGTTGAGTGGAGCGGGTTGGGTTGGTGGACAGGGCGCAGGACTGACTAGCAACTCGCACCACGAGTTGCAGGCAAGCGGTTGAATGAGCGGGAAACCGGCGCACGCGGCGCAGGACCGGGCTGAAGCTCTGGGCTGAAGTGCGGGACCGCGGGTTGGAGTGGGCTACCAAATCCGGAGTCAGTCTTCGGTATCTGGGCTTGAGAGTAGCGCCAACCGGGCTGGGAGTCAATGCGCGGCGCAATGATTTCTTGTGAATAGTGCGCCTGAGCGGTTACCCCGCCCGACGCGACGGCTCCCTCATCCGTCCCCAGCCAAAAGGGACCCTAAAGCTGCTCTTCCGCAGGGGGCTTCGCGTAGGTCTCAGCGAAGGATTCGTCGGGGAGTGTAGCCGGCCAGCCGATTATGACCAAAAACACATCGAGAACGAAAAGCGCAATGGCAACGTCATTGAAAAGCGTGGCTTGGGGCAGGTCTGGCCAAAATTGATTGGCCGCCCAGAAGAGAAAGGCAGCGGCCAGCAGAACCGCCTTGACGGCTTCCAGGCGCGCTGGCCTGCGGGCGGTCTGGAAAACGAGGTAGGCCAAAGCGATCATGGCAAGGGGAAATGCGGCCAGAACGTCATGCGCTCTGGCAGGAAACAGCCGGGGAAAGGCGTCCCATGCGACCAGCACTGCGATGCTTGCCAGCGTGACCACACCGAGGATCACTGGAAGAGCGCGATGGGCCCGATTGAGACGAGTTTTCATAGGTTATTATTGCCAACGCCTCAAAAAGAAACCGTAAAGATGTGCGAATTGCCCAGGTTGCCCCGGCTCATGGGGGAGTCAAAGGTCAACCAATTCGCTTCCAATCGGTATTCTTTAGGGCGGCTACACGCCCCGGCCTCATCGCTCACGGCGCAGACGCATTGACCCGATGGCCCGTTTCCAGTAGACTATGAAATTGCGAGGGATGCGGCTCGATTTGCATTCTGACACCGCATCATTTTGCCTGAAATCAGGGCTTGCGATTTTGCCCCTGAACCCAGCGCACTGAAATAAAGGATAAGCAATGGCAAACCATGTATCTTCGCTGAAGCGCGCCCGGCAGACCGTAACCCGCACGGAAGTGAACCGCTCGAACCGCACCCGCGTGCGCACCAGTCTGCGCGCACTGCGCGAGGCCTTGACCAAGGGTGATGTACCGGCCGCACAGGCGCAGTATCGCGAGACCGTCTCCATGCTCGACAAGAGCGTGCAGAAGGGGATTTTGCACGACAACACCGCCTCCCGCTACAAGAGCCGGTTGAACGCGCGTGTGAAGGCTCTGGTTACAGCCAAAGCATAACGGCGGCGCGAACGCCGGGAAAAGATTGAATGAAGAGAAGCAGCCGGGAGCAATCCTGGCTGCTTTTGTTTTGTGCGCGGCAGCTAGAACTCGTAGCGGAGGCTGAAGACGGGGTAGCGGCCCATCTGGTCGGCCTTGGCGATAGGCTGGCCGCTCGGGTTGCCGCAACCCCACGCCACTTGGCAGTCGTCGAGCCAAACGTAGCCCAACAGGTTGCCGCGATTGAGGATATTTTCAGCGCCGGCGTGGAGTTCAAAGACGCCCCTGGGAACGCGGAAGCGGCGCTCCAACTCGACGTCCAGGCGGTTGTAGAGCGGGGCGCGCGCGGCGTTGACGCGAGTGAGATCGTAGATGCCGCGGCTTTGTGCGTTCGAATCGGCGAGATCGAATGGAGTGTAGGGACGGCCGCTGGAAACCGATTCGCGCAGGTCGAGCTGAATTCCCTTCCACATCTGGAGGTTGCCGAGCGCATTTGCCGCCATGGGCGTGTCGTAGTTGCCGGGGCGGCGAACGCCGTCGAGCGCGCGGTAAGTGGATTGTGAACGGGCGGCAGAGAGAAGCAACTGCGCACGGTTGCGCGAGTGAGCGCGCAGCGTCAGCTCAAGGCCGCGAGCCTGAGAGGTCCCGGAACTGGTCAGCGGCAACCAGACAAATCCCTGTCCGAGAGTATCGACCATGTTGGATAACATGAGCGCCGGATATTCGGTGGAGACAGGCTCGCGGCGGTAGTTTTTTTGATAGCCCTCGATGTCGAGCGTGCCCCATGATGCCTGCAAGACCCTCATGCCCAGCGCCTCCTGGCGGACCTGAGTGGGCCGCAAACTGCGATTGCTCGCGTAGCTGATCATGTCCATGATGGGAGGCAATTGCGAGGAGATGTTCACCGAGCCGTGAAGGATTTGGCGGCTATTGAGCCGATAGGAGAGCGAAACGCGCGGGTCAAGAGCATAGCCGCCGGTGAGGGCGAAGGTTTCAGCGCACAGGCCGGCTAACAGCTTCCAGCGCGCGCCGAGGTTGCCTTCGGCTTCAACAAACGCGGCGGTCTGGCCAGTGGAAAAATTGCGCTGGAAGGTGACGGCGTCGGAGCGCGCGGGATTGACGTTGAAGGGCGATTGCTGGCCGTTGGGCTGGGCTACGGAGTCATCCGGGGTGGTCAGCTTGCCGCTGGCGCCGGCAGAGAAGAGCCAACCGCGAACGGCAGCGCGCAATTCGTAATTTAAGGCTGACAGCCCGGTGCGCGAGTCTTCCTGGTAAGTCGGCAACAGAGTTACTGGATGGCACTTACCGCTTCTGTCAATCACTTCGCCGATTTGTTGCTGCTGACTAATGTTCTGCTGGGTGAGCGATGAACTGGCGGTGAGATTGGCGGTAAGTTGCGGAGAGTAGTTATGACGCCAACTAAGTGCCTCGGTCGAGCGCCAGCCGGAATATTGAGTTTGATAGATGCTGGTGGCGTCGGGCGAGGGGCACGGCGTTATATCGATGGAATCCGCGCCGCTCAAGCTGAGGAACGAGAGCGTGTCGCGGTCGCTGGGATGAAGCTCCAGATGCGCCATGCCGTTGGTATAAGCGGGAACGCCGTTGATGCCGATGTCGTTGGTGACGAGATTCAGAATGCTGCGGTGCGCGGTAAGAAGGAAGCTGCCCTTGTGAGCCAGCGCGCGCTGGTAAAGCCCGCCAGCACCCGCAATGCCCGCCGAGAGATTCCCGGTCTGATGAGCTTCGCCCAGTTCGCGAGTATGAATCTCAATCAGCGAAGAGAGGCGGCTGGAGTAGGCGGCGTCGTAGACATCGTCCCGCATATCCATGCTGCTGACAGCGGTGGAATCAATCATGGACGTGAATCCGCCGGTCGTGCCGGAGAGCGAGAAGTGGTTGATGTTGGGGACTTCGACGCCATCAACGACAAAGAGATTTTCAGTGGGATGGCCGCCGCGCACCAGCACGTCGTTGCTGAGATCGGAAACCCACACCACGCCCGGAAGCACTTGCAGATAACGGCTGAAATCTCCGTAGGTTCCCGCCGAGGAAAGAATCTCGATCTGGGTAACATTGGCGGCAGGCGAAAGTGGATCGAGAGCGGCTGATTGCTCGGCAACTACTTTCAGAGTGGTGAATGCTCTGGGCATTGGTATCGCGCGAGGGATGGAGAGCTCGATGCGGGCATCGGTGCCGGGAGCTTCGGCGGGCACAGCGCTCGCGATCTCCTGACCGGACTGCGCGAGGAGAAGCGCAGGATGCATGGCGAATAGAAATAACAGGAGCCAGCGAACGCGGGCCGGAGCGCCGTGGTTGGATAAGTTAGACATCTCTAATTAAGTGTTGCTTGAGTTGAGTGGAATGGAAACATCACATTGGGGCGGGATTAGGTAACGTGTGTCTCGTTTTGCGACGGTTTTTTTGGGATAAGTTATGGGTTTGTTACACGGTAGTCATTTTACGGATGGTTGCCGGTAACTCGGAGGGAGTTACCGGCAGGATTAGTCATCGCCGAAAGCTGAGTTATTCGAGTCGCTCGAAGATGGCGGCTGCGCCCATACCTCCACCGACGCACATGGTCACCATGCCGTAGTGAATCTGGCGGCGGCGCATTTCGGCCAGCAGCGTTGCGGTGAGCTTGGCGCCGGTGCAGCCGAGGGGGTGGCCGAGAGCGATGGCTCCTCCGTTGACGTTGATGCGGTCGGGATCGAGGCCCAGTTCGTGGATGACAGCCAGCGCCTGCGCGGCAAAGGCCTCGTTGAGTTCGATGAGGCCGATGTCAGAAAGGGTGAAACCGGCGTTGCGGAGAACCTTGCGAATGGCGGAAACGGGGCCCATGCCCATCTCCTCCGGCAGGCAGCCGGTGGCGGCGTAGGCGAGCAGCCGACCGAGGGGGTGAATGCCCAGTTCGCGGGCGTGGCCGGCTTCCATCAGAATGGTTGCAGCGGCGCCGTCGGAAGTCTGCGAGGAGTTGCCGGCGGTGACGGTTCCCTCTGCGTGGAAGGCGGGTTTGAGTTTAGCCAGAGCATCGAGCGAAGAGTCGGCGCGCGGGCCCTCGTCGGCGGCAAACGCGGATTCGGTAACGGTGGGCTTGCCTGCACTCGCGCCGGGAACTGCATTGGTGACGGGTACGGGAATCAGTTCGTCGGTAAAACGGCCGGCGGCTTGCGCGGCCACAGCCTTGCGATGGCTCGCAAGAGCGAAGGCGTCCTGATCGGCGCGGGAGACGCTGTAGTGGCGGGCGACACGCTCGGCGGTGAGGCCCATGGTGAGGATCGCGGCAGGATAATGGTCGGCGAGCCAGGGATTGGGGCTGGGCTTGAGTCCGCCAAAGGGCAGGAGGCTCATGGACTCGACTCCGCCCGCCACGACAACGCGGTCACCACCCGCACGGATGCGCAGATCGGCCTGAACGATGGCTTCAAGGCCGGATGCACAGAGGCGGTTGACGGTGACGCCGGGAACCTCGACCGGAAACTGGGCGCGCAGAGCGGCAAAGCGAGCAATGTTCCAGCCCTGCTCACCCTCCGGCTGAGCGCAACCGAGGATTACGTCGTCGATTTCGGCCTCTTTCAGCTCTGGAATTTTTTTCAAGGCTCCGCGCATGGCAACTGCGGCGAGGTCGTCGGGGCGAGTAGTGGAAAGAGCGCCTTTGGGGGCGCGGCCTATCGGGGTGCGAACGGCGCTGACGATGACGGCTTCCGGCATGGGGAATGCTCCTTTGCGATTCTCTGGGCGGCCTCGACCCTAGCCGCAAAAACTTGAGACGCGGCGGGGATGGGGCACCCAGCAAACTTAGTCCGGCATTTCCAGTATGGTCCAGGAATTTTTGGAATAGAAGTGGTAAACGGTGCGGCCTTCAACGACCGAATCGGCGAGGGCGTCGTGGTCTGGCCGCGCAGGGTGAAAGACGAGACCCGCCTGAGCCTGGCGAATCTGTTCCGGCGAAGCGGGATCGATGCCCCAGTTGAAACCGAGAACGCCGCTGGGGTCGTGCGGCTGAAGGCGCTCGGTTTCTGGCGCGGCGGAGAGAACAAAAAGATTGGCGGGGGCGCTGGAAAAGAAGACAAGCAAGGAGACCGTTCCCCGCTCCGAGCAAAGAACCGCCCAATCGGAGGAGCCGGCGCGCTCCAGGCTGGCATGGATGACGTTTTCCGGGCGATGCGCCTCGTAGGTCTGCGGAATGAGGCAGCCGCGCTGGGCGAGAAGAGTGATGAGTTCCTCGGGAAGGCCGGGAAACGAGCTGAGCGGCAGATGGCGGATGCGGTAGAGAGTTGCGTGGCCTGCGAGCAGGATCTGGCCGGATTCGTTGAGCGGCGCGGGGGGCAGTTCCTGAGCTGGGAGCAAGGCACAGGCGCAGAGCAGAGCGCCTAGTGGCCAAGCGAACTTTCTGAGACCCGCGCGAACCATGTAGATTGCAATCCCTCAGGGGCTAAAGCCCCGCTTTCATTTGCTGGTGATGTACGGGCTAAAGCCCGTACCCTTCGCCCGGAACCATTCTCGATGATTATGCGCTGCAATGCTAATTGCGCAGTGGTTTACCGGTTTTGAGGGTGAAGGCGATGCGCTCCTGCGTTTTGCGCTCGCCGCAGAGGGAGAGAAAGGCCTCGCGCTCGAGGTCGAGGATGTACTGCTCGGAAACCAGGGTTCCGGCTGTCACACGGCCGCCCGAGAGGATGTAAGCAGTCCAGCGCGCGACTTTCTGGTCGTGTTCGGATGCGAAGCCAGCCTCGCCCATCAGGAAAGCTCCGGTTTCGAGCATGGCTAGAGCAGCCGTGCCGGGTGCGGGAATCTGCGTGCGCGGTTGCGGTGCGATGTAGCCCGCGCCGGCCAGCAGCGCGACGTGAGCCTTGGCGTCGAGCAGCAGGCGCTCGCGGTTGAGGGTGATGCCATCAGCGGGGCCTAGCAGGCCGAGCGAGCGAGCTTCGGCGGCGGAAGTGGAGACCTTGGCCAGAGCGATGGTTTCAAAGGAGCGGCGCAACGCTGAGGAGAGCTCCGCAGACTGGGCAAAGCGCGAGGGCAGATTCGAATTTGGCACGCGCGGATCGGGAGGCGCAAAGGCTGTGGCCGCGTCGATGGCGTGGAGCAGCATTTCCTTTGTGCCGCCTCCGCCGGGAATAAGGCCGACGCCGGCTTCGACCAGGCCGATGTATGTCTCCGCGTGGGCCTGACGGCGCACGGCGTGAAGGCAAATCTCCGCGCCGCCGCCGAAAGTCAATCCGAAGGGCGCGGCAACCACCGGGCGCGGGCAATACTTGATAGCCATGGTCATCTTCTGGAAGCCGTGAATGACCGCGCCCAGCTCTTCCCACTCGCCCTCTTGCGCGGCCATGAGGAGTTGCATCAGGTTGGCGCCGACGGAGAAATTTTCGCGATCGCTGGCAATGACAAAGCCGGCAAAGTCGCGCACCGCCTCGGAGTCGGGATTGAGCACGGCCGAGGCCAGCGCCAGCACATCACCGCCGATGGCGTTCTTGAGCGAGTGCAGCTCGATGCAGCCGATGCCGTCGCCCAGATCGACAAGTGAGGCTCCAGCGTTGGATTTGACGACCCCGTTGGAGCGGCGGAAGTCCGCGATGCGGGCGTGGCCGGGGAATGTGGCGACGGGCTCCAGCTTCTTCTTTTCGGGCTGGAAACATTCCGTGCCGTCGTGGGCGTACCAGGAGGTGTGACCGGCAGCGAGCAAAGCCTCGGCGCGCGGACTTACCGGAAGCCCCAGCGCCTTCATGCGGTTTACGGTGGTGGCGACGCCGGCCGCGTCCCACATTTCAAACGGCCCCATCTCCCAGTTGAAGCCGGCGCGCATGGCGCGGTCGATGGAGGCCGCGTCGCCGGCGATTTCGCCGATGCGGTCGGCGGCATAATTCCACAGCGAGGCAAGCAGCGGCCAGAGGAAGGCCGCGGCCTTGTCCTTTCCGGGGTGGTTTTCCAGCAGCAGGCGCAACCGCTCGGAGGCTGAGGCGGCATTTTTGGCCATTTCCAGAGCTGGCAGGGCGGGTTTGCTGACCGGGCGGTACTCCCAGGTGGCAAAGTCGAGCGCCATGCGCATGTCTTTACCGTCTTCTCCGCGAAGTTTTTTGTAGAAGCCCTGGCCGGATTTGTCGCCGAGCCAGCCGCGCCGGACCATCTCCTGCAAAATGCCGGTAAAGGCGCTTTGCGTGACGCCCTTGGGGAAGTTGGCGGCAACATGGGCGGGAATGTCGATGCCCACCATGTCTGCGAGGCGGAAGGTGCCGGTGCGGGGCCAGCCAATGGCCTGACCGGTGAGCGCGTCCACCTCTTCGATGGTCAGCTTTTGCTCCAGCATCAGCGCGGCCGCGGAGAACATGACCGAGATGCCGATGCGGTTGGCGATGAAGTTGGGGGTGTCGTTGGCAATGACGACGAGCTTGCCCAGATTGCGGTCGGCAAAGGCGAAAAAAGCGGCGACGACGGCAGCGTCGGAATCGGCCGTGGGAACCACTTCGAGGAGGCGCATGTAGCGCGGCGGATTGAAAAAATGAGTTCCGAAGAAGCGGTCGCGATGCGCGGCGAGCCCGGCTGCGATCTGCTTGAGCGGCAGGCCGGAGGTGTTGGTGGTGAGCAGGGCGTGAGGCGCCAGATGAGGCACGACGCGAGCCAGGAGCGCCGCTTTTATCTCCAGATTTTCGGCCACGGCTTCGATGACCCAATCGCAGCCGGCAAGACGGGGCAGATCGTCCTCGAAATTGCCGGGGGTGATGAGCGCGGCGAGCGACGCCTCGTAGAGGGCAGCCGGTTTCGCCTTTGCCAAAGCGGCAAGCGCGGCTTTCGCCAGGCGGCTCTTATCGCTATCGCCCTCGCCGGAGGGGACAAGATCGAGGAGCAGCGTGGGGATGCCGGCGTTGGCCAGGTGAGCGGCGATGCGCGAGCCCATGGTGCCGGCTCCCAGCACGGCGGCTCGGCGGATGAGAAGCGAAGGAGCGACAGCAGGGGAAGTCGTGCTCATGCGGGTTCTCCGTAAATCTGTTAGATCAGCCTTTGGTGCTCTGCGATTCGGTTTCTGTTGGAACGGCTCCCGGTTGCCAGAGCAGCAGCAGGAGCAGAGAGGTCACAAACAAGACAGCGACCAGGATGGAAGTGCTGCCCATCATGCGCAGAACAAATCCAAACAAAGCCACGGATTCCGCCGTTGCAAACCGGATGATGTGTCCTGAAAGCCATGGGCCGCGAGGGTCTGGACTTTGCGCCGCTGGAAGAGACTTGCTCCGGGCACGCAGCAACATTCGTTGAACGATAAACCCCATGAGAGCAGAGGCGACTGCACAAAAGACGATACTCCACTGAAATGAGGCGCTCACGCTGTGTGGAGCAGGGTGGATGACCTTAAGGACGAAAATAAACATCAACACGGAGACGATCATGGCACATTGCAGGGTGCGAACCACCAGAATTGCCGGATTCATGCTTACTCTCCATGCACGGATTGGATGTAATACTCATCCACCATGCGGAAACCATCGCAGGATACGGAAGCGCGCGGCACCTGGTCAAGGATGAAGATTGAGCCCTTGCAGACTTGGCAGCATAAACGGCGCGGCTAAAGGCGCGCCCCTTCAAAAACCAGGCTATGAAGCGGCTTTTCGGCTATTTTGCGCGCCGGTCCTTGGAACTTGTACGCCGCTCTGGCTGAAACTCCGGTCCGGGACGGCCATGCGCCGGCTTGTGTGCAGAGGCGGATGCGCCGCTCGCAGCCGCTGAGCCGCCGGCGGAGGGTCCCGTATTGCTGGTCAGCAATCTATTCAGGGTGGGGATATTCGTGCGCTGCGCTTCCACAAAGTCCACACCCTCGGCCGTCAGCGTGAAAGCCGAGTTATCCGCGCGCGTGATGTAGCCTTTTTTTTGAAGATACCAGGTGGTGAATTCCAGATAATCGCGGGGAAAACCCATGCGCACTTCAACTTCCGTGAGCGAAACTTCCGGACTGGAAGGATGAGTGCGGCGCCGGATATAGAGCACCGCCAGCACCGCCAACCTACGGTTCAACTCACCTTCGATGTTATCCATAAAATCAATCGAACTGGATAAAGGGGGCGGCGGGGGCACATTACTTTGGAAAGAGGCATCGTACTTGGCGCGGCGCTCGGGATTGGACAGGACATCATAGGCCTGCTTCAAGAGGAAGAACTGTGAAGCATCGCCGGTATCCGCGTTGTCCGGGTGAAGGCGCGCCGCCAGATATCGATAGACGCGGTGGATGGTCTCGGGTTCGGCATTGGTGCTGATCTGGAGAAGTTCGTAGTAATCCGGAACTGCCATCTGTCTCCCTGGAAAATGGTTTCTCTCTTATCGACCGGGCTCAGAGCGCCTCCGCTCGGTCAGGGCCTTCTCATGGGAGGCCCTCGGAACAATATAGCCCAGCTGTGTATGCTTACGCTGATCCAATAGTGCGTTAGCACGATGCAGCGTTTCAGAATCACGGCTGGAAAACGCATGGGGATGAGTTTCTTTTGGGAGCCAGGTCTCTGAATGCTTGATTTTGTACCAACTCCGTGCCCCATCCATTCGCCTTTTTCCTGGCGAATCGGGGTCCCCAACGACAGGTCTTCGTCGTTGGGGTGATAAAGGGTGGGATACCACAAAAGCCAAAGGACAAATTCATACGGTCAGAGGACTGGTGACCAAAGTCGCCGCCGGCGAGGGCAGCCATCGGCCAGCCTGCTTGCCTCCGGTTTGACCCTCCCCGGTCGAGGGCAATAGTTTGGAAGAAGCGCGCAAATTGCGGTTTCGCGCGCCTCGACGAAGGAGGCCGGATGCAGGACAGAAGTTTCCCCTGGTTTTGGAAAGGCTTATTGGCGCTGATGCTGGCGGCGATGGCCGTGACGGGCGCGCGTGCTCAGGACCTGAAGAGTTTCGAACAGAGGATTACGACCAAGGTACTGGCCAACGGGCTTACGCTCATCATCTGCGAGCGGCCCGAAGCGCCGGTCTTCAGCTACAACACCTTTATTGATGCGGGCGACGTGAACGACCCCTCAGGCGAGAGCGGGTTGGCGCATATGTTTGAGCACCTGGCCTTCAAGGGAACCAGCCAGATCGGCACTACGGATTACGCCGCCGAGAAGATTGCTCTGGCCAAGGTGGAAGAGGCGAACGACGCCTACGAGGCCGAATACCTGAAGGCCGTGGGCCGCGACCCGGCCAAGCTGGCCACGCTGAAGCAGGCCTTTGTGGAGGCTCAGGTTGAAGCGCACAAATACGTTGTCCCCAACCAATTTACCGACGTGGCGGAGCGCAACGGAGCGGAGGGCCTGAACGCTCAAACCGGGCTGGACGCCACCCAGTATTTCTGGTCGATGCCGGAGAATCGCCTGGAGCTTTGGGCGTGGATGGAGAGCAGCCGGCTGGCGGACGTGGTGCCGCGCGAGTTTTACAAGGAACGCGAGGTGGTGATTGAAGAGCGGCGGATGCGCACCGACTCCAACCCTATCGGCCGGCTCACCGAGCAGCTCTTGGCCACAGCCTACGTGGCGCACAACTACGGCCGCAGCGGTATCGGCTGGCCCAGTGAGGTGAGCCAGATCAACGCCACCGAGGCGATGGAGTTCCACAAGAAGTATTACGTGGGCGCGAACATCGTGATCGCCGTGGTGGGCGACGTGAAGGCCAGCGAGGCTTTGCCGGTGCTGGAAAAATATTTCAGCCGTGTTCCTGCCGGTCCCAAGCCGGAGGAGACGACCACCGTCGAGCCAAAGCAGTTTGCCGAGAAGACGGTGGCGATTCGCGAGGCTACGCAGCCGTTTTACATTGAAGGCTACCACCGGCCCGATTATCGCAACCCGGATGACGCGGTCTTCGACGCCATCCAGGACATTCTGTCGAATGGACGCGTATCGCGGCTTTATCGCAGCCTGGTGAGAGACCAGCAGATTGCCGCCGAGGCCGCCGGCTTCAGCCCGTATCCCGGAGACAAATATCCAGGCCTTTTTGCGTTCTTTGCGGTTCCGCTGCCGGGCCACACGCCGGCAGAGATGCGCGACGCCATCCACAAGGAGATTGAGAAGCTGCGGACAGCGGACGTGAGCGACGAGGAACTCGCAATGTACAAGACGCGCGCACGCGCCGACCTGTTGCGCGGCCTCGCGGACAATCAGGGGCTGGCTAACTCGCTGGCCGAGTACCAGACCCGCTACGGCGACTGGCGCGAGCTCTTCAAGCAACTGGACAAGGTGGACAAGGTGACCAAGGGAGATATTCGGCGCGTGGCCAACCAGATATTTGTGACCAGCAATCGGACTGAAGCGTGGATTGAAACGGCCGCGCCGGCCGCGGCTGCGCTGAAAAATGGAGGCGCGCGATGAAGAAGTTTTTGATGGGGTTGGCTGAAGTGAATCCCAGGTCTCAAAAGCGAGACCTGGGCCACCCGGAGTTCGAGGTTTCCCACCCTAGCCGCAAAAACAAGACAGCGGCGAGGATGGGGCACCCGCTCATTGTTGGAAGGTATCTTGTTCTTGCGATTTGCGCGCTCGCGTTTGCGCCCGGCGCGTTGCAAGCTCAGCAAGCCAAACCGTGGGAGCAGATTCCCGTTCCGAAACTGCATGAATTCAAACCCCACCAGCCCACACGCATCGAGCTGAAAAACGGCATCGTTCTGTTTTTGCAGGAGGATCACGAGCTGCCGTTTGTTTCCGGGTCAGTGCTGATTCCGGGCGGGGAGCGGGACGAGGATGCGGCCAAAACGGGGCTGGTAGCGCTTTATGGGCTGACGTGGCGCACCAGCGGCACCGCAAAACTGAGCGGTGATGCGCTGGACGACCTGCTGGAAGCTAAAGCCGCGCACATTGAAACCGGCGGTGACGTGGATTCCACGGCAGTGTCGTGGGACTCGCTCAAAGGCGATGCGGACCAGGTGTTTTCGCTCGCCATGGACCTTCTGTTTCATCCCCAGTTTGACGCGAAGAAGCTGGAACTGGCCGAGCAGCAGATGGCCACGGGGATTGTGCGGCGCAACGACGAAGAAGACGAAATTGCCGGGCGTGAATCGGCCAAGCTGGTATACGGCGCCAACAGCCCGTATGCACGCCAGCCGGAGTTGGCCACGGTTGGCGCGGTTACGGTGGACGACTTGAAGGCCTGGCACGATCGGGCGCTTGGCGGCAAACTGATTGTGGCCGTGAGCGGCGACTTTGACCCCGTGGCGATGGAAGCCAAGCTGCGCGCGGTCTTCGAGGGACTGCCGAAGGTGAAGGCCGCACCGGCGCGGCGCGAGGCTTTTGCCGGCCCCAAACCCGGCGTCTACTTCATCGACAAGGAGGACGTGAACCAGTCGAACGTGGAGATTGTGGGGCTGGGCACGGACCGGCGCAATCCCGATGTGCCCGCGCTGGCGGTGATGAACGAGATTCTGGGCGGAGGGTTTGCCAGCCGGTTGTTCCAGAAGATTCGCACCGAGAAGGGACTGGCCTACGCGGTGGGCGGCGGCGTGAGTTTCGCTTATGACCATCCGGCGGAGTTCCGCGCAATGGTACTCACCCAGAGCGCGAACACGGTGGAAGCTACACAGCTTGCGCTGGCAGAGATTAACGGACTCACCACACGGCCCTTTACCGAAGAAGAATTGGCGAGGGCCAAGGACAACATTCTCAACTCATTCCTCTTCCGCTATGACACCAGGGAAAAGGTGCTCGCCGAGCGGGAGCGGCTGGAGTTCTACGGCTACCCGGCTGACTATCTGGAGACTTACAAGGCCGCGCTTGAAAAAGTAACACTGGCCGATCTGGACCGGGTAGCAAAGAAGTACATCCATCCCGACAAGCTGGCCGTGCTGGTGGTGGGCAATGGGCCGGAGATCAAGCCCGGACTGGATGAGTTGAAGCTGGGGCCGGTGCAGACGGTGGATATCACCATTCCGATGCCGAAAGAAGCGGGCGCGGCAGCGAATGAACGGTAAACTTGGAGTAACACCTCTTCGGTTGCGCTCAGGGCGGGTTCCCACCGTATCTCTGATTTTGCCGAAGAAGTAGATGGACACGGGTTTTACCGAAGCGACTTGCAAGGAGGCGTAAGTTGGGGTTGAAAGGCAAGCTGGCAGTCGTCATTATGGCGGCAGGCAAAGGAACGCGGCTTAAATCGCAGCGTCCCAAGGTACTGCACGAGATCGGCGGCAAGCCGCTGCTCGCCCATGTAATTTCGGCAGCCAGCCGCATTGTGGCGCCGGCCGACATTTATGTTGTCATCGGCCACCATGCGGAGAAAGTGCGGGCGGCTGTAGCATCTACCGGCGTCGCTTTTGTGGAGCAGACGGAGCAGCGCGGCACCGGCCACGCTATTCAATGCGCGCGCGAGGCTATCGCCGGCTACGACAACATTCTGGTGCTCTCCGGCGACGTGCCGCTGATCCGCCCGGAGACGATCGCGGAGCTATGGCAATTTCATCAGGCGGAGCAGGCGGCGATGACCATTCTGACGGCCGCACCCGAAGACCCCACCGGCTACGGACGCATCGTGCGCAAATCACCTGAGTCTCCCGAAGTCGATGCCATTGTCGAACAGAAGGCGCTGACGGCTGAACAGCGGCAGATCGGCGAGATCAACTCCGGAATCTACGCTTTCAAGACCGTTCCTTTGCTGGCTCGTCTTGACCTGCTCGACGCCAACAATGCCAACCGTGAGCTGATACTCACCGATATGGCCGGCCTGTTGCGCTCGGCCGGCGAGCGGGTGGTGGCCATTGAGGCCGCCGATGCGGGTGAAGTTCTGGGCGCGAACACTATCGCGGAGCTGGTTGCCCTGGACGCCACCCTCCGCGCCAACACTGCAAACCGGCTGATGGCGGAGGGTGTGACCATCTTCCGGCCTGAGACTTCGGTGATCGACGCCGAAGTAGAGATTGCCGCCGACACGGTGATCGAGCCGTTTGTGCAGTTGCTGGGCCGCGTAAAGATAGGCACAGGCTGCCGAATCCGATCCTACACGGTGATTGAAAACTGCCAATTGGGCAATAATGTACTGGTTCGGCAAAGCTGCGTGCTGGCCGAGAGCGCGATTGCGGACGGCGCGCGTATTGGCCCCTTTGCGCATGTGCGTCCGGGTTGCGAAATCGGCGAAGACGCCCATGTAGGCAACTTTGTGGAGACCAAAAAGGTGAAGCTGGGCAAAGGCGCGAAGGCCAACCACCTGACTTACCTGGGCGATGCCGAGGTGGGCGAGCGGACCAACATCGGCGCGGGAACCATCACCTGCAACTACGACGGGGTTGGCAAGCACATGACGCACATTGGCAAAGAGGCCTTTATTGGCAGCAATTCCACGCTGGTGGCGCCGGTGACGGTGGGGGATGCGGCCTACGTCGGCGCCGGCTCCTGCATCACCAAAGACGCTCCCGCGGGTTCGCTGGCCGTGGGTCGGGCTCATCAGTTCGTCAAGGAGGGGTGGGCCATTGCGCGGCGCGCAGCTCGGCAAAAGGGCTGACCCTATAGGCTCATCCTGCATCAAAATTGATGCGGTTTTGACAAATTTTGCTATAGTTGGCGGGACGCGGGAATACGTTTCCGGGGGTGGGGATTCAATCGTTTTTTGGGGCGGTTTTTCTTTTATTTACAGAAAGTGCGAAGATTACCGATAGGGTACTGATGGCGGCATTCTCTTCTGCGTTGAGGCTTGTAAGCCACTAACAGAATCACGATCGCTCGATGAGAGGATGCCTTTGCGGCCGTTTCAAGCTGGCAAGGTCATGAGAGGGTGAGGGCTTGATATTGAATCTGGCAGGGTTGGAAGTGCTGATCGGAGCCGCAGTGTCCCTGGAAACAAACGCTCGCGCGGATGCGAGACTGCAACGGACGGCACGGATATTGGTGGTGGATGGCGAAGCTCATGTTCGAGCAATGATCGGCGCCACACTGGAGAGCCAGGGGTATCAGGTGCAGATGACCTCGTGCGGCCGCGACGCCATAAAAATGGCGAAAGAGAATGACTTTGACCTGGTGCTGACCGAAGTGGTGATCCACGACGGCAGCGGCATTGCCCTGATGGAACAGATACGTGGGCAGAAACCGCAGCTTCCCGTGGTGATGGTCACGGCGATTCATGACATCACCGTGGCCATTGACTCCATGCACCGCGGCGCTTATGACTATGTGCTCAAGCCCTTCGAGCGCGGGCATCTGCTGGGCACGGTTCAGCGCGCACTGGAGTACCGGCAGGCCCTGCAGGAGAACCACAGCTACCAGCAGAACCTGGAGATGGCGGTGCGGGCCAGGACCGAACTGCTGCGTCAGGCCATGGAAGATATCGAGCAGTCGTACGACATCACGCTGGAGGCGCTGGGCGACGCGCTGGACCTGAAGGACTCCGAAACCGAGGGACACTCCAAACGGGTGACGGCGTACACCATTGCGCTGGCGCGGGCCATGGGCGCGCCATCTGCGGAGATCAAGATGATTGCGCGCGGCGCCTTCCTGCACGACATCGGCAAGATGGCGGTTTCTGACGATATACTGCGCAAGCCCGGTCCGCTGACCGCGGAAGAGCAGACCTTCATGCGCCGCCATTGCGCCAGCGGCTACGATATGCTGCACAAGATTCCATTCCTGCGCGAAGCGGCCGAGATTGTTTTCACTCATCAGGAGCACTACGATGGAGGCGGTTACCCGTCCGGGCTGCGCGGCAGCGAGATTCCCATTGGAGCACGCATCTTTGCCATCTCCGACGCGCTTGACGCCATGACCAGCGAACGGCCTTACCGCAAAGCGCGCAGCTTCGAGGATGCCAGCAAAGAGATTCAGCGCTGCTCGGGAACGCAGTTCGACCCTACGGTAGTGGAGGTCTTTCTCAAGGTTCCCATTGAAGTCTGGCAAGAACTGCGCACGCAGATCGGCGAACAGAGCAAGCGGCTTTCGACATTCGACATCGTGAACAGACCCATCCGGAAAGAGAAATAGAATTCATCTTCGGAGTAGAAGCCATGAATCCACTCTCCAAGGAAGAAGCAGCTTCCCGTCTCGGCGCTTTGCCCGGCTGGCAAATCGAGGCTGGGGAATTGACGAAAACTTTTAAGTTTGACGATTTCGTTGCCGCGCTGGCCTTCGTCAACCGCTTAGGCGAGCGGGCCGAAAAGGCCAGCCACCACCCGGATATTGACATCCGCTATAACAAAGTGCGCCTGGGCCTGGTTACGCACGATGCCGGGGGCCTGACGGGCAAGGATTTCGAGCTTGCGGCTGCCGCGGACAAGCTGGTCTGACAGAGGAACGCCGGCCACCCGGATCAGGTTTGGGTTTTGTTGCCGGATTGGACCACAAGATCCTGAAATTTGGATTTTTGGCCGCATCCGTCTGGTAAACAGTAGGAGCAGTTGTTCAGCGCTACCGGAGAGCCCGCAGCTCTTTGGCTAGTGCTGGAGCGTCCACGATTACCCCGAGCTATGGCCGGACATAGGACTGGCGCAAGAGATCTACCGCTCTTAATTAAGTATATGTTTTTGAGTAGCTTACGATAAATAGATAGACTTGCCTGGGTGCCCGTTTTGGGATTGGCCTCATGGGAGTGTCGCGCATTGGGACACTGAACGCCCTCGAAGCACCGATTGTGCGACAGTTCAAAATAATTTCGATTTTTGTATTTGACATCGTCTCAATCTATGCTATGGTGTATATATTCCAGTGATGGAGAGACCTTCTCCGAACTGGAAGTAGTTTGCGTCACTGGCCTCCCGGCACGAACAGCAAGACCGTTCGTGCCGCCTTTTTTTGCGCTAAAGTGGGTCCACGCACACTTCGCGGCCCCGTCGCCACTATGGGCTTCGATTTTTCCTGCTTCCCGGCTAAAATAATGACGTCAGGGGATCTATATGAAGAATGACTGGATGAAGAGCCGTTGGGTTTTGGGTCTGGCGGTCTTCGCCGTGACCACGATCAGCTTTGCGCAGTGGTCGAACCCTGCCGACGATGTTCCCGCCTATCATCCCTCCGCGCCGCTCAAGGTGAGCGCGCTGGCCCCGATTCTCTCCGGGAGCAAGTTGACCGGCGAACACTTCCGCTATCCCTGGCAAGTGCACGCTTACCTGCTGGCAGCCAAAGTTGGGAGCGTGATCTACCAGTTGCCGTGCAATTGCCGCTGCGATCGCTCGCTGGGCCACACCAGCCTGCGCAGTTGCTACGAGACCACGCACTCAACCGAGTGCGACACCTGCGCCAAGGAGGGTTTCTTCGCCTACCAGCAGACCAAGTTGGGCAAGACGCCGGCCCAGATTCGCGCCGCAATCGCGCGGCATGAGTACGAGAGCATCGATCTGGAAAAGCAATAGACGCGCGGGAAAGCCGGAATTGACATAGAATGGAAGCAGCAGCACGAGCCAGTTGAACGGGCTCGCACCCAGATGGGGGCGTCACGGTTTCGACGGGATCGATTGCGGCTGAGGAGTCATGTCGGGGGGTGGGCACCCGTAATCGCTTACAAAAACAAAGTTGCCGACTACAGTCTGCCACTTGCAGCTTAATTAAATAAGCTGCCGTCTTCCACGGCTTCGCCTATGGGCTGTGAGCGGACGTCATACAGTAGGCTGGCGTGAACGGCTCGGTCCGTGTTGTTTGCGCGAGATCATCGGACTAGCTTTCGGCACATCTTGTCCGCTCTGAGTGCCGGGAGCGAAACCAAAGGAACCGGACAAAGCATGAACACTCCTGGCTGACAGCGATTTCGGACGCGGGTTCGACTCCCGCCGCCTCCACCATTACGTATATGATTCATTTTAATGGATTTGCATTCTCGATAACATGGCCGAGTGCGTAATATGTGTGAATAGTGTTGCTATCTTGCAGATAACAAATAGATTATGTGTCGATAGTGTGTAAATTCGTCGTCAGCTTTCCTACCGAACAGCCAGACCGCAAGGTCCGCCAAATAAGCCAACTAACTCCACGCTGTTGATCTCTCTGCCACTTTATGCACTATGCGCGCCGCCGACGCGTAATCTAGCCAGACGTTTGATGCTATACAATCCTTGCCAAACCAATCTTTAAAAGAGGTTTGTCATGAAAGCAGCAACCCTCCGGCACTTGTTCGTCTTCCCCCTTCTCTTGTCGTTCTTTTCCCTCGGCCATGCGCAGCAATCGCCTCAAGGACTGCGCAATCACGTGCGCCCCGCAGTTTCCAGTGGGCAGGCGGCGCTCGTCGGTTCACTACCGCCTGAACAGCAACTGAATTTCTCCATCGTGCTGCCGCTACGCAACCAGGCCGAACTGATCAGCCTGTTGAAACGACTCTATGACCCATCCAGCTCCGATTATCGCAAGTTTCTCAGCGTGGAACAGTTCACAGAACAGTTTGCTCCCACAGAGGAGGATTACCAGGCCGTAGTCTCTTTCGCCTTGTCGAACGGTTTTAATGTAACCGGTAAGCCCGCGAATCGTTTGGTCGTGCCCCTCAGCGGCACGGTGGCGCAAATCAACAACGCCTTTAACTTGAGCATGAATCTCTATCAACATCCCACAGAGGATCGTACATTTTTTCGCCGGATCGCGAGCCCTCGCTCAATTTGAGCGTGCCGGTGGCGCATATTTCCGGTCTCAACAATTACTCCATACCGCGTTCCATGCTGACGCGACCGCAATATGAACAGCAGATCCCAAATGTGACAGGCTCGGGCCCTGGTGGTTCTTACCTCGGCAGCGATATGCGGGCAGCATACTACGGCGGCGCGACACTCGACGGCAACGGCCAAACAGTCGGGTTGCTGGAGTTTGGAGGCTACAACCTCAGCGATGTGAATGCGAGTTTCAGCAATGCCGGGCAGTCCTACGGTGTCGCTATCAACAACGTACTGCTGGACGGCGCCACCGCGGAGCCAATTGGGAACACGGACGATGCCGAACAAGTGTTGGACATTGTCCAGGCGATAGGCATGGCTCCAGGGTTGAGCCAGGTTCGCGTATACATCGGGAACGGAAGCGAGTTGGACGATGCAAACATACTCAACACAATGGCCTCGGAGAATATCGCCAAACAGCTGAGTTGCTCTTGGTCTTGGAAGCCAGATGATCCCTCGGTAGCCGATGTATTCTTCCAGGAGTTTGCCGCTCAGGGGCAGAGTTTTTTCGCTGCTTCCGGGGATGATGGCGCCTTTGATCTCGCGATCAGTCCGTATTTCTATCCCCAGGAAGACCCTTACGTGACGGCTGTCGGCGGTACTCACTTGACCACAGATGGCGTGGGTGGTCAGTGGCTTTCAGAGACAGCATGGAACTCCCGCAATGCAGGCAGCGGTGGCGGCATCAGTCCAGACGGCATCTCAATTCCGAGTTGGCAGACTGGCCTGGCCAGTTCGTCCAACAGTGGTTCCTCCACTCTGCGCAATGTTCCCGATGTCGCCATGGAAGGTGACTTCGATAACTATTACTGTGGCACCGGATCCTGTGCGGGAGATGGCGCGGGTACCAGTTTTGCGGCCCCGCGCTGGGCCGGATTCATGGCGCTGATCAACCAGCAAGCTATCGAGGCGGGCACGGCGCCCCAAGGCGGCGTAGGCTTTATCAATCCAGCCATATATTCAATCAGTGAGGGATCCAGTTACAGCAGAGACATTCACGACATTACTGTGGGAAACAATAAAACTTATGGCCAGCCAACATGGTTTAGTGCCGTTACTGGCTATGATCTGGTAACCGGATGGGGAAGCGCAAATGGTCAGTATTTAATCGATGATCTGGCGGGACCCCAAGTGCCGGGCTTCTGGATTCTTGCTTCGTCTAGTACTGTCTCCATTAAGCAGGGCGCCTCCAGTTCAACCACCTTCACAGTTACTGACGCAGGCGGATTCACCGGGAATGTCACGCTTGCCATAACGTCCGCGTTGCCCAGCGGTGTGACCGCGTCATGGGGTACGAACCCCACATCCGGAACCAGCGTACTGACGCTGACGGCGAGCAGTTCCGCCCCATCCGGGACCACCGCTTCGACCATTACCGGGACCTCTGGAAGCGTGACGGCGACAACCAACATAACCGTGGCAGTCCATGCACCGAGTTTCAGCCTTTCTGGTTCACCGAGCAGTCTGGGTGTGGATCAGGGAAGCTCTGGAACAACCACCATTAATGTCACACCTCAGTATGGATTCGCCGGCAGCGTTAATCTGGATGTCTCGGGCCTGCCCAGCGGTGTGACTGCGTCCTGGGGCACGAACCCCACGTCCGGAAGCAGTGTGCTGACGCTTGCGGTGAGCAGTTCCGCCACCCCCGGAACAACAACGTTGACCGTCACT